>ENA-OUOG01001414-OUOG01001414.1-marine-metagenome-genome-assembly--contig:-NODE-1414-length-28017-cov-5.892734_pt1 | contig 28017 bp, 14 predicted proteins | sample MGYA00248635_ERZ508505 | MGnify/ENA primary metagenome ERZ508505 (study PRJEB26176, sample SAMN06267871) | marine metagenome | isolation source: Saanich Inlet, British Columbia, Canada | place: Pacific...
GCGACGGCGTCGGCGGCGTCCGCGAAGCGCGCGAGCGGGAGGACCGCGCGTGTAACGCGCGCGCGCGAAACGCCGGGCAGGAGGTCGAACAGCGCGCACGCCAGGACTGTGTCGTTTTTGGGCGAGACCGTCCCCAGTTTGAAGCCCAGGGGGACGACCGTTTGTTTCGCCGCCGGACGCACCACGGGAAGCGTCCCCGCGAGGCGCGTCTGACCCGGGGAACCGAGGGCGTGACATCGCACGTACCAAGACCGAGTCTTGGCGTCCTCGCCGCCGTACCACCCGGGCCGGTCTTCCTCGTGCACGGCAGTCATACTGGACGCGAACACCACAGCCTCGTCCCGTCGAACCGCGTCGCCGAGGGGTGTCGGTCCCGGCGTCGACGCGACCGGCGTCGCTTCCGGTCTCGCCACAGCGACAGCGGAGGACGCCGCGGAGAGCGCCAGGAGCGCCAGGAGCGCGCGAGGGGACATCGTGTTCGCCCGCGGGCACCGTGTGGGAGCGCACAGCGTGAGGCGATAGCCTAACAGAACTGACCAAAAAAGCCTCCCTCCGGGAAAAGTCAACGCTTTTGCAGACTTCTCTCGGATTCGTTCCAGACTGGATTCGCATACGAAAATTCAGGGGGACGTATAAAAACGGCCCGTGGCACGAAGGCGCGTCCTCGGCCGTGCCGATGCGTCTCGCACATCGGCTCGCGCGACCGAGGACGTCGACGCGCGGCTCGCGCTCCGCTCCGACGCGATGGGGTGCGCGTCGAGCTCGCAGGTGCGCCCTCGCGATTGGGACGACCCGAACTCGCCACGTCACGGGTCGAGACCGGCGTCGGCGCTGGTGGAGTCCGTGGAATCGCCATCCACGAGCGGGAGGCGCGATGAGATTGGTTCGCCGAGACGCGCGCCACGCGGCGCCCCGCCGCAAACTCTGGCGGTCGCGACCCCGCCCGCGTCTCCCGGCGGCCTGACTGACGCGGCGGCGGCGCGGCTGGCGTTCGCGGGCGTCGGCGACCCGAGCGCCTTCCCCGCGCGGTCCCCTCCGATGAGCCCGGTCGCGGTGACGGAGGGCCTGTTCGGCGGAAAGAAAGAATCGCCGCGGGGAAACGCCACAGCGGCGCCGCCGCGAAGTGTCGCGGCGAGCGCGTCTACCGCCAGCCCCCAGGGTGCTTCTGCGCCCAAAGCTCACAAGAAGCTCACCGCGGCGCAGCAGCAGGAGGCTGATCGTAAAAGCCTGCAGGAGAAGCTTCGTACGGTGGATGACTTGATGTTTAAGGCGACGCAGAAGAGCATCGCGCTGGCGACGATGGAGGAGAGCATGATCCGGCTCCAACGCTCCGTCGCCGTCGAGCGCGACGGGCGCGTCGTGGCGGAGCAGAGAGCTGAGCAGGAGCGGCTCGCGCGCGAGCGCGCTGAGTTAAAAATCCAGAAGGAAATCGAGGAGAGGCACGACCTGATCGCGCGTTTGGACCGCGCGAACGACGTCGCTCGCCACGCCGAAAACGAGGCGAGGGACATTCGGCTCGGGATGAAATACCGCGACGCGGAAGTCGACCGGTCCGCGCAGGAGAAAATTCTGGAAGCAGACCTGGCTTTGGTCAGACGCGAGCTCGCGGAAACGGTCGCGCGGCACAACGAGGAGCGCACGGTTAAGGACCTCGGCGAGCGCATGGCGGAGGAGCGCCCGCGGCTGGACGAGGACTCGGAGCGCACGAGGGTCGAGCGACGCATCAAGGAGGCTGTGCAGATGGCGTTGGCGAAGCACGAGCGCGAGGCGAGCATGGCGCTTATGAAGGCTAGCGAGGAGAAGGTGCGTGCGCTGGAGGTGGCGTCCGTGCAGAGGAGGCAGGCCATGGAGGTGCAGGCGCGTCTGCACCAGGAGGAGCTCCGGCGCGCGCAGGAGGCGGCGGCGCGCGACGTCGAGACGTTGCGCGAGGAGCTCCGTCCGACGCGCTGGGAGATTGAGAAATTGCAGGAGGACCGCGTGGAGGACCAAAAAAAGCACGCGGAGGACCGGCGTTTGGCGCTGGAGCAAGCGAAGGTGGAGTACGAAGCCAACTTAGAAAAGATCAAGCTGTCGCACGCGTACGAGCTCAGCACGCTGCGCGGCGCTAACGAGGAGCGGCTCGCCGTGTACGAGCGCGAACGCGCTAAGAACGAGACCAAATTCTCAGTGCTGACGTCGACGTTGACGGTGGAGCTTAACGAGGTCAAAGCCGCGTTCGAGCGCGAGCGCGAACTCCGGCGCGTCGCCGAAGACAACTCCGCGCGCGACATGCGCGCGCGGGACGAGGCGGAGGCGGAGTTCGAGCGCCTGCGTTTAGATCGCAGAGAGGCGCTCGACCTGGTGAGCGAGGCGCGTCGCGCGCGGGACACCGCCGAGCGCCGCACCAAGGAGACGTATTTGGAGATTGAGCGCGCTCGCGTCGCGGGCGAGAAGCGTCGGTTCATGCACTCCACAGACCTCGCTGAGCAGCGCCCGAGCACGGCTGAGCGCGAGGTGGCAGAACTCCCGCAGGCGCTGGGTCTGCTGTTCGAGGATGACCTCATCGCTGCCGTCGCCGAGGCGCGCGCGGAGGTGCACGACCTGACGGCGCCCAAACGCGCCGCGGACCTCGAGCTGGAGAAGTACCGCGCGCGCGGGGGCGTTGATTCCACGACCATCGAGGAGATGAGCGCCAAGGCGTACATGCGCGCGAGCGCGCTGGAGCGCGCGTCTTTGTCTTTGAAGAGCGCGCTCGACGCGCTACACGCCAGGCGCGCGGCGGAGCTCAAGGCGATTGACGACGAGCGCGAGGCGCTCGCCAGGCTGGGAGACGGCGGCGACGATTACGTTCGCAAAAGCGCGCGCGGCGCGAAGGATGACGCCGGCGGTTCCGACGGTTCCGACGGTTCCGACGGTTCCGACGGTTCAACCGGCGGCTCGGACACGGACACGGAGAAAGACGACGGTTCGGACGGCGACGACGAAAACGACCGCCGTGCTCGAGACGTCTCGAACGCCGAGAACGTCGCGCCGGGGGTGGGTTCGACAAAGAAAAAAGAAGCTGTCGTCGAGACGTTCACGCCGCCTTCGTCGCCGCCGACAAAGGCGCGCTCGCCGGTGTCTAAGCTTTTGGAGCGGCGTGGGAACCGCGACGGCGAAACTGCGCCTGGACCCTCCAAGTTGAACCCGGCGAGGCCGCAGGTGAAGCCGTTCAAGTTCACGCCGCTGGAATGGTGAGGCGCGGAGCCGACGCGTTTGAGTCGTACGCACGAGGTTGCGCGGTAGCCAAAAAGTCGATATTGATCAGAGTCAGGCGTGCCGTCCCACGCGAAACTTGGCCTTCTCACGCGTTTTCGTGCGTGTCACGCGACGACCCGCGAAGTGTCCCCGCGTCACAGCGCGACGCGCGAAGGTCCCCCGCTCGTCCCGGGTTCACGCTCCGAGCGCGATGGGTGTCCCCCGCCGCGTGCGCCACGACGGGCCGTTCAGCATGGACCTGCTGAACGACCCGCGCGGCTGGGGAATCTCGCTCGTGAAGAACGCGTTGGTGTGGGAGATCCCGCGTCAGTGCGTCGGCGCGCTGGTGCGGTGGCGGTACGGCCCCATGAAAGGGACCAAGCCCAGCGAGAAACAAAAGGAGTTCCTTGACTGCGCCTCCTCCTACGTCGTGTCCGCCGCGCACGCGGTGGTGGTCTCCGGGCTGGGCTTGAAGATCATGGCGAGACTGTGGAACGCCCCCAGCTACGACAAGTTTTACGTCCACGAGTCCACGAAGGACTTGGACGTCATCGACCTCATCGAGCGCACCAACTGGCTGTTCTTCGGGTACATGATGGACGACTTGGCGCACGTGCTGCTGCGGTACCCCCAGCTGGGGAAGATGGACATGGTCGTGCACCACCTGGTGTTCATAATCTGCGCCATCCTCGCCGGCGGGACGCAGATCTACATGTGGCAGTTCTCGTGGCTGATCATCGGCGAGCTCAGCACGCCCCTGCTCACGGCGAAGTGGTTCATGCGGCAGGCAGCCTCGGCCAACTCCCCGTCGCTCATTCGCGTCGCGCGAAAGCTGGGTCAGGGAAAGCACGAGACATGCGCGTCGGCGGCGGCGGCGCTGGAACTGCTCATCGCCAAAGTATTCATCGCCGTGTTTTTTTTGGTCCGCGTCTGCGCGTACGGCGCCGGGTTGGCGCACACCGCGAAGCACTTAACGCGGGGCGACTTCCGCGAGATCCCCACGGCCCCCACGGTGGTGGTGCTCTCCATCCTGCTACTCGGCGCGGGCCTCAACGCGCACTGGTTCCGCATGATGATGATGAAGGCGCTCGGGCTCGGGAAGTACCGAACCGCCAAAGAAAAAAAGGCGAGATGATGACGCGCGGAAGAAGACGTCGGCGTCGACAGCGCGCTCATCGTACAATTGTACGTAGCGCGGCGTCGCGCGGTCGCGTAGACTTGAAAGAAACAAAATAAATACTTTCCCCGAACGCACATAGATACCCCTCTGTCATGGCAACGCCGCTCGACGCTTCTTTCGACATCTACTGTATTCGTCAATAGCGTCACTAACGCGTCTCGACGTTGAGGGAGATGTCGAGCGCCGTCACCGAGTGCGTCAGCGCGCCCGACGAGATGAACGTCACGCCAGTTTGCCCGATGGCGTGCACCGTCTCCAGCGTCACGTTCCCGCTCGCCTCCGTCTCAACGCGCCCGCCGAACATACGCACCGCCTCCGCCATGTCCTCCAGGCTCATGTTGTCCAGCATCACGCGGGACACGGCGCTCGTGTCCACCGCCTCGTCGTCCAGGAGCGCGATGACAACCGCCACCTCGTCCATCGTTCGCGTCTCAACCTCAATCTTCACGTCGTCCATCGCGTTCGCCTGCAGGTACGCGTGCGCGTTTCGCACCGCCGCCTCGATCGACCCGCTCGCGGCGATGTGGTTGTCCTTGATCATGATCATGTCGAACAGACCCATGCGATGGTTCTTGCCCCCGCCCACCAGCACGGCCCACTTGTCCGGCAGCCGGAGCCCGGGGACGGTCTTCCGCGTCTCCAGCATCGTCGCCGGCGCCGCGGCGTCCGCCATCTTTCGCGTGAGCGTCGCGATGCCGGACATGCGCTGCATGAAGTTGAGCAGCACGCGCTCGGCGCGCAGGATACTGTGCGCCTTGCCCCGCATCTCGCAGAAGACGTCGCCGTATTTCACCGAGTCGCCGTCCTTCTTGGTCCACGCGACGGTCACGTCGGGGTCGACAGCGGCGAGGATCTGGTTCGCGAGCGCCTGGCCGGCGAGCACGCCGTCCGCCTTGGCGAGCAGCGTCGCCGTGGACTCCGTCTCGAGGGGAATCGTGCTCAGACAGCTGATGTCGCCGACGTCGGCGATGTCCTCCTCCAGCGCCGCGCGAATCGCCTCCGCGATGCTGTACGTGGGGTGGTGCGGCGCCGCGATCGCGGGAGGGAGCAGAGCCGCGTCGCCCGCGCGCATCATATCCGACGACGGCGCCGCGGACGCGCGGCTCACGGCGGACGAGCCGCGGGAGGTTCGCGCGCGGAGGCGAGCGGGGGCGCGGGCGGCGGACGCGCCGAGAACGCGGGTGGCGGCGGCGGACATGCCGCGCGCGCAGAGGATTGGAGGGAACGAAGCGGCGGTGTCGGAGACGTCTTGTCGCAAACCCGTGTCTGGTATCGGTACCGAGCTTTTCAAAGATTTGAACCGAGCGCCATCTAGGCACACCGTCGCGCGCGACGCCCGTCACCCGCGACCGCCGGAACACGCACTGTCCGCCGCGTCGAGGCGCATGACCACGATGGACGCGCAGGAAGCTAAGCGGCGTAAGCTCGAGGCGAAGATGGGGGGCGGCCCGCCCCCCAGCTTCCCGTCCGCCGTGCCCGTGCCCGCGCGGAAGGAACCCCAGCCTTCTCAGCCCAAGGCGCCCCCCCCCGCGACCGCGGCGGAGGAGGCTGACCCGTTCGTGTGCGACGCGAACGACGCGGTATCGTTCCGCCTGGTGCGCACGGCGGCGGACATGGCCACCGCCGAGCCGTTCGAGCCGGAGTTCACGCACCAAGTGTTCCGGGAGGACGAGACCATCTTCGGGTACAAAGAGCTGCGCATCGACATCTTCCAGAGCGCGCACTTGTTCAAGACATACGTGAAGGTGCGTTTCGCGGAGAAGGTCAAGAGCACTTTGAACCCCGCGGACGACGTCATCGAGGCGCTTCGCGCGCACTTCGGGGAAGAGATGATGACGGACGAGAAGACTTTTCTCTCAACGCTCGAGGCGGATAAAGACGCGCGCGTGCCGGCGGGCGGCGGCGACGTCGTCGCCGTCGCCGACGCGACCGGCGTCGGCGACGACGTCAAGGCGGTGGACGTGATCCGCGCGTTCCGCCTCTCCGACGCGGCCGTCTACCCGTGGCACGCGCGCTTCGAGCCGCTCATCCTCTTCTTCATCGACGGCGCCAGCGCGGTGGACTCCGAGGACGATAACTGGACGCTTCTGTGCGCGACGCGGCACGTCTATACGAGCGACGCCGAGCGCGACGCCATCGTAAGCGGCGCGTCGGACGGTAACCACGGGTGGTCCACCGCGGCGTTCGCCACCATCTACGAGTTCTTCCAGTACCCGGACAAGAAACGCGCGCGTCTGTCGCAGATCGTCGTCGCGCCACCTTTTCAAAGGCAAGGCCTGGGAAGCGCACTGTTATCTGCCACGCGCGCGCTCGCCACTAAGCGTTCTTTCGTCGACGTCACCGTCGAGGATCCGACGCCGCAGTTGCAGCGCCTGCGCGACGTCGGCGACGTGCGCGCGCTTTGGTCGTTGCCCTCCGTCGCGGCCGCCGTGCGCGCGGCCGCGGTGGCCGCCTCTAAGCTCTCCCGGGAAGATGTCGAAAAAGAGAAGGCGCCTCTTTGTCTGGCGTTGCAGTGTCCGACGAGTGTCAAGAACGAGGCGCGCGACGTTTTGAAACTGTGCGCGCCGCAACTCGCGCGATGCTGGGAGGCTTTGCTTTTTTTATTCGCCAAGAAGAGCGGCGCGCCGGAGGACTCGCCCGCGGCGGCGGCGTTCACGGAGCTGGTCGTGCGTCGTCTGCGCAGGCAGCACTGCGCGGACGCGCAGCGGGACGCCGGCGCGAAGCGCGTGTACCACTCGGACGTCGCGCTCTTCGCGAGCGGCGGCAACGAGCACCTCGCCGCCGAGAAGGCGTTTGTGATGACCAAGGCGAAGAAAGGAAGAGCCGGGGGACAGGCGCCCGACTTGGAGGAGGGTGAGGACAAGCAGGACCCGGCGGAGGTGCTGGCGGAGTACTTCCACGAGACCATGTCAAACCTGGCGTGGCTCGCGAGCGCCGCGAAGATTTAAGCAATTGTGAAGCAATTGTCGTGTAAGGTCGCGTCGTGACGTCGTGACGACACCCGCTCGCGCGTTTTTTTTTTCGTCGCCGCGCGGGCGAGACATCGACGTCGACGACTCGACTTCCGCGTTTCGCGCCCACCGACCCACCGCTCTCCCTCCTCGGGATCGCGCTCGATCGCGAATCACTTCCCGACGCGCGCGCCGCCGGGCTTTCGCTCTCGTCATCATGAAACTCACCGTCGTGAGCCGCTCGGGCCGCGAACTCGTCGCCGGCGGCCTCACCGTGGCCGACGGCGCCACCACGGACGACCTCAAGGCGGCGTTCCACAAGGCGAAGCCGAAATTCTACCCCACCCGGCAGAGATTCACCCTCCCCGTCCCGGAGGGCGCGCCCCCGAAGACCAGGGGCGTGCCCCTGGACGCGGGCAAGTCCTTGTCCAAGGACCACGGCCTGAAAAACGGCGACACCGTGGTGTTCAAGGACCTCGGGCCGCAGGTGCCGTACGCCGTGGTGTTCCTCGCCGAGTACGCGGGCCCCATGCTGTGCTACCTCCCGTTTTACTTTTTCCGGAGCGAGATCTACGGCGACGCGCTCGGGATGAAGGGCGCGGCGAAGCCCCTGCTGCAGGTGCAGTTCTTGGCGATGGTCGTGCACACCGTGCACTACCTGAAGCGCATCCTGGAGACCATCTTCGTGCACCAGTTCTCGCACGCCACCATGCCCATCTTCAACCTGTTCAAGAACTGCTCGTACTACTGGGGGTTCGCCGCGTTCATGAGTTACTTCATCAACCACCCTCAGTACACGCCCGTCTCCGAGACGCAGATGCTCGCCGGCTTCGCGCTCTCCACCGTCGCGCAGCTGGGCAATGCGCACTGCCACCTGTATCAGGCGAGCCTGCGGAGCGACGGCTCGAAGGCGTACAAAGAGCCCAAGGGAGGTTTGTTCAAGTACGTGACGTGCGCAAACTACGCGTGCGAGATTTACCAGTGGATCGGGTTCAACATCGCGACGCAGAGCGCGATGGGGTGGTTCTTCGTGTCGTGCGGCGCGTTCCAGATGTACTTCTGGGCCATCGCGAAGCACAGACGCCTCAAGAAACTCTTCCCGGGGTTCAAAAGGGCGTTCAAGCTCTTGCCGCCGTTCGTGTGAGGCTGTGAGTAGTATCTTGGGACGCGGCGGAGGACGGAAAGATGGACATCGGCCGATTTAATACGCATATCACGCACCCGATGTCATTTCTTCCACTTCATCAGACGGATGGTCCTCGCACTCCGCCGCGCACCATGGCCGCGCGCGCGGCGGTTCTCCTGGCGTGCGCGCTCGCGCTCTTCGGGGAGGCGCGCGCGGTCGACCGGAGCGACGCGTTCATCGGGTACAGCGAGACGACGCGGCCGGACTCGAGCGCCATCGCGTTGCGCACCTCCGTCGGGGACATCGTGGTGCGGCTCCGCGACGACATCAGCCCTCGTACCGCGCGGTACTTCCGCGAGTTCGCGTCCGCGCGCAGCGCCCGGTGCACCGGGTGCGAGTTCCACCGCGCGGAGGCCATCCCGGAGCCGGGCGCGATCGACAACTACGGCGGCCCCGGTCCCCCTTACGCTCTCGTGCAAGGGCGGCTCGGTTTAGGGTCGCGTTCGGATCTGCCGAGAGAGGGCGCGCCTCTGGTTGAGCGCGGGGACGTGTGCGTGGTGGGGGGCGGCCCCGATTTTTTCATCGCCACCAAGGCGCACCACGAGTGGGGCAACGGGCACACCGTCTTCGGCAAGGTGGCGGAAAGAGACATGTCCGTCGTCGACGCAATCGTGCGTCTGCCCGTGCTCGAGCAGGTCTGGGGACAGACACACGTCACCGCGCTCGCCGAGAAACTGCCCTTCACGATGGCGACGCTCGCGCCAACTAAACTCGCCGACGTCGACGACGCGGGAGGCGGCGGGAACATGCTGAGAGGCGCGTAGTCCTGAGCGAATTTTATAACGTACTTAAAGTAAAATAAAGCTACTACGTATTAATACGTTCCACCGCGTCGTACAGTTCTCACGAAGAGGCGTCACGCTTTGCCTCCGTTTGCCTGCGCGGCGAGCACCTCGGCGGGCGTCTTGTTCTTCTTCGCGGCAAACGCGTCGAGGCGCTCGAAAAAGTTGGTCGTCTCGCACAGCGCCGTCTGCGCCAGCCGCAGGTCGTTGTTGTCCTGCACCTTGATGCGCAGCAGGTTCCTAATCTCGGAGACCCCCGCGCACATCTCGCGCGCGCGCGGAAGCCCCACTAAACGCTCCAAAGGCAACTCGCGCGACTCGCGGTCCACCGGGAACCCGAGCCGGTGAAGCACGTGCCCGTACACGTGCTGCGGCTCGCACTTCAGCTCCTTTGACAGGCGCGTGACGTCGTCAAGCAGTAAACGCATGCGGTGCACAGCCTGTCGCGCGCCGAGAAGCGTCTTCTCGTCAGCCAGAGACCCCACTCTAAGGACCATCTCCGCCTCGTCCACGCCGGCGACGCGATGCTCGGCTTCGCGAGCCGCCGCCTCCTTCGCCGCCGCCGCCGCCGCAAGCTTCGCCGCCTCAGCCTCGGCGGCGGCTTTTGCAAACGCCGCGGCGTGCTCGGCGCGCCGCGCGGCATCCGCCGCGCGCCGCTCCGCCTTTGCCGTTTTCTTTTCGGCGGCGCTCTCCTTCGAGACGGAAGAGCCGCGCGGTTTCATCACGCTCACGCTTCCGAGCTTGCTCGCCAGCTTCGACGCGGCCGCCGCCGCCGCCGCCGCCGCCGCCGGGTCCGAGCCCCACTCCGCCGCGCCCGCCGGCTTCGGCGGCGGCGCCGCCGCGGCGGGCGGCGCGGCGGTCGCCGCGGCGGTGGCGCTCGATACGCTGACGGAAGAGGCGACGGAAGAGGCGACCCCCGCGATCGAGCGTCGCTGGCGGGACCCGCGGAGACGCGCGCGCGCCTCTTCGGCTTTGGTCATGGCCGGAGGCAAGGTCATCGCCGGCGAATCCGTCTTCGGCTCGGCGGGCGTCGCCGACTTTTTCGAAACGGGCGCGTTCGTCGGGACCGGCACGGAACCCGGATCCGCCGATCTCTCCGTCCGTCTCCGTCTCTCTTCGGGTTCGGGTGGGATCGGCGTCGCGCTCGCATTCGGCGCGTCGCTCGGCGCGTCGCTCGGCGTCGCGCTCGCGGTCGACGCGGGACGAGCCGCCGGCGGCGTCGGTAGCGAAGCCGAACCGTTTTTCGGCTTTGTCGGCTTTCGCGCCTTCTCCGTCCCGCCCGCCGCGCCCGCCGAGTACCCCGCCGCCGTCGTCGACGCGAGCCTCGTCCCCGCGCTCTTCGCGGGCTCGCCGTGAGCGGCGACCGAGGAGACGCGTTTGGACGACGCGGGCGCCTTCGCCGGCGCCTTCGAGTCTCCGTCGAGAAGACGCGTCGGGGGAGGCGGAAGCCTCGATTTCGGGTTCGCCAGCCGCCGCGCGCTTCTCTTCTCCCGCGCCGCCGACTTCCCCTCGACGCTCTCCAAGCGCTCCGCCTCCGCGTCAACGCCGAGCGCGCTCGACTCTCTACGGAGCGAAGGAGAGGGCGGCGGCGGGATTTTCGATTTCCGCCGGCTCGCACGAGATCTGTCTCGTACTGACGCCGCGCCGTACGCCGCCACCGTCTCCGCGCGGAGCGGCGTCTCGCGGAGCACGCCGGAGTGCTCGTCGCCGGCGCGCTCCGCGCCGCTCGGCGGGATTTTCATCCTCCGCGCCGCGTGCTCCGCGTCGCGCGACGTCTTCCGGAGCCACGCGAGCGACTCCGCGTCGTCGTCGTCGCCGATGAGGAGACCGTCTGTTTCTCGCGCGTCCGCGGACGCGGACGCCACGCGGCGAGCGTCTCGCGGCGACAAGGGTGCGTTCTCGTCCGCGGACGAGCCCGAGCGCGCGTCGCGCGGCGGCGACGACGAAAGATTCGTCCGCCCCGACGCGACGCCAAACGTACGCGCCTCTTCCTTCTCGCCGACGAGCTCTTCCGCGGGGCTCGCGAGGAGCGGGCTCGAGACGAGCCTCTCCCTGTCCTCGAGAGGGCTCGTCACCAGGGGACTCTCGGGAATCGAATCGCGAAACGAACCCGACAAAACCGGGGGGGCGCCGACGATTCCGAGGCGCGGAGGACCGAACGGCGCCGACGATTCCGACGCCGCGGACGCGAAATCGTCCGCCGCGCTAAACGCCGCCAACAAGTCGTCGTCCTCGTCGTCCACCGCCACCAAGTCGCCGTCGGACCCGCCGTCTTTTTTGGCGCTCGTCGGCGAGTCGGGGAGAGACACGCCCCACGCCTCCAGCTCCTCCTCCAGCGGGGACTTTCTCTTCTCCTTCTTCTCGTCGCGACGCGGCGGCGGATCCCGCGCCGGCGAGGGCGAGGCGTCTTCGCTCGCCGCCGGCGCGGGATCCGCCGGCGCGGGATTCGCCGGCGCGCGAAGCGGGGGCTTCAGCGGCGACGCTTCCTTTTTGGGCAGCCGCGGCGGCGGCGGCGGCATACGCCCCGCCTCGCGCGACACCGGTCGCGGCGCCGGTCCCGGCGCGAGCGTGGCCATCCGCAGACGCGGCGCGTCCGTCGCGAAATCCAAAACCCGAGACTCCGGCCGAGACTCGGGTCGCGGCGGCGGCGGCGGCGGCGACGACGCGTCGTCGTCGCCCGAATCGTCGTCTCGCCGACGGCGCGTTTCGGCGTTTTGGTCCGCCGCCGCCTTCTCGGCGCTGGCGCGCTCCTCGTGCCTGGCGCGCTCGCGCGCCATCGCGAGCGTCTCCGTCGGCTCGTCGTCGCTCTCGTCCGACGCGAAACTCGCGTCGGAATCGTCGCCACCGAACGCGAACGCCGCCGCGCCGCGTTCGGGCTCCGGGAACGCGTCCGAGAAAGGCTCCGAACTTTTCGGAAAAGTCGCCTCGACGTCTCGGCTCGCCGTCTCGGCGCCGTCGCTCTCGTCGCCGTCGCCGTCGCTCTCGACGACCGCCGCGCGCCCGCCCGCCATGGCGTTGTTCACATCGGAGGCCGTCACGCGCCCGCCCTCTTTGGTGCTCGGCCTCGAACGTCCTCGCTCGCCGGTGACGGGCCTGGACAAGGGAAGGCGCCCTAACGGAAGCGCGTGCTTCTTGGCGCCCAGGCGGCTGCCCAGGCCCTGCAGCGCGCGGTCGCTCGGCGTTGTTCGGCTTTGGTCCCCGGGCGACCTTTTCGCGACGGGAGGCACGCGCACGGTGGATACCGTGCCGTCCAGGCTGTACACCACCACCGAAGCGTCACTCGCTCTTTCGCTTTCGGCTCGAGTCTCGGGCGACTCGGGAAACGGCGAAAACACACTCGTCGGACGCTCGGTTTCGGCGGACGCTCGGCTCGGATCGCGCGCCCGCTCGCCTTCCAGCGGGGGCGGCCACGCGTCTCCGTGCGTCATCGCCGCGAGGTGCGCCGCGCTGCTGGACGCCATCGCGCCGTGCGTCGCGGACGACCTCGCGCCGCGTCGAGGGGGGCTCGTCCCCTCGCCCTCGAACGGCTCGCGCGCGAGCGGGCTCCGGCTCGACGGGGTCGGTCGCGAGGCGTCGTGGCTCACGACGCGACGGTCGTACGGCGTGACCGGCCTCTCGGGGGAGGCCAACGGCTGTTTTCGCGAGCTGGAGGTGGCGCGGACCGCTTCGATGGCCGCCGGGTCCATGGGCGCGGCGCTGCCGGAGCCCTCCTGCGGCATGGACCCCACCTCGCCCGGCTTGGACGAGCAGCTGCCCATCACGCGTCCGGTCAAAACCGGGCCGCGACCTCGAAAGCGATCCGCCTCCGGGACGTCCGGCGTCCCGGAGGGAACGAGGGGCTCAACGCCGCGCGTCGCGAGGGGAGTCGCGCGCGCGGAGGCGGGGCTCGCTCGTGGCCCCACGAAGCTTCAGCGGCCGTCGCCTCGCGCACGCGCCGCCTGTGCTCAAGCGCGCGCGCCTATGCGTGGTGTGCCCAGCTTCTCAACGGGAAAAAAGCGAGCCGCGTCAGCGCGACGATGTGACATCGTCGATGTCAGCGTCAGGCTGTCTTGGTCGCGAGTTGCTTTCTTCTTCCCACTATCCGTGGCTGGCTGTCGATCCCAACACTGCCGGAGGCGCCACCGGCGGCCACATGGCGCGGTGCGGCAGGGAGACGCGCTTTGGCGTCTCCCCGTGGATACGCCTGCGGGCGCTCGCGGTGTTGGCGCTGTGCGGCGTGCCCTTCGCCGGCGTGCACGCGGTGCGCCCGATCCGCGCGCAGCAGGAGGTGCTGCGCGCGTCGCTTTCGGGAGGCGTCGCGCTCGCGAACGGAACGCGCGGGGGGGACGACGCGGGGCATCCCGCGGTCGACGCGCGGGGGAAGATCGCGTGCGCGGAAGGGGACGAGCCGATCGAGCTTCGTTGGCCCGAGGGGTGGACGCGCACGACCCACGAGCAGAGGGAACGCGCGTTGAGCCCGTCGTTTCCGGGACCGGATACCGACGCTTCGGAGACGAGCGACGAGCGCGACGTGATTACTAACGCGTTGAGCTCGTCGTCGCGGCGCCTGTTGCTGAAGCTCGCGCCGCTTGTTCTCGGCGAGAAGGACACCCTGATTGTCGGCGCGGTGGGCGGGTCCGTGACGCTCGGGGACACGCGGAGGCCGGACCTGGCGTACCCCGCGCTGTTCGCCGCGGGTCTGACCGAGGCGCTCGCCAATCGCGCCGGCGAGGGCCGGCGAAAACGAGACGTCTCCGTGGCCGCCGTGAACGGCGCGATGGGCGGGACCGGCTCTGGGTACTTCGCGCTCTGCATCAACCGCCACTTGAGCATGGACGCGGACATCGTGTTGGTGGAGCTGAACGTCAACGACGGCACGGACCGCTCGTTCGAGCGCGTGCACAGGAAGATCCTGGACCGAGCGGGCCGCCCGGCGGTGTTGGACGTGCTCGCCGAAATTTGGAAGGAGAAGATGGTCGAAGATCGCGAAGATTCCGACGCGCGTCGTTCCGACGCGCACCCCGGCGTTTTTTTTTCGCGCGAGGTGGTTCCCGGCGAGCAGTGGCGTTCGCGCCTCGAGACCCTTAAACACTACGCCGTGCCGTACGTGTCGCAGGCGGAAGCAATTGCGCCCGAGGTTTCGCGCGACTCGAAGACGTTCCCGGACGCGGGGGGCGCGTTCGCGCCGGATGCGTTTCTGCGCGCCGCGGACGTCGCGCACATTCGGAACCACACGTTCACCTCCGCCGGCTTACACCTCACCACGTTCGGCCACGGAATACTGGCGGAGCTCCTGCTACACGCCGTGTTCCGAGTCGTGGAGCACCACGCGCCGGACTTGTGCCGCGGCTCTTTGGAACGAGCGCTCGATGAGGCGCGGGATGCCGAGTCGAGTTTAGAGGCGTTAAACGGCGGCCGCGGCGTCGGCGGCTCTCTGCGCGGCGACGTGGCGGACCGGCCGGGGGGGGTGGACAGCTGCCACTCGCCCGAGTCTTTGCTGGCGGCGACGGTGGCGCCTCGGGTGGAGGATTCTTCTTTGAATAAAGGGGATGAAGAAAAAGGGGGCTGGGCGTTGGCGGCGGACGCGTCGCCCAACACGGGCGAGAAGAAGTGGGGCGTGGAGACGTCGACGCCCGGCGCGGCGTGGACGGTGAGCCTGGACACGCGCGTCGTGCGAACGCGCGGCGGCGAGCGTGATGACCCGCTCATAGAGACGACGCACGACTCCGGCTGGGCGAAGGGTTCGGTGATCACCGTCGCGTACTTGGCGTCGTACGAAAACATGGGCGTCGCGGAGGGTTTTTGCGGCGGCGCGTGTTTCTGCGCGCCGTTTTCCATAAACGCCACCTGGGATAAGCCCACCTCGGAGCTCGCGTTGTTCGAAGTGCACACGACGCCGCCGACGGAAGATTGCCGCATCACGCTGAGCCTGCGTCCGATCGAGGGTAACGAGGGGCCTGTGACTCGGTTCAAGGTGTTGCAGATGACCGTGCAGGAGGAGTTTGTCGAGGCGGACCGCGCGCGCGCGGCGATGCAGGAGGCGGGAGGCGCCGAGAACGCGTTCCGCGCCAACAGGATGACGGGGGGGGGCGGAAGGCGGTCGCGGCGTGTCGCGTAGCCGCGCGAAGACGCGCGAAGACGCGTGGTCTGACCACCGCACGACGATTCGTATTCGGGGACGTTCAGAGTGTTTTATTAGCGCGTCGCGTCGCGTCGCGTTGTCGTTTCCCAGAAAAACCGTCAGTTTAAAAGCCACGAGGAGAAGCTCCCTGCTCCACACAAGCCGCCGCGCCGCCCTTCCCTGTGTATCGCGATTGACCCCGCCACCGCCATGACTTCGGACGAGCAGCTCGACGCCGTACGCGACTCCTCAATCGCGGCGATCTCCCCGGCCACGCTCGCGAGGCTGCGGCGCGTCGCCGCGAGCGGTAAGGTCGGAGAAGAGGCGGGCAAGGAGGCGCGAAGAGAAGCCGCGTGGCGGCTGGGGCGGTACTACAGCGCTCGACCAGACGGGACGTACCCTCCCGACGATTACGACGTGATGCGACAGGAAGCGCGGGATCTCGACGCGTCCTTAAAACATCTGGTGGCCGCCGCGTTGGACGGGCACGCGGAGGCGTCCTTTCGCGTTTCCGTGGTTACCGCCTTAAAGGAGAAGTATGAGGCGGAAGAGGCGGGCGTACTTCGCACCGGAAACGCCGGGAAGCCATTTCACTGGGTGCGAAGGGCCGCGGACGGCGGTCACATCGAAGCGATGCTTACTCTGGGGATAGTTATGCTCAGAGACGATGACCGATCCGACTTGGTCAAACAGACGCTCAAGATGACTGGGAAAGATGCTCTGGCCTACCTTCAAAAGGCGGCGGATAGAAACAGCGGCGAGGCGTTTGTCGTGCTCGCTTCTACATACATGAACGGCGCCGATGGTGTTGACAGGGACCTTTCACGCGCGGAGCAGGTGTTGGACGAATGCGAAAAGCCCGGAAAAATCTGGTCTTGCTCTACAGCTAAATACCAAGCTCACAGGGAAGATGTCGAAAAATGGAAACGCAGGATCATCTACGAGAGGCTTCAGCGCGGCGGCGACGAGGACGCGAAGGGATACTCCTTCGTTCATGACGCGCTCAAAATAAAGTTAACTGCTGACTCTAACGTGTTCATTTCTGTTAATGGCTGTGTGACATGCCAGAAGAGCGTTCCTGCGGTTGCCGAGTTGAAAAAATGCAAAGCCTGCCGAGTTGTCTATTATTGCAGCAAAGAGTGTCAGCGAGCGGACTGGCCGCGGCACAAAAGGGAATGTTCTGTCACACGCCCTGACGTTGACGGCGCCGCAGTACGCAAATGGTACTCCAGCTGCCCTGGGTTGCAGTCCGCCGTGACTCTCGCGGCGTATATCAACCGCAACGCGATTACTGTCATCCTCGTCCGGACAGAGCTGGGAGACGACGGACTCCATCCTGTGGTGACGGTTGTGCCGAAGCACGAGTTGATGAACGTCGAATGGGGCTTCAAGATGTCACAAGATCCAAGGTTTCAGAAGCACGTCTCCGAGGGTCTGACTTCGGATCCGTCTTTTTTTGTTCACGTCCTGCCTTTACACCTCGGCGGAAGCATTGAACACCTTTTTGCCAGAACTACGTACGTGTCAGAAAATCCTGGAGAGGACATCAGTGCGGTGATGATGAAGGTGGCGGTGGAAACAGGTCGGACCTCGGAGGTTCGCGAGCACACGAGCCTGGAGCGACCCCCCCGTCCGTTATGAAAACTACTTTCGTGTGTAATGAGCGGACACTACGCTTCTCGTTTTACAGTCGCGCGTCGTTCCCCGCGAGCTCGCCGCGTCCCGTCACGAAAATGAATCCTTCCTCCGCCGCACCCGCGTGACCCGGAAGAGCCGCACGCGTTTCGCGTCGAAGAGCGGCGCGAACGTTCTGGACATGTCCCCCTCCGCCGTTTGCGTCTCCCGGAGCAACACCAGCCCCAGCGCGTACCCGCGGAGCCACTTGCGCACCTCGGGCGAGGCGCCCGTGAACCGACGAACGGTCGCGGTGCGAACGGTCGCGGCGTCCGCGTCGCGGGCGCCGCCGCCCTCGCCGTCGCGGCGCGCCAGTCTCAGCGTCGCGTCCAGGGAGAGCCGGCTTCGAATCGCGCGCAACCACTCCCGCGACGGTTTCCTTCCACGCCGCGACGAGAAGGGCACGTCAGCGTCGGAGTCGAGGTCGGAGGAATCGCCGTCGGACGACGAGAGGTTGGACGAATCGCCATCCGGAGTCGCCAATTCCTCAGAGTCGTCGTCGCTCTCGGCGCCCATCGCGTCGAGGCGCTCAAACACGTCTTTTGACTTTTGAATCGACGCGACGAGCGCTTTGTCGTCTCCTCGCGCGCGCGCGCAGGCGTCGAGCGCGTGCGTCGCCTCGGCCAGCGTCCTGACGTGGTCCTCGTACGCGTCCGGCTGCGCGAAGAGCAACGCGTGCGACGCGTAGCGCTCGACCAGGCGGCACAGGCGCTCGCACGAGCCGCGCGACAGAGCGTTTTTCCCCGCGAACGGCGCGACGTTGCGCACGGCGACCAACAGCGGGTTCGCCACCGCCGACGACGTCGAGCGCGACGTCTCCGTCAACAACGCGTACGCCGCGTACACGAACGCGTCCAGGTGCGTGCCTCGCCAGGTAGACGCATTCGTTTTCGACGTTTCCGATTCGAGTCCCACCAGTCCGCTGAAGCCTTCGGCGATGCCGTTGATGCCGTCTCCGATGATCGCGACGCCGCTCGAGATCGCCTCCGTCACCGCGGTTTCAAACGACGCGTCCTCGGCGACCGCCGTCGGCGCCGGCACCGGGTCGTCCAGGCTCGGGTCGCGGAAGAGTTCCAGTTCGGGATGCGCCACCGGATCTCGAGCGCTCGCCGCGAGCGCTTTCGCGAACGCCGCCGAGCTCGAGACGCGAAGCGCCGCGAACGAGGCGCACTGCACGAACCCGCCTTTATCGAGCGCGCCCCTGTGCCTGACGGCCAGCCCGAGCAGGTGAAACACCAAGGGGAGCCCCCTGCTTCCTTCTTCCGAGACGCAAAACTCGAAAAACGCCTCGTTCGCCCTCGAGGCGTGCAGAAACAACGCGGCGGCTTCCTCGAAGCACGGCGCGCCTTTGTCGCTAACGCCGGACAAGTCGCTGTCGTGATGCACGGCGGCGCGGAAGATGGACAGAAGCGCGTCGTGCAAAAAGGCGTGGTCCGAAAACGAAGCCAGCGCGGAGGCGTACGCGTTTTCGTCGTTAGCGGACGACGACGTATGGGCATTCAGTCTGGCGCGCGTCGTTTGCTGCTCGTCGTCCGACGTCTCCCCCGCGTCCACCGCGACGACGGAGCCGTCGGGAGCGACAGCGGCGCGGCGCGTGGGATTCGGCTTTTGCCGCGGCGTCGGCGGAAACGCGGCGCGAGTCTCAGACGAGTTTTCGAGTCTCGGCTCCTCCGCGAGTCCGGCGGGCCCCGCGAGCCAATCCATCGACCCGAACAGGCTGAACGAAGACGCGCTCGACGCCCTCGCCGCCGCGGCGGCGGCGCCCGGCGCGCCGGGCGGTCCCCACAGTCCGCCGAGCAGGTCGTCCAGCCACTGGAACCAAGACGCGGTGGACGCCGCGGCGAGCGCGCCGACGGGCTCCGCCGCCGCCGACGACGGCGACGCGACGTCTTCAGGTTTCGGCTTTTGCGATTTTGGCTTTCTTTCGTAATCGAGCAGCGTCAGCAGGCAGTGCACGGCCGTGGTGCGCTGCTCGTCGCGCGCGAGCGCGAGCGCGGGAGACGCGGCTCCGAAGACGTACGTCTTCGGCGTCGGCGCGATGGAATCCATCAGCGCGCGGAACACGTCGCGCCGCGTCGTCGGCGTCCCGGCGCGAACGAAATTCATTTTTTTTGTCGCCGCGTCCTCCTCCCTCCTCGGTTCTCCCTCCGCCGCGCCCCCCCCGAGGGCTTCCAGGAACCGCCGCGTGCGCGTCACGCATCGCGGCGGCGTGTACATCGCCTCCGAAGCCGCCATCGCCAAAAGCAGGCGCAGCACTTCGCGTCGGCGCGTCGCCAACGCGAGCGCCGTCGTATGGGTATCTAGTCTGGACGAGACGTCGGCGTTTGACGCGCGGTACGAGGTTCGCGCGTACGACACGGACGTCGTGAATCTCGACGACGCGAGATTCTCGTTCGCGGACGTTGAACTTTTTGCCGCGGAGGTCTGCGCGGCGGATTCTCTCCACGAAAAGAACGCGCCGCTTCGCGTTCCAGCGTCCGAACATGCCTCCGGGAGCGGCGTCGTGAACCCCGGGCAGAAGAGCAAATCGCAGAACAGAGCCAGGAGCCGTTCGCCGACGGAGGCGAGACGAATCGAACCGAGATTCTCGGCGACGTCTCCGGCGCGCGAGCCTTGCGTCGACTCCGCTTCCTCGACGCGATCTCCTCTGCTCTCGATCTCCTCTGCTCTCGCGGAAGAAGAAGAGCGCTCCTCGGCGTGCGTTAACGCCGAGTGTCGCCGCCACGGCAAAGGGGGCGCGAGAGGCGCGTCTTCGGACTCGCCCCACAGCGCGCGCGAAATACGCCGCACGTCCGCCGGTTCGTCGCGCGTCGGGTCGTCCGACGGATCCTCCTCCTCCTCCACCGCGGCGGCGATGAACGGGACGATGCGCGCGAGGAGCCGCACGCAAGCCAGCACGGTCGGCGCGTCAGCCGGCGCGACGGTCGCGCCGAGCGCCAGCGCGCCTTCCTTCGGTGCGTCCGGCTCGAGCGCCGCCTCCGCGCGTTCCAAGGCACGCAGCACCACAGCGAGCAGATTCTTCGGTTTGTGCGCTCTCGCCGCGCGCAGAAGGTCGTCCGAGAAGATCGCGCGCACGTCCGCGGGGCTCATGGGGGGCTGGTCTCCGCCCCCCAGGATGGCTTCCCACGCGTCGTCCGCGAGATCGGACACGTCCCCCTCCACCATGACCTGCTCGACCGCCCCGGCCAAGGCCGACGCAGAGTTACCCATGGCGACCGCGCGCGCCCGTCACTGCGGCAAAACGCGCGCGAAGAACGTCGACGAACTCGAATCGTCGTCTCGAGCGTTTCATGAACTCCAATTTTTTCAATCGCTTCGCAATCGTTCCGAGCGCAAAAGTCATTCTCTCCGTCCCCTCCCCCGACCTCTACTTCCCCTTCCCGTCCTCGTCGTCGAGGTCCCGCTCGTCCACGATCTCGAACAGCTTCCTGATCTCGTCCAGGCGCCGCTGGCTCGCCAGGTCCTCCGGGTCGTCCTCCTCGTCCTCGTCCCACGACGCCGCCGCGTCGCCGGACGCGAAAACCGCCTCCAGCGCGTTCACCGCGTCCGCCTGCGCGTCCACCAGGTAGAACAGATCGTTGAGCGCCGCCGCGGTCAACGCGCGCTCCTCCTCCTCGATCGGGGAGGACGACGAGTACCGCTCGGAATCGTCCGTTTCGTCGTTCGCGGACTCAGCAGAATCCGCGCCGAGGTTCGAGACGGAGGGCTCGTTCACCTGCTCCTCCAGCGTCTCCCAACTCGGAATCTCCAAATCAACCATGGTCTGGTCCAGCGCCGACGCCTCCTCCGGGGTCACCACCGAGGTGACCACCCCTGTGGTGGTCGCGCCCAGCCGCCCGCACCGCCCCGCGCGGTGTAAGTACGACGCCGACAAAGAAGGCGCGTCCAGCGAGTAGATGTAATCCACGCCGGGCATGTCCAGACCGCGCTCGACGTCCGGCGTGCACAGCAACAGTGTGGTTTTCTGGTTTTTGAAATCCTGCATCACCCTCACCGCTTCTTTGCCGTCCGGGAGCAGCACCGCGAGCTTGTGCTTCCCCCAGAGCGACTTGCGCAACGGCCCCGCGGCAGCCTCCGCGGCGACCGCGGAGGGCACGAACACGATCGTGCGCGGCGGAGGCGCGTCCTCTCCCGCGAACGCGAGGTCGGCGCGAATCTGACGCGCCAGCGCGACGAGTTTGCGCGCGCGCGGCGTGACCAGCCTTCGGTGCTTGACGGACGGGGGCACGCGCCCGGGAGTGCCCATCTGGATGGACAGCGGATTTTGCTTGAAGTGGCCTCTTTGCTGCACCAGTTGCACCACCGAGTCGGGGACGCTCACGCCGCACAACACCACCTGCCTGTCCTCCATCACCGGCGCGTACGGCGAGGGCGCCAGCAACGTCTCCATCGCCTCCGGAAACTGCTCGAAGAGCTGATCCGCCTCGTCGGCGACGATGGTTTGGGCGAGGTCGACTTCCAGGAACCCCGCGTTTTTCATGCGCGCCAGCGCGTCCGGCGTCCCCACGACAATCTCCGCGACGTCCGCGAAGCCCTCTCTCGTTTCGTGGTCCTCCTCGAACACGCCCACCACCTTGATCCCCTGCGGCCCTTTGTAGTTGAACATGTTGTCGCTCGCGCCGGGCACGCCCACGTTGACGTTCCCGCCAAACAGACGGTACGCCAGCATGACCGTCTGGATCGTCAGCTCGCGGCTCGGCACTATGATCAGCACCTGTAACATCTTACGCGCCACGAAGTCCAGGTTGTCGATGGTGGGCATGAGGTACGCGAGCGTCTTCCCCGAGCCCGTTTGCGCTTGGATCACGACGTCGCGTTTCTTGAAAAACGCCAAACTCGCGCGTCTCTGAACCGCGGTGGGGTACCTGAACCCCAGGTTCTCCGCGCGGTCGCACAGCCACTCCGCCATGCCCAGCGCGCGCCAATCCAAAATCTCAGCGCCGAGCTCGTCCCCGACGCCCTGCAGTTTCTTAAGGCGCGCGCTGAGTTTGCCGGCGAGCTCGTAGTCCTCCACGGCGATGGCGCGAGACAACGCGGTGGTCAGGACGTTTTCGTCCTCGGAGGAGAGGAGCACCACCTCCTCGGCGTCGCTCAGACCGAGGCCGGTGGGGGCGGCCACCTCGTCCCCGGGGACGAAGTCGTCCCCGATCGCCCTGGGGACCCCGCGCACGCGCGGGCCCTCGCCCGGGAAGGGGGGGCGCGCGCGCGCGTTGAATCGCGATCGCCCCGACGGTTGGGCACGAGTTCCACGGCCCGCCGACGGATGGGCACGCGCGGCGACGGGACGCGCGGCCAGCGCCGAGGAGAGGCTCGTCATGGCGGTCGTCGCTCTCGCCGCGCGGGAGGAAACGCTCGGTGCGGACCGAAGGAACCTTCGGGGTTCGCCTTTTTGTGCGCGGTCGCGAGTGGCCGCGTCGGCGGCGACGATATTTGATAAGAAGATCCGACGCGTTTTGCTCTCGACGTTTTGGCCACCAGGTGGCGAGTTGGATTTTCGAAGCGTGCCGAAGGAGTGTTCATGAGGCTGTAGTAAAAAAAAAGACGCGCGCGTTACGTCTCAGCCGCACCCGCTCCCGCCCCCCCCCTTCCCCCCGCCACGGATCTGGTCCTCGTAGTCCCCCCGCGCCCACTTCCTGAAGTCGTCGAACATCTGCTTGGGCTTGTTGGGCAAATTTTCGATAGCGTCGAAGATCTCGAGCAGGTCCGCGTTCGGATCCTCCATGCCCTGCTTGGTCGGGATGCCGCGGATGGGCGCCAGCCGGCGACGCACCGCGGTGGTGGTGGCGTTGATCAGCCGCTTCTCCTGCAAACGCAGCTTCGCGGCGGTCACGGCGCGCGCGCTCAGGCCTTGTTCCTTGAGCTGTAACAGCTCGAACTCCTCGGAGGAGTTCTCGTACTCCGCCAGCAACTCGCGCGCGTCCCCCATGAGCAGCTGCAGCACCTCGTACTCGTTCATCGGGCTCACGATTTTGTCCTCCTCGAAGCTCACCGTCATGAGCTCGCTCGGCTCCTGCACGCGCGCGAAGCGCATGTACGCCAGCATCTGCAGAGGCATGCGGTCCGCGAACACGGGGAACGCCTGCATGTCCGCGGACATGCCCATGCCCTCCAGGATCTGGCGCTTCGCTTCGTACAGCTTGTCCGTGTTCACCGTCGACGCGGACATGACGAGGTAATCGCCGCAGTGCGACTGGTCCACGACGCCCGTGCTCAGAAACAAGTCGCCGCTGTTCCTCGCGAGCGGGTCGATGGCCACCACCGGGACGGTCTGTCTAGCCTCGCACGCGCAGGTCACGGTCACACACTCGGTGGCGGCGTCGTAATCCACCACACCGGCAGCCTTCGCCAGCCCTTGGAGCCCCGCGGCTTCGCCGCCGCCCGCCACCGCGGGGTTCACCCCCGGCGGCGGCGCGCCCACCACCGGAAGCAGGTCCACGAGCGGCACCATCGCGTACACGTTGGCGGCGTTCAGCCACACCGCGCGCGCCACGACAACTGACAACGCATCTAAAAACGCGTCTTTCGTCAAAAAGGCGTACGCCTCGGAGGGGTACGCCGATGGATCAGAAGCGATGAGCGCTCGAATCGCTTCGAACTCCTCCGCCGCCCCTTGTGCGCGAGACACGGCTTCGTTGCGCACGGGCGAACCCTGCAGCAGCGTCTCGAGCTCCTTTAAGGGCCAGCGCAGGGGGTGGTCCTCGCCCGCGTTTGGGAGCGTGGCGACGTACGGCGCCCACTCGGAGAGCGCGCCCTTGGCGCGCTCGTGGCACAGCCAGAGCGCGAGGCCGATGAGCTCGCCCCGGCCGGCGGCGAGGCCGGCGATGATGGGCGAGTCCGCGACGTCCACCGCAGTGACGCACAGGTTCTGGGGGATCTCGATGAGGGGCTCGCCCGCGCGCGCGTCGCTCACGAGCGTCGCCACGCCGCCGTCGCCGAAGCTCACCTGCGACGCCGCCTCGCTGGGCAGGCCCTTCTCCACCGTGAGCCACGCCACGAGCTCGCGCGCCGCGGCCTTGTCCACGCCGGCGGTCGCGGGGGCTACCGCCGTGGCTGCGCGGCAAGGCGAGAGCCGCGAGGTGCCGCGCCGCAGGCTGGGGGGCGATCCGCGGACGCGCGCGGGCGCGCGGGCGCGCGAGGCTGGCGCACCATGCGCCGGCGCGCGCGCCGAGGCGGGCGCCGCGCACGTGGTCATCTCCGCCGTCGCGTCGGGTCGGCCGCGCGAGCTGGTGTGTGTCGCTATCTGCAAGATCGCGCGGAGTGCCAGCGAGGCGAGATCTTCCGGTCGCGCGCCAAATGCGTGCGGCCGCGTCCGACGGTCGCGACTCTTTCAATCGCGTTCACAGCGCAAAAGTCGTAAAAAGCTACCCTCCCCTCGCTCGCGCGCACCTCTCGCATCCGCACTTGAACCCGAACCCCGCCAGGGCCGCCGCGCGCACCTCCGCCGGCCGCGTCACGTCCACGTACGCATGCGTGAGTTCCTCCCCCGCCGCGACGTCGCGCAGCGCCACGACCCGCGCGCGAGGCGCGGACGCCTCCGCCGTTGAGGAGTCGCGCGCCGCGTCGTCGTCGAAACCGTCGTCGAACAACGTCTCCGCGTTTGGCGCGCATGAATGGTTCATCAGGCACGTCAGCGGGAACACGCCGAGACCGTCGTACGTTTTTGTTTCTTGTGTTTTAAGCAAGTCGCTTCGAACGACCACCACCGAGAGTTGGTTCCTAGTCGCGAGCGTCGCGAGCGCCGAGACGCCGCGCGCGTCGAAGAGAAGAGCCGCGGCGGAGCGGAGACGACGACGTCTTTTTTCTTTCGTATCTTCGGTCGCGTCGCCATCCGTCGTCGAAGAGAGACGATTTTGATTCCCACACGTAACACGCGTAATGAACCGATCATTTTCTCGGTCGTCGATCGCCGCCTTCGAAGCGTTCGCCACGAGGCTCGCCATCGTCAGGCACCGAGGCGAAGATGGCGCGAGCGGCGACGTTTTTGACTCGCCGCCTTTTACGAACCACGCGAGCGACGCTTTTTCCACCGCCGCGGCGACGACGGCGTCTTCGTCCTCTTCGTCATCCGCGGTGCGTTCATCGGTACCGCGTCTTTCCATCTCCGCGTGCGTTTCGTGCAACACGCGCGCGGCCATCTCCTGCACGAACGCGAGGAGTCCGTCCTGGTCGTCGTCGCGCGCCGCCTCGAGGCGCAGCGCGGCGATCGGGTGGTCCCACGAGTCGAGCGGCCCGACGCAAAACACGCGATGGCCGAGTCGGCGGACGTGTTTCTCTTTGCACGTCTCGTCGCAGTACCTCTCCCCGCACCCCCAGGCGCACGACGGCTGAGCGACGGACGGACTCTCCTCCGCCAGCATCGCGTGGCAGCACCCGCACGCGCGCGTCTCCGCTCGGTTCCGCGGGTCCTGCACCAGCACCGCGGGAGACTCCCGGAAGATGGTTTCGCCCTTCGCGACAGCGGCGGTGGCGAACAGCCCGCGACCGCCGCCTGCTTCGTCGCCGCTGGGACCGCATCGCACGACATCGCCGACGTCGGCGCACAGACCCGCGAACGCATCTGCTCCGGGAAGCGGCCTTTCCCACCACGCGCGCGACATCGCGCGACGCGTGGAGTGCGACGTCCGCGGCTTCGGGTGCAATGATGATGAGTCTGCGGGTCGGCGACCGGTCGATCCGAGAAAAAGCGCGCCTTCCGATGACACCTCAGATTTTAAATCGGATGTGCAGTCTCGGTTCGCGCAACGACGCGTGCTTGCCACTACACCTCGCGCGCGGCCTCGCGGCGCGCCCGAGGGTTCGCCTTCGGCACCACTGGGGGTGACGTCGTCGTCGAGCGCCTCGTCGCGAACGCGTGTCGCGACCCCTCGAGACGCTGAGCGCTAGCCGCCTCGGCGCGTCGTCATTTGAACTCCACCGAAGCGAGATGTTCGACCACTCGTGGAACAAGGGCAACCAGCGTCTTTCCCAGGCGTGGGAGAAGGCTTCTAAGAAGCAGGACGCTCCCGCGGCGAACGCCGCGCCCACCAGCGTGCTCCTGCAGCAACTCGCGCCCGACCAGAGGAAATGGAAGGGCGGCGCGCTGAAACGCGTGGGCGACGGGTTGCGCGAAAACGAAGAGAGGGCTGCGCATCCCAAGCTCAACATGGGTCAGCCCGCGCCGAGACCTCCGGCGCCCACCGCGGGTGTTGGGGCGAACCCGCTCTCGCGAAGCGCGCCGGGCGCTCCCGCTGTGAGCTCGGCGGGACAACAAACGCACAAGACGCCGGTCGTGGACGACGCGATGCGCGAGCAGATGGAGCGAAGAAGGCTGGAGGCGTTGCGGAAACTCGCCGCGCGCGCGCCCGCGCCGGGCGCGTCCGCGCAAAAGCGCGCGGACGCGCCTCCTGTCCGCGCCGCGGCGCCTTTCCGCGAGCCGCCTTTGACGTGCGAGACGAAAGAGAAGAAGTCATCGCGGCCTTCGTTCGAGTTCGGCCCGTCGCGCGACGGCGCGGCCCGCCGCGCCTCCGGCGGCGCGGCGCGCTTCGGACGTGTTCCTTCGGACGCGACGGCGCCCGACCAGTTTTTCGGCGTGGAGCTCTTTCTCGCGAACGAGGCGTCGCCGGACGGGTCCGTCGAGACCTTCGACAGGCTGCACGTGCGCGCGAAGTCCTTCCCGGGGTACCCCGCGAACGCCGTGCTGAGCTGGGCGACGTCGCCGGCGAGCCCGGCGGGGGAAACCAAGAAGTGGCTCCTGGAGAAGGGCGAGGTGGCCACCTGGCGGGTCACGCCCGCCACCGCGTACCGAGCGCTCGTGGACCGCGCCGCGCGCGAGCCGCTCCTCGCGGTGCATGACGCCGTGGCGACGCGCATCGAGCGCGCCAAAGCAACGCTCTCGGACGCGGAGAAGAACCTGCGGAGCGCGGAGGAGGAGTGCGCGAAGTTCGGGGTGGACGTCCCGGAGGAAATCGCGGCGCGCGCGAAAACGGCGCGGCGCGAATGCGGAACCGACCTAAACGACGCGACGGAGAAGAAGGCGCGCGCGTCGAAGCGCGCCTCGCGCGTCCTGGGCGCGACGAGGAGGCACCCGCCTTTCTCGAAGCATTCGAACCCCACGCCGAAAGAAAAAGAAACGATTCCCAGGTTCGCGCGCCCCGCGTGGGAATCGCGAGACGAAGACGCCGCGGCGTCTCCGTCCGGCGACGAAAAGAAGACCGCCGCCGCCGCCGCCGCGGAGGAAAACAAAAACCCGCGCGACGAGTCTCGCGAAAGTCTCGGCGGCTTCGACGAGAAGGGGCTCGCTTCCGTGCTCGCGGCGGCGACGCAGCTCGCGCCCGGGCGGCGCGTTAGCCCGGCGACGGCGGACGCGGCCGATTTCGTTCGCGTCCTGCGCTACGCGCAGAGGCAGCACTCCTTAAACCTGGGCGTGCCCGCGTTTGCGAAAGGCGCGAATCACTTTGAATCGCCCACGACGCTCCGTTTGACCCTCCAAAGCGTGCCTCCCCTGGTGCTTCGCGCGGCGCGCCGGTGCGGGTTCCCCACCGACTTCGCGCAGCGCGCGGCGACGCTGGCCAAGGCGGGCGTGCGCGGCGCCGTGGGCGCCGACGCGGCGTCCCCCGCGCCGAAAGGCCAACCCGCCGGGACCGCGGACGATGTGCTCGATCTCGTCTCCGACGACGACGACGACGACGACGTCGACGACGTCGTCCACCAAATCGGAGGCGTTAAAACGACTACTCGGCGGCGGCGGCGGCGGCGGGGGCGGGGGCGGGGGCGGGTGGGGCATGGGCGGCGGCGGCGGCGGCGGCGGTGGTGGTGGAGGTAGTGGTGGTGGACGTGGTGGTGGAGGTGGGGGTACAGGCAAAGTCTCCGGTGGGGACTGCACGCCTCTCACGTCGCATCCTCTGAGCGGCTCGTCGACACGTTTCGACGCGCCGTACGAGTACACGGAC
>ENA-OUOG01001416-OUOG01001416.1-marine-metagenome-genome-assembly--contig:-NODE-1416-length-27983-cov-4.348312_pt1 | contig 27983 bp, 25 predicted proteins | sample MGYA00248635_ERZ508505 | MGnify/ENA primary metagenome ERZ508505 (study PRJEB26176, sample SAMN06267871) | marine metagenome | isolation source: Saanich Inlet, British Columbia, Canada | place: Pacific...
TGACGTAATAGTTGCTAATGCATTAATTTCGGAAGCTGTTGATGACATTGCTGCCGATAAAATCACTGCTAGTAATAATCCAATTAGTCCTACTGGTAAATGATTTAAGATAAAACGAATAAACATATAATCTCTATCATTAGTTTGCGTATCCTTCGCTGCCGCATTGTAAAGTGTTTTTAGAGCTTCAGATTTTGAAATATATGCTTCACTTTGTGGATTAGATTTAAGTGTAGCAACTTCATTTTGAAGTTTAGTATATGATGCTACATATTCAGGGTCAATTGCTTTTTTTATTAAGAACTTAGATGCACTACGATATGTTTTTTCAATGCTATCCAATTTATAGATATCCTGTTTTAATTCTTGATTATCAGTTTTTGACAACTGTATACTCAATGCTTTTTTCTTCTCAAATAATTGCTGTTGTTTGGTTTGAAGTATTCTGTAATCATCACCATATTCTGAAGCTAAAACTGTCTCAGTAGATGCATCAATAAAGTTGAGCGGAGCTGGATTAAATTGGTAAAACACAAACACCATTACACCAACTAATAGAATAAAAAATTGCATTGGCACTTTTAGTAGACCATTAAAAATGAGTCCCATCTGCATGTTTTTCACATTACTTCCAGAGAGATAACGTTGTACCTGACTTTGATCTGTTCCAAAATAGGAGAGTGCTAAAAAAGTACCACCAATAAGTCCTGACCAAACGGTGTAACGATTTTCCAAATCAAATGAAAAATCTAAGACCTCCATACGTCCATTAGCGCCAGCAATTTCAATGGCATCACTAAATGAAACTTCATCTGGTATCAGTTGAAGTGTAATAAATAAGGCTGCTAACATCCCAGCAAAAATGACAAACATTTGCTGTTTTTGAGTCACTGTAACAGCTTTGGTACCGCCAGAAACTGTATAGATTATTACTAAAACACCAATTATAACATTTAAGTAAACGATATTAATTCCTAGAACAATAGAGAGTATTATGGCAGGAGCAAAGATGGTTATTCCTGCCGCTAATCCACGTTGAATTAGAAATAAGATAGCTGTTAAACTTCGTGTTTTTAAATCAAATCTATTTTCGAGAAACTCATATGCGGTGTAAACTTTTAATCTATGATATATAGGGATAAATACCAAGCAAATAATAACCATTGCAATAGGCAAACCAAAGTAAAATTGAACAAAGCCCATACCATCTGAGAATGCTTGCCCTGTTGTAGATAGAAATGTTATTGCACTTGCTTGCGTTGCCATTACTGATAGACCAATTGTCCACCAGCGTGTCGTATTCCCACCTTTTATATAATCTTGCGCAGTTTTGTTATTACGAGTAACCCAAGTTCCGTAACCAACAATTGTAAGTAATGTTGCGGCCAAAACCGTCCAATCAATCCAGCTTAAAGTCATATTAAAAGGCTTGAGTTATAAGATAAAATATGATGATATAAATAAAATTTGCAACCAATACTATAGTATATGATTTTAGCCAAGGCTGTTTTTCTTGAGGTTTGTTTTCCATGTTCTAATCGTTAAAATTAGTATTTGTGGTATTCTCTTTGCCTGCGGAAAGCATATTCGCAAATAGGCGGTAGGCGCCAGACACACCTGCAGGAAATTCTCTAAAAAAGCTTAAACCTGTATAAATATAATTTCCTTTACCGTATTTAGCTACCAATAAACTACCGTTCTTTGGAGATTCACCTTTATCATTCATTGACAATAGAGGTTTATATTCATCAGACCATTCATTAGGAAAATATAATCCACGCTCTTGTACCCAACCATCAAAATCTTTTTCGGTGATTTTGTTAGGGAAATTTAAAAGCGAATGATTTGGTTCTAAGATTCTAGTTTCAGCATTCTCCTCGGTGACCCTGTCATAAGAGATTTTTAATGTATAAGGTGCTTTAGGATCTGCACCACCTCTTCTAATAGTCTTATTATATTGTACAATAAGATTGCCGCCATCGTTTACATAGTCTAAAAGAAATTTTTGCTTAAATTCTAATTCAGGTACAGTTTTGTATGCACGAGACCCAACAACTATAGCGTCGAAGTTACTGAGGTTGTCAGCTGTAATGTCTTTTGGATTAATTATAATGACATTATACCCGATTTGTCGTAAACTCTCAGGAACAACATCACCAGCACCTTCAATATATCCGATATTATCTCCTCTTTTTTGGATATCTAAGCGGACTAATTTGCTTTCACTAGGTAAATAAATGGTTTGAAATGGAATATGGCTATAATCTATTTCTACAAGTTCTTTAGAGTAAGTTTTACCGTTAATATTTACCATAGGCGTAATTGATCCCTCGCTTTGATTTTTTGGCGGAATAACTGTAAACACTATAGTTTGTATATCGCCTTTATTGGCAATTTCTATGTTCTGTTTTTCGGGATATATACTCCAATCATTTGGGTATGCCAGTTGTACAAAACCGTTTATATTATCTTTGCCAGCCTTTATGGTAACTTCTATGTCTCTCTGTTTGTTATTTTCAAAAATGTAGACTTTATCTTTAAGACTTGCAGATACAGGTGGAACAATTTCAAAAGGTCTATACAATTCACCTTTATCTAATTCTGAATAGCGATAATCTACAGGTTTTGTAATAGGAATTATAGTATTGGCAATATTAAGGTTAAATGTTATATGAACGGCCCGAGGTGTTTCAGGCTTACCTATTAAGGTTTGGTCGTCTACATTATACATACCAAGACTTCCTTTTTTATTTAGCCAATATGCAGAAGTATAAGGTACGGACTCCGGAATTGTAATGGCTTCTTCTAAATTAATACGTTTATTAGGCGCTAAAGTTATGTCCTTTGAAATAGCATTTGAGAGTGACGTCATCTTGTAAGACGCAAGCTGAATGTCTAAATTACTTCGGTTTAAAGCTTCAATTCTGAGCTTTACGGATTCACTCTTAGTTGCCGTTGGGCTACTAGCTGAAACTTCAATATACAATCCTGCACATGCTTCGATTATAGATTTTAATTCTTCAGATTTAATAGTTTTCCAATGCTTGTCCTCAACGTTTTGAAGCATTTGATACGCTTTAACTAACTCAGGTAAGTGAGTTGAAGGATTTTTAAAATTAAAATTAGTTTCAATAGACTTTATAATATCACCAATAGCTTTTCCACCTTCAATTCTATTCCAACTCGTATCAATACCTTCAAAAGGGTTATTGGATTTGTTTAGTGATGTTCCTTTTAAAAGCTCAATATACTCTTGTTGCGAACCGCGTTGAGATAAACGTCCGAAGCCTTGACAAAGGTGCTGACTACTCGCTATGGAAGCAACTTCGTTATTTGATAATCCTTTTAAAGGATAGTATACACCTACATCAAAACTAGCCATATTGCTTTTGTCAATTTTATCAAAAGCTTCTCTACTGCCATAACGCCACCACGATGTATTATAAAAAATTCGCTTAGGTTGCCACGTTTCCGTATGTTTTAATTGTGATGGGTATTTTGTGGCATCATTCACTAAATCGAATGCTTCTAGACTCAGTATAGCTGAACTTGTATGATGCCCGTGTGTTTGTCCAGCCCTTCTGTGATCAAAACGATTGATGATGATGTCTGGTTTAAATTGTCGGATATTCCAAACAACATCTGCCAAAACTTCGTCTTTATTCCAAATAGTTAAGGTTTCATCTGGATGCTTAGAATATCCAAAATCATTAGCGCGTGTAAAACGTTGTTCTCCACCATCAATACTTCTAGCTGCTAATAATTCTTGAGTACGCATAATACCTAAAAGCTCTCTTATTTCTGGCCCTATAAGATTTTGACCTCCGTCTCCACGTGTAAGAGAAAGATAAGCAGTACGTGCTTTAACTTCATTTGACATATAGGAAATTAATCGCGTGTTTTCATCATCAGGATGAGCAGCAATATACATGACGGAAGCTAAAACATTTAGCTTTTGAATAGCTTCATATATTTCTGAGGAATTAAGCTTCTTTGGCTCTTGGGCGTTTGCCGTTATGATTGCAATTAAAAAAGATAAAATACTAAGTTTTATGCGATGCATAGTAGTGCTAGTTAGTTACTTTTCAAAGGTAAAAAAGTTACTAGGCTAGATATGGTATTTTAGATTTATTTAACGGTTGGGTTTACAGCCATTTTTTACGCTTAAAATAGAAGATAAGTCCAATAAACATGAGAATCATAATGCCCCAAAGAACAAAGTAGCCATGTTTATATTGGAGCTCAGGAATGTACTCGAAATTCATTCCGTAGATACCTGCGATAAAAGTAAGCGGTATAAATATGGTTGAAATAATGGTCAATACTTTCATGACTTCATTCATCCTATTGCTAATGGTTGTCATGTACATATCCATTAAACTCCATATCATTTCTCGATAAATATCAATGTTTTCTGACACTTGAATTAAATGGTCGTATATGTCTCTGTAATAAGTGGTTGTGCGTTTGTATATTAGAGGATGTTCACCTTTTTCTATACGATTAATGATTTCGCGAAGTGGAAAGATAGCACGGCGTACTTTCAATATTTCACGTTTTAGTTGCTGTACTTCAGTACTAATATTTTCTCTTGCATTACCTGCAAAAAGCTCAGTTTCTAAATCTTCAATTTTGTTACCTAAAACTTCAATAATGCTAAAATAATTATCTACAATTGAATCTATTAGGGCATACATTAAATAATCAGATTTTAATCCTCTTATCCGTCCATTTGCAAATCTTAATCTTTCGCGTATCGTATCAAAAACATCTCCTTCGGCTTCTTGGAATGTAATCACATAGTTTTTTCCAAGCACCATGCTGACCTGTTCGATAACTATATTTTCATTTTTGTCGTAATACAACATTTTAAGTACCACAAAGAGATAATTGTCATAAACATCAATTTTAGGGCGCTGAGTGGTGTTTACAATATCTTCTAGGACTAAAGGATGTAAATCGTATTGTTGACCAATATTCGCAATTTGGTCTGTATATTTTAAACCATCAACATTAATCCAAGTTACGGATTCTGTATCCTTGTAATTTATTGCATCTTCAATGTTTATGAGTGCAGATTCTACAATATTTTCTTTTGTATAATCAAAACATTCTACATGAAAATTTTTATCAGACTTTTTTCCAGTGTAAACTAATGTTCCTGGAATTTGACCAACATGTTTTTGCGCTTCTTTAGTTCGCTCTTTTTTCTTTTTACTTACCATATTTATAAAATACTGCTATCATCTAGTGCATCTTTCTGAATTAAGGTCACAGCTTTCTGAAGTATAAGGTTGTTTGGATATGTCACCAAATCGCCATTATCTTCTCTTAAAATAAGTTGAAATGCTCTTATATCTTCAATTATAGCCTCGATAGGATAGTCTTTGTCATGGATTTTAATTTTGTCTCCTACTTTATACGGAAACGAAAAAAACATAATAACACCAGAAGTAAGATTACTTAAAATAGACCATATGGCAAACAAACCAATACCTATGACTGCAAATATTGAGGAAAATAATACTGTAATATCACTGAAATCTGCACCTAGTATATAGGCTTCTACAAGTAATCCTAAAAACAAAATTGTTACCGTTGCATAGCGACCAATTAAGTTGGCTCTAGCTTCTGTTGTACCGCTACGTTTGCCTATTTTCTTAACAGTGACTACAATTATTGCCCTTATTGCCAATAGAATAACAAAAAGTATAGTAGAATAGGTGAGTTCAGTTTGGTAAGTGGTAATAAAATCATTCATTGCTACACATGTTAAGGTACAACAAATATAGCTTAGAATTTTAGATTTATTGAAGACCTAGTTCAGTCCTTAAGTTTTTATTGGAATTGGAATTCTTACTCCAGTATGCTGATTTTATAGTTTTAATTTTGGTGGCTTTTGTTGTAAGTGTCTTTATATTAGTACCATAACCACTTGATATGGTTTCTTCCCAACTATTAATTTCATATGGAAATTCTGTATTAAAATTAATAATTAAGGTCCTTTGTAATTCCGGGTAATATAAAGAGTAAGTGTTATTTTTTAAAGAAGCATTAGCATTATATGCTTTAAAATCTATATGTCTAAGTCTAATATATTCTAAAGACGGTATTACAGATATATTTCCTATAGGAAGTGATTGTGGGTCTATTCGTAGCTGCGTCCATAACTCGTTTTCAGTGATGCTTTTATCTAAATTAAAGTTTTGGTCACCTTCAGATTGAAAGTAGGAGTGCGACTTAATCTCAAAATTATCTCTATTGTTAAGCTGTGTGTATACATGACCACACCATTCTTGAATAGAAGCCGATATTTTTAATGCGTGTTTATTATTAGTAACAGGATAGAATGTACTCTGCATGATGGCATAAGGATAGATCCCTGTATTAAAATTTTTAGTCGCATTGAGCTTGAGTACTGACGTATTATTTTTACTATAATTATCAGCTTTAACCTGTGCATCAGGAAGAAAATCTTCAGTTACAAATACCAAAACAGCAGATCCTTTTCTCATTTCACCATAACGCGCTTGTTCTAATTTATAAGATGAAATTTCCGCTTTTCCACCATACCAATAATCATTAAAGTCTTTTGAAGGTTTAAACGCAGGCTTTTTAGGTGTATTTTCTAGGGTGACTTTTTGAGCAATAGGTTTATGCTCTTGTTTTACATTGTCTTTGCATGAGATTAGCGAAAATAAACAGATGGTAATTATAAATTTTAGTGCTTTCATAACCTTGTGTTTTCAACAAAATTACAATGCTATTAGCTGTTCGCAATACGATTTAACGTTTCGTAAAGTAAATGTGTAGGCAAACCTACCACGTTGTTATAGGAGCCTTCAATTTTTGTAATTCCTATTGCCCCAATCCATTCTTGGATGCCATAGGCACCAGCTTTATCGTATGGTTTGTAATTATTAATATAATACCAAATTTCATTTTTGGTAAGTTCTTTAAAAGTTACTTTGGTTTCTGTATTTACTACAATTTGTTTGTGGCGTGTTGTAAAACATATAGAGCTAATGACGTCATGACTAGTATTGCTCATTGACTGCAACATGGTAAATGCTTCGGCGGGATTTTTAGGTTTACCAATAGCACGCTCTTTATGCCAAACAATAGTATCGTTTGTAACTAAAATGCTATTCTCTTTTAAACCTGTATAAAAGGGTTTTGCTTTTAGAACAGACAGGTAATCTGTTATCTCATGTCGTTGCAAATATTCGGGGTATATTTCTTCTATAGGTTTTAATAACACTTCAAAATTTAAGCCTAAATCTTTAAAAAACTGATGTCTTCTAGGAGAACTAGAAGCTAATATAAGATGGTGTTTATATAAATTTTCTTTCAGCATTATTTAATTAAAATAAATTGAAATAATAGCAGCGATAGTATGCCTGTTAGCATTACTAGTTTTAGAATATGGCTGATTTTTTTATAATCACTTTGCAACTCTGCATGAAACAGTTTTATAATACCATAAATTAAAGGTGCAATTATAAACAGTAATACATAACCAACAGCTAGTGGCTGTTTGTAAAGATTATTCGATAGGTACAGTATAACGACTGCGAGTGGGATAAAAGCTAGTATAAATACAAGTCTTGTTGTACGTTGTCTACCCAAAACAATAGGTAAACTTTGAATCCCCATTTTATAGTCTCCATCAGTATCTTCGATATCTTTTATAATTTCTCGCAGAAAATTGAGCATAAATGCGAATATGGCATAATCTTTAATCAGGTCTAAAAAAAACAACTGAGAGGCTTGATTTGTTCTTGTTATTGCTGGTGCTAGATCGAAAACACCAACTAGTAATATACAAAGACTTACTAGCCCTGAAATAACAATATTACCAATTAGGGTAATGCCTTTAAGGTATGTAGAATAGATGTAAAGTAATCCAGAGGCCAAAACAAAAATCACAAAAAAAGAGGACTTATCTATGGCTCTAGAAATTACGAAACCCAAAATAACACCAACTATATTGAATATTAAAAAGAGGTAGGTTGCTTTTTTTTCAGAAATATGCTCACCAATAATTACCGAGTTAGGTTTGTTGATTTTATCAGCTTCAACGTCTTCAATATCATTAATAATATAACCTGCTGATGCAATAAAAACAGTTGCAAAAACAAGGACTAGAAATCCGCAAAAACTTAACGCAGTATCAAAGCCATAATCTTCTTTTAAGGGTTCCAATAAGGCATACTTTATTAGCACTTGGGTTAAAATAATGAGTAGTAAGTTTTTCCAACGAATGAGTTTAAAAATATTCTTCATAAGAAATTATCGGGACATAATTTTAGTGATGAGGTTAACTACAGATATTACTAATAACGCAAATAAAATTAGCGTAAGAATGGTTGTTCTTGTGTTAATAATACGTTCTTGTCTTTTAATTTTCTCTTTGATTTTTTGCTTATCCTCTTTGCTTAAGTCTTTGTGCAAAAAATCCATTTTATAATGGAGATGTGCTTCTAAATCTAACTTCTGTTTATAATTAGAAAATGGTTTTTTTGAACTTTGATTAAACGTATTTTGATTATTGCCAAACCCTATATAACCAAACCCTGTGCTATGTCGTCTTCCCATAATTGATTATAATATAGTGGTTTAAAGTTTTTTTAAGTAATCTAAAATACTGTTTTTAATTATCGTTTAATCGTAATTGGCATTAAAATTACCACTCCATTTGCCTTGCACCTTCATCACTTGTTCTATAACATCTCTAACAGCACCATCACCACCATTTTTATGCGAAATGTATTTTGATATTGCTTTAATCTCTGGCACAGCATCTTGCGGACAACATGGTAATCCAGCTAATTGCATTACTGGGTAATCTGGAATATCATCACCCATGTATAAGGTTTGTACTTTTGTTATATTATGTTTCGTAAAATAGTCATTAAGTTGTTCTATTTTATTTTTTGCGCTCAAATACACGTCCTTTATGCCTAAGTGATTAAGGCGCTTACGTACCCCTTCATTAGAGCCACCAGAGATGATGCACACATTGTAACCGGCATCTATAGCAGTTTTTAAAGCATAGCCATCTTTAATATTAAATTTACGTAGCATTTCTCCGTCCGTGGTTACCAGAACAGAACCATCAGTAAGTACACCATCTACATCAAAAATAAATGTAGTAATGTCATTTAGGTATTCTTTATAACTTTTATCATCCATAGTATTTGTTTACTTGCTTTTATTGCTTCTTCCGTTTTTGGTGAAAAGGATATTTAATGCCATGTGTTTTTTGAATAGACTGCGTGAGCAGCTCATAAATATTAGTATGTTCTTTATTTTCCAAAAGTTTCAAATGCCTTTTTAAAGTCTTAATATCATTACGCTTTGCAGGTCCTGTTTGTGCCATATATGGCGATATGTCCTGCACCTTATTAGCAGTTTCAGCAATGAGCGGTTTTAAGATATCAAAATTTATATGTTTGGCATCACTTATTTCGTGAGCAATACGGTATAGCTGATTTGTAAAGTTATTTACAAAAACTGCAGAAAGGTGCAAGGTTTGGCGTTGCTCTGTAGATATTTTATAATGTTTGCTGCCAACAGTTTCAGCAATGTTTTTAAGAATTTCTAGTTTGGATTTGTCTTCTGTTTCAATACAAAAAGGGACATTAACGAAGTCTACCGTTGCATCCTTAGAAAAGGTTTGTAATGGATACAAAACACCCCTTGTGTTTTTTTTATTTAAGTCATGTAAACTAACGCTACCCGACGTGTGCACAACAAATCTGTTAGTAAAGGGTAACGCCAAAGATAATCTCGCAATAGCATCGTCACTAAGCGCCATAATATAAATATCTGCTTCCTTAAGCTGGCCCAAATCATCAATTGTATCCGTCTCATTTTTAAAATCCTTAATCGCATTATAAGTTCTATTATACCATTGTATAACAGAAATATTTTCTGTCTTAGAAAATGCTTTAAATAAATGTGAAGCTACATTTCCAGCCCCAAGTAAAACTACAGAAATCATATCGCTAATGTACTAAAGATTGAAGCGTAATAAAAATAGAAAAATGGAGTAACGTATGTTTGTACATTCAATTATATTTATGACATGTACAAAACAGATATATCAAATAGAGAAGACGTTTTTAAATTAGTAGATACGTTTTACAAAAAAGTGCGTCACGATGAAATATTAGGACTCTTTTTTAATGAAAAGATTAAAGATTGGAACGCCCATTTAGAGCACTTGACCACATTTTGGGAATCAAGTTTATTTCTAAAAACTAAGTATTATGGTAACCCAATAGATATACATGTGAAGTTAGATGCTAGTTACAATAATAGCATTACGGAATTGCATTTTGGTATTTGGCTAAATTTATGGTTTCAGACCATTGATGAATTATTTGAAGGTGATTACGCTGAAAACGCCAAACGTCGTGCGCGCAAAATGGGGACTTTCTTATATTTAAAAATCTTTGAAGAACGAAAATTAGAACCCTAAAAAGCAAGCAAAATTTGCGTTTATCAATTTAATTAATACAGTTTAAAATGAAATTATTAAAAGAATTTAAAGAATTTGCCGTCAAAGGCAATATGATGGATATGGCCATTGGTATCATAATCGGAGCAGCATTCAACAAGGTTATTGATGTATTAGCTAAACAAGTATTACTACCTCCACTTTCATTAATGTCAGAAGGGGTTAATCTAGAAGACCAGAAATTTATTTTGCGAGAAGAAGTCATCAATGGAGAAGGTGCAATAAGTATGTCAGAGGTAGCTATAGCTTATGGTAAGTTGATCGAAGTTTTTTTAGACTTTTTAATTATCGGTTTTACAGTATTTATAGTTGTTAAATTTATGAATAGATTAAAACGCAAAGCTCAAGATGCCAAAGATAATACAGTTGTTACACCTAAAGATATTGAACTCCTTTCAAATTTAAATGTTTTAATGGAAGAACAAAATAAGATTTTAAAGTCCCATAAAGTACTATAGTTTCTTCAAATGAAATTTAACAACTTTTAGCTTTTGTCTGAGGTGAAAGAAATGGCTGAAATGCCTTATCTTTGCACGAGCTTAAAATAAGCCTTACACTATGCAAAAGAAAATCGCTAATTTCCTGTTTTCAACCCGTCTTACCGGTATTTTATTTATTGTCTTTGCTGTTGCTATGGCAGTTGGTACTATTTTGGACCGTAATATGGAGACCTCACCAACACCATACACAAGACAACTTATCTACAATGCATGGTGGTTTGAGGCTATTATGGTGTTCTTCCTAATAAATTTTTTTGGCAACATTGGCAGATATAAATTATGGCGAAAAGAGAAGTGGGCAACTTTAATTTTACACTTATCATGGATATTAATTATCCTTGGTGCGGCAGTCACACGCTACATTGGTTACGAAGGTGCAATGCCAATTCGTGAAGGTGAAACCGCTAGCCAAATGCTCTCTCTTAAAACATATATAAAAGGGCGAATTGTTGGTGATTACCAAGTTAATGGCGAATTTCAGCAAAGAAATATAGAAGAGGAAGTTGATTTTTCATCAAGATTAAATAACGATTTTAATAAAACTTACAATTATGGTGATACTGAAGTTACTATTGCATTAAAAGACTTTATAGTAGGTGCCGAAAAAGATATTATTTCAGATGATAAAGGTGAAGCTTATCTTAAAATAGTAGAGGCTGGTAACGGAAAACCGCACAATCACTTTTTAAAAGACGGTGAAATAGAAAATATCCATAACATGCTATTTACACTCAATAAATTTCAGGAAGGTGCTATTAATATTTCTACTACAGAAAACGGAATTTTTATTCAGTCTCCATATGATGGAGAATATTTAACAATGGCAACAATGACGGAAGGTAAATTGGTAAAGGATAGTTTACAACGTTTAGCACTAAGATCGCGGTATGTTATAGAAAATATGCAAATTGTGTTTCCCAAGCCTGTGATAAAAGGAATTTTTGGAATTGTTAAAAAATCTAGAATTCTTAAAAATGACGAAGATGGTGTTCTCTTAGATATTACTGCCAATGGAGAAACTAAAGAAGTTGGATTAATAGGGGGGCAAGGTTCCTACAATGGTTTTGAGAAAGTTAATGTTGGTGGTTTAGATATTGAACTACTTTATGGTTCTAAAATTATAGACTTACCATTTTCTATTAAGCTTAATGATTTTATTGCCGAAAAATATCCTGGAACTCAAAATGTACCTAAATCTTTTGAGAGTAAGGTTACTGTTATTGACCAAGAAAATGAACCTTTTGATTACCGCATTTATATGAACCATGTTCTAGATTATAGTGGATACCGTTTTTTTCAGTCGGGTTACGACCCTGATGAGAAAGGCACAATTCTATCTGTAAATCATGATATGTGGGGTACATATATCACATATGCAGGGTATCTATTGCTTTATTTTGGTTTATTAGCGATTTTGTTTGCAAAACATACACGTTTTGACGATTTAAGAAAGCAGCTCCAAAGATTGAAAAAGAAAAAGGCAAAACTAATAACTATGTTGTTTTTGAGTATTGGTTTATTTGGTTTTACGCAAGAGCATTCTGCTAATGATGGTCATGACCATAGCGCCGCGGTTCAAAAACCTCAGAAAGCACTTTTAGATTCCATACTAAAAGCCAATATTGCACCAAAAGAGCATGCAAACAAGTTTGCTAAAATGGTGATACAAGATGTAAGTGGTCGTATGATGCCAATGCATACATTTTCTTCAGAAGTGTTACGTAAGTTGAGTAAAAAAGATACTTATGAAGATTTGTCTGCAACACAGATACTTTTGTCCATTCAAGAGAGTCCGCAGCTTTGGTACAACATGCCTATCATTTACCTAACACCCCGCAAAGCAGATACTGTAAGAACAATTATAGGAGTTGGTACTTCAGAAAAGTATGTAAGCTTACTCGATTTTATAAATCCAGATGGTACGAATAAGCTAGATCCTTATTTAGAGGAGGCATTTAGTGCTGCCATACCCAATGGTTCACAGAAAGAAATTAAGATGGCATATGAGCGTTTAAGCCTGCTTTCTGGAATCATCGAAGGACGTTCCTTAAAAATATTCCCTGTACCAAACGATGAAAATAATACTTGGATTTCTTCTTTTGAATACAAATCTGGGCGTTTTAAGGATGAAATTAAAAAAAGAGATTCGCTTTACGGTAATTTTATTAGAAACGGTTTTAGTTATTATTTAATGACGTTAAATGCTGCAAAGCAGAAAAATGATTTTACGAATGCTAACCGACTTTTGGAAGATTTTAGAACAACTCAAAAGAAGTATGGAGAAGAAGTGATGCTTTCTGATGCAAAAGTAGAAACAGAAATAGCCTATAATAAATACGATATTTTTAAAAAGCTATTTAGCTGGTACATGTACGCAAGCACCTTGCTATTTATCTTACTAATATGGCAAATATTAATGCATAGAAGTAAGGCTATAGAAATTGCTGTTAAAATCTTAGTAGGCGTTATTATATTTTTATTTGCTTTACATACAGGAGGCTTAATAACAAGATGGTATTTATCTGGTCATGCACCTTGGAGTGATGCCTATGAATCCTTAATTTATGTAGCATGGGCAACCATGTTGTTTGGCTTATTATTCGGAAGAAAAAGTAGATTAACACTAACGGCATCTGCTTTTGTAGTATCTGTTATCTTAATGGTAGCCCATTGGAATTGGATGGACCCAGCTATTGGTAATCTTCAACCAGTATTGCAAGGCTATTGGCTAATGATTCATGTATCTGTAATTGTCGCAAGTTATGGTCCGTTTGCTATTGGTATGATTTTAGGTCTTGTAGCCTTATTCTTAATGATAATAACGAACAAAGAGAACAAGCAACGTATTAAAATTAACATTAACGAAATTACTATTATTAATGAATTGGCACTAACTGTTGGCTTGGTTATGCTTACCATAGGAAATTTTCTGGGTGGAATGTGGGCCAACGAAAGTTGGGGACGTTATTGGGGTTGGGACCCAAAAGAGACCTGGGCTTTAATTAGTATTATGTTTTACGCTTTTGTAGTGCATATGCGTCTAATTCCGGGATTGCGTGGTAAGTGGTTATTTAATTTGTTGTCGGTTTTAACTTTTGGTAGTATTCTGATGACATATTTCGGTGTTAACTTTTACCTTTCTGGACTACATGCTTATGCCAGTGGAGACCAAATTATTAGCTTTCAATTTATAGCTATTACTTTGGTTATTATAAGTGTTGTTGCTTTTTTTGCATACAGAAAGTATAAGAAATATTATTAAAAGTCATATTTTTCTTTCAGATTCTATACAACCGAATTCTATTTTGTTTAACTTGTCAACGTTAAACCAACAGATTAAATGAATTTCTTCAAAAAATTAGGTGCAGCCAACGTTATTATATTAGCGTTATGTGCATTGATAATTATTGTAGCAGAGTACTTATTTTTAACTGGTGATAGATTACACGGTATTTTTGTAGGCCTTTGGGCACCGACTTTATTAGGCGTAATCATTTACCTTAAAATGATTAACAATGGAGGCAGATGATATCGTATTTTGGTTCTCTATTGTAGTTTCTGTTTTAGTAGTACTATGGGCCTACGTCTTGATAAGAGCTTACAATAAATTAGATTAGGGAACCCAACCCATAATTAGATAAAGGAAAACCAGCTGAAAATTTTTGCAAAAAATTTGTCAAACACAGTTGAGAAAGTACCTTTCTTTATGCTATGCTATTTGGTTTTAATTCGATTATTTTTTTTGTTAAAAACAATACGCATATTTGTGGCATTATGATTGCATAAGCCCACTTCGAAAAAGAATATTATCGCTATTACTTCAGCGGTTTAAAGTGTATTCCATACTATGGAACACCAAGTGTTTACTCTATATTTTAATATTATGCAATCCAATAAAGTTTCAATAAAACAATTTTTTAAGTATTTAAAAATCGCAGTCTCCGGAAAGGAGCAAGATTTTACAACGGGTAGTATTCGTCGCGCAGTTTTTATGTTATCCATACCTATGATTTTAGAAATGCTTATGGAATCTATCTTCGCCATTGTCGATATTTTCTATGTTTCCAAAGTCAGTGTTAATGCGGTAGCAACAATTGGTTTAACGGAATCCGTAATTACGTTGGTTTATGCTGTGGCTATAGGTCTAAGTATGGCAGCCACCGCTATCGTTGCACGAAGAATAGGGGAAAAAGATAAAGAAGGCGCATCTCAAGCCGCAGTACAAGTGATTTTCTTAGGTGTTGCTGTAGCTGCTTTTATTAGCGTTATAGGTATTATATATCCCAAAGAAATACTTGGTTTAATGGGAGGTGAAGCTGACCTCATTGAAGACGGTTATGGCTACACCCAAATACTAATGGGTGGGAATGTAACCATTATGTTACTTTTTTTAATTAATGCCATATTTAGAGGCGCAGGTGATGCCTCGGTAGCCATGTGGGCTTTAATAGTTTCTAATGGTCTTAATATTATTTTGGATCCAATATTTATTTTTGGCTTAGGTCCAGTCCCGGCTTATGGCGTGCAAGGCGCTGCAATAGCCACAACTATAGGAAGAGGTACTGCAGTTATTTTTCAGCTGTTTATATTGTTTTATGGATGGAGTCGAATCAAAGTTGGTTTTAAAGATTTGATAATTAGAGTTGCCGTAATGTTCAATCTTATTAAAGTTTCACTTGGTGGTATTGGACAGTTTTTAATAGGAACCTCCTCTTGGGTATTTTTAATGCGTATTATGAGCGAGTTTGGAAGTGAGGTCTTAGCGGGTTATACTATTGCTATTCGCGTTATGATGTTTACCTTAATGCCCGCATGGGGATTGAGCAATGCAGCAGCGACATTAGTAGGACAGAATTTAGGTGCAAAAAAACCTGAACGCGCAGAACAATCCGTTTGGAAAACTGGAAAGTATAGCGCTATTTTTATGGGTATAGTTTCCATTATTTACCTATTATTTGCGCCTCAGATTATACAACTATTTTCTCTAGAATCAGAAGTTGTAAAAAATGGTGCGTTGTGTCTAAGAATCATAGCGGCTGGTTATATCTTTTATGGGTATGGAATGGTGGTAATTAATGCATTTAATGGAGCAGGAGATACCAAGACGCCAACATGGATTAACTTTATATGCTTTTGGCTATTTCAATTACCTTTTGCTTACTTGATGGCATTAACTTTTGATTTTGGTCCTTTAGGCGTATTTATGGCTATTACCCTTGCTGAGGTTTTAATCGTTATTATAGGCATAGTTTGGTTTAAAAAAGGCTATTGGAAATCTTTTAAAGTTTAGACAGTCTTTGTAGAGTTTTCATTATTTTTATAGGAGTTAAAAATGAGGCTATGTCAAAAGATAAATTAGGAATAAATACAATTTGTACGCATGTTGGTGAAGTAAAAGATGAACAATTTAAAGGCGCTGTATCTCCAATGTATTTAAGTTCCTCTTACGAATTTCTGGATGTTGATGTTAAGCGCTATCCACGGTATTTCAATACGCCAAACCAAGAGTATTTATCTAAAAAGATAGCAGCTTTAGAAGGTGCTGAAGCGGCCATGATTTTTGGTTCTGGTATGGCGGCCATAAGTCATATGTTTTTAGCTTTTCTTCAAAAAGGTGACCATTTGGTGGTGCAGAATACTTTATATGGCGGAACAGTTAATTTTATAAAGGAAGAGTTTCCAAAGTATGGCATAGAATATACCTTTACTAGTGGTTATAAAGCAAGAGATTTTGAAGCAGCATTACAAGAGAATACAAAACTAATTCATATTGAAACGCCTTCTAATCCATTGTTAACAATAACAGATATTAGAGATATTACTCAACTAGCTAAGACTAAAGGGATTTTAACTTCTATTGACAATACGTTTGCATCTCCTGTAAATCAAAAACCAATAGACTTTGGCGTTGATTTGGTAATGCACTCTGCGACCAAATATTTTGGAGGTCACAGTGATATTTGTGCTGGTGCTGTAGCAAGCTCAAAAGAGCACATGGACCGTATTTGGAATGTCTCCAAAAATTTAGGTGGAAGCCTTAGTGATATGACAGTTTGGATGCTAGAGCGCAGCATGAAAACTCTTGGATTGCGTGTAAAAGCGCAAACTAAAAATGCGATGAAACTAGCTAAGTGGTTAAATAAACATCCAAAAGTATCTAAAGTCTATTATCCAGGTTTAAAATGGCATCCAGAACATAAATTAGCCAAAGCCCAAATGCGAGGTTATGGTGCTATGTTGTCGTTTGAGTTAAGCGATGATTTAGATTCGTACAAGTTTCAAAAGGCGTTAAAGCTCATAAAATCATCAATGAGTTTAGCAGGTGTGGAGAGTACAATGATATCACCGCACTTAACTTCACATGCCTTATTAACTGAAGAAGAGCGAAAGGCAGTTGGAATCAGTGACCAATTGATACGCTTTTCTGTTGGAATAGAGAATGCTAAAGACTTAAAAGCGGATATCAATCAAGCTATAGAACAGTTCTTACATACTTAGGTTTTCTATGGTCAGTTTTTAAACTTACACCAACTCGTAGTCTATTTAGTGTGTTTTTTCTGACATGTTGTTTTAAATAGCCTATTTGAAGTTGAGCGTGTTTCAATATTTTTATATCTAAACCATAATAAAATCGGTTTTCATGAAATACTTCATCTTGAAAATTGATAAAAGGTTATATAGTCACTCTTACTGAAAAAATGTTATTCAAAATATATTTCAGGCTAATGCGATATCTTAATCTATTCTGAATTTCGAATTTCTCTTTAAAATCTAAAATTCGTTGTTCTAATTGCACTCGGTGTGTCAGCAAAATTTCCCCGTATGTTTTATGTACCGAGTAATTCTCGAATATTCGATTTTCATGAACATTAGGTTCATTATCAAACTCAAAAAAAGTATCAATATCCAAGTACGCATATCCCAAACCTAAGGATTGATTGTTCTTAAAATGGTAACTACCTCTTATAGAGAAAAAGGCAAGATTGTAATTTGAATAAGGCTCATAGAAGCGCAATTCCCCGCAGGGACTTAAACTAAATCTTTTGTTAAGCCTATGATTGCTGCCATAAGTATACCAAGAACCTAAATAATCTTCCGATGGATTTTGAGATAGCAAAAAAAATGAAAAAAAGAAAACACTTAAGGGTAGGGTAATTTTCATAAATAAATGAAATGAAAAGAGAGCCCATTTCTGAGCTCTCCGAATCATGGAATTATTATACGTGGTCGTTTAAGTGATGGTGCTCATCAATCAGTGGACCGCCTTCGATAATTTGTTCTGACGCCTCACTTGCAAATTTTTCAAAATTCAAGTGGAACGAGTGCGCTAATTGAATAGCTTTACTAATATAAGCACCTTTTTGTAACCAAGTATTCATTGGGTCTAACATTTCTGTTGGAACATTAGGACAATACTTAGGCATAAACAATCCAAAGATTGGATGCTGTTCAAATTCAACATTATCTAGTTCGCCTTCTAAAATAGCTGTAATCATAGCTCTTGTGTACTTCAGTTTAATACGAGAACCAACGCCATAAGGACCGCCACTCCAGCCTGTGTTTAATAACCACACATTAACGCCAGCCTCTTGCATTTTTTTGCTAAGCATCTCTGCATATTTGGTTGGGTGTAATGACATAAAAGGCTCGCCGAAACATGCTGAGAAAGAAGGTACAGGCTCTGTTATTCCTGCCTCTGTACCTGCGACTTTAGCAGTGTAGCCAGAAATAAAATGGTAAGCGGCTTGGCCAGGTGTTAATTTTGAAACTGGAGGTAATACACCAAAAGCATCACAAGTTAAAAAGAAGATGTTTTTAGGATTATCTGCGTAAGATGGTTGCTGAATATTATCAATATGAGAAATCGGGTAGCTAACACGCGTATTTTGTGTGATACTGCTGTCAAAATAATCAACTTCATTATTATCTTTAAAAATAACATTTTCTAATATAGCACCAGGTTTAATAGCTCTGTAGATGTCTGGTTCTTTCTCTTCGGTAAGGTCTATAACTTTTGCGTAGCATCCACCTTCAAAATTAAAAATACGGTTTTCTGCTGTCCAACCATGCTCATCATCACCAATTAGTTTGCGGTCTGGGTCTGCAGAAAGTGTTGTTTTTCCTGTACCTGAAAGTCCAAAGAATATAACAGTATCTCCATCTTCGCCAACATTCGCAGAGCAGTGCATTGGTAAAACATTCTTGTCTACAGGAAGAATCATATTCAAAGCAGAGAAAATACCTTTTTTCATTTCACCTGTATAAGCAGAACCTCCAACTAAAGCTATCTTTTTGGTAAAGTTTAAGATAGAAAAGTTACCTTGTCTAAGACCATATTTTGATGGTTCTTTACACTGATAACCTGGAGCACAAAGGACTAACCATTCTTCTTCAAAGTTCTCTAATTCTTCAGCAGTAGGTCTCAAAAACATGTTGTAAATAAACATATTAGACCATGGGTATTCTGTGATTGTTCTTACATTCATTTTATAAGCTGGGTCAGCACATACATAGCCGTCTCTTACATATATTTCCTGTCCGCTTAAGTAGTTCTCAATTTCAGATTGTAAATAATCGAAGTTTTCAGGAGAAATACCCTTATTTGTTTTTCCCCACCAAACACGGTCTCTTGTATAATCGTCTTTTACTAAAAACCGGTCTTGAGGTGAACTTCCCGTAAATTTTCTAGTATTTATAGCCAATGTACCATTAGCAGTCTCTCTTCCCATTCCTTTTTCAACAGTAATGGCTTGCAGCTCTTCTGGAGAAAGATTCCAATGTGCATTGGTATCTTTTAATCCATACTTAGTAAGGTCTTTTGTTTTCATAATCGGTTGTTTTATTAATGTTTCCATGAGTATTAAGATTTAATATTTAAAATGGCCAAATCATTGGCACGAGTAATAATGTTGTTATTAGAAAGAGTAGAAGTAATGGCGTACCCACTTTGACGTAATCTTTAAATTTATATCCGCCAGCAGTCATTACCATAGCATTTGTGGTAGTGCCTACAGGTGTTAAAAATGCTGTTGAAGCACTTATAGCAACAGTAATCATAAATGGTGCTGCAGAGATATTAAGTGTATCTGAAGTTATTATAACTATCGGTGCCATAAGTACAGCTGTTGCAGAATTATTAATCACTTGACTAAAGGTTGTAGTTAATAGAAAAACTCCAGCTAGTAATGCTACAGGATGCAAACTGCCTAATGTTTCTACAAGACCATTTGCGATTAATTGGGCTGTACCAGTTTTTTGTAATGCAATGCCCATTGGTATCATAGCAGCAATCATAACTACACTTATCCAGCTTATACCTTTATAGGCTTTAGCAATTGGCACGCAACCAGAGATTAAAACGATACCTGCAGCAATTAAAGCTGCTACAGCCCCTGGTACAATATTGAAAACTAATAGCAAAATCATCAATAACAGCGCAAACAATGCGAAATAAGACTTCATAGATAGATGAGTTACAGTTTTAGACATCCCTTCAGGACTTCCACAGATTACAAGATTTTCGTGATGTTCCTTTAATTGTTCTATATCACTCCATGTACCTCTTACCAAAAAGGCATCACCGGCCTTTACTGTTATTTCTCGTTCAGTAAAAGGTTTATTGTTTCTTGAAGCGGCCATGAGTTGTATCTGAAATCTTTTAAAGAAATTTCCTAACTTTATTTTTCTACCAACGAGCACTGATTTTGATGTCACAATTATTTCTGCCATACCAACTTCTTGATTGATAAGGTTATTTTTTAGCTCATCTGCAATAGGCTCTAAAGGAAGTAAGCCTAATCTAAATTTTATCATTAATGCATTAATTGCTTCTGTTTCACCTTTAATTGTAATGATATCGTGGTAAAGAAGTTCAGTTGAATTCTCAGGAAATTCTATAAATGGTTCGTTTCCCTTTAAGCGGTTAGGATGTCTTCTTTTAATTCTAATTATGGAAATATGATGCTTATTTTCAAAATCCCAATCGCCAAGTTTTGTATTTAATAATGGTGAGACTGAGCGCACCCTTAGTCTATAGTAGTTATTGTCTACTTTATAAGCTTCTATCCATTTGTGCATGGTTGAACTTATATCAACAGGCTTATTATTGGTCTTGTTTTTTGGTAATAGACGGTAACCAATATATCTAAAATAGAGTAGGGCGATTAGAAGAAGCGGTAAACCAATCAATCCAAACTCAAAAAATGAAAAGCCTTCAAGACCGCTTTCTATCATCATATTATTTACTATGATATTTGGAGGCGTACCTGTGAGGGTTAATAAACCGCCAGTATTAGACCCAAAGGCAATTGGAATTAAAAGTTTAGAAGGTAGAGTTCCTATACTCCAGGCAGATGATATAGTTACAGGCATCAGTGTAGCTACAGTACCTGTATTACTTACAAAACCAGATAAAAAACCTGCACCTAAACTCGTAATAACTAATAATCGTGAAACACTTTTACCAGCAAGACTCATAAATTTTTGTCCAGCTAAAGCAGTCCATCCTGTTTGAGATAAGCCTTCACCAATGATAAAAAGTGCAGCAATCATTATCACCGTTGGATTGCTAAAGCCACTTAAAGTTTCGTTTAAATCGAGTATACCAGAGAAGAACAGACTAAGCATTGAAAGAAGTGCAACAACATCTGGTGTAAATTTTCCCCAAACAAAAAGTAGAATGGTCACTGATAGTATTATTAGCATGATGCTCATTAAGGAAATTAATTTTATATTTTATAAAGTTACTTGGATAACTAACCATATATTATGACGTTTGTCATGATACATTATAATTATGAATTTTTCAATTTAATGCGAAAAACAAGGGTGTATTACGAGTTATTCTAAAACGAAACCGATTGCGAATTAAAAAGAAATCTATAATATATATTCTTTTTAATATTTTTGACAATCAATAGATATGAAATCGGAAAACTAAAAGAGCATTTTCTCTTATAAAATCGATTTTTTTTGGAAATAGAACATATGAAATTAGACATATTAGCATTTGGAGCACATCCTGATGATGTAGAGTTAGGTTGTGGAGCGCTTATAGCCAAAGAAGTAAGTCGTGGTAAAAAAGTGGGTATTGTAGATTTAACTAGAGGAGAGTTAGGTACTAGAGGTACTGCGGAAACTCGTGATGCTGAGTCAGAGCATGCCGCTAAAATTCTTGGAGTCCATGTTAGAACTAATATGGAATTTCAGGATGGTTTCTTTACAAATGATAAAGCACATCAGCTAGAGATAATTAAAATGATTCGATTGTACCGTCCTGAAATTGTGATATGCAATGCCATTGATGATCGTCATATAGATCATGGTAAAGGAAGTCAACTCGTCAGTGATGCTTGCTTTTTGAGTGGTTTATTAAAAATTGATACTAAGCATGAAGATAATGAAGCTTGGCAAGACCCATGGAGACCAAAAGCGGTATATCATTATATTCAATGGAAAGATATTGAGCCAGACGTTGTTGTTGATATATCGGGATTTATGGATAAAAAAATGGAAGCCGTTTTAGCTTATAAAACTCAGTTTTTTGACCCAAAAAGTGAAGAACCAGAAACTCCAATTTCAAGTAAAAATTTTTCAGATAGCATCATCTATAGAGCGAGTAACCTTGGAAGATTAATAGGAGTAAGTCATGCTGAAGGTTTTACCGTTGAGCGTTATCCTGCTGTGGATAGTTTGTTTGATTTAAAGTAATATGAAGACACTTAGTTTAATTGTGTTATGTATAAACTCCTGTTTCATTTAACAGTTTAAATTTTGTATACAAAAAAAGCTTCCTATTTCTAAGAAGCTTTACTAATCTAGGGTGGAAGATGGGGCTCGAACCCACGACTTTCGGTACCACAAACCGACGCTCTAACCAACTGAGCTACAACCACCATTTTAATTAGGACTGCAAATGTAATTGAAAACTATATTTTAGCAAAACCTTTTTTAGAAATATTTAAAAAATAAGCCCTTCTTATTAGTAAAAGGGCTTTGTTTTTCTATATAATTATGAACTGCTAATTATTTCTCCTCAGCTTTATCAACTAAAGGACGATTTTCACGATTTGCAAGCTCCCATGCTGTATAAAAAACCAACCGTGTTCTATTTTCTAATAAATCATATTCAATTTTATCAGGAGTATCACTAGGTTGATGATAATCATCGTGAGTACCATTAAAATAGAATATAACTGGCACGTTGTTTTTAGCAAAATTATAGTGGTCTGAGCGGTAATAATAGCGGTTAGGGTCGTTTTCATCATTGTAGGTGTAATCCAATTCTATATTGGTGTACTTCTTATTAATGTCTTCGGATAACTCATGAAGTTCCGTACTTAATTTATCACTACCAATTAAATAGACATAATTACGATCACCTTCTTTACGCTTAGGGTCTATACGCCCAATCATATCAATATTTAAATCTGCTATAGTATTTTCTAACGGAAATATAGGATTCATATCTGTATAATATCTAGAGCCTAGTAACCCTTTTTCTTCACCAGTAACGTGTAAAAATAATATGGATCGTTTTGGAGAATAACCATCTTTAACAGCCTGTTGAAAAGCTTCGGCAATTTCAATGATAGCTATTGTTCCAGAGCCATCATCATCAGCACCGTTATATATTTCACCATTTTTTATACCCTCATGGTCAAGATGCGCAGAAAGTACTAAAACTTCATCTGGCTTTTCTGTACCCTTTATAAAAGCAACAACATTTTCAGAGATAACGTCTTCTACTTTTCTATCGGCAGTCAACATCATATTTGTTGATAACAACTTTGGAGTATTGTCATCTGAAATGGTCGGGTGAAGTGCTTTTGCTAAATCATCATTTATCATTAGAAAGGCAAAATCACCATTGTCACTTTTCAGAGACAATCTTCCTGAAAATCCTGATTCTGCTTGTCGCTGATAAAATGGCGCATACCTTGAAAATAAATTAGAATCCAAATATAGAAGGGCTTTAGCACCATTGTCTTTGGCCGCATTAGATTTGCTTGATAAGGATTGACGTCCATTAGTCCACTTTGTATCTTCTGTTTTACCGGATGTTACGTAATTACCATTAGCATCTTTTGGTTCTCCTGCTTTTGCTATGACTATTTTTCCTTTAACATCAATGTTCTTGTAATCAGAATAAATGTCATCGTTAATTCCATGACCTACAAAAACAATTTCAGAGGCATTAATGTTTAAACTTTTTGATAATGTTAAAACTATATGCTGCGAAAATGCATCAAAGGCTTTTCCGTTTACAGATATTTCTGCTTGTGCAACTTGTTGTTTTTGTAATGGTACTTCTTGAAAATAATCATCGTTATTGTAAGCTGATGCTATTCCCATAGAAACATAATGATTTTTTAAATACTCTACTGCCATTTTCTGACCTTTTTCTCCAGTATTTCGACCTTCAAATTCGTCAGAAGCATAAGTGTAAAGCATTTCTTTTAACTCTTCTTGCGTGATTGTTTTAGCATAGTCAGCAGGATTAGCTTCTTTTATTTTGGGCTGTTCACCACTGTTAGTTTTAGCTCCACCACAAGCCATTAATAAAGCCAATAGACCTAAAAAGTAAATGGTTTTTTTCATTGTAAAATTGAGTTTAATGTGAGTATGATACTTTTAAAAAAATACGAAAGGCTAAATTTAAATAATAAAAATGCAAACTCAATTGCCTATTAATTCTTTAACAGATTTTAACACTACAATACTTCTTTTGATGGTGGCTGATTTGCATTAGCTATGTACCAAGCTGTTGCAAATATAAGTTGAGCTCTTTTTCTAAGTGCAGAAAAATTTATTTTATCTATTGTATCTGATGCTTTATGATAATCTTCGTGTTCACCGTTAAAGAAAAATATAACTGGGATATTTTGAAGTGCAAAATTATAATGGTCTGAACGATTATAATATCTATTAGAATCGTTATAATCATTATACTTATAATCTAAATCGAGATTTAGAAACTCGTCATTTGCTTTTCTAACAATGTAGTCAAGCTCTGAACTTATGCGGTCAGACCCGATGAGATACACATAATCTTCATTTCCTTCATGTCTTTTATCTATACGACCAATCATGTCCGTGTTAAGATTTGCGATGGTGTTTTCGATAGGGAATACGGGATTATCAATATAATATTGTGAACCATATAGTCCCATTTCTTCCGCGGTTACATGAAGAAAAATAACACTTCTTTTGGGTTTTATACCATTTTTAACCGCTAAAATAAACGCTTCAGCAATCTCAAGAATTGCAGATGTTCCAGATGCGTTATCATCTGCGCCGTTATGAACGATGCCTTTTTCCATACCCAAATGGTCAGAGTGCCCTGAAATAATTAAGTACTCATTAGGAAATTCTGAACCTTCGATATAAGCAATTACGTTTTGTGAAGCATTAGTTTTCTCTGGCAGGTACGATTTTGGGACAGGTTGATAGTAATTAGGATAGATTTCGGGAGCTTTAACTTTTAGGGAATCATAGTGTCGTCTAATATAATCACATACCATGTTATGTCCTGGTTCTCCAGTCATACGTCCCACATATTTGGGGTCAGCTATTTCTGATAAATGTTTTTTTAAATCTTCTTCAGTTATCGTGTTTAAGTATGTCTCAACTGTTGACGTATCTTGAAACTGAATAGATGCTTTAATATCCTTAACTTTTTCGCTATGCCTTTGGTTAGAGCAGGTCCCAACTAAAAGTAGGAGCGAAGCTATAAGTAATCTCATTTTTTATTTTTTCGATTCCAAAAATAATCCAAAAATGTAGATTTTTTTAAAAACTACTCATCAATTTCAATATCCTCAAGAAGTTCGATGGCTTCTTCTTCAGATTTTTCTTCTCGTACTTCTTGTTCTTGGGTATCTGCGATTTCCGCCTTATAAAAAATACTTTTGTAAACTGTAAATGCGAGAGCAATTATTGTAAGTAAAAAAATATACTGTGTCGCTTTGGTTTTTATTCCCTTTTTTCTAACAAAATACAATAAGCCCAAGCCACATAGCACGGATAGAATAGCAGGAAATAATGCTAGTTTAAAGAGTGGTGTTACGGCTAAAACTACCGCAAATATTGCAGCTATAAATCCTAGAATAACTAATACTTTTTTCATTTTTTAATGTTTAAGTCCTGTTGCAGATTTTATTTTTAACTCACCATTGCCCACAGGGATTTTAAATTTAGCTAAAACAGGTACCTTGTTGGCATCTGCTGTCAACCAGATAATATTAGCATTTCCTTTAATCACATCAGAGCCTTTGAGACTTATGGCAATTTTATAACATTCTTTGGTTCCAATATTAGAAGAAATCGTTTCTTTCCCTAAATATTTAAATACAATAGTAGATTCTTCATTGTCAAATAATACTTTAAAACTTGAAGCATCGCCAACAGACGCTTCGTCTATGTCTAAGTTTCTAAGCGTATACAGCGTAGCTACTAAATCTTTGGTCCCATTACTAAAGTTCACATTTTTTTTGACTTCCCAAATTGTCCCATCACTTCGTCTTTTTTTCATAAGACTATTTATGGTTCTTGTTTTATGACTGTATTTATATTGCATGAATTTGTAATATCCACCTTCATCAATTTCTCTTTTGTAGAGATATGGCGTTAGGCTTGTCGGGCTAACATAACTTTCGTACAAGTCTCTAATTTTAAAAAAACTATCAAAACTACTATAGGTCGTGGCGGAGCATTTTAAACGCATTAAAGTACTCTTTGATGTACTCACCTTACTTGTTTCCATTGAGACCTGCGCTATGTCTGTTAGTAAACCAGACATGTTATATGATGCAGTAAAAACTAATTTCTCTCCAAAAGCAATGGTTTTATTTTGAGCCATTAGAGATAGGCTAAAAAGTAGACTTAAAGATGCGAGTATGTGTTTCATTTATATAGTTTTAAATACTAACGCTATTTGAATCATTTATTGTGCCGAAATTACAATTGTCCAAATAAATCTGACCATTTTTTTATATAAATATTGCTTGAAAATAAAAAAGCTAAAAAAGCCTTGGCAAAAGCAAAAAAGGATTTTATATTTGCATCCGCTAAAGGAGAAATGGCAGAGTGGTCGAATGCGGCAGTCTTGAAAACTGTTGAGGGTCACACCTCCGGGGGTTCGAATCCCTCTTTCTCCGCAGAAATTTATTCAATTTCAATCAAAGTCCTGTAAACTTAATGTTTATGGGACTTTTTCGTTTCTACAAAACATCAAAAGATATATTAAAACCCATTCTGTTGGTGACCTACTAGGTGACCTTTTTAAAACCCTATTTAGGTCACCAAGTTGTTAATTATTTGTCTATAATTCAGTTAATTACACCTTTTTTTTAGCCTATCTATTTTGTAATTTATTATATAATTAAAGGTCAACAGAATGAACAAAACATACGTACTTGTACGTATTTTTTCGATCAGGAATATTATAAATCCTAGCAGTATTTGATAACATTAGGAGTAATATATGGATTGGACCATTTTTGTTTCAAGTAATATCAATTTTTATCTATAATTTTTATAGAGTTTCCTTCTAGCTTAATTTCACCTACTAGACCAATTAACATATTATCAATTACATAAATAGGGCTTTCACCTAGGCGTTCTATAAACTCTTGTCTCAAAGCTATTAAATATAGAGCTTGTCTGTGTGCTCCTACAATACCACAATTTGCCTCTCTATTATAGGCGGCCCCTAATTCCTCAATCGATTTTTCTTCTAACAAGCGTTTATAATCTATGATAATCTCATAATCTCCTTTTCTGCTTATATATAGGTGTTCCACATTTATATTTTTAAGCTTAATATGTCATCTAATTTTAAGTTATGAGGTAAACTTATAACAAGAATGTTTTTATACTGTGTGTAAGTCTTCAAACAAATCTGAACTTTTTAGGTCAAAATTTCAGAGAGTAATTGTTGCTAATTTAGTTAAATTTTT
>ENA-OUOG01001419-OUOG01001419.1-marine-metagenome-genome-assembly--contig:-NODE-1419-length-27947-cov-5.844492_pt1 | contig 27947 bp, 11 predicted proteins | sample MGYA00248635_ERZ508505 | MGnify/ENA primary metagenome ERZ508505 (study PRJEB26176, sample SAMN06267871) | marine metagenome | isolation source: Saanich Inlet, British Columbia, Canada | place: Pacific...
CGTGATACGAGCGATGACGCTCGTCATGGAGGCGGCCGTGCGCGAGGCGCAGGCGGTGTCTTTACACCGCGATTCTTGCGCGAAAAAAACAAAAACGCGCGACGACGAAGAAGCAGACGAAGACTCGCAGGGCGAAGACGACGACGCGAGCTTCGCGTCGGCGGAATCCGCGAACCCGGAGGAGACGTCTCCTCCTCCCGACGCTTCACACGTCACCCACCACCCGCGCGACGATTGTTTGACCGGCCGTTTTTCGTTAATTTTGTACGCGCCACAAGGCACCGAGCTTGACCTGCGTCTGGTCGCCGCGCTCGCGTCGACGTTCCAGGACAACTACCCGGAACGGTTACACCGGCTGTACGCGACTCCCACGGGCGCCGTCACGCGCGTCGTGTGGGAAGCGGTTAGGCCGTTTCTGTCGCAGAGCGTCGCGAGCAAAGTCGTGTTGGCGAGTGGGGGACGAAGGCCCGCGGAGCTGCGCCAGGCGATGCCGCTGAAGACGCTCAGGGAAGCGATCGTCGCGCTGGACCCCTTCGACGAAGGAGAGGAGGACCCGTGGGACGCCGCGCAGGACGAGACGTGAACGCGTTCACTTCGCGGGAGTGTATTTCTACAAGTAATAAATCGTGTATTTCTGTGGTGTTAACTCGCATAAACACGTGCCCATGCCGACGCACGTGCTGGCGTGCCGTCCCGCGCTCGCGGCGGCGCCCGCGAGGCGAGCGCGCGCCCCCCGCGCGCGCGTCGCCGCCTCCGCCGCGCCGCCGCGGGCGCGACCCGCGGGAAGCGCCTTCAGGTCCCTCGGGCCGCGCGCGGGCATTTCGCTCGGGCGGACCGAAACGCCAGGTTGGCGAAAGGTCGCGGGGTCGCCTCGCTCCGTCTCGGCGAGCGCATCGAGCTCCGAGGTGGCTGACGCGACGGCGGCGCCCTACCCCATATTAGGCCAGATCCTCGCGGGCGTCACCGTCTCCCTGGCGATGGTCCCCGAGTCGCTCGCGTTCACGTTCGTCGCCGGTGTTTCGCCGATTTGTGGACTTCACGCCGCGGCGCTCATGGGCCTGTCCACCGCCGTTCTCGGCGCGCAGCCCGGCGTCATCAGCGGCGCCGCGGGCGCGACCGCGGTGGTGTTCGCGCCGCTGGTCGCGAGTCACGGCCCCGAGTACCTGTTCGCCGCGGTTCTCATGGCGGGCGTCATCCAGCTGGTGTGCGGCGCGGCGAGGCTGGGCAAGCTCATCAGGCTGGTGCCCAACACGTGCATGATAGGCTTCGTCAACGGCCTCGCCATCGTCATCGGCGGCGCGCAGCTCGCGTCGTTCCGGAACCTCGCGGGCGCGGCGCTGTACGCGCAGGTGGCGTTGACGGCGATCACCGCGCTGCTGATAAAGGCGCTGGGCTCGAAAAAAGCCGCGGAGACGTTCTGGCCGAGACAGATCCCCGCGCCGCTCGCCGCCATCGTCCTCGTCACGATTTTGGCAAACGTCGTCGCGCCCGGCGCCTTCGCGGCGGCGAAAACCGTCGGCGACGTCGCCGCCGTCTCCGGCGCGCTTCCCGCGTTCCACCTGCCGAGCGTGCCTTTCAATTTCCACACGCTCACCGTCGTCGCGCCCTTCGCCGCCTCGGTCGCCGCCGTGGGGCTCATCGAGACGCTCCTCACGCAGCAGCTGGTGGACGAAACCACGCTGCGGCGCACGAGCACGCACAAGGAAGTCGTCGCGCAGGGCGTCGGCAACGTCGTGTGCGGACTCTTCGCGTCGATGGGGGGATGCGCGATGATCGGGCAGTCCGTGATCAACGTACAAGCGGGGGGACGGACGCGAATCGCCGGGATCACGTGCGGCCTCGCCATCCTCGCCTACGTCACGTTCGGCGCGTCGATCATCGAACGCGTCCCGATCGCCGCGCTCGTCGGCACGATGCTGTGCCTGGTGGTGGACATCTTCGACTGGTCATCGTTCGGGCGCGCGTCAAAGATTCCTAAAACCGACGCGAGCGTCATAGCGCTGGTGACCGTCGTCACGGTGCTCACCAACCTCGCGGTCGCGGTCTTCGCAGGGGTCGTGGTGTCCGCGCTCGGCTTCGCGTGGAAGAGCGCCAAGCGCGTCGACGCTGAAAGGCGCGTCGAGCGCGACCCGCTCGACACCGCCGACGTCGCCGTCTACGACCTGCGCGGCCCGCTGTTTTTTGGCTCCACGCGCGCTTTTGCCGACGCGATGGACGCGCTCGCGGAGCGCGAAACCGCGAAGCGCGTGGTGCTCGATTTCGCGAACGCGAAGGTCTGGGACAGCAGCGCGCTGGTCGCCGTCGACGACGCGGCGACCAGAATCAAGCGCGGCGGCGAAGTCTCCGTCACACTGCGCGGGCTCTCGCCCGACTGCGCGACGCTCCTACGAAAAGCGAAGGACCTGGTGGAGGTGAGCCTGGACGACCCGACGTACGCCGTCGCGGCGGACTACTCCGACGCCAACCTGGAGGTGGCCTCCGTGATCAAGAAGAGCTTCGCGCTGAGCATGGACACGGAGACGCTGGAGCCGTGGCAGGAAGAGGCGCTCAGGAGGCAAACCTCTATGCGCGAGTGACGTTTTTAGCTAGACTACGCTATGATCTACGTACTTTTACAAAACTCCAAAGAGATCAGTACTCGCCTTCGCCGCTTTCGTCGTCGTCCGATTCGTACACGCCGCTCTCGGCTTGGCGCCGGCGGTACAGCGCGCGGTAGCTTCCCGGCGGCGCGCCGCCCGCCGGGTGTAACCGCGAAAGCGACTCGTGCGTGCCGCTCTCCGCCACGGCGCCGTCCCGCAGGACGAAGATTTTGTCGGCGTTGCGTATGGCGCTCAGCCTGTGCGCGATGGTCAGAGTCGTGCGCCCCCTTGAAACCACGTCCAGCGCCGCCTGCACGTGCGTCTCCGCCTGCCGGTCCAGCGACGACGTCGCCTCGTCCAGGAGAAGCACCACCGGGCTCTGTAACACCGCGCGCGCGATGGCGACGCGCTGCTTTTGCCCGCCACTCAGCTGCGCGCCTCCCTCGCCAACCTCGGTGTGGTACCCGCGAGGCATCGCGCTGATGAACCCGTGCGCGTTCGCCGCGGACGCCGCGCGCATCACGGCTTCGTCCGGCGGTTTCGCGCGGAGACAATCGTACTCGCGTCGACGCTCGTCGTCCTCGTCCAGGTGGGCCACCTCCGGCGGGTCCGGAGGCGTTCCAACGAACGCCTCGGGGACGCCTCCTCCGAACGACTCCGGTGGTAAGTCGTTCGCGTATAGGCCCTCCTCCTCGTCGTCGTAAAACGCGTCGTCGCGATACGACGCGTCCGAAATACGCGGACTCCCGGAGCTCCGGCGCGAAAAGAACGACGTCGCGCGTCGCGTCGCGGAGGAGCGTCTCGTCTCCTCCGCTCTTTCCGCCCGTTCCGCGGCGCGCGCCTCGGCGCGGTCGGCTTCGCGCGCGCGCCGCGAGTACGTGATGTTGTCCAGCACGGTCCCCGCGAACAGCACGGGTTCCTGGCTGACGATCCCGATCACCGAGTGTAGCCAAGAAGAGCTGAGCATCGAGACGTCCACGCCGTCCAGCGTCACCGCGCCCAGCGTGGGCTCGTAGAAATGCATTAACAGGCGAAACACCGTGCTCTTCCCCGAGCCGCTTTGGCCGACGATAGCCGTCACCGAGCCTTTGTTCGCCTTGAGTGTCAGGCCGCGTAAAATCGGCTTGTCCGGCCGCGTCGGGTAGCTGAAGTGCACGCCGCTCAACTTCACCGTCCCCGAAAAGTCGGCGATCACGGCGTTCCCGGAGTTGTACACGCGCGGCGAGCGGTCGATGAGCGCAAACGCGGCGGACGCCGCGCCCGAGGACTTGTACATCGACGTCACCGCGTCCAGCAGGTTCCCGACGTATTCTTGGAGCATCGACTGGTAAAGCATGGCGGCGACCAGCCTCTCGGCGGGCATAGATCCGCTCACAACGAGCTCGCACCCGTACGCCAGCAACGCCGCGGGCACGAGAAGCTGCGAGCAGAACGAGTACACCAGCGCGTAGTACCCGCCCGTGACGTACGCTTGCGTGGTGCTGAGTTTGTACCACTTTGTCAGCGCGCGGTCGTACCTTCGCGACTCGTACTTCTCGTTGGCGAAGGCTTTCACCGTCCGCGCGTTGGCGATGGCCTCGAGCGCCGCCGCGTTGGCGAGCGCGAGCGCGTCCTGGCTCGCGGTCGCGTTTTTAGACATCCACTCGCCGTAGAGCCTGGCGGCGAGCGCCACCAGCGGCGTCGCGCCGCACGCCACGACGCCGAGTTTCACGTTTTGGAAGAGGAGATACGCGGCGATGCCGGCGACGCGCACGAAGGACTCGGCGACGTTGCGGAAGACCCACGATAAGTCCGACGCGATGGCGACGCAGTCGGACGTCAGGCGACTGCTCAGGCTCCCGGCTTTGTTCGCGTCGAAAAAAGCAGCCTCCTGTTGTAAAATCTTGGCGAACAGAACACAGCGCAGCCGCCGCACGACGCGGTTCTGCACGAAGGAAAATAAAAACACGTTCCAAAAGTCCAGCGCGGCGTTGACGACACCGGCGACGACGAAAGCCGCGACGGCGGAACGCGCGCGCGACGCGCTGCCCGCGATCGCGCCGCCGATCGCGCGGCTGACGAAGTGCGGCGCCGCGAGCGAGAACGGCAGGCGCGCGAACAGGGAGAGCAGACCGAGAATCAGCCACCGCGCGTCCGGCCGCGCGAGCGACAGGAGCCGGCGGAAACCGGGTTTCCCGGGTGAAAAGGCGCTCTCGTCCGTGTCGCGCCGCGAACCGTCGAGGTGCGACGCGTCGTCGTCCGCGGAGTCGTCGAAGGGACTCGAGTCCTCCAGCTGGGACCTCCGACCGAAAGGGGCGTACCGGGATGCCGAGCCGAAGTTTAGGGTCGCGGGAGCGTCGTCGGGGTCCTGCGGGAGTGAGGGAGTCAGGGATGCGGGTTTCAGCGCCGATTGCGAGATTCGCGGAAGGGCGTGTGGGACCGGGCGGAGGGCAGGTGGACGCGTGCCACGCACCAGCGTCTCGTCCAGGGGTCGGTCAACCCGAGACGTAAATCCGGAAGCAAGCAACGGACTCTCCAGTCCATCATCCCCAGGGGCCGCCATCGCGCCGACGTCGAAGCCAAGCGCCCCCGAGAGTGGAGCTCCATCATTGATTGTTTTGCCGCGAAACGGCGCGCGTCGGACACTCCCGCCAAATTCGAAGCCTTTTTTTTTCACTCGCGAGCGGCGACGCGAGCGATCCCCCTCGCGACAACCGTCGCGAGCGCGTCGCTTCCCGTTCCCGCGCCGCGACGCAAATGAGGTCGTCTCGCGAGCTCAGGCTTTCCACTCTTCCAATACTATCACAACGTATTCCATCGCTTCCATCACGCCTCCGCGCTCGGCGGCGTAAAGGCGACGAGCGCGCGCTCCCCATCCAAATCCGCCGCCGAATCAAAGCCGACTGCGCCGACTTCCGCGATTTCGTCTCGGCGCTCCGCTCCGGCGCCGCGCGACGTTTTCGTCGGCGCTTTAATTCTTTCCCTCAACCTCTTCGCCTCTTTCTTGCGCCCCATGCCGAGCTTCCTGTTCGCGGCGACGGCGGCGCTCCTGAGCCTCGAGGTGAGCGGCTCGAGCGCTTCGCGGCGCTCGTGCGCCACCGCGGCGAGCGCGCAGCACGACGCGAACCGCACGACGGCGCGGCGCCAGGCGAGCGAGCGCGCCGCCGCGCGCTCCTCAAACGTTTCCAGCCCGAACCGCCGAGCGATTTCGTCTTCTTTTTCTTTTTCGAGCGCCGACACTTTTTCTTTTTCGTCGAGAAGAAGGCTCTTCTTCAGGCTCTTCTTCTTCAGAGACGCGCTCCGGCGCACGCGGCGCTCGTCCGCCGCGCTGGGAGGGGACAGGAACCGCCGCGCCGCGGCGCCCGGCGTGCCCACGTCCGAGTCGCCGTTCACGTCGCCGCCGTCGCCGTCGTCGTCGTCGTCCTCCGCCGGCGTTCGGGAGACGGCGTTTTTCGTCGCCGAACACTTTTCTCGCGCTCGAAGCGCGACCGTCCGCTCTGTTTCCTCGACCGTCCCGGAATCTCGCGTCCGCGAACGCTCGAACGCGTCCGACGCCGAAGCCTCCGACTCGGCGTCCTCGGAGGCGTCCTCGTCGGCGTCCTCGGAGGCATCCTCCGCCTCCTCCACCTCCTCCAGCGGCACGTGCAGAGGCGAAAAAAACGCATCGTCGTCGTCGTCGTCGCGCGGCGGAGGCGACTGAGACGCGGTTCCCGCGAACGCCGTCGTTTTTAACGAAACGCCCTTTCCATTCGGTTTAGTGTTTTCCTCAGCCTTAGTGGTCGCGAGAGCGGGACCCGCCGCGTACGCGGACTGCGGCGTGCGGAATCCGCCCTCGTACCGCATGGAAAGCCAATCCTCCTCGCGCGCGTCAAACAAATCGCTTTCCGCGCCGACGGGCGTCGGAAACGTCGCGGACGACGGAGACGAAAGGAGCGACCGCTCAAACGCCTCGAGCGACTCCACACCGAGGCCGTCCGCGGTGTCCACGCTCGCATTGGAGACGCCGCGTCTGAGCGTCGAGACAGGCGAGTCTTGCGCGCTTGCGCGTGCGTTCAAAACGCCCGGAGAGAGCTTTGAAGAGCTTTGAAGGGCGCTTTGAGCGCTTTCGGGAGACAAAGCGCTTTCCGAAGCTTCGTTCGCTTCGTTCGCGAGTACTAAAGCGGTTTTTTCGGTTTCGGCTCGTCTGCGCGCCGCGTCGGCTCGGCCCGAGACGCGCCACCGCTCGATCTCGTCCAGCTCAATTTTCTTTCCCTGCTGCACGAGCAGCTCGTAGCGCCCGAGCAGGAACCGCTCGGCGAGGGTGGACAGGCCGAGCGTCCACCAGCCCCGAACGCAAAGCCGCGCGCGCACGGTGAGCGTCTTCACCGTCCGGCTCGCGTCTTTTGGGTGTCGCTTTATGACGCACAGCTCTTCGGCGACGATCTTCTCCGCGTGGCTCTCGTTCACCGTGTACATGCGCATGCGCCCCTCGTTCTCGTTCCACTCGATGCGCTCGATGCCCACGAGGTAGTCCCCTCCGCTGATGCGCCGCACCCACTCCGGCGCGTCGTTGTGCGTGAAGAACCGGCGCTTGCGCGTGCTCCACCCGCGAAACGACCCGAAATGTTCGCGAAGCACGTCCACCCGATGCACGAGCGGCATCGAGGCGTGCGGCGTGCGCGTGCGTTCCCGGAACGCGGCCATCACCACGGCGACGTGCTCGTCGTATTCGAACTCCAGGGTCATCTCCATGCCGCCCTTCGCGGCGGAGGCCGCCCACAGGTCGCGGACGGTGGGCATCGCGTCCGCCTCTATCGCGTCCGAGACGGACGACGAACGCGGAAGTCGTGCCGAGTCGGATGTGTGCGATCCGAGTCGGATCGTCACGCGTTCGACCGCGCGCAAAAGACGCGATTCAGTCAAACTCGCCCCACCACCGAGTCCTCTCGCGCTTCTCGCGTGTATCTCCGAGCGCACCGGCTCGTGTCCTGGCCGCCGGCCCGCGCGCGTCCGTGTGAGGCGCCGGGCCCGCCGTCCAAGAAACTGACTGTTTCAAAATGTCGTTAACGGTCTTTCCGATCGCCAGCTGGCGTTTGCGTGTTTCTTCGAAAAATCATGTTCTTCGCCCGGCGAGATTTCGGCACTCGAAACGAAAGGCGTTCGAAAACGGCGCTTTCGCCTCGTCACAACCGGCGAGGCAGTCGGGTACGCCACGCGCGCCGGACGCGATGGGCATGCCACCCCCACCCCCCCGCTTCGACGGCACCGTCGCCAAGGCGGACGACGGCGGGAAACGCGCCATGCCTCCTCCCCCTCCCCTCTTCTCCGCCCACCGAAAGACGGAGGGTGCCGAAAAGCAGGATGGCGATCTCGCGCCGCCGCCGCGCGCGGAGCCGCGCGCGGAGCCGCCCGCGGACGCGTCCCGCCCCCCCGCCGGCGGCTACGAGGTCCCCGAGTGGGGCGGCCCGTCCTCCGCGGACTTTTCGCTGGAGGTGCTCAAGGACGGCGCCATCGTGGACGTCGTGGACTGCCGCGGGCGCGGCTGCGTCACGCTCGGCCGGACGCCGGACAACGACGTCGTTCTGGAGCACCCCTCGTCGTCGCGCACGCACGCCGTGATTCAGTTCGCGCGCGGCGCCGCGGAGGCGTTCGTTTTCGACAACGGCAGCACGCACGGCACGTTCGTGAACAAGCGCCGGCTGAAGGCGCGCGTGCACGCGCCGGTGTTCGTGGGCGACCAGATCAGGTTCGGGCAGAGCTCGCGCGTGTTCGTCGTCTCCGGCGCCGCCGAGCTCATGCCCGAGGAGGGCCTCAGCCGCGACGAGCGGCGCAGACTTCGCGCGCTCGAGACGATGTCCGAGGCGGAGCGGACGAAAGAGCACGAAACACGAGCGGAGCTGGAAAAACGCGACGACGCGACAGCCGGCCGTCGCGACGTGAACTGGGGCATGGGCGACGAGGACGACGCGCCGAGCGAGAGCGAGGCGGCTTTGAGACTCGCCGCGCTGGATTGGCGCGACCACGCCGGGGCGTTGACCGAGAAGCAGGAGAAGCAGAAGGAGAAGATTCGTCGAAAAGAAGAAAAGGTTCGCGCGTTGCGCTTGGAATCCGAACGCATCTCCGCGAAAGAGAGCGATTCGACGCCTTTAACGCAGGGGCAGCGCGTGACACTCGCGCGGAACGAGTCCGCCGTGGAGAAGCTGGAGGAGGAGATCGAGGACGCCGACGAGGCGCTGAACGAATCGATTCGCGCGAGCGTCGCGGGCGGCGCCGGCGCGCGCGGCGCGAAGAAAAAAAGCCGCCGGCGCGACGCGCTCGGCTCGGACTCGGAGGACGCGTACGGCTCGGACTCGGACGACGACTTCTACGACCGCACAGCCTCCGCGGCGGAGCGGAGGCGGAAGAAGGCGCAGAAGGCGCAGGCGGCAAAGGCGGAAAAACACAAACACGCGCGCGACGGGTCGCGAAAAGAAGCCTCCGCGGCGCCCGTCGCCGTCGAGACGGCGGCGACGCTGTGGGAGAAGAAGCGCGTCGCGGCGGCGGCGCTGGAGGCGTCGCGGCGCGCGTTGGCGGCGTGCGAGGCGAAGGCGCTCGGAGTCGCGATTTCTCAAGAAGCTTCTTCTTCTTTCCTGGCGGAGTGCGAGGCGATGGCGCTCGGAGGTGCCACTTCTTTTCCTGAAAAAGAGGAAAAGGGAAAGGATACGGAGAAAGCCGACGACCTGGACGCGTTCATGGCATCCGTCGCGCGCGCGAGAGACGTCGAGGCGACGGCGTCGGCGTCGCGACGCGTCGCCGAGGCGGAGACCGAGCTTAAACGGCTGGACCGCCTGCTCCGCCTCGCCGACCCGCGCGGCGAGTTCGCGCCCGGGTCGGACATGCAGCGGAGCGTCGAGCGGCTGGCGGAGGCGGCGCGCGCGCGCGCCGCGGCGGAAGAACAAAGCGCCGCGCGCAGGGCTGCCGCCGAGGCGGAGGCGCGCGCGCGCCGCGAAGGGGAAGAAAAAGAGCGCGCGCGACTCGCCGAGTGGGAAAAAAGGGGCGAGCTCACCGCCAAGCGCGCGTTTGTCGGGTCCTCCCGCGGGGCGAGCAGCGGTGAGAGAGAGAGCGCCGCCGCGCCGAGCTCGGTGGACCAGGCGAGCGCGGCCGCGAACGCGGCGCTGCCCGTCGGGATGTCTACCGCGCAGGAGAGAAGAAAACGCGCGGGTCCTCCGGGGGCGGCAGAGAGTGCGTCGGCGGAGAGTCTAGCGGCGGAGGCGGAGGCGAAACCTTCGGATCCCGCCGCGCGCGCCGTTCCGAGCGCCGCGGACGAGGACGGTTTCCTCGCGCCCGAGCAGCTCCGCGCGGCGCACGTCGCGTCGACACGCGGGTCCTCCGTGCTGGAGATCCGCGCGCCGAAGAGGCGCAGGGGTGACGACGCGGCGCGCGGCTCGGTGGCGTCGGAGGCGGAGGCGCGCGTCGCCGACGACGTCCTGCGCCTGATGGGCGGCGGCGGCGGCGGCTTCGACGCCGGGGACGGGGACGGGGACGGGGACGTGGCCGACGCCACGGGGTTCACCGTGCCTGAGGGCCAGTCGGGGGATGGGCGCACGAGCTTGAACGACAAGCTCGGGTACTGAGTCGGAGGCGAGCCAACGAGCGGATACGATTTGTAGCGTAGGTTGTAGACTATGTAGTCTAATAGACTAACTAGCTAGATGTTCCCGTCGTCCGCCTCCCAGACGATTTTCCGGAACGCGGCTTCGTACTGCGGGTCCTCCTTGATGGAATACGTCTTCGGGCCCACGAGCTGCTCTCCCTGCACCGCCAGCTCGAACGGCGGGTTCCCCTCGGCTTTCCGTAACCCGCGCGCGAACGTGCCCGGCGCCAGCTCCGCGAGCACCGTCCGCGCGACGCCCGCGATCGTGCGGCAGATTAAAACGAACGTCAGCACCACTAAAATCAACGTGTACCACGCCGTGTTTTTCTGCAGCGCGCGTCGCGCCACTTGCCGCATGGACGTCACCGTGCCGAACAAGTTGTGCAGCGGTTTCGGCGCGCTCTTCTCCCACGCGTCGCAGAACGAGTACAGGATATCGCCGATGATGCTCGCCACGAGCGGGTCCTCTTCGACGCGGTAGAAGCTGTTGGCCCACACCGCGAACAGCAAATGCCCGATGGCGCTGTACGCGACGAGCGACGCCGACGCGTACGCGAGGTCGTTGCTGTACCACGGAGGCACCTTGCTGACGCGCGCGAAATCAAACTTGTCGATGATGTAATTCATCATGAACGTCACCGCCGCGAAGGGCACGAGCAGTGGCATGCCTCCCGAGAAGCACATCGTGACGAAAAGCACGTTCAGGACCTCGCCGTACCGGGTGGAGAGGTCGAAGTCCAGCCCCTCGAACGCGGCGTTCAGCTCGTCTTGGGTCACGGCGCTGGACATCGAGAGCCACCGCTTGACGCGGTAGGTGATGAACCGAACCAACGTCCCGAGCCTCGCGCTGAGCGGCGACGTGACGATGGCGAAGAGAAGCGGCGAGCCGACGTCGGCGTACCAGTTCGGGTCGGCGTCCTCGATATCGCCCTCAAACAGCACACCCTCCGCCAACGTGCCCTTGAAGTACGCCTTGAGGCCGGGGAACGCGCCCTCGATGATCAGCAGGTTGATGGACGAGTTGAAGAACTGCGCCAGGAAGAGCTTCACCATCAGCGAACGCTGCTCGCCGCTGTTGCTGTGGTGGCGCTCGTACTTCACCAGGAACACCAACAGGGGGTTCAGCACCACGTTCAGCACCAAGATGATGCCCTGGCTCGCGCCGCGCGCGATGATCTGCAGCGTGAACCCGTACACGTACGGCTCGCAGTAGCTCGACTCGCGGTACACGGAGGTGGCGTCGATGTGCTCCAGGCAGTAACACGCGTAGCAGAACGCGTCGAAAGGGCCGCACGTCGAACCCCGCCCGTCGAACGCCGCCACGGCGTCCTGCTGCTCCGGCGTGCCGAACTCGGGGCCCGTCTCGTACACCACGGTCGTGGCGTTCGTCGCGCTGGAAGCGCCCGCGTCAGCCTGCAGCAGTCGCCGCGCCGCGGCGGTCGCCGTCGCGTTCGCCGCCGTGGCGTTGGCCGCGAGGTCCTCCTGGAAGCACGTCTCGTAAATCTCGCGCAGCCGCGCGTTCTGAAGCGTGAGCGGGTCGGTGCCGTACGCGCACTCGGCGCGGCACCCCTCCTGGTCGTACTCCGTCGAGGTTTCGTTCTCCAGCGTCGTGACGCCGGCGATGGAGATGAAAGCCACCGCCAGCACGGCCATCGTGAACATGGAGATGTTGAACTGCCGAAACTGCCTCTCCCAGAACCCGAATTGCAGGTTCTGCCATTTGATGTCCCCGGGCGGCGGCGCCTGCTTCACCACCAGGCGGTACTTCTCGCGCATGCGCAGCTTTTTAGGGCGGAAGATCCACGCGAACAAACCCGGTCGGAACTCCTTCAGGCACTGTAAGAAAGATTCCTCGTCCTGGAACGTGACGTACGCCATGATGCTCTCCTGCGGGTCGCCCATCCGGTCGTTTTGGATCGCGCGAATCGCCGCGTCCACGCTGTGCAGCTCGCGCTTCTTCTCCAGCGCCGTCTCCTTCAGCTTCTCCGCCTTCCTGTCGCTCGTGTCCGGGTCCTCACGCGCCTTGCGGTACCGCCCGGCGGCGCTGTCGTACGCCGTCTTGAGCTTCTCGCGCTCCAAAGCCAGCCCCAGCAGCTCCGACGTGTTGTACGCGAGCTGCACGTCCTGCACCTTGCCTATCCGCTGGTCGAAAAACTTCCACAGCTCCTGCGGGTCCATCACGTCGCGCGGCATGTCTCGCACGGAGACGCTGTAGTCCTCGATCGTGGTCAGGTTCTTGTCCACCTCCTTCACGATGTTCTCCTGCACCGGGCCGATCACGAACGCGAACCCGGTGAACACCGCGAGCAGCACCAGGTTCAGGTACGACAACCCGACGAGCAGCTCGTCCTTCCCTTGCTTGAACCCAAAGTACGTCACGCGCAACGCCTCGCCGTGCGTCCACTCCCCGACGAACCCGTTTGTTTGGTTCACCCACGCCTCAGGCGAGGGCGGCGCGCTCACCCCTCCGTACAAAGAGCTCCCGATGGTGGGTGCCGTCGTCACGACTTCGCCGTCCGCGCCGAACGCCGGACCGCCCATCTCCCACTCGTACAGCGGGAACAGGTTCCCGAGACTGGTCTGCTCGATCATCTGCTGTAACAGGTCGTCCTTGGGCTCGTAGAACGTCCCCGTGAGGTTCAAGTACACGGAGGGCAACGCCAAAACGCCCAGCACGAGGAAGCAGAAGCTGAGCGTGCGCATGTACGTGAAGTACAGCACCACCCCGACGCCGTACTGTTTCAGGTCCATGGGCTTGACCGCGAACGGCTTCGAGATGGCGCTGTGCTGCGGATTCTGTTCCCGCGCGTGCTCGTCCGCGATGTCAAAGTCCGGCGGGACATACGCCCCTTCCTCGTACTCGTCCCCCCAGTACGATTCCCCGTCGTAATACGTATCGCCGTCGTAATACGTCTCGCCGCCGTCGCCGTCGTACCGAGACTCGCCATCGTAGTACGTGTCCCCATCGTAGTACGTGCCGCCGTCGCTCGGCGTGTACGCGCTGACGCGCGAGGACGCGCGACGCGACTTGCCGTACCCGCCGCGCCGCGTGGCGTACGACGCCACGGACTGCGCGTCCCAAGCCACCTTCCCGGTGCGCGGCCGGCGGGACATGCCCCGCCGCGGCGCCGAACGCGAACGGAGACGAGCTCTCCGGGAACGAGCCGCTTCGGAGAGAATATGCCGACCGAGGCTTCCGGCTGTCGGGGCGGGCGGCGCCGCGCCCCGCTCGGGTGTCGGTCGAACTCCCGGCGCTCGCGCGTTTCGAGCCCGCGGAGGCGCCGGGGGAGTCGCGCGTGCCAGCCGCGCGACCCCTGCAAGCGTGGCCGACGCTCGCGTGAGTGGCGAGTCGGGGACGCGGACGGCACTCCACATCCGACACGCTGCTTGGTAAGCATGAAACGGGCCGCGCCCGGGGTGACGTTTTCCGCAACGTTGACCGGCGTCGACCGGGCGCACCGATCGACGCGTCCGGGTCGAGGTTGGAGTTTGATCGGCTTTGACCGGTGTGCCGAAACCGAGGAAAACGCTCGCCAAAAAGCTCGCCGAAAAAATTTCGTCACAAACGGCTCTTTTTTTTCACGAGCGAGGGGTCTTTTGAACGACGAGCGCGAGGTGACGCGCACAGCACGACGCGCACGCACGAGGCGGCTCGTCCCGCTGAACACCGCCCTCCCGCGGCTGCGTCGCGCTCGGTCGTACCGCTCTACGCACGCGCGTCATGTCCGCCGCGGTGGCGCACGGCGCGCCCGATGTCTCCGGCGTCGTGGACCTCGACCTGCTCCAGGGCGAGCTGGATGCCGCGCGCGGGCAGGTGGAGATGTGGTGCGCGCAGCGCGAGCTCTCCATGAAGGAGGCGGTCGCCGCGCACAAGACCAACATGATGGAGGCCGAGGAGCAGTACGTGCGGCTGGTGGAGAAGGAGAAGGACCTCGCCGCCTCGGGCGAGGAGGCGCAGCGGCGCAAGGAGTACGAGCGGGGCGAGCTCGAGGCGCTGCGCGAGGAAGCCGCGCAGGCCAAGGAGCTCGGCGAGGGCTTGCCTCAGCAGCTGCAGGCGCTGCGCGAGCAGGTGCGCCGCGAGGAGCAGGAGCTGGAGGGCAAGGTGCGTGCGCTCGAGGGCGAGGAGGCGGTTGAGCGTCGGACGCTCGACGCTCACCTCACCGCGGTGGCGGCGTACGGAGACCGGCTGGGCTTGCGCTTCGAGATTGGCGACGCGGAGGATTTGAAATTCTTTTTCCGCAACGTCGACCCAAACGCGCACGCGCGCGAGTTCATGGTGGCCGTGCGCGTGCGCGCCTCCGGCGGGTACGAGCTGACAGACGCGGACCCCGACGTGGAGGCGCTCACCGCGCTCCTGGAGGAGTGCAACAAAAACGATAACCTGTCCAAGTTTGTGCGCGGCGCGCGCGCGGAATTCAGAAAACTCGTCGCCGCCGACGAGGTGCGGGCGGCGGCGGCGCGCGCCGCCGAAGAGGCGAAGAAGATGCCCCCCCTCCCGGCTGTGGCGCTGGAGCCGGCGCCCACGCCGCTGCGCGCGCTGGGGGAGGACATGGTGCCCCTGTGAGGCGCCGGCGAGGAAGGAACGCCTCACGCGTAGTAGTTGTGTAAAAAGAGTTGGCGCGAAACGTGGACGAAGGTCTCTGCGTACAATCGGAAACGGGAAGGAGACGTCGTTCCGCGTCGACGCGTTCAGTCTCTCTTTTCGCGCTTTTTGCTGGTTCGTTCCGTCGGTCTCTGCGCGCGCGGCGTGTCCCCATCCCCGCGCACGTATCAGTCCACCTCCTCCACCTTGGGGCCGCCGGGAGGCGTGGCCGGCCCGCCGGGCTCGCCGCCTCCCGGCGGCGTCGCCCCTCGCGCGGCGTACATCTTGGTCATCACCGGGCTCACCTTCTGCTCGAGCTCCCTCTTCTTGTGCTCCATCTCGTCCACCTCCGCGAGCCGGTTCGCGTCCATCCAGTCGATGGTTTCTTTGACTGCCTTCTCGACCGCGTCCCGGTCCTCCGCGGACAGGTTCGCGTACCCGGGCGCCTTCTCGTCGCGCACCGCCTGCCGCGACGCGTAGGCGTACTGCTCGAGCGCGTTTCTGGTCTCCACCTTTTTGCGGTTCGCCTCGTCCTCGGCGGCGTACTTCCGCGCCTCGCGCACCAGCCGCTCCACCTCCTGCTCGGACATGCGCCCCTTCTCGTTGGTGATGGTGATGGCGTTTCTCGAGCCCGTGCTCTTGTCCTGCGCGGAGACGTTCAAAATGCCGTTCGCGTCCAGGTCGAAGCTCACGTCGATCTGCGGAACGCCGCGCGGCGCCGGCGGAACGCCGGAGAGCTCAAACGTGCCGAGCAGGTGGTTGTCCTCGGTCATCGCGCGCTCGCCCTCGTACACCGAAATGGTCACCGCGGTCTGGTTGTCGGAGTAGGTGGAGAAGATCTGCGTCTTCGCGACCGGGATGGTGGTGTTCCGGGGCACCAGCACGGTCATCACGCCGCCGGCGGTCTCGAGCCCGAGAGACAGAGGCGCGACGTCCAGCAAAAGCAGGTCCTTCACCGCGCTCCCCTCGCCCGCCTGGCCGGTGAGGATGGCGGCCTGCACGGCGGCGCCGTACGCCACGCTCTCGTCGGGGTTGATGCTCTTGTTCAGAGCTTTGCCGGCGAAGAAGTCGCTGAGCATGGTTTGGATCTTGGGGATGCGCGTGGATCCGCCCACGAGCACAACCTCGTCCACGCTGGCTTTGTCCGCCTTGGCGTCGAGGAGCGCGCGCTCCACGGGCTCCATGACGTTTCGGAACAGGTCCGCGTTGAGTTCCTCGAACCTCGCGCGCGTGATGCTGGTGTAGAAATCCATGCCCTCGTGCAGCGAGTCGATCTCGATGGAGGCTTGCGCGGTGCTGCTCAGAGAGCGCTTGGCGCGCTCGCACGCCGACCGCAAACGCCGGAGCGCGCGCTGGTTCGGGCGCAGGTCCTTCCCGTACTTGCGCTTGAACTCGCCGACGAAGTGGTTCACCAGCCTCTGGTCAAAATCCTCGCCGCCCAGGTGCGTGTTCCCCGCGGTGGACTTCACCTCGAACACGCCTTCCTCGATCTGCAGGATGGACACGTCGAACGTCCCGCCGCCCAGGTCGAAGATGAGCACCGTCGACACGCCAGCGCCGGAGCCTTTCTTCTTATCCAAACCGTACGCGATCGCCGCCGCCGTGGGCTCGTTGATCACGCGCAGGACGTTGAGGCCGGCGATGACGCCCGCGTCCTTGGTGGCCTGCCTCTGCGAGTCGTTGAAGTACGCGGGGACGGTGATCACCGCCTTCGTCACGCCGTGGCCCAGGTACGCCTCGGCGGTCTCCTTCATCTTGACCAGGATCATGCTGCTGATCTCCTCCGCCTTGAACGTCTTCGACTCGTGCTTGTACTCCACGCGGATGAGGGGGATCGCGTTCGGCCCCGACTCGACTTTGAACGGCCACAGTTTCAAATCGAGCGTCACCGAGGGGTCCGTGAACTTGCGCCCGATCAGGCGCTTGGAGTCGAACACGGTGTTCGTGGGGTTCACCGCGACCTGCGGGTTTCGCGATGGGGGTCGAGACGCGAACGGCGCCGGAACGGTCAGCGGGCGAGCGCGAAAAACGCCTTCTTTCTTTTCACTCGAAAAAAAGACGAAAAGAATCGTCGCGTCCCAGAAACGAAACACGCGCGCACCTGGTTCTTCGCGGCGTCGCCGACGAGTCTCTCGGTGTCCGTGAAGGCGACGTAGGAAGGGGTCGTGCGGTTGCCTTGATCGTTCGCGATGATCTCGACGCTGCGCGTCGCGAGGGCGTGAGCGGGGAGGGGTCAGTCGCGCGGCGTGGTCGGAAGGGGCGTGGCGCACGAGGGAAAAACGAAAGGTCCCGAAAAGGGTCGTGGCTTCGTAGGGGCTTTCTCGCGCGCACCGTTCGTTCTGCCACACCCCGACGCAGGTGTACGTGGTGCCCAGGTCGATGCCGACGGCGACGTCCCCATGCGCGGTCATGGTCCCGCGGATACGCGTATCCGCGTGCAGGCGCGCGCGGGGTGATGTGGCTTCCGACGCCTTCGGAAGGTGTCGTTGCTTTTCCTTCTTCGGAAATTTTCACTAAAAAAAAATCGAGGAAACGCAAATGGGCGATGGGATGGGAGACGTTTTCGCGTCGCGCCGACGAAGGGAGAGAAACGGCGCGAGGTGAAGTGAATGTGTCTCGGTTCACGCGCAATACAAAACCACTTCCGTGGCTACCGTGCCTCGCGATTCGATTTCCGCCCACCCTTGACCCACCACGCGAGTTCCGTGTTTTTGGGGTCGCGCGGGGTGGTTTTGTAGTGGTCGGACCACCGCGCGCGCATCTCGGGGACAAACCCGAACGTTTTCTTTTCGTTCATTCTCGAACCGTCATCCGCGTCATCCGCGGGGCGGTCGCGCGCACCCACCTCGTCCCACACGCAGAGCGGCGCGGCGGCGGCCGTATTTACGTCGCGCGATGACACACCTCCGTCCTCCGATACGACATCCGGTACGTCCACGTCCGACAGATCGAACGTGTTCCCGCTCGCGTCCGGCCCGACGACCAGGCTTCCCGGTCGCTGTTTCCACTCGTGCGGATAGGAAACCGGCGCCTGCACGTACCGCACGCCGTCTAAAGTCTGGTCCCAGCCGAAATGCGTGTGCCCGAACACGTGCAAGTGCTCTCTTTCCGCTTTCGCACGAGCTTTCGCGACACCGACCCCAGCCCCCCCCTCGCCCGATCCGAATTCGTCCAAGCCGTGCGTCCGCAGCGTCTCGATGCGGCGCAGGATGAAATCCGACCCGACGGCTTTCGGGAGGTTCGGGTAGAAGAGCATCCGCTTCTCCGGGCACAGCTCGAGTCTCGGCAGGAAGTGCGAGAACGAGAGGATGGGCGATTCGCGTTCGGCCAAAGTGCCGTGCTGCAGCTTGTGCAAGAAGGCGCCCCACTCCAGGCGCGTGTCGTTCATCGCGTCTAACGCGATCGCCACCGACGCGTCACCCGGGTCCAGCGGCGACGGCCATACACACAGCCGGAAATCGCTCATCACTCGCTCCGGGGGAGGCACGACTTTGACCGAGGGCGGAATGTCGGGCTCGTGATCGAACGACGCGTGGTGCCACGCGAGCACGGGGACGATCCAAACGCCGCCGGTTCCGGTTTCGGTTTCGGTTTCGGTCACGTCGATGTTGTCGATGTCGATGTCGTCGCCGTCGTCCCCGCCGTCGTCCCCGTCGCTCGGCAGAAGCAAAAACGGCTTGGTGCGCACGCCGCACGTCTCGCACAGCGACAACACGGCTTCCAGTTTAGCGAGCGAGTCGCGGAACGTCGTTGTTTCGTCCCCTCTTTGCTCTTCGCTTTTCTCTTTGCCTTTGCCTTTGATCCACAGGTCGTGGTTCCCGGGCGTGAAGAAGACGTGGCGGAACTTGCGCTTGAACAGCCGGAGGGTGGTCTCCAGGACCCGCAGGTCGTCGGACACGTCGCCGCCCAGGATGACGGCGTCGCGCGCAAACGCGACGTCGCTCAGGGAGGCGCACCACGACATGTTCTCCGGAAAGTCGGTGTGGATGTCGCTCATCACGAACACGCGCGGGGGGGTCGCGACACGCGCGTCGTGCGACATCGCGACGCGCGACGCCGCGGCGGTGCCCGCGGAGGAATCGCCGGCGGCGACGCGCGACACGTGGGACACGCCGCGGAGACCGCGCGGATTGCGATGGCGCGCTCCGGTTTCGACCGCGCGAGGAGTCGCGGGCGCCGCGCGCATGACACGGCGAAGGCGCGCCCGTCCGCCCGCCTCCCCGAACGGCTCGAGGCGCGCTCGAGGTCGATCGAGAGGGACGCGGGAGGCGGAACGGCGGACCTCGGGCGCGTGACTGGGGGGACGCGCGCGGGCGTGTGCCTCGAGGCGCGAAGCAAAAACATGCTTTTTTTTTCGGTCGCCGCTTTTCGAGGGGGCGAAGGCGGAAGCCGGAAGGCGCGAAAGTGCCGATGCTCTTCCGAATCTTCTGGCTCCCCGAAGCCCGAACTTCTCGCGCGTATCTCCGTCGCGACCGGCGCACTTCGCACGCGCCGGGCCCGACTGGCGGCGCAGGGACGCGGCCCCGGGCCACGTTCGCTGGCGAGTCGCGGAGGAGCGCCGCGCTCGCGCGAGTCCGCGCGTGCCCCCGAGCCGATCGCGGGTGTGTCTGCGTGGTCGTCCGCGCGCAGAGCGAGATGGCGTCCGTTTCGAATGTGATGGGCTGGGCACACCTCCGAACGTCGCCTTTCGGCCGGCGCGTCTCCGGCCGCACCGCGCGCGTCGACGCGATCGGCCTCGGCGCCTCGCCCTCGATGACCACGAGGAGACGCACGGTCGCGGTCGTCCGCGCGGCGCGCGACGGTTCGTCCACGGCGGGCCCCGCGGAAGGTGCGTCCGACGCGTCTCTCGCGCCTCCTTCGGCCGTGACTCCCGCCATGCGCGATCTCGGCCCGCGCGCGCCGGCGTTCCAGGTGGCCGCGAAGGCGGCGGTCGCGGAGCCCGCGAAGCCGGCGCCCGCCGCACTCGCGTTGTCTCCCTCGCTCGCCGCCGGGCTCGGCGTCGCGGCGGCCGCCGCGGCCGCGGGCGCCGCGCTTTCTTTTCGGACCTCGGGCCTTACGAGCGAGCTCGAGAGGTCTCGCGCCGGGATGGAGCTCGAGATTGCAACCGCGTTCGGCGGGAACAAAAAGTTCCCCATCATCCGGCGGTACGCGGAGAACGTCTCCGCGCGGTACGCCACCGCGCTGCCGCGCGGTCTCGAGACGGTTCTGTTCGCGGAGATCATCAAGACCGCCGCGCTGGGCGCGTTCGCGTCTCTGTACGAAAACGTTCGATCGGCGGATGCGCTCGGCCACCCGGCGGTGCTCACGAACGACGTCGACTGGAACCACACACCGCCTCTTCCCGAGGTGGACGCTTTGGACGTCGAGCGATTCGTGCTGGACGTGCTCGATACCGAAGAAGAGCACGTGGGGATCATCCCGCGCGCGGTGGAGACGGAGCTGATACGCAACGCGTTCGTCGCCGGCATCTACATCATGGAGGATGCGCTGAAGAGCTTCTCGGCGCGCCTCTTCGGCTCCAAGTACTCGCTGACCATCTCGAAGGCGGAGAAGGGGTGGCGGCCCTCGAACACGCACACGATGCGTTTGAGCGACGATGCCTTGACGAGGCTGGTGCGGGACGAGCTGAAGGCGCCGCCCGTCTCGCGGCTCTTCCCGCAGCTGGAGAAGAACGTCGCCAAGGTGGCGACGGCGCTGGCGGGCGAGGTGGTGGGCACCGCCGAGTTCGTGTTCCTCGGGCTGCCGCTCAGGTTCCGCCTGCGCGCCAAGGAGGCGGCGGTCGCGGAGACGGTCAACGAGGCGGCCGCGAAGGAGACCGCGGCGGAGATTTCGAAATCTCCGAAGAGCGTCTCCGCGGACGAGTCCGAGACGGACCGCATCATCGAGGCGTACGTCGAGGCGTACATGAGCTCGCGCGCGAACGGTAAGTTCCGCGGCGGGCCGACGTCTCTGTTCTTCTCGAAGAAGCTCGAGCGCGACACGTACGTCGGGTTCCTGAAGCAGATCTTCGGGACCATCAACGGCGCGACGATCGCCGAGGTTCTGGGCTTCGACATCATCGTGAACGTCGGGGAAATGGACGCCGGGACCGCGCGCGGCGCGCTGAGCCAGATGGACCTCGCGGCTTTCCAAAAGCGGCTGTCGCGTTCGTCGACCAAAAAGTCCCGACGCGAGATCGAAACGTTCGTGGACTGGCTGATGGCCGATCCGGTGTACAACATCAAGGCTGTCCCCGACGCGGTCGAGCGCCAGGTGTACATCAACGTCTTCGAGCTGCTCGCGTCGCTGGTCTCCGTGGCGCTGTCCACGTTCGAGGTGCAGCTTCTCGGCCGCCAGATCGCCATGAAGGTGACGGAGTGCTCGCCGGAGGAGGCCAAGACGGACTTCGCCGGCGAGAAGCGGTTCAAGCCCGACCCCTCGGTGATCCAGAAGTTCGCGGAGAGTGTCACGCCGGTGAAGCCGGCGCAGGAGGTGATGTGCAACGTCTTCTCCTTCGCGCTGGCGTTCGTGGCGTTCGAGATCCGGTCCATCGAAGCCGTGGTGGTGGGAAGAAAGCTCGGCGTCGCGCTGGCGCGGCCGCTCGAGGGGGGCGCCGCCGCCGAGACCTTCGACGTCGAGGAGTCGCTGGACGTCGAGTTCAACGCCACGCTGCGCCGCGCGCTCGTGGTGCTGGCGCAGGAGATGCTGGTCGCGTCGCCGGGCGCGGTCTCCGGCGACGTGCTCGAGGAGATGTCCGAGGCGGCGGCGGGTCCGGAGGCGAAGAAAGAAAGCGCGCGAAAGCGGAGGGACGAGCCGCGCGATCCGGAAAAAAACAGAAACCTCTTCGACGGCGTGCTCGCCGGCGCGCGGGACGTGTTCGCGTCGTTCGGGGCGTTCGGGTCTGCGGACATGGACGACGACGACAAGATCACGGGCAAGGCGCGGGTGCGGCCGGGGGACGCGCTGGAGGACATGGTGTACGCGACGTTCATCGCGCACCATTCGGCGCCGGACGCGAAGTTCCCTTTTGCCTACCTCACGCCCGGCGCCTTCGACGAGGCGGTGACGGAGCTCGTCGCCGCGCTTCGGCCCGGGGAAAAGGTGCCCCGCAGCGCGACCGCGGCGATCGCGGCCGCCGCGGACGCAAACGGCGACGGGGTCATCCAGTGGCAGGAGTACCTGTTCTGCGCCAAGGAGCTTGACCAGGTGCTGCGCGAGCGCATGGAGAGCGAAGCCGTCGCGACGTAGAAGAAAGAAGACGTTTTTTTCTTAGTCAGGACGTAGACAGAGAGAATGCGTTTTTTTTCGGAGCATACCCTCGATACGCTGTGTGTGTTTATCATAGCAAACTACCGAAAGACTCGAAAGTACGCGAAGGCGTCATTTCGGAATGGTCTCCCGCGTCTCGGGTCCGCGCGCGCGTCGCGCGGCGATCGTTTTCTGCGCCGCGCGCCCGAGACCGCCGAGGCTGGCGCACGCGACGACGGCTAAACAGGCGGTGACTCCCGCCATCACGGCCGGGAGGGACTCGTCGAGGTACGTCGTCCCCAGAGCTTGGCCTTCCGATCCCTCGCTTTGCGTGTCGTCGGTGTACTCCGGGTCTCGTTCAAAGGCGGCGGAAAACGTCCGCCACGACTCGCCCGTGACGGATTCCCACGCCGCGCCGAATCCCACCTTCCCCGCCAAACGCCACAGCGCGAGGACGTCGTCCGGCGTCGTCTCCGGCCTTCGCTCCTCGAGCAAAAACGTGATCACGATCTCGCCGATGCAGTTGTTCCTGCAGCCGTCGAACCCGGCGTCGCTCATGGAGGGAATCAAGCGTTCGTCGACGTGCGTCTCGGATAAGTCCCCGAGCCGAAACGCCTCCTGGCCGGGCATGCCGCAGTCGTCGCGGCACTCGGCTTGTCTGTTTTCCCAGTAGGCGGGCCCGTCGAACGGGGTTTCCCAGCTCGTGACGACCGAGGGCATCATGACGTTCAAGGAGAGGTACTCCGCGTCCCCTTCGCCGAACCCGTTCAGGTTCGCGTACGGGGCTTTCATGGCGGACATCCCGGGACATCCCGCGCCGTACACCAGGGTCTCGATGTCGCTACGCGCGTACTCTTGGCCGCCGCCGCAGGCGAAAAACACGACGACTTTTTTGATCAGTCTGAACGCGTCCGGGAGCGTACCTCCGAACGCATCTTTGGTTTTCTCGACGTACACGTCCGGAATCCCGCACGGGTTTTCGACGATAACCTCGATGTCATCGTAACGCACGGCCGGGTCGGCGTCGCCTGAGACGAGCCCATGCTGCAGGCAATGCACGTACTCGTGCATCACGATCTTAACGCCGAAGTCGTTCGTCTCGGATTCCGTCTCGTCGAAATCCTCGTCGTACGGCTTGAGGTAGATAGTGCACACGCCCGTGCCCCAGACGAGGTCCGCGCCGCCGTCGGGGTTCGGGGATGACATCTTGTCGTTGATGTTCGTCATGATTTCCATCATGGGGATCGCGGGGCAGAAGCCCGGGCCGCCCCAGAGCCAGGAGATGAGGATTAACGGCCCGACGAAGAAAAGCAGCAGAGTCGCGGTGAGCGCGACCAGCTTCCACGAGGGGACGCGCTCGTCTCCTCTCGATTCCGAAGATTGTGCTCGCATGTCACGTCGTTGTCCGAGCTCGATCGGCGCTTCGAGAGCTGTGCGGTGCGCGGTGCTGTGCCTCGTGATGGTGGCGTGAAACCATAGATGATGCCCTCGTTGACGACAAATTTGACGACAGTTTTTTTTGACGACAGTTTTTTTTTTTTCAGGTCGACGACGACGACGTTTCGCGAACAGGCAGAGTGGCGACAGGATAGAAATACTTTTGGATACTGGTGTAGCGCGCGCACACCCGAACGCGCGTCTCGTCGAGAGCTTCGAGCGCTTGAATCCACGCGCGCGCGCGACGATGTCGACGCTCGCCGGCTCGCGCGTCGCGGCCGCGCCACGCGCGGCGCACGCGTCCGACGCGGCGGCTTCGCGGAGCGCGCGCGAATCGATAGTGAAAATATTCGATATTCGCGGGCATCTTCGGCGACGTATCATACCTTCGGTCCGAAAGAAGAGTAATAATCGTATCATAAGTCGTTCGTGGCGACGATGCGCGCGCGACCGTGCGGCTCACGCGCCGCTCTTAGGCGTGTCGGCGGGCTCCGCCGCCGCGGGGGGCGCAGGATGCGCGGACGCCGGCGTCGGCTTCGGCGTCGGCGCCGGCGTCTGCTTCGGCTGCGACACCGGAGCCGTCGGCTTGGAAGCCGAGTGCGCCGGCGCGGCCGCCGCCGGAGCCGGCGCCATCACCGGCGCCGGTGCGTCTGCCTTCGCTCCCGCGTCCGGTTTCTGTTTCGGCGATCGCGCAGGCGGCACCGGAGAGGACGGCGCGGGCGGAGGATGCTTGTTCCTCGGAGGTTGCCGCGGCGGCGCCGGGGTCTCCTCCCGCGGCGGAGACGACGACGCTTCGCCTTCGCGGCGCTTCGTCCGCGGCGGCGGCGGCCGCGGCGACGGCATCGGCGGCGCCTGCGTCTGGAACGTGTGGAACTCCTTCGTTTTCTGCGCCATCCAGTCGCGCATGATGTCCCCGCTCACCTGTTTCTTGTGCGGCCCGGGGTCCTCGGGCGCCGCCGCGAGACTCGCGCGCCGCCGCCGCGCGCGGGGGATCCGCAGCGGCTTCCCCTTCTTCTTGCGGTCCTTCGCGACGCCGGCGAGGCCGCCCATCGCGATCACCGCGAGCGCGCGCACCGGCCGCTCCGCCGCGGCGTCGAGCACGACGTGCGCGACTCGGTTCGCGCGTGCCCTGATCCACTTCAAAAGCGCCACCGCCACCTGCGCCGCCTTGGCGCTGTCCTCGCGGAAGTGGATCCCCAGGAACGCGTCCTTGGGTCCGTGGGGCTGCTCTCGGTCCCACCATTTGGCGCCCAGCGCGCGCACCTCCGGGAGCGCGTCTCTTAGCATCGCCCAGCGCTCGATGGCCTCTAAACGCAGAGCCTTCTGGCGCGCCCACCACCGCGCGGTCCTGAACCCGGCGAACACGCCTTTCTTCGTCACGCCGCGCTTACGCGGCTTCCCATCCGCCGGGGCGAGCGGTAACGCGGTGGACTCGACGTCCTTGGTCGCCGCGCGCTTGACGGCGTCGTGGTACGAGTGCGAGTCGCCCGCGGCGTTCGCCATCGCTTCCTTGCGCAGGCGCTTCATGGAGTGCAGGAACCAGGGGTCATCCAGGCGCCGGCGCAGAACCGCCAGGAGCTCGTCCAGCGCCTGCGACACGCGGTGCAGGCGCACGCGCGCCGCCAGAACCTCGCGGCCCTGCGCCGGGGTGAGCTGGCGCTGCCTGCGCGCCTGCAGGCTCGCGTAGCGGTGGTACTGCAGGTGCAGAGGGACCATCCACCGCGCCCAGGGCTCGTTCGCGGAGCCCCCTTTTAAAAGCGCGCTCTCCAGCTTGATCACGAAGTCCGTGTACAGCATCTCGCCCAGGCCGGCCATGTTGGTGGCCACCGACGCGCCGGAGGCGTCGGCGCTTCCGCCGCCGGCGTGCGGCGCGCCGTGTTTAATAGCGTGGCTGTTGTCCTGCGCGCCCCTGCGCTTGCCGCGGCCGGCCTCCTCGCCGAACACCTCCGCGATCGCCGTCTGCGTGTCCCGGAAGAGGCGCAGGGGGAACCGGCCCACGCGCAGGCCCGGCTCGTCGGGGGACTCGGTGAGCGAAAACGATGGAAGCCCCGGAGCTAAGCCGACGCGCTCCTGCGCGCCGCTCTCTCGGTTTTCAGCCGCCTCCCGCGCGTCCGTCCCGTTCCCGCGCGTCTCGTCGTTTGGGACGGCCGCGAGGAGCGTCCCCGCGGTGGAGCTCAGCGCGCGCGCGGTGGCCTTGAAGCTGGGCTTCGTGACCACGAGTTGTGGGTCCTCGACCCCGTTGTCGCGTTTCTCCTTCTCCTCGAGCTTCGCCCTCGCCGCCGCCGCGCGCCGCTTCTCTCTTTCCCTGGCGACTGCCGCGTCGATGACGTCGTACAGGCGCTCGCGCGCCTTGGTGGCGTCCACCAGCGGATCGCTCGAGGCGAGCGCCTGCCGCACGCGCTCGAGGCGGACGTCCACGGCGACTTGCCAGGCGTCGTCCATGGCGAGCTCACCGTCGCTGTGGATGCCGCGCTGGAGCTGCTCGACCCAGAACAGGTAGCGGCACAGCCGGTACAGCGTGGTGTTGATGGACTCGTCCGGGTCCTCCAGGTAGTGCGAGGCGAAATAGTTGTGCCGCACGTCCCCGGTGGGGGGTGTGGGCAGCAGGATCTCCCGCAGGCGCACGTTCAGGTCGCGGGCCGCCGAGCGGAGCGGGCCCGCGAGCGACCGGCGCATGACCGCGAGCCGGGCCTTGCGCTCCATGATCACCCTCTGCTGATCCTTCCGGGACTCCGCGAGCACGCTCTCGCGGCTGGAGATCACCTTGTAGATGGTGAGCAGCACCAGCACGCCGGAGACCCCGCCGGTGATCGCCGCGGTGGCCTGGTCCTTCAGCTTGTCTATCAAGCCGGCTTGCAATCCCTTGAATTTCCCAATCAGCGGAGGCTTCGCCTTGCTCTTGCCCTTGGCGTCGTCGCCCCCGCGCCACGGGAGCGAGAACCCGCCGAGCCCCTTGGGCTTGGGAGGAGGCGGCGGGGGGGACATCCCCAGCCGCTCCTTGATGGCGTCCATGGTCGCGCGACGAACTCTGCAGCTTCCGGAAGTCACGATGGCGTTGTTAGTCGCCGTCACGACAGCACGTCCAGTCACGCGGCGCGTCGAAGATTCTCTCGAGAGGTGCGATCGTGCGAAACATACCGGTACCTTACATGTAGACTACGATTTCCTCTCCTCCTCGAGCCCGAGCGCGAGCGCGACCACCTCACGCACGCTTTCTCCTTCCCGTCCCTCGTTCGAAAACAGCGCGAGCACTTCGCGCCGCTCGTCTAAACGCAGCTGCCTCTGCGTGCGCAGCGCCACCAAAGAGACGCGCTCGCGGTCGTCGGGCGACGCGACGGCGGCGGCGAACGCCGCGACCGAGCGCGCCAACACCTCACACTCGCGGCGCGCGTCCTCCCAGTCGCCGGCGCGCGCGTGCGCCGCGCACTGCACGAGCGTCTTCTCCACGCGACGCACGATCGCCTCGGTGACCAGCGCGCCCGCGCGAGCGGGACGCACACCCAGGTCGCGAGCCAAGTCGGACAGGAAACGCAAAGGGTCCTGACCTCCGAGCGAACGCCAGACTGTTTCTGAACTTTTTTCCTCACCCTCCTCCGCCTCGACGGCGGCCACCGCCGCCTCCACGCCCGCTCGGAACGCCGTGTCGCGCTTGCCGCCCTCCAGGCGCTTCGAGCCCGCCACGTTCTCGGCGCCGTGCGCGGCGCACGCGACGCGCAGGCGTACGGCATCCGAGGGCCGCACGCCCACCGAGGAGACGCGCGCGCGGTCGAGAGACAAGAGCGCGTCCAGCGGTTTCTCGACGTCGTCGGTACTATTTTTCGCGTCGTCTCGCGTCGAAACGGGAGCGTCGTCGTCGAGCCACCACCCCGGGACCGCGCCGCCGCGCTCGGCTCGCGCCTTCGCCTTCTCGCGCTCTGTTTGGTCTCCCGTCGCGCTTCGCGCCTCGCCATCGCTTCGCGGCGCGGTCTCCTCTCTTTCGGAGCCGCTCGCCGCGAACGCGCGCTCCAAAACGTTGATCTCCAGAGACGCGAACTCCGCCTCCAGGCTCACGAGTCTGCTCTCTTTCGGCTCCGTCGGCGGTTCCGGCGCGTCCGCGATTTCGCCCGCGTAGACGATGATCGCCATCTCGATCTTTCGCGCCAGCTCCTTGAGCACCTCGGCGCGCGCGATGGTGCGATCGAGAGCCTCCTTCACCTGCGCGCGCTCGCGGAGGAGACGCCTCGCCTGGTTCTCGTCCCGGTCCGCGCCCAGGGTCATCGCGCGCTCCGCGCCGGCGGTGAGCTCGTCGATCTTCTCCGCCAGCCGGCTGCCGCGCTTCAGCAGCCGACGCGCGCGGGTCGAAACGCCGTCGTACTCTTCCCGAAGGGCATCCGCCTTCTCCAGCTGTAAACGACGCTCGGGCGTAACCTCGGCGTCGTCCCCGGCGGAAGCGGCCACGCGCACACGCGCGCGGACGGGGCGAACGAAACGCGAGCGAGCGGCGCGCGCGCGCGGCGGCGCGACCGCCGCGATGCTGTGCGCCAGCGCGGTA
>ENA-OUOG01001422-OUOG01001422.1-marine-metagenome-genome-assembly--contig:-NODE-1422-length-27917-cov-4.686566_pt1 | contig 27917 bp, 27 predicted proteins | sample MGYA00248635_ERZ508505 | MGnify/ENA primary metagenome ERZ508505 (study PRJEB26176, sample SAMN06267871) | marine metagenome | isolation source: Saanich Inlet, British Columbia, Canada | place: Pacific...
CCCTTAGACAAGGTATCGATGGGCTGGTCTAAAACGGCATGCAATTCTGTAACGGCAATTGCTTTGTCGCGCGCCCTATCACGCGCGACACCGGATAACCCTCGAATTGAGGCAATAAAATTTAAAAAAGCGCGCGGTGTCATTTCAGGCCAGGCCGGTGCGCCTTCGGGCAAATATCCAAATTCCTTTTGGGCCAGCTTAGGCGCTGTTAAAACATCTATCCCATTCACGGTGATCGCCCCACCATCAGGTCGTAAAAAACCCGTAATCATTTTCATAGTTGTCGACTTGCCCGCGCCATTAGGGCCTAAAAAGCCCAGCACTTCGCCACGCTCTACCTCGAAGGAGAGCGCATCCACAGCCAAAAAAGAACCAAAAGTTTTACGAAGATTTTGAACGCTAATCATAACGATGAGAGATTAGCCTGACCGCCAAAAGACGCAAGTGCAAACTTGCTGAAAGACGCCCAATTCTAAATGGATAAATCCCCTCGCAAAAATCGACTTTTTTTAAATGACGGACGTCTTAAATGACGGAAGTAGGAACCCGGTGCAACAAACAGGGGGGGGAGGGAGGAGAGTACTGTTTGACTGCACCGGGTTAAGCGCACCTTAGTGCCGCGCTATGTCTACATATAAGAACGTAATTGCGACAATCAATGGACCGAAAAAAGGCTTTTTTGTGATTTCGTTCTTTTTTCAGCTTGTTCTAAGTCCTAATTCGGGCGACCATAAGAAATGGCTACTAAAAAACCACTGGTGATTGTTGCGAATGGCTATGAAACCGAGAAAAATGCGCGTGATATGCGCAAGTCACAGATTATGTGGACACGCCAAGAGCTAAGCGTGCTCATGAACATATATGGCCAAGCCGTCGCAACAGGCCTGTGGCGTGACTATGGCATGTCGGTGCGTCAAGATAGAGCAATTTTCGCGATTTTCCGCTCTGCTAACGACGTACCGATTTATCGAATTGAGAAAATCCCAGAACGTCGAAGCAAGCAAGGACAATATCAAATCTTAAGTCTCACAGGACAAATATTGAAACGCGGCAATGATTTGAGCCAAGCCCTCAAGGTAATCGAGAAGAAAATAACCAGTAAAAATAATATTCGTCTTGTGCACTAGCAAAAAAACCCCGACATTTCTGTCGGGGTTTTAATAATCAGACGTCACTTATTCTAGTCGCGGTTTCCTAAGAACTGCAATAGAAACAGGAACATATTTAAGAAATCAAGATAGAGGCGGAGTGCGCCCATAATTGCCTTTTTCTCAGCAACATCTCGGCTATCGGAACCCATATAGATCTGCTTAATGCTTTGCGTGTCGTAAGCTGTAAGGCCCGCGAAAATTAAGACACCCAATACAGAGATCACGAAATGCATCGCAGAGCTCGCAAGGAAGATGTTTACAACAGACGCGATGATGATGCCGATAAGGCCCATGAACAGGAATGAACCCATTCCCGACAAATCGCGTTTTGTTGTGTATCCATAGAGACTAAGCGCTCCAAATGAAGCTGCCGTCACGAGGAACGTCCGCACGACACTGACGCCAGTGAACACCAATAATACATATGAAAGCGATAAACCAACCAATCCAGCATATATCCAAAACGTCATTTGTGCTGTTTGGGCGCTCATTTTATGCATGCGCATGCTGAGAAAGAAAACCAAGCCTAATGGCGCAAACATCACCACATAAATAAGCGGTGTAGACGCAATTGACTGATAAAATCCTGACGCGGCGCCCACATAGGCGGCGATCGCAGTTATCAAAAGGCCCATGGACATATATCCATAAACTTTATTCATATAAATTCTGAGGCCTTCATCGAAAACCCGTCCGCTGGTTCCGCTTCCAACGCTAACAGAGGGATCATTTGACCAATTTTGAGACATGAAGCATTCCTTTCAAAATAAAATACTTATGATATATATTGCAATGCTTAAGCCAGATTACAAGTGTAATCGGCTATTCACGGCGCAAAATATTCAATGTCACGCCGCCCAACTGCAACCAGAAAGAAACAGCAGCTAAGATCATTGTCGCGGCGAAAGCGCCAAGAACACTCAAAGCCATCACGTCAGGTAAAAACACCCATGTTGATCTCATCGCGCCTTCGATCAAAGCGTAACTCGCAAAAGTTCCGATAAGCCCAGAAATGAGCGCGGCAACGAGGCCCGTAAATGCATATTCTGCCAAGAAAACAGACATAATCCGCCCTCGGCGCGCTCCTAGAGCGCGCAATATTGCGGCATCATAAATGCGACCCTGGCGGCTCGAGGCCAAAGCGCCGGCTAATACAAGCAGCGACGCAAAAATCGTCACCATACTCAGGCTCCAGATCGCCTGCCCGAACTGATTAAGCAATTGCCCAACAGTCTCAATCGCGTCTTTTACGCGTACAGTCGTAATATTAGGAAAGCGTGACACCGCACCTGATGCAAACTTAGCCTCACCTTCGGACGATAATGAAATCGTTGCCAAAAGAGTGTGTGGTGCATTTTTCAAAGGGCTCGGCGAAAAAACGACAGCAAAATTAATCTGTCCGGATCCATAATCAACCTTCCGGAAATTAGTAATCTCTCCAGTTAGCGGGCGCCCCAGCACGTTCATCGTGATCGTGTCTCCCAAAGATAGACCCAACCCATTGGCAATTCGCTGATCCATCGATACGAGAGGCGCGCCATCATAATCCGAAGGCCACCAGGGACCATCGGTAACGTCGCTATTTTCGGGCGGCATAGCGCTATAGGTCAAACCGCGATCTCCGCGCATAAACCAAGCAATGTCTGATGCAACCGTGATTTGCTCCGCCTCAACCCCATTAATAGCAAGCACACTGCCGCGCAGCATTGGCACCATTTGCATATCAACAAAGCCATCGATACTACGCGCAAAATCTTCAAAATCTTGCTTCTGGTCCGGCTGAATATCGATCGCAAAAAATGATGGAGCCCGATCAGGAAAGTCCTGGCGCAATTGCGATGCAAAGTTGCCTTCCACCATGGCAAGCGTGCTCACTAATGCGACCGACAGACCAACAGATAAAACAACAGAATAAACCGGCGTTCCTGGCCTGAAAATATTTCTGAGTGCCAAACGGCCCGTAAATCCAAAATAAGGAACCAAGATGCGCGCCAAACCCTTTAATAGGGTCGCCGTCATCCGTAGAACAACAAAACTGAAGCCGACACCAGCAATAAAATATGCGGCAATGTCAGCCCGTTCTGCAATGAAAAAACACAAACCGATAATGACCAAAAAACATATTGCCATGATGGCCCTATATATTAGTGGCACCGACACCTGATCTTCACTTATGGCATCTCTAAACAATTGCGCAGGGCTCGTTTGGGCTGCGCGTCCGAGCGGGCGCATGGTAAAACCAATAGCAGTTGCGAACCCAAAGCCTGCAGCAACCAAAAGTGGTCCAATGTCAAAACCAGCTTCCATCGGGATATCGAGAAACTCTGCGACATAACCAACGATAAATTGGGGCAAGATCGAACCAACCGTTAAGGCGATAAAAATGGCAAGGGCCGCCAATGCTATAATCTGAAAAATATATATTTCGCCAACCAAAGATTGGCGCGCACCAAGGCACTTTAAAATTGTAATTGAGGTGCGTCGCTTCAGCAAATAGGCTGTAATTGCATTACCAACGCCGACCCCACCCACGGTTAGGGCGGTTAATCCAACCAATGTTAAAAATAGACCAATGCGTTCGATTGATCGCCGAACCGATGGCGACGCATCACGGCGGTCGCGAAACCGCCAACCAGCATTGGGGAATTTCTCTGCCAGATTAGCACGAAGCGCATCTAAACTTTCAGCTTGCTGATTTCTTAAAATTATCCGGTAATGGTTATTAATTAAACTGCCGGGCTGATAAAGACCTGTCGAGCGCAATGTTTCTTGCGACATCATCACGCGCGGTCCATAAGCAAAACCACCAGATAGCCGATCGGGCTCATGGCTTATAACAGCACGAACTGTCAGCGTGGCATCGCCGAGCAAAATACGTTCGCCAACTTCCAAACCTAACTGCTCTAAGAAACCCTGCTCCACAAAAACGGCATCTATCAGCTGAGCAGCCGCAAAGGATTGTAAGGGCGGGTCAAGCTGCAATTGGCCAACCAATGGGTAAAGCCCATCTATTGCTTTTGCTTCAGCTAAAAGCGCTTTGCCGCCATCGGTCCGTCGGACCATCACGCGCATGGTTGAGATTTGTGATAATGTCCCTTGCGCCTCTAAATATGCTTTTTCTTCTCGTGTCGTCTCACGGTGGATCAACCGAATATCCGCGTCTCCGCCAAGAATTTCTTGCCCCCGCTGCGATAGCCCATCAACCAGAGTAGCCGACAGCGAGCCAACGGCAGCAATCGTAACCACACCAAGGAATAGACATAGTAAAAATATGCGAAAACCAGCAAGCCCCCCGCGTAACTCGCGCCACGCTAGGCGGCAAGCAAGAGTGACGTCCCCCTTGACGCTACTCATCTAAAATTCCGTCACGCATGTGCATCACACGCTGACACCGCTGGGCCAACTCAACATCGTGGGTAATCAAAAAAACTGTTGTACCGCGCGCCTTAGTTAGCCCGAAAATCAAGTCCATAATCTGATGTCCCGTATTTTGATCGAGGTTACCAGTGGGCTCATCAGCAAGTAAAATGGGGGGCGACGCAACCAAAGCACGGGCTAAAGCAACCCTTTGCTGTTCCCCTCCCGATAATTGCACGGGATAATGATCGAGACGCTCGAGCAGCCCAACCTCGCCCAGTATTTGCGTCGCTTTCTCAAATGCGTCAGGGTCATGTGCAAGCTCTAAAGGCAGCGCCACATTCTCAAGCGCCGTCATCGTCGGCACAAGATGGAAGGACTGGAACACAATCCCTAATTGGTCACGACGAAAGTCAGCAAGCCCATCTTCGGATAATTTAGAAAAATCATGCCCCGCCATAATGACACCACCCGAGGTCGCGCGCTCGAGGCCGGCCATAATCATCATTAAAGTAGATTTGCCCGAGCCTGATGGTCCGACAAGGCCGATTTGTTCGCCGGCACCAATTTGCAGGTTCACGCCCCGTAAAATGTGAACTTGACCCGCGCGGCTTGATAAACGCACGTGCACATTGTTCAAATCAGCGACCAAAGCTGTGGGCGATACAGGAGTAACAGACTTACGCGGCATAAAAACAACCTTCTCGTGTATGAATGCTTCAAAACGATACTTTTATTGAAATAATGTCAGTAAAAGATAGCATCAATTTTCCAGCTTTTAATAGGAGGGCTGGACAAACCCCCTGATAGATGTAGCTATATTACGTTATGTTTCAATGAATCCGGTAAAATTTATGCGTGCTATTCTCCTTGCAACTTTATTCGTCATTTCTTCCTGGCTATATGCTGCCGTTGCAAACGCCGAAAACGCGCGCGCTATGACCATTATTGCCCTCGGCGACAGCCTAACCGCTGGTTATGGTTTAGGCGTTTCAGAGGGGTTCGTGCCGTCATTAAGCCGAGAGTTAGAGAAATTGTCGCAAACGGATGAAAATCTGAACGGCATTAAAATTATCAATGCTGGGGTCTCGGGCGACACCACCTCGGGCGCGCTCAGCCGCTTATTATGGTCGGTGCCAGAAACTGCCGATGCAGTCATTGTCGCCTTAGGCGGAAACGATGCCCTGCGGGCGATTGCGCCTGAAATTACCGAAGAGAATCTTGAAAAAATTATCTCAAGCCTTCAAGCTCGGGGACAAGCGGTATTCTTAATTGGCATGCGCGCGCCGCCCAATTTGGGCGGCGCCTATACACAGGCCTTTGATGCACTCTATCCAAGGCTCGCAAAGAAATATGGACTTGCCTATTATCCCTTTTTCCTAGATGGCGTCGCGGGTCAGCTAGAGCTTAATTTAAATGACGGCATCCACCCCAATGCCCAAGGCATCGCGGAAATCATTAAGCGGGTCACACCGTCATTGGTTGCATTCGTAAAATCATTAGAAATCACCGACTAGCTAAAAGGAACTAGAATATGGAATATAGAAAACTTGGGCGCACTGACATCGATGTCAGCGCCATCTGTCTTGGAACAATGACTTGGGGCAAGCAAAACACGGAAGCAGAGGGGCATGAACAAATGGATTATGCCTTAGACATGGGTATTAATTTTTTCGATACAGCTGAATTATATGCCGTACCACCCGAACCAGAAACCCAAGGCTCTACCGAACGCATAATCGGAAGCTGGTTTAAAAAAACTGGCAACCGCGACAAAGTTATTCTTGCTTCCAAAGTAACGGGGCGCTCGGAATTTACCTATTTCCGTGACAGTGGCGCAAAGTCAGAATTATCGCGCGCGCAAATTATGGAAGCCATTGATAAAAGTTTGTCGCGCCTGCAAACAGACTATCTTGACCTCTATCAGCTTCATTGGCCGGACCGCCCGTTACAAATATTTGGGGGTTTGGGCTACACCCATTATGGCGATGAGATTAACCGTATCGAAGATATTTTGGATGTTCTCGCCGACGTCAAAAAAGCCGGGAAAGTAAGGCATTTCGGCTTATCGAACGAAACACCTTGGGGCACTATGAAGTTTCTTCAATATGCTGAGATAAAACCCGAACTCCCGCGTATCGTCTCGGTTCAGAACGCCTATAACCTGCTCAACAGAATATACGAGTTGGGCGCTTCTGAAATTTATCACCGCGAAGGTGTGGGCTTGTTGGCCTACTCTCCTTTGGCGCAGGGCTTTTTATCAGGCAAATACCAAAAGGGCGCCCGTCCACCCGGTGCACGCGCCACACTCTTCAATAGACTGCAACGTTATGAAACGCCAAGCGCCGAGTCAGCGATTGACCGCTACCTTGCAATCGCCGAAAAATATGGCGTCGACCCGACACAAATGGCCAATCAATTCGTCACAACGAGAGATTTTGTGACATCTAATATTATTGGCGCCACAACTATGGATCAGCTGAAACTCGCGGTCACAAGCACCGAACTTGATATGCATGAAGAAATGTTGAAAGACATCGAAGATGCCCATCTTGTTTCACCCAACCCCTGCCCTTAAACGGAAAAATAGGAAACACCTATGCAAGCTCTAACGAAAAAAGATCGCGATGCCGCTCTCGCCAATTTGTCTGGTTGGCAAAAAAAAGGCAACAAGGCAATTTATAAGAAATTTGTTTTTAATAACTTCAACGAAGCTTTTGGATGGATGACCCGCGTCGCCCTTGAAGCTGAGGCGACCGACCACCACCCAGAATGGTTTAATGTCTATAAAACTGTCGAGGTAACACTCACCACCCATGATGCTGGTGGCGTATCATTACTTGATATTAAAATGGCTAAATTCATGGATAAAACAGCAGGACGCGCCGGCCGCGTACCCAAGTAAAAAGAATAAAAACCCCCGCTCAAAATTATGGGCGGGGGTTCATTATTCTATAAAACGTCAGCGCTAAGCGCCAGGCGTTTTATCTCATTCACTTAATAAGGTAGCTTATCTTGGTGCCATACGAATAGCACCATCAAGCCGTACATCTTCGCCATTGAAGTAGTTAACTTCACACATTGTACAAGCCAATTTAGCATATTCTTCAGGCATACCGAGACGCGATGGATAGGGCACCATCGCACCGAGTGCTTGACGCACATTTTCTGGCGCGCCAGCTAGAAGTGGCGTGTCGAAAATACCGGGTAGTATTGTATTCACTCGAATCCCTTCTTGTGATAGGTCGCGTGCGATCGGCAATGTCATGCCCACAACACCTGCTTTGGAAGCTGAATAAGAGGCCTGACCGACTTGTCCGTCCTCCGCAGCAACGGAAGCCGTATTCACCATCGCACCACGGTCACCACAAGCAAGTGGGTCAAGTGTCATCATACCAGCAGCAGATTTGGCGATACAACGGAATGTGCCAACCAAGTTGATTTGGATAATTAGATTAAACGCGTCGAGCGGGAAATGTTTGATTTCGCCCGTTTTTTTATCGCGTGATGCTGTCTTCATCGCATTGCCCGTTCCCGCGCAATTAATGAGAATACGCTCTTGTCCAAGCGCCCCGCGAATTTTCGCAAAACCCGCATCAACCTCGTCATCGGACATAACGTTTACTTTGGCGAAAACGCCACCGACGTCCTTAGCGACAGCTTCGCCTTTTTCTTCATTCATATCAAAAATGCCGCATTTGACACCTTTTTCGGCGAGCATGCGAACGGTCGCCTCGCCCAAGCCAGATGCGCCACCAGTAACGATTGCCGTAATATTCGAGTCAAGTTGCATAAAAGATCTCCTCCATATATATGCCAAAAATGTATCATCTTCTGATGATAAAACCAGTCCTCATTTCACATATGCTAAAATACGTCGCATCTCTAAATCGACGTTAAGGCGCACCGACTATAGTTTTTCCATGGCTTGCTTCGCGACGTATTATATAAAAAGCCGCAGACATAATAATGATAGCGCCAATACCAGTATAAACATCAGGCACAGTGCCAAAAATCAGATAACCAGCAATAGCCGCAATGATCAGGCGCGTATAATCAACAGGCGCTATGGCGCTCGCTTCGCCGACAGCATAAGCACGTATAAAACAATTATGCGCGCCGGCCGCGAATAATCCCATAACGAGTAATTGAAGAAGCTCATAGGCCGTAGGTTGAACCCACACGAAATAACTGGGTATGCCCGTTACAGGTATGCCGATTAGCGCCGTATAAAACATTAGGGTTACCGGTTTATCATGACGCGACACAATACGAACAAGTATCGTCGCAAACGCCACAAAAAAGGCATGCGCGAGAGCTGATGCAGCGCCCAATGTAAATATTAAACCCGTCCCGGGCCTGAGCATAATGAGAACGCCAATAAAGCCGATAATGACAGCCACCCATCGGCGCGTCCCGACGGCCTCTGACAAAAAAATCACCGCAAGAGGTACCAGAAATAATGTACGCGAAAAGCTAATGGCCTGTGCATCCGCTAAAGGCAAATAGACGATTGCATAAAAGCCAAAAATCATCGCCAAAGTACCAACAATGCCGCGCAAAATTTGAAGCATAGGCACATCGGTTTTAATACCCCCGCTGGCCGCACCCGCGCGCAGCAAAAATGGGGCTATAATGATAAGCGATATGACAAGCCGGAAAAAAGAAATCTGAACGGCATCAAATTGTGCGCCTAGGAACTTCACCATAATGCTGGCCGCAGAGAATAAAATAGCCGACGCAAGCAACCACAGGGCGCCCGTATAATTATCGGGCGCCGATTGCGACGGCTGTATTTTTGACATGAGACTTATTTGCCGGTGGTTAAAATAACTTTTCCGGTTACTCGTCTTTGCGCCATATCATTGAGAGCATCAGCGGCACGTTCGAGAGGATATTTCCCAGAAATCCGAGGCTTAATTATACCTTTTTTGTACATGTCCATAAGCTCAAGTAAGTTTTTCTGATTAGCCTCAGGCTCGCGCATAACAAAAGCACCCCAAAAAACACCAACAATTTGGCAACTTTTTAGGAGTGTCAGGTTAAGCGGAATAGCTGGTATGTCGCCAGCTGCAAAACCGATGACAAGATAACGACCTTCCCAAGCAATCGCCCGCAAAGCTGGTTCAGCATAAGAGCTTCCGACGGGGTCATAAACCACATCCACACCATGGCCGCCTGATAATTCTTTGATCTGGTCAGAAAAGGCTTTTTGTTGTTCGCGGTCCATTTTTTCGGGGTAAAGCAATACAGCGTCGGCACCATGCGCGCGGCAAACCTCTAATTTTTCGGGCGTCGAAGCAGCGGCAATCACATAAGCGCCCATTGCTTTACCAAGTTCAACAGCGGCCAAACCAACGCCACCAGCAGCACCCATAACCAAAAGTTTCTCACCTTTTTTGATATTCGCCCGATCTTTAAGACCATAATAAGACGTACCATAAGTTAGCACGAGCGCAGAAGCCGTTTCTAAGTCCATCTCATCAGGCACAGGAATGCAACTCCCCTCAGCAATTGCCAACTCCTCGACATAACCACCATGCCCGCAAGAACCGATAACGCGGTCGCCAATTTTTAGGTTTTTAACGCCTTCACCAAGCTCACGAACGATGCCGGACACCTCACCACCTGGTGAAAATGGAAGTGGCGGCTTGAACTGATACTTATTTTCAATAATTAAAACATCGGGAAAATTCACGGCGGCAGCGTGCACATCAATAACCACCTGGCCTTTTTCAGCCTTTGGCGACGGAATATCCTCAACAACAAGTGTTTCGGGTGGCCCAAATTCTTTACACAAAACTGCACGCATATTGATCTCCTATTTGAAAGTGAATACTAACTATCCTAGCTTATCTGTCCAGTGACAAGAGCCGTTTCGGCAAGATGAGAATTTATTAAGGATTTTGAGGAAAATAATAATGCGCGGATATTTTGGTGTCGGAATCGAAGGGGCAAGCAAGCCGATGAACACAGGCAATCTTATTCGGTCAGCTCATGCCTTTGGTGCAAGCTTTATTTTTACGCTCGGCGCACATTACCGCGTGCGCGAAGCCCGCTCTGACACATCGAAAACGCAAAGCTCTGTGCCCTGGTATGATTGGGATAATTTGGACGAGCTGTTACTCCCCAAAGGATGCCAATTGGTCGGGATTGAACTGACAGATGACGCCATCGAATTGCCACGCTTTAAACACCCCAACCGCGCGGCCTATATTTTGGGGCCCGAACGTGGCAACCTGTCGGCACAAACGCAGGAAAAATGCGACCATATTGTTCAAATACCAACCAAGTTTTGCGTTAATGTTCAAATCGCAGGTGCCATTGTCATGTACGACCGACTGATTACGAAGGCGCCTTACGGCGAACGCCCCGTAATGCCCGGCGGCCCGAAGGGCGCCTGAGGATAAAGGAGCGGCCCGAAGGGCGCCTGAGGATAAAGGAGCGGCCCTAAGGGCGCCTGAGGATAAAAGAGCGGCCCTAAACGCAATCTGTTATATGCACTCAAACATTGGCAAGCATAATGAAGAATAGCATGATAACCGCCACCCAAAATACAAATGGGCGCTCCATAATATCGCGCCATGACAGCAAGCGGCGTTCTTGTTTGCCTGAAGGAGGGGCGGCGCCCTCGACGCCCTTAAAGTAAAGGGCAAGACCGCAAATTTTAGCCGCATGAATAAATTGTGGGGGCAATTCAAAGCACCCAGCGTCTACCCGTCCACGAATAACAGATTCTTGCAAACTCAAATGATTAGGCCATACGGTTTGTATCTCGCTTGGTATATTTTCCATCGTGCATAACCACGGGTTTAAACCGATCCCGCGGATTTCCAACCGATCAAATTCGGCCTCAAAAAACGCCATATCAAAGGCCACTCTATGCCCAATAATGGGAAAATTACCAATAAATCGCTTAATCAGATGCGCCTGATCGCCAAAGTCAGGGGCGTCCTTTAGAGCGAGGTTATCGAGACCGTTAACTTGGTGCGCCATAAACTCAATCGGGATATGGGGATTAAAGCGTTGAAAATAAGTTTCCAACATTACATCTCGGTTAAAATCATATTTCAAGAGCTTTACCTCGACAATACGATCGCGACGCGGCGCACGGCCTGTCGTTTCTACATCGAGAATAATCGCGATCGAGAGATCTTGAAATTTCATATCAACACTTATTATTATTCTATTGTTAATCGTTTAATGCGTTAAAGACCTTATGCGCGTTAAAAATTAAGACAATCACGCGCAAAACAATACACTCTCACAACTCTTACGCCGCTTAGAACGCAAAAAACTATAGGTCTGTTTCTGATAATATTTCTCGTAGTCTATCAAAAGCGAGCCTGAGCCGTGACTTGACAGTGCCGAGCGGTATACCGGCTTCTACCGCAATCTTTGAATGCGCCCAGTCATTGTAAAATGCGAGCTTCACTATCTCGGCCTGCGCCGTTGGAAGAGCGTCCATCGCCTTTTTCACGCGCTTGTCCCTTTCATCAGCCTCGATTAGCTCGTCTGGGCGCGCAGGCGCATCGCCTTGTAACATGGGATCTGTTAACTCAAACTCGGTAAAAGCATGTTTCCGAAGGCGGTCAATCCGCCGATTTCTAGCGATTGTGAAGATCCATGTGGCTGGCATCGCACGCTTGCGATCGAATTGAGACGCATTTCGCCAAGCAGAAAGCATCGCTTCTTGCGCCAATTCCTCTGCTTGCTCCGCATTGGTGCCCAACCGTATCAAATATGTTTTTACGCGGGGCGCAAAATGAAGGAATAACTCAGCGAAGGCTTCGCGCGACCCTTCAAGCGAAATTTTATCAATCAAATCAGCTAGGTAAGCTGGACTGTTAATTACGCTTGGATCCTTCGTGGCTCCAGCCAGTGAATCTTCGCTACCGCGTGGCATTCAGGGTCATGTCCTCCTAAGGGCAATTACTCATCCCTCTCTATAGTCACTAACTAACAATAAATCCTTCATAAAAACAACTGATTGAAAGGCGAGTTAATTGAAAATCGATGACTGGAAATTTGGAGCCAAGAGCGCTAATGTGCGGCATGAAATTTTATGATATCATACAGCGCGACTGTTCCATACGCCCGCCAAAGGCCGCCTCATTGCTGATCATTGGTGCTTTTATGGGCGGGATATCTATGCCATCTGTCTCCTTAGCAGCGCCCAAAGCCATCGGCACATTTCAATATTGGACCGTTTATGCGGATAAATCGGGCACTGCCCCAATTTGTTATGCCATGTCCAAGCCACGCAAGAAACTGCCCGTAGGGGCAAAGCGTGGCGAGATATTTTTAACCATTACGCACCGGGTCGGTGATGGCGTGCGCTATGAGCCGAGCCTTCGTGTTGGATATCCAATATCACCCAAAAGCGATCCAATGGCACAAATCGAGGGAGATCGCTTCCGTTTTTTTAGCGGTGCACATGCCAAAACTGGTGCCGATGAATGGGCGTGGTTGGAAGAAATTGACCAGGGCACAAGATTTGTGGAGGCACTTCGCAAAGGCTCTACCTTGTCTTTCTCCGCAACGTCTCAACGGGGCACAAAAACAAAAGATACTTACTCACTTATGGGGTTCACTCGCGCAATGAAAGCGCTTGATGAAGCATGCCCATGATACCAAGCACCTCCGAAAAAATATCGAAACCCAGCCTTTGCGGCATGGACCGTGAAGGTCTCACCGTGGTTCTGCGCGATCTAGGGGTTGGCGACAAGCAGGTCAAAATGCGTCTCCAGCAATTGTGGAGCTGGCTTTATGCCCATGGTGCAAGGCAGTTTGACGATATGTTAAATTTAGGAAAAGACTTACGCGAAGCCCTAGCAGAGCATTATACGCTCGATCGCTTGCAGATTTCTCAAGCTCAACATTCGAAAGACGGAACGCGGAAATGGTTATTCCGTCTCCACGACGGGCATGAAGTTGAAACTGTTTATATCCCTGAAATGGGACGCGGCACGTTATGCGTATCAAGCCAAGTTGGCTGCACACTCACCTGCAGTTTTTGCCATACTGGCACCCAGCGTTTGGTGCGCAATCTAACAACAGCAGAAATTGCCGGCCAAGTGGTCGCCGCGCGCGATGAGTTGGACGACTGGGCCGGTGGCTTAAGCAACACCCCCAACCGACGTGTCACCAATATCGTCATGATGGGTATGGGTGAACCGCTGTATAATAGTGAAAATGTTTTTTCAGCTATCCGCACCATGAGTGACGGCGACGGTTTATCTTTATCGAAACGGCGGATCACGCTTTCAACCTCCGGCGTTGTTCCTGAAATCATTCGGTGCGGCGAGGAAACGGGCGCAATGCTCGCTATTTCATTGCATGCCGTTAATGACGCGCTTCGCAATGAGCTTGTTCCTCTCAATAAGAAATACCCTATTTCAGAACTCCTAGATGCATGCAGAAATTACCCCGGATTATCTAATGCCAAGCGCATCACGTTCGAGTATGTTATGCTAAAGGGCGTAAATGACAGCGACGCCGACGCGCGGGCATTGGTTCGTCTTCTTTCGGGCATTCCTGCAAAAATAAACCTTATTCCATTTAATGCTTGGCCAGGCGCGCCCTATGAATGCGCAAGTTGGGATCGCATTGAAGCATTTTCGAATATTGTAAACCGGGCGGGCTATGCAAGTCCGGTTAGAACACCGCGGGGACGAGATATTATGGCCGCCTGCGGGCAGTTAAAAAGTGAAAGCGTTAAACAAAGTGCGAGTGAGAGATTTGCCGAGTTACAAGCAAAAAAAATTCAAAGGCCGATTGCATAAATAGGCACCATGCCTATAGTGCGCGCGAGCCGAGAGCTATCACCATATAGCAAAAGAGAGAGCGGATATGCGAGACGTTAGAAAAGTAGTACTAGCCTATTCAGGTGGTCTGGACACTTCGATTATTCTTAAGTGGTTACAGAATGAATATGATTGTGAAGTTGTTACTTTTACAGCTGATCTAGGACAAGGCGAAGAGCTGGAACCGGCGCGTGCCAAAGCAGAAATGCTGGGCATTAAAGAAATCTTTATCGAGGACTTACGCGAAGAGTTTGTCCGCGATTATGTTTTCCCAATGTTTCGCGCTAACGCTCTGTACGAAGGTATTTACCTACTCGGAACATCGATCGCGCGGCCATTAATTGCCAAACGCCAAATAGAAATCGCGGCTGCAACGGGCGCTGATGCTGTATGCCATGGCGCCACAGGTAAGGGTAATGACCAAGTCCGCTTTGAGCTTGGTTACTACGCACTCAATCCCGACATTAAAGTAATCGCCCCTTGGCGCGAATGGGATCTCGTATCGCGGCAGAAGCTGATTGAATATGCAGAGCTGAACCAAATTCCAATACCGCGCGACAAGCGCGGAGAGGCGCCGTTCTCAGTTGATGCCAATCTCTTGCATACATCGTCAGAAGGCAAAGCGCTTGAAGACCCAGCTAACCCGTGTCCAGAATATGTTTACCAACGCACCGTTTCTCCAGAGGACGCACCTGACACGCCGACCGAGATCGAAATTGGTTTTGAAGCGGGAGACCCCGTATCTATAGATGGCGTTAAACTTAGCCCCGCCGAATTATTAACAAAACTCAATGCGCTTGGAGGAGCCAATGGTATTGGCCGTCTGGACTTGGTTGAAAATCGTTTTGTCGGCATGAAGTCGCGTGGAATTTATGAGACACCCGGGGGCACTGTCTTAATGGCGGCACGCCGTGGCATGGAGAGTCTCACGCTTGATCGCGGCGCAAGCCACCTCAAGGATGAACTCATGCCAAGATATGCTGAACTGATTTATAATGGGTTTTGGTTTTCGCCTGAACGCGAAATGCTACAAGCGTTGATTGACAAGAGCCAGGAGCATGTCACAGGTTCAGTAACCGTGAAACTCTATAAAGGACAGGCAACGGTTATCGCACGTCAGTCGCCAATGTCTCTTTACTCTATGGAGCATGTTACCTTTGAGGAAGACAGTGTCTATGACCAGCGCGATGCAGAAGGCTTCATAAAGCTCAATGCTTTGCGCTTGCGCTTACTTGGCAGGCGCGGCGGAAATTAGGCCTAAACGCGCTTAAAAACAGTTAATAGCTCGACATGGGGCGTATGTGGGAACATGTCGAGCGGCTGTAGCTCAACACCTTTAAAGCCAGCACCATCGAGTGCTTGTGCGTCGCGCGCAAAGCTTGTCGGATCACACGAAATATAAAATACATGCGCGATGCTCGGAAACCGCTCTAAAACAAGCGCTAGTAGAGAAAAACCAGTCCGCGGCGGGTCAAGCACTAACAGCGTTGGCTTTATCGTTTGTTGACGCAAAAAGCTTTTGAGGGCTTCTGGATCACCAAGGTCACAAATATGTGCGGTGACCTGTGGCCATTTATGAGCCCGCAAAGCCGAAATTGCCTCTCCACCAACATCCACTGCAACGACTGGCTTAACACCCGCTTTAACTAGCGTATGCGTGAAATTTCCCGAGCCAGAAAATAGCTCAAGCACGACTTGCCGCGACGGTAAGCTATTTACTTTTTCAGCCAGCCAACTTCGCATTACTTTATTCTGCCCATCATTACCTTGGCGGAATGGCCGTCTTGTATTCACAGATACATCTGCGGCAGAAATGCCTTCATCAATGTCAAGACTGGTAAACCCATCATCAGATTGCCAATCACGATTTGGTAATTGGCTTTTTAACACTTTGAGGGTTTTTTGATTACGCTTGCTCAGTATCGGACATGTATCAATGGGGGCGAGCTCTAAAGTTAGAGCATTTACATAGCCTATGGCTTTACCATCAGTTTTGAACTGAGCCCTATTCCGATAGCCAATCGTTTCAGGAGACGGCCAAATAGACGCTATTGGCCCATCTAGTGCCGAGAGAGTGGTTGCCACACGGTCCTGTTTCATCGTCAGTTGGGTGCCATAGTCGATGCCCTGCCATGGGCATGCCGTACACGCCGTATCTTGTGTACCATGATGTGGGCAGAAAGCATCAATACGCGCACTGCTGGTGGTTAAACGCTCACTGACTTGGGCAATACCATAGGTTTTATGCAAGGACACAACCTTGCAAATAGCGGTTTCATTGAGCCACAGATCAGCAACGAAAAAAATGAGACCTGAGCTATGACGCGCGACGCCATGCCCATCCTGGTTAAGGTCATGCGCATGTAGTTCTATTGCGGTGCCTCTTTTGGGTACATCCATTTGATCAGAGCGCCGGATCAGGCAAACCAGCTTGGCGACAAGCCGCAAAAACCGTGTTACGCAAGAGACAAGCAATCGTCATAGGCCCAACACCTCCCGGCACCGGCGTAATGTATGCTGCTGCCGCGTTGGCTGCCTCAAACGCGACATCACCAACCAGTCGTGTTTTGCCAGTTTCGGGCACATCAATGCGATTGATGCCGACATCAATAACCAGTGCGCCAGGTTTGACCCAGTCGCCTTTTACCATTTCAGGAATACCAACCGCGGCAACAAGAATATCAGCTGTTCTGCATAGAGTCGGCAAATCGTGTGTTCGTGAGTGCGCAATGGTCACGGTTGCATTTTCGTTTAATAACAATTGTGCAACCGGTTTCCCAACCAAATTAGACCGGCCAACAATCACGGCATGTAAACCTTCGAGAGAACCAAGACTGCGCTTGGCCAAGATAACACTGCCCATAGGCGTGCATGGTACGAGGCCGGCAATGCCACTGGCGAGACGCCCGGCATTTATTGGATGGAGACCATCTACATCTTTATCTGGATGTATATGCTCAATCACGCGCTGTTGGCTAATATGACTTGGAACAGGAAACTGAACGAGAATACCATGTACATTGGGATCCTCATTCAAACGCGACACTTCAACTAATAGTTCTGCTTCCGTAACGGTTTCTGGCAAGCGATACTCAAAGCTGGCCATGCCAGCTTCTTTGGTCGCAATTCCTTTATTGCGGACATAGACTTGTGATGCGGCGTCTTCGCCTACAAGCACAACCGCAAGACCTGGCTGAATGCCGTGTTCGGCCTGCAACTTACCAACCTCAACAGCAATTTCACCCCTCAGGTCTGCCGCAATTTTCTTACCATCGATGATTTGAGCGACCACGAACAGCCCCTTCTCTTGATATTTAAATATGAATTACGTGAGGATTTCCCACATTAGGTTTCGCAGAAAGCTCAAACCTAAAATAACAATGATCGGAGACAGATCCAACCCACCCATAATCGGAATAATCCGACGTATTTGCACATATACGGGCTCCGTTAGTTGATAGAGCGAACGGCCGATCAACTGCACATATCTATTATTGAAATTAATAACGTCGAATGCCTGTAGCCAGCTCAGGATGGCGGATATAATAATAATCCAGATGTAAATCTCGATAAGTTGACTGATAAGGGTAAGAACTGAAATCATATTTTTTCTCCAGATGACCTTTATAACGAACGTGACCTAAAAAGCATAGACCGATAAAGAATAGACTTGTCCGCATACGGGAACCCATGCCAGATTAGCTAAGTTTTAATAGGAGAGAATAATGATTGGTTACGTTACACTTGGTTCAAATGACAAAGAAAAAGCGGCCGCTTTCTATGACGCTCTGATGGCTGAAATAGGTGCAAAACGCATTTTTAACAATGACCGCCTGATTTTCTGGGGCACCGAAATGGGCGCACCCATGATTGGCGTTGGCACACCTTCTAATGGCGAAACTGCCAGTTTCGGAAACGGAACAATGGTCGCGTTGGCCGTTGGTTCACGCGAAAATGCAGACAAACTATATGCAAAAGCGCTCGCATTGGGCGCAACTGATGAAGGTGCTCCGGGTGAACGTATGCCTGGTTTTTATGGCGCCTACTTCCGCGATCTGGATGGTAATAAATTTGTTGCCTTCCACATGGGCTAACCGCGCATTAAAGCGTAGCTGATGACGGGGAGTTAAGACGCATAATTTTCGGGCTTAACTCCCTGCTTCGTATCATAGAAAGCTTTTATTTTCTTGATATCGCCATCTTTATCACCCGTTGGGTTCACAACATGGTCGATGCCTATTTCTTTTATAGCTGCATCAAGATAAGCAACAACAATAGGAACACCTGCTTCTTGGGCCATATGATAAAACCCTGACTTCCAATTTTTATTGGGACTCCGCGTTCCTTCCGGCGTTATCAATAAAACAAAAGACTCGCTGTCAGCTAGACGGTCTGACAACGACCTGACGCGAGCGCTGGCAGCCCGACGATCAACTGGAATACCCCCGCAGTAACGCAAGAACCAACCAAGCGGCCCCACAAATAACGTATGCTTTATAAGCACACGCAAATTCAGCCTCAATTCAAACACTGAAAGAATAAAATAAGCAAAATCCCAGTTTGATGTATGGGGAGCAACAATCAAGATGCATTTATTAATATCCTTTGGAATTGCTCCTACACACCGCCAGCCAATAACTTTAAGTATCCAGTGAGAGAAAAAACGTAGAATTGGCGCCAAGATTGGCGTTGTGAATAGGGTCATACCCATGAAAGAAAAACCTCTTATTTAGGTTACATAGCCGAAATACCGCCGTCGAGCTTCAGCTCAGCGCCGGTCATGAATTTACTCTCATCACTCGCCAAATACAAAACAGCATAAGCAATATCATTTGGATCGCCCACCTCGCCTAATGGCACTTGACGTGCCAGCTTGGTTAGCAATTCGTCTCGCCCAATAACGCCAGCCATATCATCAAGTATCGGCGTATCGATAAAAGTTGGATGAATTGAATTGCTGCGGATTTTGTAACCACGTTTTGCACAATGCAACGCCACTGACTTGCTTAACAACCATACGCCAGCCTTGGCCGAGTTATAGGCCGCCATATTGTGGCCGGCGATCAACCCAGCAATCGATGAAATATTTATAATCGATCCAGGGGCATGGTCGCGCATCAGCGGAATAGCATATTTGCAACCAAGAAAAACGCTATCGACATCGACGGCATGAACCTTCTTCCATGTATCAAAATCTGTGTCCTCTACCGTCGAGCCACCGCCAATACCAGCATTATTAAGTAAGACGTTGAGCCCCCCCATGGCATCATGGGCTTCTTGTAAAACGCTTTGCCATTGGCTTTCGCTGGTCACATCGTGCCCGAAGGAGAAGCCGGCACCGGGGCTAATAGCGTTAATTTCGGCGGCGACATCTTTAGCGCCTTCAACATTGATGTCTGTCACCGTTACTTTAGCGCCTTCGCGCGCTAGCATAAGCGCAGATGCCCTCCCGAGACCAGAAGCACCTCCTGTTACGAACGCCATTTTTCCTTTTACACGCATAGGCTAATCCCTCTTATGATATAAATTTAAATCTTATGTTATAGGCCCAAACCATCAATCACCAGTAAATTTTGGCACACGCCTCTCTCGAAACGCGCGCAAGGCTTCTTTCTGATCATTCGAACCAGCCGTGAAGGCAAACTGATCACGGTCCATAAATGATGCAGTATAGTTTAAAGCTGCGGCGCTCGCATTGATCGCCTGCTTCGACATTCGCACCGCTAGGGGAGGCAGAGCGGCAACCTGTTCTGCGCGCGCCTTGGCCCAAGCAAATGCTCCACCATCGTCTGTAACCGCGTCTATGAGGCCATAGTGCAGTGATTTTTCGGCGTCGCATTTTTCGCCCAGAATAACTAATTCTTTAGCCCGCGCAGGCCCAACCAAACCAACGATGCGGGGGTTACTTTGCCAACTCATATTCATGCCCAATGGTACTTCAGGCAGGCTAAAATACGCGCTACGCCCCATGACGCGCCAATCGCAAGCAATCGCAAGCGCCATAGCGCCTCCAATACAAAAACCTTCGATAGCACAAATCGTGACTTGCTCGAGCGCTTCCCAGGCCGCACATAGGTCGGGACCGAGCGCCATGACCTGCCTCTGTTGTAAGCGCGTATTACCAGTATGCCACAATTCGGGATCCTTGAGATCAACACCGGCACCGAAATTTCCCTTACCACTTAATATGATCGCATGAACGTCAGTATTCGCGCGCAGCGCTTGCGCAATCTCTATTAACCGCCGCATCCGAGCTGCACTAAAGCTGTTAATGCCGTCGCCTGTGTCCACCGTAACATGGGCAATAGAGCCTTGAAGGTCTAATTGAATATGATCATCACTCATAACTTCCCCCACCATATTTTTAGGCGCATCATGATAACATAAAAAAGGCCGCAGGGCTTACCCCGCGGCCTCGTGCAATCACCAAGCCGTGCTGATACTAATTTCCAGCAGAACCCATATTCATATCAAGAGTGTGCATGCGCACGCCGGAATCGCCGAACAGAACAACTGTTTTTAAATCAGGGCCCGGCGATACGTGAGCAAAACTTAAACGGTCAGGGCGCACAAATTCAGTGAATGTTTTGCCGCCGTCAACGCTTTCCAGCACTAAACCAGAGAGACCTGCAAGCACGATATGCCCATCAGACAATTGCGTGCCACCAGATATTGAGCGATCTGTATTTGTAACCACTTTTGTCCAGCTTTCGCCATTGTCGCTCGAAACGAACGCATTTCCGCGCATACCCCAGACAAGTATGTCACCGTTATTAAGCGACATGCCGCCCCAAAATGAACCATCGTAAGGTGTTTGTAGCGGCTCGAAACTCGCGCCTTTGTCGCTCGAGCGGTACACATTGCCAAATTCGGCTGGTACGAAAATGTCGCCTGACGCTCCTGTAAAGACATCGTTGAGGTGGAAGTCATCTTGCGCGTCATCGCTTAGCGCGCGCGGCTCCCAAGATAGGCCGCCATCATTGCTCTCGAGCACTTCAGAAAAGGCACCAAATGCAACGAGTTTATCTTTTGTCACGAAATGAACGGCCAATAAAGGCAGTTCAATCTCACGGTCATTATAAGTTAATGCCCATGTATTGCCGCCATCGGTGGTGCGGATAATTGTCATATCGTGACCAACAGCAACGCCATTAAGATCATCAAAAAATGCAACACTGGTCAGCGTATTGCGCGTGGGGACATCCTCCGCTTGGTTCCATGTAACGCCATTATCAGAACTGATAATCACGTGCCCGTACTCACCAACAGCAATCGTACTGGCGCCGACCACAGCCACATCAAGTAGAAGCGCATCTTTAGCAAGGCGACTTTTCATGGCTTGCTCATAAGGCTCGATGGCCTGCGCTGCTGGTGTAAAAGCCGACATACCAGCCACAAAGGCGGCGGCAATAACGAGACGGTTAATCATATTTGTTCTCCCCAAAACAAGTGGCTGTGCCACTGAATAAGCTAAACCATAGTCAGTTGTGGGCGCTCTTTCAAGCGCCCATTTAACGCAAAAACTGCGACCAATTATCGTCCTAAGCGTCTGATATTTGACGGCGTATAACGATCAGGGTCTAGGTGATCAGCCGCAAAGTTAATAGGCCCTTCTTCGTTTGTCAGGCCGATAGCAAGGTAACGCCCAACCGCTAAATCGTAAATTGTTTCGCCACCCGCTCCGCAGATTGGAATTTCGTATTGAACGCCAGAACCAAGCTGCTGAACTCGCCATAACTCACCGCGCCCATCATAAACTTCAGTGGCCACAATGCCATGGCTATCTTCATCGATATAGAAGACCCGCTTAGCATAAATATGTCGATAACTTGGGTTTAAGTTGGCTTCAACCTCCCAGACGCGGTGCTTTTCATAGCGCATATGTTCTGAATTGACGTGTTTTGGTCCAATATAGTCTGCGTATTTGGTAAAGACAGCACCATAATTGTTATAATTGATGAATTTCTCGCTACGCCCCCGCACTGTCCACAAAAAGCGATCAGGCGCGCCATTAAAGCCACCATAACTATCCGATGTCGTAATGCCATCTGAGTTTGTACCTGGGTTATCATATGCAATTGTCGGCGCTCGGCGCACGCGTCGCATACCAGGGCTATAGGTCCAGGCATTTCGGGCTTCAACTAACATGTTAAGGCTTTCGTGGACAAGCACCACATAGCCGGCCTGACGCGCTGGCGCCGTGACCTCTAACAAGTAAAGAATAGAGGTATTATCCAGGTCTTCTGCCGCCTTATAGCGTGGGTCTGACCAACGAAAAATCGCGTCATCCTCAACTGTGATCTGATAATAATCGCCCGACTGATTAACAGGAATCGCCGTAAAGCGACGCTGAAGCTTGAACCCCCGATAGCGTAATGTATGGTTCCAAATCATTTCTAGAGCATTATTAGCGATCGGAAACGGCACGGCCATAATTGCTTTAGAAACACCGTTACCATCAGCGACCAGCTCACCAACATTGGCATTATGCTCAGCCGCCTTATAGACATGCTCTGGCAAGGCGCAGCTTCTGTGGGTTGGGTATACATCCATAAAATATGTTGGGAAGCGCTCCATCAGCGCCATCTGACCAACCGTCAGGTATTTTTGATGTTGCGCCATATTTTGCGCATCTATCCGAAACAGAGGCTTTTCATCAGCATAGGGGTCTGGGAGGTGTTCCCCTGCAACAACGGTAACATGCGCTGGAGGCTTTGATAGACCACCCGTCCAAGCCGGTATAGACCCATCGGCATTGCCACTACGCTGCGAACCCAGCGGCGTTAAGTCATCGCCCAAGCGCTCTATTTGCGTCTGCGGCACCCGTGCAAACCCGTTGGTTGCAGCCAAAGAAGATAAGACAATCGCCGAACAAATAAATAGGTTTAACCGCATTAAAAACTCCTATGGCAGCGACGTCAGTCTAATCAAACAAAACGTGATATGGCAATAAAAAAGCGCGCCGTAAAGTTACAAAAGGAGCAAATAAAGGATAATGAAAAGATAAAAAAAGGGTGAGCCGCGGCCCACCCTTTTCTATTTCCGCATATCCGCGATTGAGCGATTAACGGCCCAAACGACGAACGTTGGCAGGTGTGAAGTATTCTTCGTTCAAGTAACCAAGATCCTCATCATCAACCTTGTTGATTGGACGACCTGATTTCATGGCAAGACCAAGGTAACGGCCAGCAAGCGTGTCATAAATGAACTCGCCACCCATTGTGAAGCACTGGGCTTTGCCTGGACGATAATCAACGCCTTGACCCATCTCCTGCACACGCCATAGCTCCCCACGACCATCATACATTTCACCACCGGTGAGCTGCCAGCTATCTTCGTCAAGACGCATGACGCGCTTCGCGTAAATATGACGTGCCGTCGACTTAAGATTACCCTCGACAACCCATTGACGACGAACCTCATAACGTTGCGCATCTTGATTAGCGTGACCAGGCTGCAAAAGCTCTTCATATGGCGTCAAAACAGCCTTGTAGTTGTTTTGCTGCGAGAGCTTTGATTGCTTACCAACAACAGTCCAGTCGTAACGGTCTGGTGCGCCATTGTAACCATCATACTGGTCAGACGTACCCATCGCATCGCCATTTGTCATTGGGTTGTCATACGCAATGTTAGGCGCACGACGCACGCGACGCGTACCTGGGCTATATGTCCAAGCTTTACGTCCCTCGAGTGCCATGTTCAATGTTTCGTGCACCAAAACCACGTTACCCGCAAACCGCGCTGGCGCATCTGTGTGCGCAACGAAGTAAATAGAGATGTTGTTTAGATCTTCCGCACGCTTATTCTCTGGGAATGAGTATGGGAATGTGATCTCATCTTTCGTGAAGGTCAATGTGAAGTCGCCGCCAGATGTTGGCGCTGTCATATTGAACTCACGCGCAAGACGCGCACCACGATAACGCAAAGTGTGATTCCAAATAATTTCTAGGCCACTATTAGGAATTGGAAATGGTGAAGCCATAATAGCCTCAGAGATGCCGTTACCGCCATCAACAACATCACCAACAAGTGCATTACGCTTAAAGGCGTCAGCAACGAAGTCTTTTGGCACGCATGAACGACGACCTTCATAAACGTTGATTTTGTAGGTGCTTGGGTAGGTCTTCAGCATTTGCTTTTGACCTTCGGTGAGCACAGCATCATATTGAGCTGCATTTGACGCATCAACAGTATATTTGATGGGGTCACTTGCAAATGGATCTGGCAAACCATTGCCGTCAAAATTTGCAAGAAGTTTTGAACCATCAATTTTATTGCTAGCTGACCATGCTGGCACTTCGCCAGATCCGGCCTTCTCAGCACCCGCTGGGGTCAAATCTGCACCCATACGGTTTGCAACCTGCTCCGGTACTTTACCAAAGGCTGTGCCTGTCATCAGGCTAAGCGCAAGGGCCGGAAGTAGTATCTTGGTTTTCATTTTAGTTTTCCTCCAACAGAAATAATCATTTTGTCTTGCGGAGAGAGCACCAAACAGCACCCTCTCCTTAAGATCAATTAGAATGCGTAAGACACACTCACAGATACGTGGTCACGGTCTGTATTCTTCGTACGAACTTCAGGACCATGGTAGGCACGGTAAGCCAAAGATGCTTGCCACTTGCTTAGGTATTCAAAATTGAAGCTAAGCGCAGTAGAACCAACACCTTGTCTCCACTGACCGATCGGCGATGGTGAGTTACCTTCTAGACCATGCGAGATGATAACGGTTGGTTTCACCGTAATCGGAGTACCAAGCACATTATTATACTGCAATTGACCCATCAAGACCATACCACCAGACACATCGGTTGGGCGGCAATAACCTACAGGTTGAGCTGTAGCCCCGCCCCCAACAGAACGGTCATCAATACTAAGAGCGCCATTTAGAGGCAGATCTGAACCCGATGTACATGTATTAACCAATGGTGCAAGGGCTGTACCAGTAACAGCACCTTTCAAGAATGGATTGCCACGGTCATCTTCGATACCATCAACAATGATACCCTGGAATTCGGACAAGAACACACCTAAGCTTGCGCCAAGTGCTGACACGATTGGGTTTGACTGGGTAAAGGTTGCTGTTGTTCCAATATCCCATGTAATGGCATCATGCGTATCCACATAGCCCTGAAGGTAGCTTGAGTCAGTACAACCTAAATTGTTAAACTCTTGCTGATAGGTTGATATAGATGCATAGTTGTGTTCGACCCCAGTAACACCTGCAAAGGCGCATGTGTTTATCAGTGCAGCAATTGTTAAAACGTCTGTGTCGATTTGCAATGGCACATCTGGACGGTAGGTAAAGTCACCCTGCACGCCCCAACCCGCGATGGTTGTGTTAAAGCTCATGCCATAAGTCTCGACCTCAGGGAACTCAGCATGCAGTGACATATCCCATGTAAGATCTGGGTAAATCATGCCCGTGACAAGGTTGCCAGCCGTATTATTTGGCGACGCGGCGTTGTAGCCAATGCCTGCTCCGCCTGCATCAGCTTGTGCCAATTGCAAAATACAGCGCACTTCCTGAAACTCGGCAATTGTACCCGCGTTTGCAGGGTTACGTAAATTGTTGAGAGCAGCTACGGTTGGGCTAGCTGCGGCGAGCCCAGTTATCAATGTATTTAAACCTGCCATAACGTTATGTGGGTCTCTATAATTCACATCCCTGCGGGCTGGATTACCAAGCGCGGCAACACCTCCGTTAAAGAGACGCGCACCGGCTGCATCCATAAAACTGGGAGAAGCCTCGAGAGCAGCCCCTTGACCGGCCAAGTTACCCCACAGAGCACAACCAAGCGTGCCATGCCCACGACCCACAGCTGTTGAGCCTGGGGTCACAGCGCTAGCAGTAACATTCAAGTTACCACCAGTCCGGTACGAAACATAAGGCAAGCGGCTATCCATTTTTTGATAATAAAACGCAAATTCGGTTGAATTTAGGTTTTCAGCATACCAACGAAGCGCGATGCCGATCGCCTCATCACCCTCGACATCATTACCGTTTTTTATATAATTTGTGTCACCGGCGACACGACGACGGGCTTCTGCATTGGTTGTGACAGATTCCAAAACGTCCATACATGTTGTAAGGTCAACCGCGCCTGTGCTTGTAAAAACGTTTTGAACCATTTTATTAATGGTTGCCGCACCAAACTGAGCATCAAAAGCAGCTGCGTTGCTACCACAGCCCGCAAAACGCTTGCCACTGCCATAAGCGCCGCCACCTACGTAGTAAATATCTTCGTTACCACCTTTGGTGCCTTGAACAAAAGCATCAGAGCTAGCAAAGGCTGTGCCGCCTGTATCAAGCTTATACTCGTCCCAGCCGCCATAATAGGCTTCAACCGTAATATCATCAGTTAAGGCAAGTGAAGCGTAAACTGCCTCTACTGGCAGAAGGGCTTCTTTAATTTCCGCGCCGGGGCGACGGATCGCGCCAACGTCAATCGGGTTAAAGGCAGAGTTGCCGCCCGGAATGAAGGTTGCCTCACCCCAGTTAATAACCTGCTTACCAATCCGCACCATGAGCGGACGATCAGCAACATCAACGTCCCAACTTACATAAGCATCGAGCAATTGAAGGTCATAACCCGCAGAATTTTCGCCACGGTCGCTTAGGCCGCCGCTAATGCCGGCGCGTTTGAAGCTGTTATCATCCATCAAAACAGCATCATAAAACGCATTAACCCGCGCAAAAGCGGTTATATTGCCTTGAGTGGCCAAAAAATCAGTTGTTAACTTTAAAGGCGCGCTAAGCAGGTCGCCGCTTGAATTAAAGTTTAGACGTCCATCATCTGTATTAATGGCGCCGTCAAAGTTAGCCAGTGAATTGGTAATACATGTAGATCCGTAACTGACTTCTAAAGATCCATCTCCAAGACATGCGGCATTTGTATTGGGATTCCAATAAGAGGCCACTTCTTTAGGACCACCATTATTAGTTGGCACAAATTTCATATTCGTATCTGTGGCTAGAACCGACAAACCAAAGGACGTTGTGGTGTCCACTTGAACGTCAAAGCCACCAATGGTCATATTATAGGCATTTGCGGATCCACCGACCATTAGGCCAAGCCCCACAAGCGCGCTAAGACCAAGCACTCGTTTATTTTTCTTCATAATAGAAGCCCTCCTCATTGCTCCCAAACAAGAATGCCTGCTACCCCTCCCCGGGATTACAGACGTGTTTACTATTTCAGTCTGACGGTTAAGCTTTTGTGCCGTCAACACCTTTTTTTCAGATTTATCGGTATTTTTCGTAAAACTGCGCCCGCAGCACTTATTTTGTTGCATAAATATCACGGTATCAGAAAAACTCACCCCAAGCCGTTGCACGTTTGAGCTATTTGGTCGCACCAAACGCCGCACCGCCAAACTCTATCTATTTGCGAGTTTATACGTCTAATACACTGTAATAAATAGATTTTATATGAGCATGAAATATAAAAAAACCCCCGCGCTAGGGAGGAGGGGCGCGAGGGTTTAACCATGGTTGTCTTGTCATCAAATAACCGTCAAGATTTGACAACAAAAGCAGTTTACGACGCGAAATCCTAAAAATTCATTAACGAAAAGAGAAAAATGAAAGTAAATCAAACACTAT
>ENA-OUOG01001424-OUOG01001424.1-marine-metagenome-genome-assembly--contig:-NODE-1424-length-27895-cov-6.055540_pt1 | contig 27895 bp, 17 predicted proteins | sample MGYA00248635_ERZ508505 | MGnify/ENA primary metagenome ERZ508505 (study PRJEB26176, sample SAMN06267871) | marine metagenome | isolation source: Saanich Inlet, British Columbia, Canada | place: Pacific...
TGCGCGAGCGCAACCTTCTCGGAGGGGATCTCCATGCCGAGGTCGCCGCGAGCCACCATGACGCCGTCGGTGTACTTCAGGATGTCGTCGAAGTTGCGCATGCCCTCCTCGTTCTCGATCTTGGAGATGATCTGGATATCCTCGCCGCCGTTCTCGTCGAGAATCTTGCGCACGGTCAAGACATCCTCGCCGGTCTGAACGAACGAAACGGCGATGAAGTCCATCTTGTTCTTGCACGCGAAGTTCTTGATGTCGTCCACGTCCTTGGGCTGGAGCACGTCGAGCTCGACCTTGACGCCGGGGAGGTTGCCGTTCTTGCGCTCGCCGAGCTTCTTGTCGTTCATGACGACGCCCTTGAGGTGGCGGTCGTCGAGAATCTCGATCACCTTAATCACCACCGAGCCGTCGGCAAAGAGAAGCTTGTTGCCTGGCTTCACGGACTGGCACAGCTTGGCGTACGAGCACCCGATCTTGGTCTCCTCCTCGGTCTTGTACCCCTCGAAGGTGGTGTACTCGTCGGGACCGGCGGCGTACACGATGATCTCCTGGCCCTTCTCGAGCTGGATGGGCTCGTGGTTCCTGAGCATCGCCGTGCGCACTTCCGGGCCCTTGGTGTCCAGGAGCACGGCGCAGTTGGAGTTTTTCTCCGCGCACACCTTGCGGAAGCGGTCCAGCACGCCCTGGTGCGCCTCGTGGTCGCCGTGGGAGAAGTTGAAGCGCGCGACGCCCATGCCAGCGTCGATGAGCTCGGCCATGGTCTCCTCGTCCCAGCACTTGGGGCCCATGGTGCAGACGATCTTGGTCTTCCTCACCATGGGCTGGTCCTTCATGATCATGGCGGTGGAGATGCCGGTGGAACGCACCGTGAGCACGTCGATGTTCGCCTCCGCGCTGTCGGGCGGCATGATGGACTCCGGGTGGTAATCAGGCGTCCAGAACGCCGATGCTTTCGCCAGCCCCTCGTCGAGCGTCAGGGAGGACATCGGCGCGCGGGCAACCGCCGCGGTCGTGGCCATGTTCGCGCCTAGTTCTCAGGTTCCCCGCGGGTACGTCTGCTCGGTGGAGGGGGCAGGTGTGTCAGCCGAATCACGACACGTCTGAAGGGCCGTGCGGCTCGTCGAGGCCGCCGATCGTCGTCGGTTATCCGATGGGCGGCAAAAGGGTCTGCGTGCGGCGTCGGGTTGAACTTTTTCCGGGCGATCCGCGCGTCGCGCACCTTTCGTGCCGCGTGGGGCGAGCCTCTCTGATCAGAAAACACGGGCGACTGCGTTCTCGCGCGCGTTTGTTCTCCGATGTGGAGCCGGGGTCTGTTAAAGGAGAGAGACGCGTGCGCGTGCTCTCGGCTCTGGATGGGAATCAGCCCCGGAACGTCGCTTTTGGATATGCTGAAACGATCGTGACTCGGATTGGCGAGGCGGCGCATTTTGTATTTTCGACTTTTGGACACTATCTGCCCACATGTCGTTGCAAAAAGGTTAAGGAAAATGGTCTTTTTTCCAACCCCGTCGGGTGGAACTTTGCAACGACCGACGACTCGACTCCAGTCGACTTTCGCCGCTGTCGCGCACACTCGCGCGCGCGCGAGAATCCTCGTGATGGGGGCCTCCGACTGGGGCATCGGCCACGAGGTGAGCGGCACGACCGCTTCCGGCGAGGCGTTCAGCGGGTCTGTGTTCACGTACGACGAGGGCACGAAGATCGCGGTGCTGCGCACGGAGGGCGAGATCATCAACACGCACGACGTGCGCGTGCTCAACACCGAGGGATGCGCGAACGTGCGTTCGAAGCCCCCCGCGTCTGCGGTGAAGTTTGAGCCGCTGCCCGTGGTGGACCGCGCGCGATCGGAGCGCCGGGAAGAGGCCAACGTCAAGGCCGCGCAGGCTTCCGCGGCGAACATCGGCGTGGGCGTCACGCAGGAGGCGCAGGACATCTTCGACGCGATCGCCAGGACGTTGCCCTGCTCGTGGGAGGGTACGGTGATCAAGGTGATGGACGAAGTCACCATCGCGCCGCCCTACAAAGTGTGCGCGGGAGTGCCCGGGGGCGACGCGCGCGCCATCGAGCGCGTGCAGAAGGTGCTCGTGCACGAGAAGACCAAGCTGGGTTTAAAGTGATGCGGCCAACGCGCTTTTTGTGTGAGAGTGCGCGTTCGTGAAAAAGGAGGACGCGCTCGTGCCGGGCGACGCGCGACGAGACCTCCGGCGAGGATGCGAATCGCGCATCCTTCTCGTTCGCTCTCTGCGAAGCGTCGCGTCAAAGGGAAAACTTTGTCGATCTATGTACTGTACTACGCCGCGAGTCGTCGCGCCGGAACGCCTCCCACAAAACGACCGCTACCTCCGCTTGCCCTTCCCGCCCCCCTCCTTCTCCCTCGCGTCCGCCCTCAGCCACCTCTGCGGGTGCTGGTTGAAGTATTTCCAGTCCGGCACCGCGATGACGATGGCGATCACCACCCCCGCGCCGAAGCACGCCATCATCGCGCGGAACGACCCGGTGCCGTACCCCACCACGAACCCGAGGATGGCGAACATCACGATGCAGATCTGGTACATGCGCTCGCTCAGGCGCTGGCCCTGGAAGTCCATGGCGTTCTCCGAGACGAGTCGACCGGACGCGTCGCGGAGCCGCGCGCGCGCGGAGGTGACGCCCTCGAGGCTGCTCGGTGCGGTCGTGGCAGTGGAAAATCGAGTCGAAAAAGACAAAAAGTCAAACTCGTGCGTCGTGCCGAACGTTGAGTTTCGTCGCCCGATTAGGCGCGCGAGCGAACCACAACCACGCGCGTGGCTGTGGCGACCCGCCGCGGCACCTTCGAGGCGCGCGGCGTCGCGCGACTCGTCGCCCGGGCGCGCTCGCCCTCCCCGAGCGCGGCCGCGCTCTCGCGGACGCCTCCGCCGAGCGCGCGCCTTCTTCGCGAGCGATGTCGCGTCCTCGCGGCGTGGTGGAGCCGAGCATGGCGTCCGTGTCCGTGGCGGAGTACCACGGCGCGGTTTCCCCCGCGGGGTGGTACGAGGCCGCGAGCGCGACCGCGGTGTTCAAGTCCGGGCACAAGTACGTGGGCGCGTGGAAGGCGGGCAAGATGCACGGCCGCGGGCGGTACGAGTGGGTGGATGGCGTCGTCTTCGAGGGCTACTTCACGGACAACGTCGCGGAGGGCCACGGGCGGTACGACTGGCCCGACGGCGGTCGATACGAGGGCCAGATTCGGAAGGGCAAGCGGCACGGACCGGGCGTGATGTTCTTCGCGGACGGAGAGACGAGGTACGAGGGCGACTGGGTGGAGGGCAAGAGACACGGACGCGGTCGCCTGATCTTCTCCGACGATGATGATCATCCGTCGGGAAAAACGCCCTCGCCGACGCACTTTTACGACGGCGAATGGTTTAACGACGCGAAGCACGGCCGCGGGGTTTTCCGGTACCCGAACGGCGACACGTACGAGGGCGAGTGGTTCCGCGACTCGAAGCACGGCCGGGGTACGATGCGGTGGGTCGGAGACGGGAGGAACGAGATGTACAAGGGGGAGTGGAAAGACGGAAAGGCGCACGGCCGCGGCGCGCACGTCTGGTTCCGCGACGAGAAAAACGACGGCGTCTCGGTGTCGCGGTTTAGCGCCTCCGCGAACACGTACGTGGGCGCCTTCGTTGACGGCAAAAGGCACGGCCACGGCGTGTTCAAATACGCGGACGGCGCGAAGTACGTCGGGGACTTTTTCGAGGACCAGAAACACGGCTTTGGCGTGTACGCGTTCGAGGACGGCAGCGCGTTTCGCGGCGCGTTTGAGCGCGATCGACCGGTGGTTGCGCCGGGCGACCCGCCGTTCGCGCCCACCACGTTTCTGAACCTGGACGTGCACGACCTGCTGGACGAGATTTCCGAGACAGACGTCGCGGCGCGCGCGGCGGCGACGGAGGCGCTAAACAAGGTTCTGCTCCGGTCCATGTCCGAGCTGCGCGCGGCGTATAAGAGCGCCGTCTCTAAAAGTCCCCCGAGCGCGGCTGAATTTTTTCCAGACCCGTCGTCGCTCTCGGTGCCGGGCTTCGTCGCGTTCGCGCGGCGCAAAGGCGTGTGCGGCGCGGACCTCACCGTCGCGCAGATGGCGCGTTTGATCAAGCCGGCTTGGTTCGCGGAGGAGAGGCGAATGACGCACGAGACTGAGACCAAGCGGTACCCCGTCGAGGCTCGCTCTAACCAGTCGCCGACGCCGCCGGACCCGGAGCCCTCCGTCGCGACCACCGCCGCGGCGGACGCCGCCGAGACGTTTTTCCTGGACCCGCGGTACGCGGAGTTTGAGGCGGAGAAGGATGATCTCGCCGAACGCCCTCTGAACGCCGCGGACCCGCGCGAAACGCCGGACGCGCTGTCCCCGAACGCCACGCTCGCGTTCCGCGAGTTCGTGGAGTGCCTGGTGCGGTGCGCGCACGCCAAGTTCCTGGCGACGCCCGGACTGCACCGCCGCGTCGAGGCGCTGTTTCGCGAAAACGCCTTCGTCGACGACGCCGACGCGACGCCTTGGGACGCTTTGATGGCCTCGGAGGACGTCCAGCGCGTCCTCCGCGGCGAACTTGTACGCGGGGACGATTGGAAATCGACCGACGGCGACGCATCGTTGGACCACACTACTCCGCCGCCTCGCGGAAGTCTCCACTCGTGCTTCGTGGCTTGTTCCCGGATCCGCCAAAGCGACCCCACGCGCCGACGCGACCCGCCGGCGGTGGACGGCCGCGCGTTTCTGGCGTTTCTCGCCGACGCGCGCGTCGTCGCCGACGCCGACGACGACGGCGAGGAGGTGAGTTACCCCCCCCCCGAGCCGATTAATCGAGCGAACGAACCGACCGACGGGCCAGACGCCGACGAACCCCCGAACGCGAACGACGAGGGACCCGACGAGACCGACGAGGCCGACTTACCGGCTGCGGAGTTTAGCGGCGCGAAGCCGGAGGACTCGGCGGTCTCGGCGACGACAAAAAACCAAGCCGTCGGCCTCACGGCTTTGCAAGCGCTTTCGGCGTTCGCCGCCGCGGTGGCCCCGCGGGACGCGCTTCTTGAGGCTCGCGCGCGCGCGGAGGCGGACGAGGCGGAGGCCGAGGCGGCCGCGCTCGCGGCGTACGAGGCGGAGGCCGAGCGCGAGGCCAGGCGCGAGGCGGCGGCGGCGAAAAAGGCGGAACGCGAAGCCGCGAAACGCGAAGCCGCGGAAGCCGCGGAAGCCGCCGGCGAGGACGCCGCCGCGGCTTTGGACGCCGCCGCCGGCGCGGATGACGACGACGACGAAGACGAAGACGCGGGTGTTTCGGAAGCGGAGTTGGCGGCCGCCGCCGAGGCTGAGGCGAAGGCCAAAGCCGCGAAGAAGCTGGATGTACAGACGCAGGCGTTATCGCGCGTCTTGGACTGCGAGGCGACGTTTCCGGAATTCGCCGAGGCGCTGGCGCGCTGCGCGGACGTCGCGATTGTCGGCGACGAACGGAGTCTGTCGCTCGCCGAAAAGCTCGACGCGTTTTTTGGAGAGCTGAGTACCTAGACGCTCGATGACGCCGCGGACGCGTTCATACGATCCTACGTAACGACAGCTACGTAGCTATGAATAGACTAACTACAGTGAGCTACAATTTAGTCACACTACAACTCCGAGACGCTCCATCGCTTGACTCGTCTCGCGACGAGCGCGCCGGCGCCGTCGACGAAGCCGAAGAGCTCGGCGGCGACGAGAAAAACAAAGCCGAGCACGCCGAGGACGATCCAGAAAACGAACGCGTCGAACGTGCGTCGGAGCTCGCGCTCTTGGTCGGTGAGCGCGTCGACGTGCGCCTCCATCAGTCTGTTCTTCTGCCGGAGCCCGTTCACCTCTTTCGTCAACCTGTCGATCGTGTCGCGTTGCGCGCGCTGCGTGTCCAGCGCCCTCGTGACCGCCTCGTCCACGGATTTCGCGCCAGCCCCGGCGGAGATGCGCGCGTTCGCGTCCTCCAGCTGCTTCGTCAGGTCGTGCACCAGGAGCTTGGTCTCCGCCAGGTCCGCGCGGAGCGCGTCGAGCGACGGCGCGTGCGCCGCGTCGCCGGACACCATCGGATGCTGCTGGGGACCCGTGGAGTGATTCGAGCGCGGTCAACACAGCCCCCGAAACCCGAAGGCGTTTCTCGACGCGAACGATGATCGACGAACGCGAGGACGTGTCTGATGTCAGATCTGTCGACGGCGACGCGAAGAAACTTGTGGAAGCAGGGTGCCGTTCGGGCGCGCACAAGCGCCGAGCGCGGGCAGACCACCGCAGGCGTGGATCGGAGTTCCCGCCTCCGCACGCGTCGTTCGGAGACGCTCAGGGGACGGCGTCGCGCGTCCATCTCGGGCTGTGGTGACGTAGCGCGTCGACGGAGGACTCGCGTGGCGACTGCAATTTCGTCGCGACATCGCATTTGCACACGTGTCCTCTGCAGCGGCATCGATGTCGTCGCAACTCAGGCAGGCGGCGCGCGCGGTCGCGCGCTGCGCCTCCGCGTCGCAGCGGCGCCCGCCCGTGCCTGGGCAGACAGATTCGTTCGTGCCCTTCTCCGGCGCGACGCGAAGGGGCCTCGCGAGCGACGCGCACGTCGCTTCCGGCGCGCGTTCAAAGACGAGCGATGCGAGATCTGACGGACGTCGTCGCTTCTCTTGGCTGGGATCTCACAAACGCGCGCGCGGGTTTGCGTCCGCGGCGGAGGGCGAGACCGCGGGCGGCGGCGTGTTGGTCACCAGCGGCCATCCGAGCTCACACCCGCAGGTGCTCGTGGTGCCTTTAAACCGGCGGCCTTTAATGCCCGGCGTGATCATGCCCGTGCGCGTGACGGATGAACGACTCATCGCCGAGGTGGAGGAGATGAAGCAGCGCGGCCAGGCGTACGTCGGCACGTTTCTGCGGCGCCGGGGCGATTCAAGTGCGGCGGCGATGAGCGCGTCGAGCGACTCAACCGACGCGAACGGCTCCGATGACTCCTCCGCCAACGTGAACTGGGACCCCTCGGACGATATGCACGACATGGGCACGTTCGCGCAGGTGCAGTCCGTCATCCGCATCCCCGACATCGGCGAGACTGATGAGGATGGCGACAAAACGATGCCGGACTCTGGCGGCGGGAAGAAAAAAGTCGACCCCGACGAGGACACCGGCGGCGGCGCGACGCTCCTGTTGCTGGGACACCGCCGTCTGCGAAAGACGCACACCGTGCGCCAAGACCCGATGGTGGTTCGCGTCGAGCACTTGCCCGATAAGAACGCGGTTGACCTGAAAGACGACGACGACATCTTGAAAGCCACCGCGAACGAGGTGGTGGCGACGATCAAAGACCTGCTCAAAGTGAACCCGCTCGCCAAGGAGACGCTGCAGTACTTCGCGCAGCGGTTCCAGGACTTCCAGGACCCGGCGAAGCTCGCGGACCTCGCCGCGAGCATGTGCAGCGCGGACGACCACGCGCTTCAGGAGATCCTGGACACCGTGGACGTGCGCGAGCGCCTCAGCGCCGCGCTGGTTCTGCTGAAGAAGGAGGTTGAGCTCGGGAAGCTTCAGGCGGACATCGGCCGCCGCGTGGAGGAGAAGATCTCGGGCGACCAGCGCCGATACTTCCTCATGGAGCAGCTGAAGAGCATCAAGAAGGAGCTGGGGATGGAGCGCGACGACAAGACCGCGCTGGCGGAGAAGTTCATGGACAAGTTCGCGCCATTCCGCGACCGCGCGCCCGCGCACGCGGTGAAGACCATCGAGGAGGAGCTCCAGAAACTCGCCGGCCTCGAGCCGTCCTCCTCCGAGTTCAACGTCACGCGCAACTACCTGGAGTGGCTCACGTCCATCCCGTGGGGGCACTCCTCCGAGGAGCGCCTGGACATCGAGCAGGCGCGAGAGGTGCTGGATTTGGACCACTACGGGTTGGACGATGTCAAGGAGCGCATCCTGGAATTCATAGCCGTCGGCCAGCTGCGCGGCACCACGCAGGGCAAGATTATCACCATGGTGGGCCCCCCGGGCGTGGGCAAGACCAGCATCGGCCAGAGCATCGCGCGCGCGCTGGACCGCAAGTTTTTCCGCTTCTCCGTGGGCGGCTTGAGCGACGTCGCCGAGATCAAGGGCCACAGGCGCACGTACGTCGGGGCGATGCCCGGTAAGCTCGTGCAGTGCCTTAAAACCACGGGCGTGAACAACCCGGTGGTGCTCATCGACGAGGTGGACAAGTTGGGCCGGGGGTACCAGGGCGACCCCGCGTCGGCGCTCCTCGAGCTTCTCGACCCGGAACAGAACGGCTCGTTCCTCGACCACTACTTGGACGTCCCGGTGGACCTCTCCAAGGTTCTGTTCGTGTGCACGGCAAACGTCCTGGACACCATCCCCGGCCCATTGCTGGACCGCATGGAGGTCGTAAGGCTCAGCGGCTACATCGCCGACGAGAAGCGCGCCATCGCGCGGACGTACCTGGAAAAGACGGCGAAAGAACGCAGCGGCATCGGCGACGGCGAGGCGACGGTGAGCGACGGCGCGATGGACGCGCTCATCGAGGATTACTGCCGCGAAGCCGGCGTGCGCAACCTGCAGAAGCACCTCGAGAAGATCTACCGCAAGGTGGCGCTCAAGCTGGCCAAGGCCAAAGGGCCGGAGGCGTCCAAGAAGGTGGGCGACGCGCGCGCGCGCTGCGCCGAGGCGGAGAAGGCGGCGGAGACGCTCGAGGAGGAGCTGCGCAAGGCGCGGCTCGCCGAGAGTCACGCGAAACGAAAAACGAACGCCGCCGCCGCCGCCAAACCCGACCATCGCGAGAAGAAGAAGGAGAAGTCGGCGGAGACGCTCGAGGCTGAGCTCGCGGTCGCCGAGGCGGCGGCGGCGGCGGCGCGCGACGAGGTCCGGGCGGCGCTGGACTCGACCGCCGTGCGGGACCAAGTGGTGGTCACCGCGGGCGACGACCTGGTGGAGTACGTGGGCCAGCCCCCGTTCCAGACGGACCGCATCTACGACACGACGCCGCCGGGCGTGGTGACCGGGCTCGCCTGGACGTCCATGGGCGGGAGCACGCTCTACATAGAGTGCACGGCGATTCACCGGAACCAAGGTGACGGCGACGGCGGCGACGGCGGCGATGGAGGCGGCGCGTCGCGCGCGCACGGAGGCACGCTCAAGACCACGGGCCAGCTCGGGGACGTGATGCGCGAGTCCTCCTCCATCGCGCACACCTTTGCGCGCCGGTTCGTCGCGGAGAAGGCGGCGGAGGGGAGCGAAGCCAGGGACTTTTTCGATGCCAACGCTTTACATCTGCACGTGCCGGCGGGGTCGACGCCCAAGGACGGGCCGAGCGCGGGGTGCACGATGGTCACGGCGATGGTGTCGCTCGCCACGGGAAAGGCGGTGCGCCCGAACCTGGCGATGACCGGCGAGGTGACGCTCACGGGCATCGTGATGCCCATCGGGGGGGTCAAGGAGAAGACCATCGCCGCGCGGCGCAGCGGCGTGACGACGATCCTGTTCCCGGAGGGCAACCGCAAGGATTTCGCCGAGCTCTCGGACGACGTCAAGGAGGGCCTGGAGGTGCACTTCGTGCGCACGTACGACGACGTGTACAAGCACGCGCTGGACTGGGAGGAGTGAGTCGAGTCGAGGCGGGTCCCGTCGCGTATTCTTTAACGTCCGGAGCAGACAATCAATGGTAGACAATCGATGGTAGCGGGTACGTTCGTCGCGGGCGCGTCTTTCGCTTAGTCTTTTTAGTCTTTCCGTTTCTTCCCCGTCTCTCGCGGACGCGGCCTGTCGCCCGGAAGCATCGGAACCACGTCGCTGTGTCTCGCGCAGAACGCGCCGTAGACCGCACGGAACGTGCACGGCTGCCCAGTCTTCTTCGTCGTCGCCGCACACGTCGCGGCGCCCGGGGGTTCTCGTCGGACGCGGCGGGGAAGAAGCTCGCCTCTCGCCTCGCCTCCTTGTTCTGCCGGCGGAACGCGCCGGGCCGGTATGACATACTTCGGCACCTCGTCTGGGTTCAGGTACCCGGCCCTGATTCGGATGGGCTCGCGGACGGAACCGTCCGCGCGCGTCGAGGAGGTCCTGATGACGCGCTCGGGGAGGTCCTCGCGGAAGCCGGGGGGCATCGGGCGCGCGGGAGGCCGACCCGACTCGCCCGGATCTCGTCGGACGTGCTGCGCGGAGAATTCTGCGCGTCGCGGCTCTTTCGTCGGCGTCGTCTCGGTCTTCTCAGCCAGAAGCGGGGACTTGACAGGCGGCATCGCGGGCTTTCCGGGCTTCGTCTCCGCGCGTCCTCCCGCCGGCGTCGGGGTCGGCGGTTTTCTTTTCTTCGCCCGGCGCGCGCGCGCGTCCGCGGCGAGAGAATGCGCGACGGGCGCGACGAGCGGCGCCACAGGAACCACCGGCGCGAAAGTCGGCACGCACGTCGTGTTCCCCGTGAGACCGCCCGTGAACGCGCCCGTGAACGCGATCGCCGAGCCCAGAGGCCACTGGTTCGGCAGACGGTGCGCCGGAAGCAACGGCGCGGGATGCAAGCCGCGGACTCCGTCTTCCCACGCGCCAGCCTCCCACGCCATGCGCAACTCGGCGCGCGCCTCGCTGTCCACCGCCTCCATCAGGCACGAGAGCCCCCCGTTCAGGTCGAACGCGGTCTCGCGCGCGCGCCGCGCGAACGACTCGAGGCGCGCCAGATCGGCCACCGGCGGCTCGGTCTCGGGTTTCGCGGCGTCTCTCGAGGTCGAGCCCGGAATCGCCGTCTCGATCTCAACCGCCGTTCGGTCGGCGGTGGCGGCGGCGACGAACCCTCTCGGCGTCTTCTCGGCGCCTTCAGTTTCGCGTGTATCCGCCTGCATCATCTCGGCGCGCGCGGCGGCGACGCGCTCGTCCGCGCGCGTCGTCTCCACGAGCGCCAGGCGCGCGCGCTCGTGGAGCATGGACACCGCGCCCAGCCGCGACGTGACCGCCTGCGCCGGCCAAGCCTCAGCAAGCGCGAACAGCGTTTGCCATTTTTTTTTCACCGCACGCGTCGCCTCAAAAGACTCGTTTTCCGCCGCCTCCTCGGACGGCGGCGCGGCCGCCGGTGGGGTCGAGGGTGCCTTTGACATGATTTCCGGGTTCACGTCGACGTCGTCGATGACGTCCTCGCGCGCGGTCTGTCGACCGCCGCGCACGCGCTGGGAAACCGGCGGGCCGGTCGTCTCCGCCACCTGAGGGGTGGCGGCCTCCTGCACCTGGCGTTGGCGCTGCACCCGGCGAAGCGCTTGGATGTGCATCGCTATGTCGATCCGGACGCTCACCATGTCGTAGTGGGCACGCTCAGCGTCGCCCGCCTCGCGACCCGTCACCGCGCGAGCCGCCGCGGTCGTCGGCGCGAAGGACATGGTCGCGACCGACGCGCGATATGTCGCGGTCGAACCAAAAAACGAACGCTGCGGACTACGTTTTCGCCCGACACGTGTCACCTCCGCGTGAGCGACGCGTTCGTCGCGTCCGAGGAGACGTCGGGACGCGCTGACGACGCGGAGAGCGTTCGAAGGAGAGTTTGGGTGACGAGTGCGTGAGGCGTCGGAGGGAGAGGTGCGCGGAGGTGGCGCGCGTCCGAAAGTCGCAAGCTGCGCTGCCGCGGAAAGGAAGAGTGAGTTGACTGGTGTCGTGGCTTTTTGGCTTCGCGTCATAATAGTATTTCGCGTCCTCGCGTCTTCTTTCCTACCCGACGACGTGCGCGGCGATCTTCTCCCCCAGGCTCTTCTTCGCGCCCGGCACCACCGGGTTTTTCCCCAGGTACGCGTCGAAGAGCGCGACGCACATCTTCGCGTCGTCGATGACCCCGACCTGCTTTCCCCGGATGGACGTCGTCAGCTTTCCGCCATCCGCCGAGAACGTGAGCGACTGCCCCTTGAGGAATTTGACGCCGTCGAAGTACGCCTCAAACGTCCGAAGGCTCTTCGAGTCCTTCCCCAGCGCGGGCCGCAGGCGCTCGCTCAGCGCGTCAGCGATCTTCGCGCTGTCCAGGTCCCTGGCGAACGTCAGACGCACGGTCTTCGTGACGCTCGAGTCGTGAAGCAGCGCGTCGAAAAGCTTCTGGTCCCCGGCGACGTCGGCGACGCCGCGCCCAAGGTGCGCATCCCCCAGGCTCTGCTTCGCCTGTTTCGGGTGCACGTACAGGCCGCACGCGTACACCTTGACGCCGACGCCGGCGATGCGCTTGACGCGGACGCCCATGCCCGCCAGGGGCGCGCAGTCCGAGGTCTGCCCGCGCACGCAGAACTCGCCGGGCAGCCGCAGGCCCGTCTTGGGCTCCACCACGAACGCCACCGCGTCGGGCACGCCGAGAGCGCCATTGGCGTTCGCCGCGAGCGCGCGCGCCTGGCGCAGGGGCCGGACGCGCACGGCGAACGCGGGCGCGGCAGAGGCGTCGCGCCGGAACGTCTCGATGCGCTCGCGGGCCGCGCGCTGCATGCGCTCGCCGAAACCGCTCATGGTGTCGCGTCGCGGTACTCCCGCGCGCCTCGATCTGGTGATATCCACTTCGAAGCTGACCTGGCGACTTCGGAACGACGCCGCGTCGTTCACCGTCGCGCCTTTGAAACCCATCGGGAAGCAAATCGACTCGACCGATGAAATCCAACTTTTTTGGTTTGATGAAGGTCTTTTTGGTAAAAAGGTCAACGCGAAGGGGAACCACGAGCGTTTCTCAGATTCGTCAGCGCACGCGGCGCGCCTCCCGCGGCGGCGCCCGCGCGTCCGCGGCGATGGCGCCCGCGTTGTCCCCCACGTCCACCTTTCGGGACGACCTCGTGGGCTGGGAGCACGACTTCGACCGCTCCGCCGTCCCCCCCAAGCGCGAGGCGGACTGGAAACCCAAGGGCCCCGCCTGGGACGCGACGTTGCGCGAATCCGTCGAACGAGACGAGGGCTTCGAGTGGGAGGACCAGCTCGCCGTGCGCGCGCGGGAGATCCTGATGAGCCCCGACCGGCTGACCCGCGCGATGGGCAAGGTGCTGCAGCGGGGCTACGACCAGGAGCGCGCGGGACCGCTCGCGCGCGATCTCGCCCGGGTGCCGTCTCCGAACAAACCGGCGTGGGCCGGCCTCGGCGCCGTGCCGAAGGACGCCGCGCCCAAGCGCGAGGCGGACTGGTGGGCGCCCGCGGAGCTGGACCTCGAGGGCAACCACCGCGAGCACGCGCGGCTGGGCGCGACGTACGCGGACGGCACGAGCCCCGTCACGCGAACGCACGACCTGAAGGACCAGGGCGTGAGGCCCGGCGACGGAGGGTTCAAATCGCCGTCGCGTCACGCGCCGCGATGGGCGCCCGCCGACCCGTACCGCGGCCGGAACGCTCTGTACGCGCGCATAGACGGCGAGGAGACGTGGTGGCACCCGCGCGAGCTGGGAGTTGGTGAGTGGGACGGCGACGTGGATGGACCCGTCGAGCGCGTGACGCGCTTTAATAAAAAACGCTGGGGCGACGACGAGTGGGGGTCGGGCGAGTGGAGTGAGTCGAGTTCGGGGTCGGACGAGGGCGTCTCGGATGCGTCGTACGAGTCCGGCGACCCGGACGCCGCGGGCAGCGACGCCCGGCGGCGCGCGCGGCGCGAGGCGAGGCGGGATCGGCAGCAGAGGCGAGCCTATGACCGAGCCGAGCGGCGGGCCGAGCGACGACGGGAGCGCGCGGACGCGTTCGAGGGCGGAGGAGGCTTTGGCGCGGTTGGCGAAAAAAAACGCGGAGGCGCTTACGAGAACGGAACCGCCCTCGGCGGGACCGGAGCATCTGGCGCGCGGCGCGGACGCGCGTCTCCCCCGCGTGGGCATTCCCGGGGCTCCGCGGGGAAGCACCGGTCGAGCAGTGACGATTTCGCGCGCCGCGGGGCGAGGGTGAGCGACGGGTCGCGCTACGGGGGGGATGACCGGTCGGACGGACCCGGCGGGATGCGGGAGGCAGGGCGAGACGCGGACGCGGCGAGTCCGCGGGGGCGCGGCGGCGGCGGCGGCAAAGCCGCGCGTGGTGTCTCCCGGACGGAGATGGGGACGGGCATGGACGAGCCCGAGAAGAAGCGCAAGAAACGGTTCATGCTGTGCTGCTGACACGTCGGAACGCACTCGACGACTTTTGTCGTCGCCAAAGTCTCTTTCGTGTATTCACATCTCCGCGCGAAGCGGTTTAATAAACGTCAATTTCGTCGCGCGCGCGTCGCGTCCTTTCTCACTGCTGCTTGCACTCGGGGGGCTTCTCGCCGTCCGCGCCCTTGCCCGCCCCCCCCTCGTCGTCGTCGTCGCTGTCCTCGTCGTCGACGCTCTCGTCGTCGTCGTCCTCGTCGTCGTCCTCGTCCTCGTCGTAGTCCTCGTCGTCCGAATCGTCCTCGTTCGCGGCGCCCGTGAACCACGAAACCGCGTCGGGGATGATCTTGTCCTTGATGATGGAGCCCATCTCGTAGTCCATCTCCATGGCGTCCTGGAGCTGCTCCAGCTCCTCGTCGTCCAGCTGCGCGTCCTCGTCCGGGATCGGGGGAGGCGAGAAGAAGTTGAAGAAGGAATCCGTGCGCTCCGTCTTCGTGTCCGGCTTGTTGGACTTCTTGCCGCCCTTCTTCGCGGACGCCTTGCGCCGCATAACCTTGACGCACAGGTTTTTGCCCGGAAGCCAGTCGATCTCGGTGCCCTCGGAGAACTCCAGGATGGGGTCCTCGTCGTCCACCATGTGGTACACCTTCGTGAGCGTCGCGTTGGTGAAAAACGGGTTGGGCTGCTCGAAGTGGAACTCCAGCGCGAACCCCTTCGGCACTTCGTCCTCCTCCTCCTCCTCGTCCTCGTCGTCCTCGTCCTCGTTCTTCGGCGCATCCTCCTTGGTCAGCGGGCGGGATGTGATGTCCAGCAGGTGGCTGAGCGCCGGCTCGTCGCGTTCCTCGATGATCTGCTCCAGCGCCTCGTGGTTGCGCAGCGCGCACAGCCAAAAGTCCGGGATGCCCACGGGCGGATCCTCGTCGTCATGCGGGCCAGCGTTCTCGGGGTTGGGCTTGGAAGCCACCACGTCCACCTCGCCCTTGACGATCTCCGCGCGCTTCACGTACAGGGGCGCGTACAGCTCGCGGTACTTCGCCTCGAGCGCGCGGCGCTCCTCCAGGAACTTCTCGCGCAACTCGTCGTGCTGCTCCTGGATCTCATCCAGCTCGCCGACGCGCGCCTTCACCATGTAGTGGAGCTCCTCGATGAAGCCGCTGGACTTGCCGGCGAGGCCGTCGAGCTTGCCCTGGAGCGCGCGGACCAAGCCGGGGTTACCGCCGAGCTGGCCGAGCGCGGCCATGACGTCCTTCTGGTTCACGCCCTTGGCGAACTGCGCGTGCGAGAGAGGGGTCGGTCAGATCCGCGAACGTCGCGCGTCGCGGAGGCGTTTGAACCGGCGCGTCGGCCGCGAGGGGAGATCGGCCTCGACGCGGGTCGCGACGGCGCGTCAAAAGGGCGTTCGCTTCGACGGAGCGAGAGGCGACGCGAGATGTGCGATGCGCACACGGAAACGACGCCTCGCTTCCGGACGGGGCATCACGCGGAGACGCGCGGGTTCGCGGGAACGCACGTCAGGATCCTCGTCGTCGGAGTCGTCTCCCTTTTTCTTCCCGCCGCCGTCGCGATCGGGGAGCGAGGCACCGAGGCCCGCCATGTCGCCGAGTCCGGCCATCGTGGAGGTGCGAGAGGTGTGAGTCGCCGGTGGCGAGTGGGCAACACACGGGGCAGAGCGGCTGCGCGCGTGAAGTGTGGAGACGGTCTCGGGCGAAGCCGCCCTTCTTTCAAAAGCGTTTCGCGCGATCGCCGCCGGCGCTCCGTCGGCCGCGCGTCGGGACGGCGACTCGAAAGTCGTCGGCGGTGGAAAACCTCCGGCGACGTCACTGCGACATGCACGCGTCGCGCGTTCCGGTGGCTCCGGCGCGCCCGCGCGCGCCCGGCGCGCGGGCGCCTTCCCGGCGCAGAGGCACGTCCACGGCGAGCGCCGCGTTGCCTCCCGCGAATGAGGTGGCCGGGTTCATCATCGGCGCGGGCCTGGTGGGTTTGGTGTTCGCGGCGTCGCGTTTGGACGGCATCATCGCGAAGGCGCAAGTCAGGGGGTTCGAGGACGACAGGGGCGAGCGGTGGCGAGCCGAGGCGAGGGCGAAAGGCGGGAACATTTTCATCGTGCCGGACGAAGACGAGAAGTGAGTCCGCGCGCGACGATGCGCGTCGCGCGGCGCCGCGTCTCGAGCGGGACGCGCGTCGGGACACCGCCCCGTCGACGAAGAGAGCGGATAGAGACGACGCGCGCTTTTTGTCGCGCGCGCGAACGTGGTGTTTTCATAGCTAACGAGCGAGCTAATCGCGACGTCTTCGAAGACGATACACGACGGCCGTTACGATGCTTCGTTCTTCTCTACTGCACGTTGACGAGCTCGACTTCGAACACCAGCGTGGCGCCTCCCGGAATAGCGCCCTTGATTCCCTTCTTCCCGTACGCCATCGCGGGGGGAATGACGAGCCGCCGCTTATCGCCGACGCGCATGCCGTCGACGCCGACGTCCCACCCCTTGATCACCTCGCCCACGCCGAGGCGGAAGCGGAACGTCGCGTTTCCTTTCGTCTGGTCGAAGATCTTGCCGCTCTGCAGCTTCCCCACGTACTTCATCGTGACGCTCTTACCGGGCTTAGCCTGCTTACCGTCGGGTTTACCCATCGCAACGTTCACAATCTCCATGCCGTTCTTGAACTCGCGCTTCAACGAGCCCTTGACGTTCGCGTCAGTCGGTTCAGGAGTTTGTTTCTTCGGCTTTTCCGTCGGCTTGGGCTTCTCCGCCGGCGCCGCAGTCTTCTTCTCCTTCTTCGCCGGGGGCTCGACCGGAACGTCGGCGGCGCGTTTCTTCTCCTCCTTCTTCTTCACAGGCTTGTCTTTGGAGGGCTTAGAGGGCTCCTCGGCAGCCAGCTCCTCGATCACGACCCCGCCTTTCTTCGTCCGTCTCGGAGCGTCGTCGTCGTCGTCGTCGTCGTCGTCGTCGTCTTCGTCCTCCTCGTCGTCCTCGTCGAAGGCGTCGAGCGCGGCGAAATCATCCTCATCCTCCGAGTCGGAAAAGTCATCCTCGTCGTCCTCGTCGTCCTCGTCGTCTTCGTACACCGGCGCACCGTTGAGCTCGTCGTCGCTGTCGTACTCCTCCGCGGGCATGAAGAAGCCGGTGAGGTGCACGGGGTAGTCGCCGTCCGCAAAGAACTCGGTGTACCCGGTGAACACCAGATCCAGGTGGCACGACTCCACGACGCCGCCGATGATGACGCACACAACGAACTCCTCGCCCTCCTCGTCCTCGTCCGCCTCGGCGCGGCACTTCACCACCACGCGAGAGCCGTTTTTCGGGATCTTCTCGGACGCCAGCGCGGCCTATGGGAGTGAAGGGTGAGGCGTCAGCGGGAGCGGGCGGAGCGCGAGGGACCGACGAGACGCAGATTCTGACGGCGGCGGTGGAGCGCGCTGACTGGCGGCGGATGCGACGATCGGCGGGCGCGCGCGCGCGTACCTGCGAGATGTGCAGGCGCAGCGCCTCCTCGGGGGGAGGCACGAAGGGCGTCCACTTCTTAGGCTCGCATTTCAGACCGAAGAAGGCCATCGTGAGCGGGGCGTGCGTCGCGGAGATGCGCGAGTGCAAGTGATGGCCACCGCCGACGTCGAAGGCGCTCGAAGCGCCGGCGCGTGCCGTGTTACGACCGTCCGACGAAATTTCTCGTCGCCCCGCGTTTTGGCCTTGACGCGTGGCCTACTCGTCGACTGCAGTGTCGAGCGCGCGGGACGCGCGCCGACGCGCTCGGGGACGATGTCGACACTCCGCGCGGCTGCGCGCGCTCTCTCGGTGGCGTCGCTGCCTCGCCCGCGGGTCGCCGCGGCGGCCCGCGTCGCCCGCGGAGAGGCGCCTCGACCGACACCTCGCGTCCGAGGTTTCGCGTCGATCCGATGGGCCGCGACGCCGTCGTCCAGGCGTCCCCGGGGCTTCTCCGGCGTGGCTCGCTCGGCGTTGTCCTCCGCGGACGCGCCGGATGCGCTCGCCGACATCACCGACCCCCACTCGTTCGAGGTGCGCGCCTCCCCTCCCTCGCTCGCGCCCGCCCTCCCGGTGGGCACCCGCGCCCCGCAGAAGACGAAAAACGAAACGTTCGCGGACTGACCGCCACCTCCGCCGCGCCGACGCGAAAACGTACGCGCGAAACCCGAAACCGTCAGGGCGCTCGCGCTTTGGCCAAGCTGGCCATGCTGGTGTACTGGAACGCCGGCCAGCCCGGGTTCTGGGACCCCGAACACGACGGCAGCGCGTTGGATTTCTCCACGCCGCTGGGATTCGAGCCGCTCATCGCCGCCGACCCGGCGGCGTTGCGTCGCGAGGCTCTTTCTTTGCTCGCGCCCGCCGAGCCCGCGCTGTGGCTGGACCCCGACCCCGGGCTCGGCCCGCTGAGCCCCGCGTTCGCGACGCCCGAGCAGAGCGCGGCGGCGGTCGCCGCGCGGCGCGCGCGCGGAAGTCTCGCGACGGAGGCGAAGGAAACGTTTCTCGGCGTCAGCCGCGCGGCGGTGGTGCGGCTGCGAAACCCGGACTGGATCGTGGTGTGTTTCCGCGGCACGACCCCGTCGCCGATGCGCGGTTTGCTCCGCGAGGGCCAAGTGAACAGCATGGCAGGCCAGGAGCGTTGGGTGGAGGCGCCCGAGCCAATGCGCGAGGCGCGCGTGCACAGGGGCTACGCCGCGGCGTACAGGTCGATCCTCGCCGACGTCGAGGGCGCCGCCGCGGACTGGGCGCGCCGAAGCGCCGTCTCTGACGTCTCGACGCTCGTTCCGACGAAACCTCCGCCTCGCGTGGTGGTGGTCGGCCACTCGCTGGGCGGCGCGCTCGCCGCGCTGTGCGCCGCGCGCCTCGCGCACGACGAGGACATACTGGGTAGTACTCCTATCGATCCGACGAAACCGGCGGTTTCGTGCGTGACGTTCGGCCAGCCTCGCGTGGGCGACGACGCGTTCCGGGAGGGCATCGACAAACGCTCGCCGGCTTTGCGGTACACGCGCGTCGTGCGCGGCGGGGACGTGTTCGCGCGCGTGCCCACGTCTGGGATATGGCTGCCCTCCGCGAACGGCGACCGGCTTAAGGTGACGTACGCGCACGCCGGCGAGCTGGTGTGGACGCAGGAAAACGGCGTCAAACCGGTTTTCGCGAGAAAGGGCGAAGACGCGCCGGCGGGGTTCAACTCCGACACTAGAATGCTCAACCCCTTAAAAGCGGTGGGCGACCACGCCGGCTACGCCGGGTTCTTCGAGGACCAAGAGACACAGAGGCACTGGCCGCGTTTTTAATTAAATGAACGTTAATTAAACCGTCCTACCGTTCGTCTCGCGCCGCGCGAGACGCGTCGGCGGAGACGGCGTCGACGACATCGACGGCGTCGACGACATCGACGGCTTCGACGGCTTCGCCCTCGTCGAGGCTCCCGTCGAACGCCGCGACGTCCGTCGCCGCCTCCTTCGCCTCCTCCACCGCCTCGAGCGCGTTCCGCAGCGAGGACGCCACCGCGTCCGCCTGCGCGGCCATCGCGCGGGCCATCGAGCTCTTACCGTCGCCGCTTTTACCGTCGGACGCGAAATCGTTTTGGTTTTTGAGCAACGCGAGGCTGGCGGCGCGCGCGCGCTCCGTCGCGGTTTCCGCGACGCCGATGGCGTCGGCGACGGCTTTTCTCTGCCTCGCGGCGACGGCGGCGCGCGTCGCGGCCGCGAGGTCGTCACTCTTCCCCTCGCTGAGTAGGTCGCGCTCCCACGTTTCCTTGAACGCGGCTTGGTTCACCGTCTCGTTCAGGCGGCTCTCCCAGTCGGCGAGCTGCGAAAGCGCCGCCGAGAAGTCGTCCGTGAGGCTCTTGATAAAAGATTCCGCCTCGTCCATCGTCGTCGCCACCGCGCGGGACGGCTCTTCGAGCACCGCGGACGTCAATTTCGTCAGCGCCTCGTCCGCGCCGCTGAACTGCCCCCAGCGCTCGACGCGCGTCAGCAACTCGCGGAGCTCGCGCGCGAGCGCGTCCCACTCCCGCCCGGCGGTTTCCATCTCGTCCAACGTGCGCGGCAGATCCTCCAGAGTCTGCACGCTCAGCTTCTCGAACTCCTCCATGGCGCGCTCGGCGCCCCGCGCCGCGCGCTCGGCCGCCTCGGACGCGCGGACCACCGCGCGCAACGCGGGCGCCAAGACCAACACCATCGCGGCGCCGCACGTCGAGAGCGCGGCGACGGTCACCAGGCCCAGCGTCGCGACCAAAGGCCAGCCCCCGAGCGTCACCGTGACGCCCGCGGGAGGCGCCGCGCTCGCGGTGCGTTGCGTTTTCGTCGCCGCGGCAACCTCCGCGAAGGGGACGGGCGCGGCGCCGGCGCGCGGTGAGACGTACGTCAGACCGGAAATTTCCTCGGGGAGCGCCGCGCGGGGCGCGAGCGCGCGTCGCGGACGCCTCGGAAGGCACCCGCTCGCCATTTCGTTTCCGGGACGCGTCGCGGGAACGTTCCGGGAAGCGACGGCGGCCGCGCGCGGCGCCGTCGACGCGCGCGAGACGCGCGCGGCCGCGACGCCCGGTCGATACGCGGCCGCGACGCTCCGCATCGCACCGCGCGCGACGTGACCGAAAGGGGCGCCTCGGAATGCTACGCTTGAGGGTGCCTTTTCGCAACGAGACCAGGTTTTCCGAATTCCCGGCAAAACACGCGGACGCGGACGCGCGGCGATTCACGACGATCGGTCTCGGACCGTTTGCCCACTGGGGGCGAGATAGAGTCGGCGCGTCGTCCGTCAAGAAAAGGCTCTTTCCAAAAAAATCGTCAGATGCTCCTTTTACATCTGGAAAGGATCACGCGTCGGTCGCCTCCCCCGCGGTCTCCGCGGCGGAGTACCGCCGCTGCTGCGCGCTCTCGGCTATGCGTCTGGACCAGCGCTTCATGTCCTCGGTCAGCGCGTGCGTTTCTGGCGGCCTGTGCCTGTCCGGGTCCTCCCCCGCCAAAAGCGCGTGCTTCCCGGGCACGACGTGTTGCCACCAGAAATCGCTCAGAGCTTTGTACATCGCCGTCCAGTAACGCACGTCGCGTCGCACGCGGTATACGGCGGCGCCGTTGCGCACGGTGTAGCAGAACACGTCGCAGTACGGGCGGTCGAACACAGCCATCAGGCCCTGCACCTGCGGCACGTAGTACCACGGGACGGTCGGGTACGGCACGGCGTTCAGAGGGTCGCCCTTGTTCCAGGGGCACTTGATCTCGAGCACGCCCGGCACGCGCGGCGCGTTCTCCGAACGTTCCGCAACCGTCTCCGCATCCGTCAGAGAGCCGGCGATGAGACCGTCCGGGGAGGCGCCGAGCCACAGCTCGGCTTCGTCCGGGGACAACACGCGAAACAGCATGTGCGAGACGTCCGCGCCGGTCAGGCGCTTGTACGCCTCCACAGCCTCGTCCTCGCGGCCGGTGCCCCACTCGGTCGCGTCGTTGCCCGCGAAGGGCTCGGACAAACCCAGCTTCTCCTCCCACAGCTCTAAACGCCCGCCGCGCCAGAACCCGAGCGCGTTGCCGAACGCCGACGCGGTCAGACGCGAGGCGCGAAGCGCGTGCCACGCGTCGCCGCCCTGCTCCTCGAGCGCCAGCGAACCCACGAAACCGGAGCTCCCGTGAGAAGTGAGATGCGCGTCCGAAGCTTCCGCGAGACCGCCGAGCTCAACGAGACCGCCGACGCCGACGTCGGATCGACGCTCTAAACGGCGAGTGTCATCATCTTTTCGCGTCGGGAAGTCTTTTCCGTGGTGCGCCACCTGGCGCACCTCCGCGCGTTGCCGTGAGTCCTGCCTCAGCGCGCTCTCCCAGGTTTTCGAGTCGTGTATGCCGCTCTTGCCGCCGGTCCACCGGCCCCGCTCGCGCGAAGGAGGCGAGACTTTTGCTTTTTCTGATTGATGATCTTCTCGCGAAGACGCCGTCTCCGTCTCTTCGCGTCTCTCCGCAAAAGCGCTCGACGCGGTCGTCTTCGTCGCCGCGAGGGAAGTGTCCGCGTTGTTCAAAAGGTACTGCGCCTCCGCCACGAGGTTCGCGCGTTGCGGCGGCGCGAGTTCTTTGTATCGCGAAAAGCCCGCCGCCACCGCGGCGTGCCACCGGTCGCGGCTCCCGCCCGGGGGCAAAATCTCGCCGAGCCGCGCGAGCTCGTCCGCGGCGTACTCGCTGAACAGCGAGCGCGCGCCGCGCACGTCGCAGTGGCCTCGCGACTCCTCGAGTTGGAGCGCCTGCAGCGCGCGCCCGACGCGCTTGCCGACGTCCGCGACCCCCCCCGGCGGTTTCCCGCCGGGCGAAAGCACGGAGGGTGGCGCGTTGTTGTTTCCGTGAGACGACGGGGCGCTTCCCGTGGAGTACTGCGCGTTCACGGCGCACGACGCGAGACGACGCGCGCGCCCGCGCGCCGCGGGCGTCCGTAGACGCCCGAGCCACAGGCGCGTCGCGGTGCCAGGCGACATACTCCCGCGCGCGCGTGTCTATCGCCCAGACGTCGTTCGACAATCCGCGAAAAGGCTTGACGAAAAGAACATCGCTCCGGTTTCAAAGCGCTCGAGTCGAGGTGCCCACGTCACAGTGTCGTGGGCACCATGGCGGACGACAGCGACGACGACCGTCCCGGTCCCGTGGACGTGACGTTCCGGGACCTGACCCCCGAGAACGAACCGGACCTGCGTCGTCTCAACGCGGTGATATTCCCCATTCGGTACTCGGTGCGTCCGGGAGCGCGTCCCCGGCACCCCCGCGCCGCGCTTCGTCCCGCCCGAGATTTCTTCCATCTCTCGCCTTCTCACCCTCCTGCGCCCTCACGCCTCCTCAGGATAAATTCTACGCTGAGTGCGCGGCCGCGGGCAGCGCGACGCAGCTGGCGTACGTCGGCGCCGAGCTCGCGGGCGCCATCGCGTGTCGCCTGGAGCTCCTCCCCGACCGCTCGGGCGCTCTGCTTTACGTGATGACCGTGGGCGTGCTGGCGCCGCATCGCGATCGCGCCATCGGCACGCGCCTCCTGCGACACGCGCTCAACGAAGGCTCGCGAGACCCGTTTCTGACGCACGCGTACCTGCACGTGCAGACGAACAACGCGGATGCGATCGCGTTTTACAAAAAGTTCGGGTTCGTGGAGGACGGCGTCGCGAGGAACTACTACAAACGCCTCGAGCCGCCCGACGCCGCCATCTTGCGGCTCGACTTGCGCGAGTGGACGCCGGAGACCATACGGGGGGTGACGTACGAGCGGTTCGACCCGATGGCGCAGTAGGTTTAGGGAATAGCGTGCTCGGGGCGTGTCTTTTAATGTACACGTACGTACCGGGCGGAAGGACGACTCGTGACACGAGCGCTCGACGACGCGCCGCGGAAGACGCGAAACCTCTCATCAGAGACTGACTGGCCTTCGCGGACGGTTTCGATATCGTCACTGGAAGCGCGTATTTAGTCCGCCGAAAGCGTGAATCGCGAAACCGGCGCGCCGGCGACGGCGCCTCAAGGAACGCGAACGCGAACGACACGATACGATACTCACACACCAATCGTGTGCATTACATCTAATGGTAGATGTCTCCGAACCCACGCGCGACGCACTCTCCCGACGCGGCGACTCCTAGGTGCTACGCGCCATCGACAATAGCTAGGCTTAGTTGTTCTGTGGAGGGAACAGAGGGGGAGAAGAGGTCAGCTCGCGTCGGAGGTGATGCGCCGTGGCGGAGCCTCCGCGAAGAGGCGGTCGACGTGACGCGCGCGCTCGCGCGCGGCTCGAGGGACCCCGCGCCGGAGGCGACGCGGGACGCGGGTGTTCCGCGCGCGCCGCGACGGCTCGAACCGGCGGCGGATGGGTGGGCGGGGGCGGAAAAAAGCGCCTCTGCCGAAAATCTGAAGGGGGCTAGGTCTGCTCTGCTCGACTCGACACGCACCTTCACGAAGCCGATGTCCTTGGCGTACTCGCGGAAGCACTGCCTGCAGATGTTCAGGTTGTACTTGCGAATGATACCCCACTGGTTCGCGCACACGCGGCTGTTGAAGGGAAGGGGGGGGAGGGTCAGGATCATGCGTCTGGGTCGCGTTCTGAAGCGGGCGAAACGTTGAAACCCTAGAAAATGGCGCAAGGCATGCGTCGCCTCGCGCGCCTCCGTTCGGGGCCCCGGTCGAGACCGACGACGCGCGGACGTCTCGTGCATGTCACGCATGCGCCGATCGTCCGTCGATCGCGTCGCGAGACGGTCGCGCGTCGCGACGGGGACGTCGAGCCGGCAAGCCGCCGGATCGACGCGTTCGCGGAAAAAACACGCTGCCCGAAGGCGCGCCGGAAGCCGGGGACGGCGACCGGACGCGAGACGCACCAGCGACGCTGGCCCTTGCCGTTGCACTCCTGCTTGGTAGCCCAGATGTTAGCGAAACCCATGTTTGCTCCGAGGTATGCGACGCGTGCGGTGCGACGTTAAAAGGGCTGACCGACGGGCGGAGGATCCCTCAAAAGCTCCTTCGGATGAAGAACAGAACAGAGGTGAAGCGCCGATACCACAAAACCTTCCGAACTTTCAGCTCTTGGAAATGGACGTTTTCTTTCCTCAGCGCGTTTCCACTCCGATGTCATCACTCCGCGTGGTGCGCCCGCACGCCGTCAGACGCTGAGGTGAGACCCACCTCAAGACGCGCGAATCCCCTTCTCCCCTTCCACTCGTGTCCGCACCGTCCGCCACCCCCGCGAACGCCGCGCGGTTCCCCCCGTGCCGTCCGTCGCGACGCTTCCCCGAGCCCGTTTCGCCCCGCGCTGCTTTTGGCCGCTCCCGTAAACGGATGTCCGCTCACCCCTCGTCCCGCTCACGACAGGCGAGGCGTCCCGCGCGCGCGGCGCCGCGAGGCAGGCAGAGGATGTCCCGCCTGGACGTCGCCGAGCTGGAGTCCCGCGTCCGCCGCCGCCTGGCGGTGACGCAGCACCTCGACGTTTCCGAGTCTCGCGGCGATGCCAAAAAAGGAGGCGCCTCCGGCGCGGCGCGGCGCTCGTCCGAGCGGCGCCTGCCCACGGACGGCGGCGCGCCGCTCCCCAAGGCTGCGGTGGACGTGCGCGTGGTGGCGCGCGCGTGCGACGACATCGCGCTCTTCAAGACGCTCAGGCGCGAGGACCGCACGCGCCTGTACGAGAGCATGTACGCTCTGGATTACGCGCCCGGCGCGTGCGTCGTGCGCGCCGGCGAGGAGGGCCGAAACTTTTACGTCGTCGTGGACGGCCACCTCAACGTCACCGTGCCGGACGCGTCTTCTTCCGCGTCTTCTTCCGCTTTTTCGAAGAACAATTCTTCGACGACTTCGTACACATCCAGCCATAACTCCGCGACGGCTTCTTTCGCGACGCACCGAGTGGTGAACACGCTGAGCCCGGGTGATACGTTCGGCGAAGTCGCGTTGCTGCACTCCGTCCCTAGAAGCGCGACGGTTTCGGCGGCGGCGCAAAAAGTTCGTTTATGGGCGCTCGACCGCGTGACGTTCAAAAAGACGCTGTCTCTCAGTGCGTTCCAGAGACGCGAGAAGAACGAGGCGTTGTTGAAGAAAGTCAAGATACTAGAGCAACTGGACGGTTACGGGAGGAAGATTTTAGCGGACGCGCTTCGTCCGCGCGCGTTTCGCGCAAACGAGATCATCATGAGACAGGGCGAGCGCGTTTCCGGCGTCGACTCCGGCGCCGCCGCGTTTCACGTCATCGAGCGCGGCGTCGTTTCCGTGCGCCTAAACAACGGCGGCGAGGTGAACCGTCTGGGCGTGGGTGATTACTTCGGCGAGGTTTCGGTGTTGGAGGGCACCGCGCCGACCGCTTCGGTCGTCGCGATCACGGACGTCACGACCGTCGCGCTGGACCGCGCGGCGTTCACCCGCGCGCTCGGCGACGACGTGCTTCGCGCGATGGCGTCCTTCGCGTCTGAGTACGCGTACGACGAGGACCCCGCCGCCGAGCCGAGGTCGGTGGGCGACCCGAAACGTTTGCCGTCCGCCGTGGCGAAGCTGCGACGCACGTACGAGCTGAGCGTCTCGCGAAGAGCCGGCGATCCCACCGGACGCAGGGCGCGCGCGGAAAAGGAGATGCGACGCGCGGCGCGGCGCGAACGCGACGCGACGGGAACGATGATGCGCTGGACGCAGAGCTTCGCGGATGAAAACGCCGCGCCGTCTCGCGACGAGACTGTTACGAGACTCGGCGAGACTCGGGATCTCGATTGCGCGCGAGTCTTGACTCGCTCGACCATCGCCGCGTCTGATCTGACGTTCCACAAGGAGCTGGGCGTGGGCATGTCCGGCACGGTGTACCTGGCGAAGGTGCGGCGCACGAACGCGACGTGCTGCGTGAAGGTGATGCGCAAGAAGAAGCTGTTACGACTGGACCAGGCGGAGAACATCGTACGTGAAAAAGCGCTGTCGCGCGCGTTTTTCGAGGACACGAGCTTCATCATGCAGAGCCGGTGCGCGTTCCAAGACAAAACGTGTCTGTACCTGGTGATGGACTTCATGCCCGGCGGTGATTTATTCCAGATGCTCGTGCACGGCACGGGCGCGCGCGGCGCTTTTAAACCCGCCGCCGCGCGCTTCTACGCGAGCGAGGTTTTTTTGGCGCTCGAGTTTTTGCATCACAGGCACTTCGTGTACCGCGATTTGAAGCCCGAGAACGTGCTGGTGGACGGGAACGGACACGTGAAGCTCGCGGACTTGGGCTTTTGCAAAAGAGTCAGGCCCGGCGAGCGCACGTACACCACCTGCGGCACCTCGGACTACATGGCGCCGGAGGTTATGCTTTCGCAGGGGTACGACCAGAGCGCCGACCTGTGGGCGTTCGGCGTGTTTGTGTTTGAGCTGCTCGCGGGATACGCGCCGTTCAAGGCGGACACGGACTCGCGGAGGCACCGGCGCATCCTGACCGCGGACCTGAAGTTCGCCGCGGACTTCCACCTGCACGCCAAGGACCTGGTCACGAAACTGTGCGTCGTGGAGACGTCCGAGCGGCTCGGGTGCGCGTCGCGCGGCCTGGACGACATCAAGGACCACGTGTTCTGGGACGCCGACTGGGACGAGGTCGCGGCGCGCTCGCGCGCGCCCCCCGCGCTCCCCGCGATGCGCGACGCCGCGAAGCTGTGCCGGCTCGAGCCCATCCGGGGCGTGGGCGAGCCCAGGGCGGACGAGGCGCTCACGGACGCGGAGAACGCCGTGTTCAAGGACTACTTCTGAAGCGCGAGCGCGGGAGTCGAAGAGGGAGCGCACAAGACTGGAAAAAAACAACAACACCGATTTCTAAACTGAAGCGCGTCTCGCACGTCTGCAGCACGTCTGAGTCAACAACAAAACAAGACTCTCAGCTCTCACCTTTCCACGCGAGATGTCAAAACCTGCCTCGATCGGTCCTCGCCGCGCACACCGCGGCGCGCGTCGACGGGACGACACCGCGCGCGCTCGCGAACGTCTTCGGCGGGGGGGCGGGATCGCGCGCGACGAGACGCGGACCGAGGCCTGGCCGGAACGTGGAACGCGTGGGAGGCTTGACCTCGGCGAGGCCGAAATGTCGACAGCGCAGGGCGACGCCGCGAGCGGTTCTGCGGACCCCGTCGCGACCGACATCTCAGCGCTGAGGCGACACGTGTGTCGCGTCCTGGGCGTGGACGTCCAGGCGGAAGGCGAGAAACTCGTGCCTTCCCACGGCGCGGGCTCGATCACGCGGCTGGACTGGACCCGCGTCGACGCGGTCCTCGGCGGGGCCGACGAGGAGAGACCCGAAGGCGCGAATGACGACGCCGACGACGCCGTCTCTTCCCGCGACGCGACGCGCGTGATCACGCCGACGAAACAGAGCGCCGACGACGATGTCACGCGAGCTTCCGAACCGTGTCCCGTCGTAAAAATGAACGACTCCGAGGA
>ENA-OUOG01001425-OUOG01001425.1-marine-metagenome-genome-assembly--contig:-NODE-1425-length-27895-cov-4.436444_pt1 | contig 27895 bp, 22 predicted proteins | sample MGYA00248635_ERZ508505 | MGnify/ENA primary metagenome ERZ508505 (study PRJEB26176, sample SAMN06267871) | marine metagenome | isolation source: Saanich Inlet, British Columbia, Canada | place: Pacific...
TTAACAAGGTTGATTAATAGTAAAGTTTAAATCATGATCAACAATCATCTTCCAAAATAAGTTTAATCACTTTTAATGTGTTTAAAAAATCTCTTGGAGTTAAACTGATGTTCGATATTTCAATAGAGTTATCTACTACACAAGACGGATCGGTATTTCTACCGGTCCGTTTTTTATTTGCATCCCCGTCACCTCTATCAATGAATGGTTTGGCCTATGTTTTGGGTTCAGTTTGCGCGGGGCCCTATTTATTTTGTAAATAAAACTTGACATATTGGAGATTTTTACTACTTTTGTAAAGTAAACATGACATCGAGTGATGTGACATTAATATTGTTCAATAAAAATATAATGATGAGAACGGAACAAAAAAGGCAAACAAAAATTTTGTCATTCTGGGTATTGGCTTGGGTTGGAAGTTTTGCTTTATTGACTTTTGGGGTCAATAATATTTGGCAGGACTTATTAGTCACTAAAATCGGGTTATTAATCACGCTTTGCGCTGGGATTGGCATGGTTGTGGCCAATAAAAACTTATTTCGTGCTTACGATGAATTTCAAAAGAAGATCCATTATGAGGCGATGGCCCTGACACTTGGGCTGACGGTGGTTATTGGTTTGGCATATGAGGCGTCTTTTGATTTTGGAGTGATCGACGCAGAACCAGAATTTGAGTATTTGGTGTTCTTTATTTCTTTATGCTATATGGTTTCTATTTTGCTTAACTCAAGACGGTACCAATGAATAATAAATTGAGGGAACTGAGAAAGCATAAGAATTTAACTCAAGAGGAATTGGCCCAATTGATTGGGATTTCGCGTCAAGCGATCAATGCGATCGAGAAGGGGAAATTTGACCCAAGTTTGCCAACGGCTTTTAAAATGGCCAAGTTATTTGCCTTGCCTATTGAAGAGCTTTTTATTTATAGCGACGGGAATTAGGCGATGCTTTTGGTTGCTGTTGCTGGAATTGACGCCATAGTCACCAAGTCATTACGGCAATTCAAACAAATCTTCTACCTGGCAGTCCAGCGTGCGCGATATTTTTAGGGCCAAAACAGTCGAAGGAACATAAACGCCGTTTTCAATGGCGTTTATGCTCTTTCGAGAAACCTCTGCTTTAATGGACATTTCTTGCTGGGTTAGCCCAGCTTCTTTCCTTAAGGTTTCGAGGTTGTTTAAAAGCTTCTCGTGGTGCTTGCCCAAATCTACTTTTTTTCGAATTCTTCTACTGCATTGGTAAGCTCCTGGCCTGTGTTGGGGTACAAGTAGCCTGCGATGATTGTCCCAATGCCGATCAAGCCTACTAATGCGCCAACACCTTCAAGAATACGCCCAAAAGCAATGGCGCCAAGCAAGTAGAGGCCTATGCCCACAAAAAGTGTGATGACCCCATTTCTTCTATAATCTATGGGTTCTTTTTTTCGTTCTTCGAAAATATTAAGTAACTCATCGACTTTCGCGCTGTCCTCTAAATGTTTTGCGATTTCTACAACTGTTTCACGTTTGCCTTTTGCATCATGATATTGCCAGAAAAAAGCAGCAAGAGGGATGCTGATTCCTGCAAGAATTCCTGCTAAGGGGATGATAATACCTGCGTCCATTTTTTATTGGTTTAAAAGTGTAACGCAAACGTAACATAATTTTTGTGAGTAGCAAAGGTTACACTGAAATAATTTTTTTTTTTTTGATGTTTTGTTTTATTCCATGATCGCGCAGTAGTGGCGTACTCGTTTGTCCATATTTCGGTTTAACGATTTTGGTGGTGATGTCATGGCAATGATGTGACCTTATAGGTGATGATGTAGTAGAGCAGTCAGGTGTGTCAGCGGCAATATTTTTTGCAGTATGCTGCGATTAAAACGCATGATTACAGGGTCATATGACCATTTAACTCAGTTTTTCTTTAGGCGCTATTGTAGTGATGCTGTATACTTATTGTATAGTTTTTTTATTTCCACCACGAGATATTTTATAGTAATTTGAGCCAATTAAATAATCGTCTATATGGACAGCACCGATATGGTGCTTTTTGTTATCATCACATATCAATAAATGAAAAATAAACTCAATATATTCATTGGTGAACAGCCAATGCAATCAAGATCTCATCAAGTAGAGGGCAAAGAAGTTACCTTAAATGGTGAGATGTTTTATAAAATTGAAAATGTCGATGGGATGCGTCCCTTCTTCATGAGCATTGTCAGTCATTCTGACCATTGGCTTTTTATCTCCAGTACAGGTGCCCTGTCTGCAGGCCGAAAGAATTCTAATTTTGCCTTGTTCCCATATTATACTGATGACAAAATTACGGAGTCTGGTGAGCATACTGGGAGCAAATCTTCATTTCTGGTAGACAAGGCCCAACGATCTTATCTTTGGGAACCATTTTCTGCGCGCTATTACGGGGTGTATCAGGTGAGTCGACACTTGTATAAGAATGCTTACGGCAACAAGATTGTTTTTGAAGAAGTCAATCATGATCTTGGTCTCAAATTCACTTATGAATGGAATTCTAGCGAGACCTATGGTTTTGTGCGTCAGTCAAGGCTGACGAATATTGGTCTGCAACCATTGTGTGTGCGTGCTTTGGATGGAATCCAAAACATATTGCCTTATGGTGTCCCTGAAGGCCTTCAGGGCAGTTCAAGTAATTTGGTAGATGCTTACAAGAAGTGTGAGCTAGAATCTGACGAAGGTGTCGGAATATATGCCTTGAGTGCGATCATCTCGGATAAGGCTGAGCCTAGCGAGGCCTTGAAGGCAAATGTTGTTTGGTCTCTAGGACTAGAACAACCAGTAATTTTACTTTCAGCAAGGCAGTTGGATGACTTCAGAAATGGTCGGGCTTTGGAGACCGAGCTTGATGTCAAAGCGGAGCGCGGTGCTTATTTTTTGAGTGCGGATCTAGAGTTAAAACCAGAACAAGAACAGAGTTGGATTATTGTTGCGAATGTGAGTCAATCAATCAGTGATGTGGTCAAGATCAAACAAGATCTCAGAGATCGTGATGCCCTCAAATCATCAGTCGATCGAGACATTAAGGCTGGGACAGAGCAACTTATTGCATTGGTTGGGGCGAGTGATGGGCTTCAGATGACAGGAGACCGCAGACGCAACATACGGCATTTCGCCAATACCATGTTTAATGTGATGCGCGGTGGAATTTTTGATCACAATTATTCAATCGATAAAAAGGACTTTAGGGCGTATTTAGAAAAGGCCAATCACAAGGTTTATTTCAAAAAGACAGCCCTTATTGAGGCGCTCCCTGAGACCTTTGATTTATCCCATTTACAGCAAATTGCAGGGCAGGATGAAGACCTCAATTTTAGACGTCTTTGTGCAGAGTATCTGCCGCTAAAGTTCAGTAGACGTCACGGAGATCCGAGCAGACCTTGGAATAAATTTTCAATCAATCTGCGCAATGAAGATGACGGCACCAAAATTCTGGATTATCAAGGCAATTGGCGTGATATTTTCCAGAATTGGGAGGCACTTGCTCATGCCTATCCGGAGTTCATTGAAGGCATGATTTTTAAGTTTCTTAATGCCTCTACTTTTGACGGGTACAATCCATACCGCGTATTTAAGGATGGGTTTGAGTGGGAAACTATCGAGCCAGATAATCCATGGTCGTACATTGGTTATTGGGGGGATCACCAAATTATTTATTTGCTCAAATTCCTTGAGTTTATTGAGGCCTATTATCCAGAAAAGCTCAAAAGCTATTTTGCGCAAGACTTGTTTGTTTACGCTAATGTGCCTTACCGCATCAAGCCCTATCAGGACCTCCTTGAAGATCCCAAGAATACCATCGATTTTGATCACGATCGTGAAGCAAAAATTCAATTCAAGAAAGAAGAAATTGGGGGAGATGGTGCACTGTTGCGTGAAGCACATGTGTTCATTTACAAAGTCAATTTTATTGAAAAAATATTGGCGACTGTTTTGGCAAAAGTCGCTAACTTTATTCCAGAGGGTGGTATTTGGATGAATACCCAAAGGCCTGAGTGGAACGATGCCAATAATGCACTAGTGGGCAATGGTGTTTCGATGGTGACGCTTTATTATTTACGTCGTTTTCTCAAGTTTTTTGCTGGAGTGCTGGATCAATCTGGGGTAGTAAATGTACCTATCTCAAAGGAGTTATATTCCTTTTTTGGCCGCGTTAAACAGACCTTCGAGCAACACGAGTCGCTATTGTCTGGGCCATTAACGGACCAACAGCGCAAACAAGTTTTGGATGGTCTAGGTATGGCGGCGAGTGATTACCGTTTAGGAATATATGATCACGACTTTAGCGGAGAAAAGCAAGAATTAGCACTTGGTGATATTAGCGCATTTGTGGCGATAACCTTATCGTTTTTGGAGCACTCTATTGCGTCAAACAAACGCCCAGATCAACTTTATCACGCCTACAATTTGATGACAGTTTCTCAGGACAATGGTATAAAAATTACGGCATTACCAGAGATGCTAGAAGGACAAGTGTCCGTGCTCAGCTCTGGATCCCTTTCGGCGCAAGAGGGTCTCGAGTTGCTTGATGCGCTCAAAGCAAGTGATTTGTTTCGAGAGGACCAATACAGCTATGTTCTGTATCCCAATAAATCACTTCCTCGCTTTTTGAAGAAAAATAATATTGCAACAGAAGTCGTTGAGACATCACCCTTGTTGCGCTCATTAGTTTCTGAGGGAAATACGGACGTGATCACACAGGATGTAGCCGGAGTCCATCACTTTAACGGTAATTTTAATAATGTCAATAACCTCAAAAAGGCCCTTAATGAGCTGCCTGCAAAGTACCACCACCTAGTGGCTGAAGAAGCCGAGCAAATTTTGGAGGTCTACGAATCGATTTTTGATCACAAATCCTTTACAGGACGATCGGGAACATTTTTTGGTTATGAAGGCTTGGGATCAATTTATTGGCATATGGTTTCTAAATTGCGCCTCGCTGTATTTGAAGTAACCCAGAAAGCAATGGATGATCAAGTAGATCCGGCAATTATTGGTCGATTATTCGATCATTATTTTGAAATTAATGCTGGTATTGGTGCCCATAAATCTCCTGAGCTTTATGGCGCATTCCCTACAGATCCATATTCCCATACTCCCGGCGGTAAAGGAGCTCAGCAGCCTGGTATGACCGGTCAAGTTAAGGAAGATTTACTCTGTCGTTTTGGAGAATTGGGCCTAAGGGTGCGCAATGGAGTTATTGCTTTTGATACTGCCATGTTGCATGATACTGAATTTTTGACCCAAGAAACACAATTTGATTATGTCGATGTGGCGCAAGTCAAACGCAGCCTTGCGCTCAAAGCCGGCGCTCTAGCCTTTACAATATGTCAAGTGCCTGTGGTTTATGAAAAAGCTGAGCAACCTTCTGTTAATGTTCACTTTAGTGATGGTTCGTCTCAAACATTTAAAGGAAATGCTTTAGATAGTGTGGTGACAGAAAAAATATTTAAGAGGACTAATGATGTGGCTCATATACGGGTCTTTATTGAGGCGTGAGATAATAAATACAACACAACGAATGATCAGCAGTGATAACTTTGGGTTAAAATTAATGGGTACAGTCCTTTTGACTTTTATCATTTTTGGTTGCGTAGAAAAATCAAAACCAACTATGATGTCAGAAGCCAAAACAGCAGCAGAGATTCTGGGACATCCAGATTACTTGGCCATGTCTTATGGGGGCTACCGAACTAAGTCTCGGGAGGACCAACCCAAAATCTATCAGATAAAGGAGGACCTGCTATTATTGCATGCTATGGGGGTAAGAATTGTACGCACCTATAATATGCAATTTGATCATGCCCCAAACGTGGTCAAGGCCATCCAAGAGCTCAAAAATGAGGATCCCGAATTTGAGATGTACGTCATGCTCGGCGCCTGGATTGATTGTGCCAATGCCTGGACAGACCAGCCTGATCACTCCAAGGAGAATGTCCAGGCCAATACCATCGAAATAGAGCGGGCCGCTGCTCTAGCAAGTGACTACCCAGACATCGTTAAAATCATTGCCGTAGGAAACGAAGCGATGGTGCATTGGGCTTCGAGTTATTTTGTTGGACCCTCGGTCATTCTCAAATGGGTTAATCACCTGCAAGAGCTCAAGGCAAAAGGTGTATTAAGTCAAGATCTCTGGGTCACCAGTTCGGATAATTTTGCTTCATGGGGCGGCGGCGGTGAGGAATACCATCAACCCGACTTGATCAAGTTGATCGCATCAGTGGATTATATTTCTATGCACACTTATGCCTTCCATGACACGCATTATAACGCGGCGTATTGGAAAAATGCTGGATCCTCCAATCCGGAAGCGCAGGACCAAGAACCTTCGGCCATGAGTTCGGTTACAGGAAGAAAGAAAGTTTTGCAACCTTTTATGACTGCCGCTATGGACTTGACGATTGCGCAGGTCGAGCAGGTAAGGTCATTTGTCACGGGTTTAGGTATAGACAAACCCATTCATATTGGAGAAACTGGTTGGTCGAGCCAATCTGACGGATTTTTTGGTGCAGATGGGTCTCGCGCAGCAGATCAATTGAAGCAAGCCATGTATTATGAAACTTTGATGGGTTGGTGTCGCGAGCAAAACATGAGTTGCTTCTTCTTTGAGGCTTTTGATGAGCAATGGAAGAGCAGTGCCAATCCTTCAGATCCTGAAAACCATTTTGGTTTATTTGAACTTGATGGATCCGCTAAATATGTGCTATGGCCTTTAGTGGATCAAGGTATTTTTGAGGGCTTGTCTCGAGAAGGACAGCGCATTAAAAAGACATTTGACGGCCAGGTTGATCGACTGATAGAATCAGCGTTAATTCCGCAGAATGAAAAATTAATCAAGCATTAACTGATGATTCTGAAAAACCACCAATTGATTTTTGTTTTCTTGCTGTCTTTATTGATGACGGCTACTTCCTGTCAGGGCCAAGGCATGATAGATAAGGTGACATTAGCGCACAGAAACCTCAAACTCAATGGTGCCTCCTATTTCATCAAAGGCATTTGTTATCATCCAGTACCTCGAGGCAAAACCAAACGCGACTTTGGCTCATTAGATCAGGATTTGAAACTCATGAATGAGGCGGGGATCAATACCATAAGAGTTTATGAGCCGATTGCCCAGCGCAGCGTATTGGACAAAATTCATCAGGCAGGGCTTAAGGTGATCATGGGCTTTGGATATAATCAAGAGGGCTATTATGATTTGCAATCGGGAAGTTATTTGGATTATGTAAAGGAATTCAAAGACCACAATGCCATTCTTTTTTGGGAATTGGGTAATGAATATAACTATCACCCAGAATGGTTTGATGGTGATATCGGCAATTGGTACCAGACGCTCAATAATGCCGCACAGGCCATTCATAGCATTGATTCCAACCACCCTGTATCAACCGCTCATGGTGACGTGCCTGATGACCAAGCCTTGTCAGCTGCCCAAGACCTTGATCTTTGGGGGCTCAATGTCTATCGGTGGGATGAGCCTGAATCCGCAATTGAACAGTGGAAGGCCTCAAGCGACAAAGCATTTTACCTTTCTGAGGCTGGTGCAGACAGTTATATGAAAATCGCAAAGCATGGCTTCGCCCAAGGGGAAAATCAACGTGCGCAAGCCGTCGCTAACGGCCGAATCATATCGAAAGTCTTGCGCCCTGAATCTGAGTCCTCGGGCATTGTTATATTTTCCTTTGCTGATGGACTTTGGAAAGCTGGTGACCCAAGCCAGCAAGATGTAGGTGGCTGGGCACCAGAGAGCAGTGGTGTGCCTTATGACGGAACCGCGAACGAAGAATATTGGGGTATTGTAGACATTGATAGAAACAAAAAGGAGACTTTTGCCCTCATTAAAGTGTTGTTCCATCAACCTGACCCCGTTCAGGTTCAATCAGACCACCACCATGAATAGCCAGAGATGCCTCTATATCCTATGCGCCGCTGTGCTTTTTTTGGCTAGTGGCTGTAACAAAAAAAGTGCTGTAATGACCGATATTTTTGAAACCTCAAGAAGTGGAAATAGTGTGACTCAATTGTATGATTTTGAGCGCCAAGACAGTCACGGGAAAATTGTTTTGAACCCGAAAGAACGGCGCCAGACCATAACAGGTTTTGGCGGGGCATTTACCGAGGCTTCGGCTCATTTGGTTAACCGCATGAGCACCCCACAACAACAGCGCATCATGAAGGCTTATTTTGGTAGAGAAGGGGCAAATTATTCTTTAGCCCGAACGCATATGAATTCTTGTGACTTTTCTTTGAGCCAGTATTCTTATTCACCGGTCGAAGGGGATACTTTATTAGAACATTTCACTATTGAGCATGACCAAGCCGATCTGATCCCCATGATCAAAAGCGCTCAAGCCATTTCTGAAGATGGCTTTAGATTATTTGCGTCCCCATGGACAGCAGCACCATGGATGAAAGACAATAATGACTGGGTTGGAGGCAAACTTCGTCAAGAATATTATGAAACTTGGGCTCTGTTTTTTTCTAAATATGCCGATGCTTATGCGCAGCAGGGCATTGACCTCTGGGGGTTTACCGTAGAAAATGAGCCACATGGCAATGGAAACAATTGGGAAAGCATGCATTTTTCACCTCAAGAAATGACAGACTTCGTTCAAAATTATCTTGGCCCTAGGTTAGCCGCCGAAGGCCAATCAGATCTTGTTATTTTGGGATATGATCAGAACCGAGAGGGACTGAAGGAGTGGGTCGATGTGATGTATCGTGATGATGCGTCGGCGGCGTATTTTGACGGTACAGCGGTCCATTGGTATGAAAGCACCTATGACTTTTTCCCTGAGGCCTTGCAATATGCCCATGAAAAAGCACCCGATAAATTCCTCATTCAGACCGAGGCATGCATTGATTCTCAAGTGCCTGTCTGGCAAGATAATGATTGGTATTGGCGAAAAGAAGCTACAGACTGGGGATATGATTGGCGAGAAGCGTCCAAGAAATATTTGCACCCAAAATATGCACCCGCTAATCGCTATGCTCGAGATATCATCGGTTGCCTCAATAATTGGGTTGATGGCTGGGTCGATTGGAATATGGTTCTTGACCGTCAAGGTGGGCCTAATTGGTTCAAGAATTGGTGTGTGGCACCGGTGATCGTGGATCCAGATCAAGATGAGATATATTTCACGCCTTTATTTGACGTCATGACCCATTTCAGCAGGTTCATGCGTCCTGGAGCAGAAGTAATTGGTGCCGTATCGAGTGATCCTGATCTTATGGTGACCGCAGCAGAAAATCCCGATGGTAATGTTGTAGTGGTCGTTTTTAATGAAGGCTTACAAGCCAAGTCCTTTGACTTAGAATTTGGTGGTAAAGTAAAAGAGATCAGCATCAGTCCACAAGCCATACAGACTATTATGATAACAAATACTAACGAACAAGTGATATGAACAATTCAATCAAAGTGCCTATGGGCCAAAAAATTGCCTTTGGTATCGGAATGCTTGCTAACCAAATGTTCCCCGCTATTCTGGGGATCTTTATGGTGGTATTAATTGAAGATCTGAATTTTTCCGGATGGATGTGGTCTTTTGTATTCCTTTTCCCCAGAATATTTGATGCCATTACGGACCCGATAATGGGTTTTATTTCGGACAACACCAAGTCCAAGTGGGGCAGACGACGCCAATATGTGATGATCGGCGCGATCATCATGGGGTTGGCTTATATTTTTATGTGGCAATTATTCAAAGAAGATGACCTTCAATATAATTTCTGGTATTTCTTTCTGTGGTCATTGGTTTTTTACCTCGGTTTGACCATTTTTAGTGTTCCTTATGTGGCCATGGGTTATGAGATGAGTGATGATTTTCATGAACGCACTAATATTATGGCCATTGCTCAATGGATTGGCCAGTGGGCATGGGTGATTGCTCCATTATTTTGGATCATTATGTACGATCAAGATTGGTTTCCTTCGGCTGATGTTGCCGTTCGAGAACTCGCCATTTGGGTCGCCATCCCCTGCACTATATTTGCTCTAGTTCCGGCGATTTTTATTGAGAGTAAATCCACTGAAAACGAAGATTTAGAGCCCCTCAACCGCGCTAATATTGGCCATAGTTTGGTCAAGATTTTCGTCAGTTTCTTGGAGGCGTTCAAAATTAAGGAATTCAGGAAATTGTGCGGTGCTACTTTTCTGATTTTCAATGCTTTTAATACTGTTGCGGCCCTTACATTTTTTGTCATCGTTTACAAGCTGTTCAACGGTGACGCCGGTGCCAGTGGTATTTGGGTCTCGATGTTTGGCTGTATCGGGGCTCTAGGAACCACTTTTATTGTGATTCCGACAGTCGCTTGGATGTCTCGAAAGTTTGGGAAGAAAAAAGCGTTCATGATGGCGCAATCTATCTCGCTTGTGGGTTATGTGATGCTCTATTTCTTGTTCATTCCAGGCAAACCTTGGATGTACATCATTGCTTTGCCATTTTTCTCTTTCGGGATCGGGAGCTTATTCACCATAATGATGTCTATGACTGCCGATGTCATAGACTTAGATGAGGTCAATACAGGAAAGCGTAGAGAAGGCATTTTTGGCGCGATCTATTGGTGGATGGTCAAGGTTGGTTTTGGTATTGCAGGCGCCCTTAGTGGCGTAATCATTACTTATGTTGGCTTCAATAGCGACTTGGCAACGATCGACCAGCAGGGCGCTGTGGACAGCCTGCACGCTTTCTTTTGCTTCTTCCCGATGGGAGGTACTATTCTGGCAATGCTCGTGATGCGCAATTATGACATCACAGAAGAACGGGCCAAAGAAACCTCACGTCTCTTAGAAGTTAGTCGGGCACAAAAAAATAAATAAAAGTCATCAGTTAAATTATTGCAATATGTCTTATCGTAAAGAAAAAATAATGTCGTTGGCGGGTGGGTCCGTCAATCAAATGAATCAGGACCAATTAAAGAGCCAGAGCCGAAAGCTTTTGCAAGCAAAGATGCATGGGCTTTGTTTCAGTCCGTATGAAGGTGATCAAAAGCCTGGCGACGTGATCAGTGACGAGCAGATCCGCAGAAAACTTGAACTCATCAGACCCTACACCGATTGGGTCCGCACATTTTCTTGTACTCAAGGCAACGAGCGCATTGTTGTTTTGGCTAAAGAATATGGTTTTAAAACATTAGTTGGTGCATGGCTTGGAGATGATTTGGATAAGAACGAACTCGAGATCAATGGACTATTGGATCTTGCAGCGTCTGGTCATGTTGATGTTGCTGCGGTGGGCAATGAAGTGATGTACCGCGAAGAGCTAGAAGAAGAAGTGCTCATCGCCTATATCGAAAGAGTCAAGGAGGCCTTGCCTGAGGTTCCTGTAGGCTATGTTGATGCTTATTACGAATTCACAAATCGACCAAAAATTACTGATGCATGTGATGTGATTTTGGCCAATTGTTATCCTTACTGGGAAGGTTGTGGTATTGATTATTCTTTACTTTACATGAAACAAATGTATCAGGAAGCACTGGTTGCGGGTAAGGGCAAAAAAGTTATCATCACCGAAACGGGCTGGCCTAGTTCAGGTGATGCGCTTGGTGGTGCTGAGCCTGGATATGAAAATGCTTTAAAGTACTTTATCAATGCCCAGAATTGGTCCAAAGAAGACCAAATAGAAATGTTTTATTTTTCTGCTTTTGATGAGTCTTGGAAGGTGGACTCCGAAGGTTCAGTTGGCGCATTTTGGGGGCTTTGGGATGCCCAAGAAAACCTTAAATTTTAGGGATTGCAATCCCCATTAATTCTAATCACATTTAAAAAGAACTCAATTGCGTTATACAGATTTTTTTTCTATCGCTAAACAACCAGCGGTATGTTATTCAGGATACAGAGAAGGTCAATATCCTGGTGGACCAATACCGAGCGTTGCACAGATCAAAGAAGACTTAATTTTGGTCGCCCAAAATTGGCATTATATCCGATTGTACAGTATTGACGACCACACAAGAATGGTCCTGGATGTTATTGAGTCTGAAGGCCTCGATCTCAAAGTAATGCTCGGTGCCTATCTGGAGGCCGAACAAAACAATCCCAACTGTCCATGGGGTGGAGGTGTTCATGAGCCAGAGGTACTGATACAAAATAAAGCCAAGAATTTAAAACAAGTTGAGGCCCTGATTGAAGTCGCTCATCAATATCCTCATATTGTATTCTCCTTGGCCGTTGGTAATGAGGCTGTTGTGGAGTGGACGGATCATTTAGTGCCTGTGCCGCAATTAGTGTCCTACGTGCGCCTGGTCAAAAAACATTGTGCGCAACCGGTGACCTCATGTGATAATTATGTGCCTTGGCTAGACCAACTCAAGCCTTTGGTTAGTGAAGTTGATTTTATCTCAATCCATACCTATCCTGTTTGGGAATACAAAACTATAGCGCAAGGAATGAGTAACACCATTAAAGACTTCCAGGCCATAAAGGATGCTTATCCTGACAAGCTGGTAGTCATTACAGAGGCTGGTTGGCCAACCCTGACCAATGGTGAGGGCATTCCGGTGGAAAATGTCGATGCCATGACGCAAAAAATCTATTATAACGCTTTGAGTCTTTGGGCCGCACAAGAAGAGGTGCTTGTTTTTCTTTTCGAGGCTTTTGATGAACCTTGGAAGGGCTCTTCTGATCCTGCAGAGCCCGAAAAACATTGGGGCTTATATGATGTGCACCGGGTGCCTAAATTAGCCCTTGAAGAGGCGACCTATAAAATCATTTGATCCTTGTGGCCTCTGACCCACGAGTGATATTTAGAGCACAGCGCTAAAGTGCTAACTAAAGTTAGTGTACCTTTGCCAAAAATTTTCTTATGGCACACAAGGCGGGATTTGTAAATATTATTGGTAACCCAAATGTTGGTAAAAGCACCTTAATGAATGCCTTTGTTGGAGAACGTTTATCCATCATCACCAGTAAGGCGCAAACAACGCGTCATCGCATCCTGGGTATTGTTAATGGGGATGAATTCCAAATGATCTTTAGCGATACACCTGGAATCATCAAACCTGCCTATGAGCTTCAATCCAATATGATGGAATTCGTCAAGTCGGCTTTTGATGATGCAGATGTTTTGATTTACATGGTCGAGCTAGGGGAAAAGGATCTTAAAGATGAAGCGTTTTTTGACCGCATCAAAAACAGCAAAATCCCTGTCCTTTTATTGCTCAATAAAATCGATTTGGGTAATGAAGACAAGCTCAATGAGGCCGTTATTTATTGGCAAGAAAAAGTACCAAATGCTGAGGTTATTGGAATCTCAGCTACTGAAAATTTTGGCGTGAAAGAAGTTTTTCAGCGGTTACTAGAATTATTACCTGAATCACCTGCCTATTACCCCAAAGACCAACTAACAGATAAGCCAGAACGTTTTTTTGTCAATGAGAAAGTTCGCGAAAAAATTCTATTGCAGTACAAGAAGGAAATTCCGTATGCTGTTGAGATTGATACCGAAGAGTTTTTTGAAGAGGACAATATCATCCGCATCCGCTCCATTATTATGGTCGAGCGTGAGACGCAAAAAGGAATCCTTATTGGTCACAAGGGTAATGCCTTAAAATGGGTCGGTATTGAAGCCAGAAAGGATCTTGAAAAATTCTTTGGCAAACACATTCATATCGAGCTTGTGGTCAAAATCAACAAAAATTGGCGTAATGATGCCAAGCAATTACGCCGGTTTGGCTACCAAAATTAAAAATTAAAAAAGTCTTCAAGGCGCTGCGCATTGACGTGGCGGAAACCATTACCTTTGTCATCTAGTTTAACACCATGAGCATAGTCGCTATTGTCGGAAGACCCAATGTGGGCAAGTCTACTTTGTTTAATCGCATGATCCAACGCAGAGAAGCGATTGTCGATGCAGTGAGCGGGGTGACGCGTGACCGTCATTACGGAAAAAGTGATTGGAACGGCAAGGGCTTTTCACTGATTGATACCGGAGGGTATGTGGTGGGGAGTGATGATATTTTTGAAGCCGAAATAGACAAACAAGTTGAATTGGCCATTGATGAAGCAGATGCGATCATTTTTATGGTTGATGTCGAGCATGGCATTACCGGTATGGACCAAGAGGTGGCGGAATTATTGCGCAAGAGCCATAAGCCTTATTTTTTGGCCGTTAATAAAGTCGACAGTGCCAAGCGTGAGCAAGATGCCTTAGAATTTTATGGCTTAGGGGTTGATCGCTTTTTTACAATTTCTAGCATCAATGGCAGCGGTACAGGAGATCTTCTGGATGCAGTCATCAGTGCCTTGCCTGATGAGGAGGAGAAGGAAGAATCTGAATTACCAAGATTTGCGGTTATTGGTCGGCCTAATGCCGGAAAATCGTCCTTCATCAATGCACTGATAGATCAGGAAAGATTTGTAGTCACTGACATTGCCGGAACCACTCGAGACAGTATTGATACGCGCTATAATCGTTTTGGGTTTGAGTTCAACTTGGTTGATACTGCGGGGATCAGGAAAAAAAGTCGGGTTAAGGAAGATCTAGAATTTTATAGTGTGATGCGCAGTGTTCGCGCAATCGAACATTGTGATGTTGTCTTGCTTTTATTTGATGCCACTCGAGGGTTTGACGGCCAAGTACAGAATATTTTTTGGTTGGCCCAACGCAATAATAAGGGTATTGTCATTTTAGCCAATAAATGGGATTTGGTAGAAAAAGACCATAAAACCACAAACGAGCTAGAGCAATACATCAGATCACAATGTGAGCCGTTTGTTGATGTGCCTATTGTTTTTATGAGTGCTTTGTCCAAACAGCGAATTTTTAAGGCCATAGAAACGGCAGTGTCGGTTTATGAAAACCGAACCAAAAAAGTAAAAACAAGCGTGTTGAATGACACTATGCTTCCGATCATACAGGCAACACCACCTCCAGCAATTAAGGGGAAATACGTCAAAATTAAGTTTTGTACTCAATTGCCCACACCATATCCCAGTTTTGCATTTTTTGCCAATCTCCCGCAGTATGTCAAGGAGCCCTATAAACGATTTTTAGAAAATCAGTTGCGGTCACATTTTGATTTCAATGGGGTGCCGATCACAGTATACTTGAGAAAAAAATAACCAAATGCGCTAAAGTGCGTCTTTGATCTTGAGGAGTTCTGCTTTGACAGATTCTAGTTTTTGGATGATGTCAAAATGGCTACCAGTGTCATTTTTATGCGCTTTCAGATGTGTTTTTGCTCCGTCTAGGGTAAATCCTCTTTCTTTGACTAAGTGGTAAATTAATTTCAGATTTTTGACGTCGTCTTGACTAAATTTCCGGTTGCCTTTAGCATTTTTTTTTGGCCTTAAAACGTCAAATTCTTTTTCCCAAAAACGGATCAATGAGGTGTTGACGTTCATCGCTTTTGCCAACTCGCCAATTCCATAATACCGCTTTTCAGGTAAATCTAGATGCATTAATCCAATGATTGATTTTCTTGTTGCGAAAGGGCCAGTATTTTGGCGTATTCCTCTGGAGTCAAATTGCCGTAGTAAAAATTAATAGGATTGATGCGGCGCTTGTCTTTGAATATTTCGTAGTGCAGATGCGGGGCCTCACTTCGCCCAGTGCTTCCAACAAAACCAATGAGATCGCCTCGCTTGACGCGTTGACCGCGCTTTACATTGTATTTATACAAATGCGCATACAAGCTCACAAAGCCAAAACCATGATCTATCCGAATGTGTTTGCCGTAGCCCGAAGAACGGTTGTCCGCCCTTTTTACAACACCATTGCCCGAAGCGTATACGGGGGTTCCTCTGGGGGCGGTAAAGTCCATGCCATAATGGAACTTTCTGGCCTTGGTAAAAGGGTCTCTTCTGTACCCAAAACCTGAAGCCATTCTTGTGAGGTTTTCATTATTGACCGGTTGTATGGCAGGAATGGCTTCTAATAATTTTTGTTTTTCAGTCGCCATCCGCGCCACTTCATCAAGCGAACGCGATTGTACAACAATTTGTTTGGTGAGAATGTCTAACCGCTTACTGGTATTGATCAGGAGTTGAGAGTTGTCGAACCCTTCCAGGTCTTTGTAACGGTTAACACCCCCAAAACCGGCCTTGCGCTGTTCTTCTGGAATTGGATTTGATTCAAAATACACCCGATAAAGATTGTTGTCCCGCTCAGCAAGTTCTTCTAGAACACTTTCAGCTTGTTCCATTTTTTTGTTGAGCAAATCATATTGGAGCTCCATTTGTGCAAATTCCCGACGCAATTCTCTCTCCTTGGGTGTTTGTATATTAGGAATATTGATGTAGGCTAAAAGAAGCAGGAAACCGCTCAGGACGACCCCCAAGAGGGTCAAGAAAAATAGGCCGATTTTCCGTCCGCGTTTGGGTTGGATTTTGCGGTAGGAAAGCGTCTCGCTATCGTAGTAATATTTTACCTTAGACATAATTTAAAAAGTCCTATTTTTGCGTGTAAATAAGGTGATTCCATTGATTCAACGCCTCGCAAATATAAAAATTGTTTGCCAGACTCAGCTCAGGAGCCCTAATTCTCTTAATAAAGATATATGACCGCTCAAGTAATTCGTCAGAAATTTTTAGATTTTTTCAAGTCCAAGGGACATGAGATTGTAGCCTCAGCGCCTATGGTGATCAAAGGTGACCCGACGCTGATGTTCACCAATGCCGGTATGAATCAGTTCAAGGAATATTTTTTGGGCAATAAAGCGGTAACACATCCGCGCGTGACCGATACACAAAAATGCCTCAGAGTGAGCGGAAAGCATAACGATTTAGAGGAAGTTGGTATCGACACTTATCACCATACGATGTTTGAGATGCTGGGCAACTGGAGCTTTGGCGATTATTTCAAAAAAGAGGCTATAGAATGGGCTTGGGAACTCTTGACAGAGGTTTATGGCATCGAGCAAAAATCCTTATACATCACCATTTTTGAAGGGGATGCTGAAGAAGGTTTGGCTCGTGATCAAGAGGCCTATGATTTGTGGAGGAATTTGGTGCAAGAGGACCATATCATTAATGGCAATAAAAAAGATAATTTCTGGGAAATGGGCGAGCAGGGGCCCTGTGGTCCGTGCAGTGAAATTCATGTAGACCTGAGGTCGGAGCAAGAAAAGCAAAGCGTTGCTGGTGCAGATCTGGTCAATAAAGACCATCCATTGGTCATCGAAATCTGGAATTTGGTTTTCATGCAGTTCAACCGTAAAGCAGACCGTAGTTTAGAGAAATTACCGGCACAACATGTTGATACTGGTATGGGATTTGAGCGTTTGTGCATGGTGCTTCAGGGCAAAACAAGTAATTATGATACGGATGTATTCTCACCCATCATCACTGAGATAGAGGCGATCACTAGCCATAAATACGGAGATGACCACAAGACTGACGTGGCCATGCGGGTCATTGCAGATCATGTGCGCGCCGTTGCTTTTTCTATTGCAGACGGTCAGTTGCCCAGTAACTCAGGTGCTGGTTATGTCATTCGTCGTATTTTGCGCCGCGCCATTCGCTATGGTTACACCTTCCTCGATGTCAAGGAACCTTTTATGTTTCAATTGGCAGTGACCTTGACGAAAATGATGGGAAAGGCCTTTCCAGAGTTGGTGCGTGAACAGAACCTGATTAAGAATGTGATCCGTGAGGAAGAACTGTCTTTTTTGAGAACATTAGACCAGGGATTGATCCTTTTGGACCAGGTCATTGAATCTTGTAAGACAAAGACCGTTTCTGGGACCAAGGCTTTCGAGCTTTATGACACCTATGGGTTTCCCATCGACTTGACGGCACTCATCTTGCGCGAACGTGGCTTGGATTTGGATCATGAAGGTTTCTTATCGGCCCTCGAGGAGCAAAAAACAAGATCAAGGGCAGCAACAAAAATCCAAACTGGCGATTGGACGCTTTTGACCGATGACCAAGAGCAAGATTTTGTAGGCTTTGATACTTTAGAGACAGAAGTTCATATCGTCAAATACCGCAAAATTGAGCGCAAGAAAGACGGTGAACTATTTCAATTGGTATTCAACCAAACCCCATTTTATGCTGAGGGTGGTGGGCAAGTAGGCGACAAGGGATACTTGGAGGCCAAAAATGGAGAAGTGGTTTACATCATCGATACAAAAAAGGAAAATAACCTCATCATTCATTTTGCCAAAAGCTTACCTAAGGATTTAGACCAAAATTATCGAGCAGTCGTTGAGGCCCATCAACGCGCTTTTACCGCAGCAAACCACACTGCAACACATTTATTGCATCAAGCACTTCGAGACGTTTTGGGACCACACGTGGCGCAAAAAGGATCTATGGTTCATAGTGGTAATTTGCGTTTTGATTTTTCTCATTTTGCCAAAATGACGGACCAAGAACTGCAACAGGTAGAGGACTTTGTCAACACCCGTATTCGAGATGGTTTGGCACTAGAAGAATACCGATCAATTCCTTATGATGAGGCGATTGATATGGGGGCGATGGCACTATTTGGCGAAAAGTACGGAGAGACCGTAAGGGCTATAAAATTTGGTCATTCCATTGAGTTATGTGGGGGTACCCATGCAGACAATACCCGAGACATTTGGCACTTCATCATTACCTCAGAAGCTGCTGTTGCGAGTGGTATCAGAAGAATAGAGGCCATAACAGGCCAAGCTGCCAAAGACTTTTTTGAGCAGCGGACCACGGCTTATAAAGCCATTCAGAAACTATTGAACCAGGCAGTGGATCCAGCCTTGGCAATAGAAAAAATGCAGTCAGAAATTGCGGAACTCACCAAACAAAATCAGCAGTTAGTCAAGCAGAAAGCACAAGGGCTCAAAGGTGAATTGAAGGCGGCTGTTGTGCCCGTAAACGGGGTCAACTTTTTAGCGACCCATATAGACCTGGATCCTGCCAATCAAAAAGATTTGGCCTTTACATTAGGTCAAGAGATAGAGGATTTATTTTTAATTTTTGCGAGTCAAGAACCCGGCAAGGCTTTATTGACCTGCTACATTGCCAAAGATCTTGTCTCGGCCAGAAACTTGAATGCCGGGACCATTGTCCGTGAATTGGGTCGATTCATTCAAGGCGGTGGCGGAGGTCAACCATTTTTTGCGACCGCTGGAGGAAAGCGGCCAGAAGGATTAGATCAAGCCCTTGAAGCGGCACGTGAATACATCATCTGATGCGCTTTTTTACCCCATTATCGCCCAAGGAGTCAGAACAGAAGGTGGTACTTGACTCACGTATTTGTGGTCTTGGATCTTGCTTCGCTCAAACTATTGGGGATCGCTTAAATTACTATAAATGGCCAACGACGATCAATCCATTTGGGGTCGTATTTCATCCTTTGGCCATAGAATCACTTTTGGATAGGGCCGTAAATGAACGCTTTTTTGCCAAAGAGGACTTATACCAATCAGGAGATTTGTTCCATGCTTTAGCAGTAAACGCTTCATTTGCCCATCACTCATCAGCCGCCCTCATCAGGGCATTGAATGACCAGCTTCTTATTTTGAGAGCAGGCCTGGTCAGCGCGACACATATTCTATTGACCTTTGGGACTGCTTATTGTTTCAGATTAAAGACCACAGGTCAAGCGGTAGGCAATTGTCATAAATTACCCCAAGCACTTTTTGAGAAAGAGCTTTTGAGCGTTGAGCAGATCAATAACAGCATGGCCCGCACCCTATCGCTAATTCGCGCAATAAATCCGAAGGCACAAGTTATTCTGACCGTGTCCCCTGTGCGTCATCTTAAGGATGGTATGGTCGAAAATAACCGAAGCAAATCCCAATTGCTCACAGCGGTGCATCAGGTCGTTGGGCAATGGCCTCAAGCGCTGTACTTTCCGGCCTATGAATTAATGATGGATGTCTTGAGGGACTATCGGTTTTATAAAGCAGACATGATTCACCCGAGCGAGGAGGCTCAAGACTTTATTTGGGAGCATTTTTGCAACACCGTAGTTGATCCACAAATGCAACCACTGCTGCAGGAGATTGCCACTATCCAGCAAGGATTAGCCCATAGGCCAATACATCCAGAGCGTGCTGCTCATCAAGATTTCAAAGTCAAGCTCGAAGAGCGCATCGCAAAATTACAGGAGCGTCATCCACACATCAAGTTTTAGATTTTGAACCCGGATGGACTTTAGGCCAAGCCAAAAGTCTTTTGAATTTCATCCACATGGTCCAGCTTTTCCCAAGTAAACAATTCTACTTCCTTACTGATTGAAGTTTTGTCAGGGCGGTAAAACGTTTTGGTAATGACCTCTGGCGTACGCCCCATATGGCCATAAGCTGCCGTTTCTAAATAAATAGGCTGTCTGAGCTTAAGCCTTTTTTCAATGGCTGCTGGGCGCAAGTCAAATACCTCCAATAAGGCTCGTGCAATAGCACCATCGTTCATGTCGACTTTGGCCGTACCGTAGGTATTGACAAATATCCCAACCGGCTCTGCCACACCGATGGCATAACTGACTTGTACTAAAATTTCGTCACATACTCCTGCGGCCACCATATTTTTGGCGATATGCCTTGTGGCATATGCTGCTGAGCGGTCTACCTTACTCGGATCTTTACCTGAGAAAGCACCGCCACCATGCGCTCCTTTACCACCATAGGTGTCCACGATAATTTTTCGCCCAGTCAGCCCAGTATCACCATGGGGACCGCCAATCACAAACTTTCCTGTGGGGTTAATGTGGTAGGTGATGTCCTGATCGAATAGTTGCTGCAGTTCTGGCTTGAGTTGTGCTTTGACCCTCGGGATCAAAAGGGTGATCAAGTCATTTTTTATTTTGGCTAACATTTTGGTTTCGTCAGGGTCAAAATCATCATGTTGCGTCGAAATGACAATACTGTCAATGCGGACAGGAACATTGTCATCATCGTACTCAATAGTGACTTGACTCTTGGAGTCTGGCCTTAAGTAGTCTACAGCATCACTCTCGCGGCGCATGGCTGCCAATTCAATTAATATTTTGTGTGACAAATCTAGTGCTAGCGGCATATAATTGTCGGTTTCCTTACTGGCATAACCAAACATCATCCCCTGATCACCAGCACCCTGCTCCTCTTTGGTCTCGCGGTCGACGCCACGATTAATGTCGGCACTCTGTTCGTGGATGGCTGATAAAACACCACAAGAATTGCCGTCAAATTGATAATCTCCTTTAGTGTAACCAATCTGATTGATGACATCACGAGCAATTTTTTGTACATCGAGGTAGACCTCAGACTTTACCTCGCCAGCCAAAACCACTTGACCGGTAGTGACTAGCGTTTCGCATGCCACCTTAGATTCAGGATCGAAAGCCAAAAAATGATCAATTAGTGCATCACTGATTTGGTCTGCTACTTTGTCGGGATGTCCCTCAGAAACACTCTCTGATGTAAATAAATAAGCCATAATGTTGGTATGTAAAGGTCGTCAAACTGAGTGCAAGCGAAGGAAGTGTATACTGCCTTTAGCATTTTTTTTGGAGGTTGCAATCAGTCAAATCTGTCCTCATTATTGAAGGGCAAAGGTAGCCATTAAAACCTTTTTTTGAAAAATATTTCGGGTCAATTAGATCTTCATGGATGATGTGTGGTGATTGATCCTTCACTTATCGTGTTGTGCGGTGTCCCAATGGACCGCTTCTAGGGGTGATGAAAGTTACTGATTTGACCTGGGGGTAAAAGATGGCTGTCGTATAATTATTTATGTAAGCATCTATAAATCAATATATTAAATAATTTAATGGGCTTTTGGACTTGTGTTGCTAAGATCAATAGCCAAGCGCTGTGGTTTCGTAGCGGAGTATTTTTGTCAAAAATAAAAGACCAATGGCCTCACATCCACTTAATCGCTACAGCAAAACGGTCACACAAGACCCAACGCAGCCTGCTGCCCAGGCCATGTTGTACGCCATTGGTTTTGCGCCAGAGGATTTTCATAAACCGCTTGTGGGCATCGCCAGCACGGGTTATGAAGGCAATCCCTGTAACATGCACCTCAATGATTTGGCCCTTCAAGTCAAGAAAGGTACTCTGGAGTCTGGCACCTTGGGCCTTATATTCAACACCATAGGGGTGAGTGATGGCATCTCAATGGGAACACCAGGGATGCGTTATTCATTGCCATCTCGTGATGTCATTGCCGACTCTATGGAGACGGTTGTTCAGGCCATGAGCTATGACGCCTTGGTGACTGTGGTCGGTTGTGACAAAAACATGCCAGGAGCACTTATGGCCATGATTCGTTTGAATCGCCCTTCTATTTTGGTTTATGGTGGTACCATCGACTCAGGTTGTCATAACGGCCAAAAGCTAGATGTGGTTTCGGCTTTTGAAGCTTGGGGCAGCAAGGTTGCAGGAACCATTACAGAAAATGATTATCAGCAGGTTATTGAGAAGGCTTGTCCGGGTGCAGGTGCATGTGGCGGTATGTATACCGCCAATACTATGGCTAGTGCGATTGAAGCCTTAGGAATGAGTTTGCCCTATAATTCGTCAAATCCTGCTTTAAGTCCAGAAAAACAAGAAGAATCGATTCGCGCTGGTGAGGCGATGCATGGGCTACTTGAAAAAGATATAAAACCCAGTGACATCATCACCAAGGCCTCATTAGAAAATGCTGTGCGCCTGGTGACGGTGCTTGGTGGCTCAACGAATGCCGTTTTGCATTTTTTGGCCATTGCGCGTGCGGCTCAAATTGATTTTACCCTAGAAGATTTTCAACGCATTAGCGACACGACACCTTTTTTGGCCGACTTAAAACCTAGTGGTCAATACCTCATGGAGGATGTTCATGCTATTGGGGGCATACCGTCCGTTTTGAAATATTTACATCAACAAGGACTGATTAACGGGGAATGTCTGACGGTAACAGGAAAAACCATGGCCGAAAACCTGGCATTGGCTCAAGAGCTGCCCGTGGATCAACAGGTGATCAGACCAGTATCAGCGCCCCTCAAAGCAACAGGTCATTTGCAAATGCTCTATGGCAATCTTGCACCTGAGGGCAGTGTGGCCAAGATTACAGGAAAGGAAGGGCTCTATTTTAGTGGGCCAGCAAAAGTTTTTGACAGTGAATTTGAGGCCAATCAGGGCATCGGAAATGGCGCAGTCGTAAAAGGGGACGTTGTGGTCATCCGTTATGAAGGTCCAAAAGGCGGACCGGGTATGCCAGAAATGCTTAAGCCCACTGCCGCCATTATTGGTGCAGGTCTTGGAAAGGATGTGGCCTTGATCACAGACGGTCGGTTTTCTGGAGGGACACATGGATTTGTCGTAGGCCACATCACACCAGAAGCACAAGAGGGTGGTGTTTTGGCTTTGGTACAGAATGGCGACACCATCAGCCTTGATGCCGAGCAAAAAACGATTGACTTATTGGTCTCAGAACAAGAATTGGCCGCGAGACGACAAAACTGGACGGCACCTGCACTCAAATTTAATCGAGGTGTCTTGTACAAATATGCCAAAACAGTCTCTACAGCGTCAAAAGGCTGTGTTACAGATGAATTCTAATAAGCCCGAAATGCAAACGACGACAATAAAATCAGATACTTCAAAATTGCAAAACGCTCAGCGCATGACCGGTTCTGAAGCCATCGTGAGAAGCTTGATCGCAGAGGGTGTGGAAGTGATTTATGGTTATCCTGGTGGTGCCATAATGCCCGTTTATGACGCCCTTTATCACTTTCAAGATGAGTTACATCATGTCCTGACACGTCATGAACAGGGCGCAACGCATGCGGCCCAGGGTTATGCCAGAATCTCAGGAAAAGTAGGTGTGGCTTTGGCCACATCTGGACCAGGAGCGACAAATCTCATCACCGGTATCGCAGACGCTCAAATCGATTCGACACCACTAGTATGCATCACCGGCCAAGTGCCGTCTGGACTCTTGGGTAGTGACGCTTTTCAGGAAACAGATATTGTTGGTATTTCAACACCAGTGACCAAATGGAACCACCAAGTCACTAAGGCTTCCGAGATTCCACAAGTGATTGCCAAGGCTTTCTATATTGCGCGGAGCGGACGACCAGGCCCTGTGCTTATTGACATCACCAAGGATGCGCAGTTTGACACCTTAGACTTCGTCTACCAGAAATGTACAGGAATAAGGAGTTATACGCCAGAACCGCAATTGAACTTGGCGTGCGTTAAAAGTGCTGCTGCATTGATCAATCAAGCCAAAAAGCCACTGGTGGTATGGGGTCAAGGTGTTATTTTATCTGGAGCGGAGCAAGTATTTAGATCTGTGATTGAAACTGCTGGATTGCCTGCAGCATGGACCATACTCGGTGCTTCGGCTATTGAGACAAGCCATCCCCTCAATGTCGGGATGGTCGGCATGCATGGGAACTATGCGCCCAATGTATTGACCAACGAATGTGATGTGCTTATTGCTATAGGGATGCGTTTTGACGATCGTGTCACGGGGCATTTAGAAACGTACGCCAAGCAAGCTAAAGTCATTCATTTTGAAATTGATCCTGCAGAAATCAACAAAAACGTCACCGCCGATATAGCCGTTTTAGGTGACGCTAAAAAAACCCTCGAGGCCTTGCTTCCTCTGCTGACCCAAAATACCCACGAGTCATGGCGTGGACGTTTTGCTGCTTTGCATGAAATAGAATATGATCAGATCATACAACGGGACCTGTTTCCAACGAAGGAAGGCCTCACCATGGGGGAAGTGATCCACAAAATCAATGTTTATTCAAAAGGAGAAGCTGCCATCGTGACTGATGTTGGTCAGCACCAAATGATCGCTTGTCGATATGCCCATTTCAACCAGACCAAAAGCAATATCACCTCGGGTGGTTTAGGGACTATGGGCTTTGCTTTGCCCGCAGCGATTGGGGCCAAGATGGGCGCTCCAGAGCGGGAGGTTGTAGCGGTCATTGGCGACGGTGGTTACCAGATGACCATCCAGGAGTTGGGCACAATTTTCCAGACTCAAGCGGCAGTCAAAATTGTCTTACTGAACAATAACTTTTTGGGTATGGTCCGTCAATGGCAACAGTTGTTTTTTGACAAGCGATATGCCTCTACCGAACTGATCAATCCTGATTTTGGGATGATCGCAAGTGCCTATCATTTGCCCACCAAAAAGGTCGCTCAACGCGCTGACTTGGATGGGGCAATTGCTGAAATGATGGCGCACGATGGCCCATATTTTATGGAGGTTGTCGTGGAGCCAGAGGCCAATGTTTTTCCAATGATCCCCTCAGGTGCTTCGGTATCTGACATCAGATTATCTTAAAATTATGGAGACCACAATCAAACGCTTTACCGTTTCAATTTACACCGAGGATAATGTGGGTTTGCTCAACAGGGTCAGTGCGATTTTTCAGCGCAGGCACATCAATATTGAGAGCATCAGTTCTTCCGTATCAGAAATTGAGTCGGTCTCTCGATTCACCATATTAGTTTCTGTTACCGAAAGCAATATGCAGAAAATAATTGGCCAGATCGAGAAACAAGTTGAGGTCATTAGGGCATTTTATCACACCGATGAGGAGACCATTTATCAGGAATCCTGTTTGTTCAAAATCAGCAGCGACCTGCTTTTTGATGAGCGGCAAATTCAGAATATTGTCAAGGAGAGTCATGCCCGTATTGTTACGGTTAATAGAGAGTTTTTTGTCCTCGAAAAATCTGGCAGACGCCACGAAGTCGATCAGTTATACCGCGAGCTCAAGCCCTTTGGCATCATGCAATTCGTTCGCTCAGGTCGCATTGCCGTCACCAAAGAAAAAATGAAAATAACACACCTGTTAGAGCAGTTCAATCAGGTATAACATCAATTTTATGCAAAACTATTTCAACACTTTATCTTTAAGACAACAATTGGATCAACTGGGTCAGTGCCGGTTCATGACCTCAGATGAGTTCGCCTCTGGTGTTGACGCTTTGAAAGAAAAGAAGGTCGTCATCTTGGGTTGTGGTGCTCAAGGTTTGAATCAGGGACTCAATATGCGTGATTCTGGATTGCGCGTTTCTTACGCGCTGCGCCAGGAGGCGATAGAGCAAAAGCGGGCGTCCTATCTCAATGCTACTGAGCACGGATTTGAAGTGGGGACCTTCGAGACGTTGATTCCTCAAGCTGATGTGGTTTGTAATTTGACTCCAGACAAGCAGCACACGCCTGTGGTACAAAAAGTCATGCCTTTGATGAAACAAGGGGCGACTTTGTCCTATTCGCATGGCTTCAATATCGTAGAAGAAGGCATGGAGATTAGAGAGGATTTGACCGTCATCATGGTGGCGCCAAAGTGTCCAGGTTCTGAGGTTCGTGAAGAATATAAACGGGGTTTTGGTGTGCCCACATTAATCGCTGTGCATCCGCAGAACGATCCACAAGGTAAGGGTTGGGCTCAGGCCAAGGCTTATGCCTATGCTACAGGAGGACATCGGGCTGGCGTGCTCGCCTCGTCGTTTATTGCTGAAGTTAAAAGTGACTTAATGGGAGAGCAGACCATCTTGTGCGGCGTGTTACAGACGGGTTCTATATTGTGCTTCGACCACATGGTGGCTCAGGGTGTTGCCCCTGAATATGCCGCAAAACTTGTTCAATATGGTTGGGAAGCACAAACAGAGGCCCTCAAACATGGTGGACTGACCCATATGATGAACCGCCTCTCAAATCAAGCCAAGATTCGTGCTTTTGAATTGGCCGAAAACTTGAAAAAATTGCTCAAGCCTTTGTTTGAAAAACATATGGATGACATCATCAGCGGATCATTCTCTGCCACAATGATGGAGGATTGGGCCAATGATGATCAAGACTTGCTCACGTGGCGTGCTGCCACAGGAGAGACAGCATTTGAAAAAACGACTGCATCGCCTGACCCTATTCGAGAACAAGACTACTTTGATCAAGGGGTGTTGCTGTCGGCGTTCATTAAGACAGGGGTTGAATTGGCCTATGAAACAATGGTTTCGGCAGGGATCATTGCCCAGAGTGCTTATTATGAATCATTGCATGAGTTACCGCTCATTGCCAATACCGTGGCCAGAAAAAAGTTGTTCGAAATGAATAGGATCATTTCGGACACTGCAGAATACGGATGTTATCTGTTTGACCACGCAGCCAAACCTTTGTTGACAGATTTCATGAAAGACATTCAAAAATCCGATATTGGCCAGAGCCATTGTGGTCTTGAGGTGGATAACTTGCAATTGATTCAGGTGAATGAAGCTATCGCGGCCCATCCCATCGAGCGTGTCGGTAAAGACTTGCGTCAAGCCATGACCGATATGAAGGCCCTGAATACTAGATCATGAAGGCATTATGAGGTGCCTCAATGTCCAGTTATGAATGATGAACCCCGATATCGGGGTTTTTTTGTGGGTTTCAGATCTAAGGCCAAAGCCAGTCTTAATCTTGGAGTGAAAAACTTTCTTGTGAGTGGTCCTGCATGAACGAGTCATCACCTTTGCCAATAATTGTGGTCAAATCTTTTGACAATTGATGCGCGAATTTATACTTTGTAACCACTAACCAGTGCATTTTATGCACCACGGATGATAAGTCATCAAACCATTGTGTAGGAGTCATGCCCAAAGTTTACAAAGACCATTTATTTGATTTGATTCAGTCTCTGTCGAAGTCGGAAAAACGACATTTCCGTCTTTATGCGGGCCGTTTAGAGGGAAATGATCAAGCCAAATTCATGTTTCTTTTTGATCTTTTGGACAAGCAAATGCATTATGATGAGTCGCTTATCTTGGGGCATAAAGACATCACAAAAAAACAACTGCCGAACCTCAAGGGGCATCTCTATCGACAAATACTGATCAGTTTACGTCTTAATCCAATGCACCACAATGTGCGCGTACAGATTAGAGAGCAGCTCGATTTTGCGACGATCCTTTATCATAAAGGACTCTATGGGCAAAGTCTCAAAATATTGGGCAGAGTCAAGCAGTTGGCTCTTGATCATGAAGAA
>ENA-OUOG01001429-OUOG01001429.1-marine-metagenome-genome-assembly--contig:-NODE-1429-length-27867-cov-4.661137_pt1 | contig 27867 bp, 32 predicted proteins | sample MGYA00248635_ERZ508505 | MGnify/ENA primary metagenome ERZ508505 (study PRJEB26176, sample SAMN06267871) | marine metagenome | isolation source: Saanich Inlet, British Columbia, Canada | place: Pacific...
GAAGCCGAAGCCGAAGCCGAAGCCGAAGCCGAAGCCGAAGCCGAAGCCGAAGCCGAAGCCGAAGCCGAAGCCGAAGTCGAAGCCGAAAGGCACTCTAGTGATGACGAGAAGCCCGAATGATGAACTTTTCGTCAGTCGTTGATCAAGTTTGCTCAGATCCGTTGACTGCTCCGCCGGAACGGACAGGGACATTGGTTCGAGTTGTCGGAATGACACTCGAAGCACGTGGAATTTTGGCGCCAGTAGGTGCGTTATGTCGCATCGAAAGTGCCAACCATGACAGTTTTGATGCAGAGGTTGTTGGTTTTCACAACGAAACTTTATACCTGATGCCATTTACGGACCCGTCCGGTGCCGGACCTGGTGCGAGAGTGAGATTGCTCAGCTCGACCGCCAAAGCAGCCGTGGGAAATGCGCAGTTAGGCAGAATCTTGGATGGGTTAGGTCAGCCGCTCGATGGAAAGCCTGCGCCTCTCGTCGATAAACATTTAGGTCTTCAAGGTCTCATCATCAATCCGATGGAGCGAGGGAAGATTGATACTCCTCTTGATGTGGGCGTTAAAACAATTAATGGTCTTTTAACACTCGGACGCGGGCAGCGTGTTGGCCTCATGGCGGGGTCAGGGGTCGGTAAGAGCGTTCTTCTCGGGATGATGACGAAATATACGGACGCTGATGTGGTCGTGATTGGGCTGATTGGCGAACGGGGTCGAGAAGTGAAGGAGTTTATTACTGAGACGCTTGGTCCCGACGGTCTTGCTAGAGCAATCGTGATTGCCTCTCCAGCCAATGAGTCCCCAGTCCTTCGTCTGCGAGCGACGATGTTGGCTCACTTGGTTGCTGAGTATTGGCGAGATCAAGGGAAGAATGTTTTGCTATTGGTTGATTCGATGACACGAGTTGCTCATGCGCAGCGAGAAATTGGTCTCGCCGTGGGTGAGCCTCCAACATCCAAGGGTTATCCACCATCCGTTTTCGCATTACTCCCAAAATTAATCGAGCGATCCGGGGTTGGTAGACACGGTTATGGATCGATCACAGCAATTTATACTGTATTGGCGGAAGGTGATGATCGTGCGGATCCCATTATTGATATCACTCGAGCATCGCTCGATGGCCAAGTCATGCTATCTCGCGAATTAGCTGATGCAGCTTTTTATCCTGCGATTGATCTGACAGGTTCGGTTAGTCGAGTCATGAATCAGTTGGTGAGCCCGGAGCAGTTGAAACGAGCGAATCATTTCAGGCGGCTTTGGACCTTATATCAACAGAATAAGGATTTGATTCAAGTCGGAGCCTATGAACAGGGTACCAATCCAGAGCTGGATGAGGCGATTCAAAAGCGTTCTCAGTTCGAGCATTTTATGCGTCAAGATGAGTCGGAACGCTTCGATAAAGATGCTACCCAAAACGCATTGAACGGAGTCGTCTAATGAGTTGTTGGGATATTTTAGAACGACGAGCAAAGGTTGATCGCGATCAGGCCGCTGAGGCAGTTTCGAGAGTGAAAGCTGCAATCGAAGAACAGCAAATTCTCTGTGATCGCACTCAAGAAATAGCGAATCAATATCAAAAAAAAATCGAATCGACCCAGGGTTCCGCCACACATTTTGGTGATATACAACTGTATCGAACATCGCTTAAGCAAATGCAGCAGGCGATCTCTTATATTCAAACTCAGATCGCAACATTAGAGTTGGACTTGAAAGGAAAGCAGCGGAATCTGACGCTCGCTGAAATTGAACGACAAAAATACCAGAAGCTTGTTGAGCGGGAGCAGCTCCAGATTGCGAAAATTGTCGCTCATCGTGAAGCGCGCGAATTGGATGAGATTGGCGGTCAATTGCATTACCGGAAATCAAAGCTGGCCTAAACCTTGCTCTAGTCTTTGTAGAGTTATTTTTTAAGGACTGAGTTGGCCATGTCGTCTGCCTCAACTATGACTATTTCGCTTCAGACATCCTCGTCTTCAAAACCGAGAAATATTGATCAACCTCCTGAAAATAGTGCGTCTGGAAATGATCGCACCAATCATGGGTTTGGGGCAGCGCTTGGACAAGCTCGGTCAACCCAGGAACCGAAGTCCGGCAATGCGTTGCCGCAGGAGGATGCGATGCCCTCTCAACACTCATCGCTGGAGCACAGTGTTGACGTCAGTCATGATGATTTGCAGACTCAGCAGGCTGGGGCGCTGACGCTTGTAACATCAAGCTCTTCCAAAACCTCTGTTTCTGACGAATCGTTGATTGCATTTATGCAGGATCAAGGTTTCTCCCGTGCTGACATGGCGCAGTTATTGGTTGGGAAGACGAGTGAAGCATCTTTAAAGACCGGATTAACGTCTGATTGGTTGAAGCTGAAAGCGGGCGATGGGTTGGATGAGCCGAAGATCGTGGATCTTAATCCGGCGAATCTTGCGGAAGCGCTGGCTGCGCAGTTGCTTGAGCCAAAGTCACCCGCCAAATCGGCAGCGATTATCGAGTTACTGGCCGTCAAGCAGATTCCACAGGTCGCGAAGTTAAACATCACTAGCGATGTTGGCGATCAAATGAGCATCAAATTGACGGATCTGTTGCCTTCATTGGCCAAAAAGCCGATGCCCGGGGGTTCTCAAGGCGGCGGATCCTTTGCCGAATCAGGTGCGTTCTCAGCAGACCAATCGGATACAAGATCTTTAGTAGACTCAGCTCAGGGCTCACAAACGAAAGAGTTTCGGGAGTTTTTGGCTGAACATTTAAAGCGCGCTGAATCTCTTCGTGAGCTGACCGATAAGCTTGGTACTATGGTCGCTCGACAAATTGCCGGTCAGATTGGTCGAGGGCGTTGGAGTTTGGAAATTGCGATGCACCCAGCTGAACTCGGATCCATTGAGGTTGAGATGGAGATGACAGAAAGGGGGCTTGAAGCAAGTTTCCGAGCATCTCATTCTGTGACTAGAGACCTGTTAATGGAATCGATGCCACGCCTGAAGACTTGGTTCGAGGAAGGTGGCATCGATGTTGCATATACCGGATTAACCCAAGATTCTGATGCTCAGAATGGCGGAAACTCGACAGGTGAGCAGACTAAATCCGCTCAGTCGGAAATTCAGAGCACAGAGACTGACGAGTCATCTGAGATCACTGATAACCAGTTAGTCGGTGATGGTTCAGTCAGATTAGACATACGCGTTTAGTAAAGAGGATTCAGCATGGCTGACGATCAGATTGAAGAAGAAGAAGGCGGTGGCAAAAAAGGTGGTCTGATTAAGATCATCCTTTTAGTGGTTGGTGTCGTTCTAGTGGTGTTGTTAACTATTGGTTTGACACTGTATTTCACTGGTTTTTTTGATCCAGGTCCTGAAGAGGTTGCCGAAGAGCAGATCAGCGCGTTGGAGACTGAAGCGGCTGCTGCGGCTGATGAGATCGGCCAACAACCAGCGAAGATCCAGTTAGAAGCTCCAGCGATTGAAAAGTTTGAGACGGTTTATTATGAACTTGACCGTGAATTTTTGGCGAACGTGTCAAATTCTCGAAAGGTCATGCAGATCAAGCTTGCAATCATGACGCATTATGACGAACAGGTGATTGCTAACATTGAAAAGCACACATTTGCGATTCGATCGTCAATCCTTGACATCATGCGCCAAGTGACCGAACAGGATATTGATTCGGCAGAGTTTCGGACGACGATGGCTGAAGATATTCGGCTAGCGATGAATGCAACGCTTGAAGAATTTGAAGACTTCGGCGGTATTGAGAAAGTCTATTTCTCAGAGTTTATCGTTCAGTAATTAGGGGAACATCATGGCTGAGAGTCTGTTAACACCAGAAGAGCTCGAAGCGTTGGCCGAAAGTGTTGATGCCGGTGATCTGGAAACCGATACTGGATTCAATCTGCAGGCTCGTGTGGTGAAGCACGATCTGGCATCAGAAGATTCGACCCTCGGAGTCAATCTCTCGTCGATTGATATGATTAATGAGCGGTTCATCCGGATGTTCCGATTAGGCCTGTTGGAGGTCTTGAGAACAAGCCCCCGGATTAATCCGGCTCGCGTCCGGATCATGAAGTTTGGTGATTATCTGCCCGACCTTAAGCCGCCACTGTCAGTGACCACCATCAGAACACCGCCACTTCGCGGTTCATCGATGGTTTTGATTGAGCCGAACATCATTTTCTCGGCACTCGATAATTTTTTTGGCGGGTTTGGTCGAGGAATCGGAGCGCTGCCTCCTGGACGCCTCTTTACACCCACTGAGACCCGAATCATCAAGATGATGGTGGATCAGCTGTTCTTTTCGCTTCAAGAAGCTTGGGCTCCGCTAATGCCGATTGAGTTAGAAACAGTCAGCTCAGAAATCAATCCACAATTTGCGCAAATCGTGGATGAAAATGATTTGATTATATTGTCGCGGTTTGAGGCAGAGCTTGGCGACAACGTGAAGGGCTTCATCGATATCGTTTATCCGTATGCTGCATTAAAGCCATTCCGTGAATTACTGAGAAGTCGGTTACAAACTGGTGATGGTAATGAAGAGTCCGATCGTTTATGGCTTGAGAATATGGAGCTGGCATCGGGTGACGCGGAGGTGCAGGCGAAAGTTGAGCTGGCTAAGTTTAAAGTCCCAGTCAGTGAGTTTGAGAATTTAGAAGAAGACCAAGTGCTGTTCTTTAAGAAACCGGACTACGCGCGCTTGATAGTGAACGAAGTCCCGATCTTTGAGACCTCTGTGGGTACGCATGGGACTCAGGGGGCGATTAAGATCGAGAATCCAATTAGGCCTGAAGAGAGCAATGATTAAGTCGATCCGACTGATGGAGGTGGATTGTGAGTGAATTTGAAGCAGATGATGCGATGGAAACAGAGAACGCAGCGATTGCTGACGAAAAGGTGGAAGCGTCTGACGCTAAGCTACCGTCAAAAATGAACCGTGAAGTGATCGAGAATATTCCGGTGACACTGTCGATTGAGGTTGGTCGTGCGTCGTTGAAGATTCGAGATCTCATGCGTTTAACCCAAGGCAGCGTGGTGGAGTTAGATCGTCTCGCTGGAGAGCCCCTAGATATCGTGGTTAATGATACAGTTGTTGCTCAGGGAGAGGTGGTCTTGGTGAATGACCGTTATGGTGTTCGCTTAACGCAAGTGATTTCAGCGGCTGACCGGATCAAAAACCTCTAATCCAACCGATTGCGAGGGTTCGTGGGTGGAATACGTTGACTGGGTTTCATTTGTCTTAAGTTTCCTGCTTGTGATCGCCTTGCTCGGGGCAACACTTTGGGGCCTGAAGCGATTCGGCCGAATGCAGTTGCAGAATCGATCTGGTCAGGCATCAATTAAACTGATCGATTCGTTTAGTCTTGGCTCTCGCCAGCGTATCATTCTGGTTGAGTCAGATAACCAAAGGATCCTTGTCGGTGTGTCGCCGCAGTCAATCTCGGGCCTGGGTCAATGGGTCAATGACGAAGCTCCCGAATTCTCCGAAATGTTGAAAAATGCGACGACTCAAACGGAGTCAGCACAGTGATTAAATTATTTCTTCTTTTCAGCATGTTTGCGATGCCTGCTTTTGGTGACGCATTGCCTATTGTCACCGTGACTGAGGAAGAGGGCGCCACTCAGTACAGCCTCACGTTACAACTGTTAGCGTTGATGACGCTTCTTTCGCTGTTACCGGCGATGCTTTTGGGTCTTACCTCATTTGTTCGGATTATCATTGTCCTGTCGTTACTGAGGCAGGCGTTAGGTACCATGCAAACACCCCCAAATCAGGTGTTGTTGGGAATTGCTCTCTTCTTGACGTTTTTTGTCATGGCGCCAGTTTTTAATAGTGTTTATGACACAGCAGTATTGCCTTATTTGAATGAGGAAATCTCGATCGAGGCTGCGATCGCCGCCGCCGAGATCCCTGTGCGCGGGTTTATGCTCAATCAGACGCGGCAGGAAGACATTGGTATGTTCGTTCAGATTGCTGGGTTGGAAGCGATACCTGCGCCAGAGGATGTTCCTTTTTCGATTTTAGCTCCCGCGTTCATTACCTCAGAATTGAAGAGCGCATTCATCATCGCATTTATGATTTACATTCCATTTGTCGTCATTGATCTGATTGTTGCGAGTGTTTTGATGTCGATGGGCATGATGATGCTGTCGCCGATGATGATCTCAATGCCATTTAAATTGATGCTCTTTGTCTTGGTCGATGGCTGGACGCTAATCATGGGATCGCTGGCGTCAAGCTTTGCGATGCCCTAGGAGGTTTCGATGTTGGATACAGCATTGGTTGTTGATTTGGGACGAGAGGCATTGTGGGTCGCTGTGCTCATTGCGAGTCCGATGCTTGGTATTGCTCTGGTTGTGGGCCTTATCATCGGTATTATTCAAGCTGCGACTTCAATCAACGAGATGACTCTGTCGTTCATCCCTAAGATTGCCGCGTTAGTCATTGTCATGATTATTTTAGGGTCTTGGCAAATCTCGGTTATTGTCGACTTTACCCGAAAAATTTTCGAGCGGATTCCGACGCTCTTTTTCTAGGCTGGTCCATGGAATTATTCGTTGCGGATTTAATTGAGCGGTTTTATACCGCTTTGTGGCCTTTTCTCAGGATTGGCGCGATGTTGATCGCGGTTCCTGTGTTATCGATTGATGCGGTGTCTGTCCGCATCCGCATCTTGTTGACTCTAGCTCTGACATTGATGATTTACCCCTTGGTTGATTGGCCGACCATTGATCCCGTTTCCGCTGAAGGATTGTCGGAAATCGTGAATCAGATTTTGATTGGTGTGCTGATGGGTTTTTTCTTGCAGATCGTCACAGCGGCAGTTGTTGTTGGTGGGCAGGCGATTGCTAATGCCATGGGATTATCCATGGCAACCATGGTTGACCCAGGTCTCGGTACCGTTCCTTTGGTTTCTCAATTTCTATTGCTGTTAGCGACACTGATTTTCTTGGGAGTTGGTGGTCATATGCTGATTATCGGGATCTTGCTTCGGAGTTTTGAAACATTCCCGGTTGGTGTAGCGTTTATTGGCGGGGCAAATTTTGGAGCATTAGTGGAATGGAGCGCGATGATTTTCCTCGGTGGCGTATTGATCGCATTGCCAGTCATGGTCGCGCTTTTATTAGTGAACACAGGAGTTGGCGTCATTACGCGGGCGGCTCCAAGTTTAAATATATTCGCAGTGGGATTTCCGGTTTTCTTTTTAACGGGCTATGCGGTTCTGATTCTCTCGATGGCAGGTATTGGTGCGCGAATTCAATGGCTCTGGTTTGAAGGGATTGAACGCGTGAAAGACTTTGTTCTCGTACCTGGGGTGCTCTAATGGCTGAAGACGCACCAGAAGACGACGAAAAAACCGAAGAGCCCACCGCCAGGCGCCTCGAGAAGGCGCGGGAAGATGGCCAAGTTCCCCGATCTCAGGAACTTGGTGTTGCTGCGGTGATGATCAGTTCGATGACTGCTCTCTATCTGATGGGAGGCTGGTTGATCGGTAACCTTGCGACCTTATTCGCCTCTGGATTTGTGATCGACCGTCGTCAAATTTATTCTGAAAATCTAGGAATGGTTCAGTTTGCCGATATTGGTCGCGAAGCGTTTTTGCTCATTGTTCCACTGCTTCTACTGACTTTTGTGGTCGCGATTTTAGCGTCATCGGCGATGGGCGGCTTAAACTTCGCATGGAAAGCCGCGGCACCCAAAGCATCCAAGCTCAATCCATTGAACGGTTTTAAACGGATGTTTGGTTTAAAAGCCTTGGTTGAGCTGGTGAAATCGGTTTTGAAGTTTTTGCTCGTGGCGGGCGTTCTTGCGTATTTCGTTTACGACTTTGCAGATGAGTTAGTGGCTCTGTCCGGGATGGCGATTGAGCCCGCGTTAATCGCAGCTGCCGAGATGGTTGGTTTAACCACGTTGGTAGTCACGGCGACCTTAGTTCTGATTGCAGCCATTGACGTGCCATTCCAAGCCTTTGAATTTAACAAACGCATGCGCATGACCAAACAAGAAATCAAGGATGAATATAAAGATATCGAGGGTCGCCCTGAAGTCAAAGCGCAAATTCGGCGAAAGCAGCGTGAAATGGCTGAACAACGGATGATGGATCAAGTCAAAGAGGCCGACGTTGTCATTACGAACCCAGAGCATTTTGCGGTCGCTTTAGTGTATGACCCTGAGGCTGATGGCGCACCAGTTGTGATTGCAAAAGGTGTGGATCATGTGGCTCTGAGAATTCGAAATGAAGCCAGTGAGCATGGCGTCGTTCAAGTGGAGATTCCTCCGTTGGCTCGTGCCTTATATTTCACGACTGAAATCGATCGAACGATTCCTGAAGATCTTTATTACGCCGTCGCTCAGGTGATCGCATATGTATTTAGTCTGGCAAGCGTCCGTCGAGACGGGCAAACTGCTGGTAAGCCGAACCCGGACATTCCTGATCATTTCCGGTTCGACGCAGAAGGTAACCCCGAATAATGAAAGGTACGCACAGTCATGTTTGACGCACTCCCCACGAAACTTTGCCAAGAGAATGGTGAAATCTTTTTCCGGGGCACTGATTTTTCGCGATTTCAGCGTGTATTCGACGCAGTCGTCAATGATGCGCAGCATCTTTTAGTGACTAGTCACTATGATGGTGTGATCGATCATTACGGCAAAATGATGCTGAATCGACTAAAGATGCGATCAGGAATGGCCGTTGAGACCTACATGCCGGCCAGTACAGAAGCGATCGTGACTCGATTTAATGAGTTAGTAAACGCAATGTCGCTGGAGCAAGCGCGTGGCGAGCAAGATTCTGATTCGCCCGGTCGAATCATTGTTGTCAACGATCCCAAAGCGATCGATAGCGATGGATGGGCGTTGTTGTCTCGAATGGTGACTGACTTTCCTGGGTTGAATATGCGACTGGTATTTTTGCTTGATCGCATTCCGTCACATGTCGAGAAAGCACTTGATCGATTCGGGTCGCGGCTCATTCGTTGGGAGGTTGAGCCGCCAACCGCAGAAGAGCAGTTGGCGCTTCGTAAGGAAGGGATGTCTGAAGGGCTTGAATTTCAAGTTGAACGCGTTTTGTCTCGAATCAATCAAACCGTTTCTCAACAACTTGAGCCTAAGATCGCTGACGACGATCGTTCGATGTCTCTGCAACTCGATGTGGATGGCGCCTTGGGCGGAGCTACTGAGGCTGGTGAGCGTGAAGCCGATGATATGCGCGCGTTATTTGAAGAAGAGGAGCCGAGTCAAAAACGGAGCGGTCTTGGCCTCTTCACTCTGCTCATTGTGCTGGGTGTCGGTGTGATTTTCGTCGCCGGATTTGTCAGTCCTGACATTGGGAAACAACTGGATCGTGCGTTAAAACTAGCGGGTGTCGAGGAAAGTATTTTTACGCGTCGGGATCGTGGACAATCCGTGGTTGATGCAGCCTATGACGCCTCTGTACAACAAACGCCGAAAGCTCAACAGTCAACGCTGCCGAAGTTGCCAACGTTGGAACCCCTACCCTCGGACGAAGGTCGCCTGAGTGAGGAGCAAACGGCAACACCTGAACAGGCGGCGCGAACCGACATCGCAACGCAAATTGCACAAGAATCGGAAACGCTCCCGGCGCCAGTACCTCCAGTAACGCCGACGCAGGTTGTGGTCAGTGAGGCAACGCCGACCGTTGACGCTCCTGCTGTCACGTCGACCGATTCTGAAGTAGTGGCCGAGTCTACTGTCGAGATTGCTCCGGATCAGGTGGCACCTGCCTCAGAACCTGAGCCAGTCGTAGAGTCGTCGCAGCCAACCGACCCGGCAATTGACCGCGTCAAAAATGCCTCTCCTCGTAATCAGTTTGTCCAACATATTGTTTTGGCTTCTCGAGCTCGGGCAGACGCTTGGATCGTCGGACAGACTGGTGTCGATCAAGCGATGGTGGTGCCGATCAATGTCAATGGTGCCACTCGGTATGCGGTGGTGAGTGGGCCCTTCCAAAACCGAGCAGAAAGCCAGGCGTATATTCAAGGATTAGGAGCTGGTGCCGATTACTGGGTGAGAACAGCAGTATCTCTACAGCGGATTCTGCAAGACGGAGAGTGATAAGTGTCTGACGAACTTTTTCGACAGGATCGTAATCACGGCGATGAGCGAGCTGTCGTTCAGGGTAGTGATGGACCGAAACAACGAGAAAAGCTCGATGGACCCACGATTGGCGTCGATTTTTACAAAGACCGTTTTGAACGAGTGGATGCTGGGAAACGTGAGTATAGCGAAGGGGCATCGAATCGTACGGCAATGCGTCGTGTTCCGGATTATTCATCCTCTGAAAAGTTGAAGTCGGAAATTGCTGAAGTTGCAGCTCTCGGATTGATGACGTGGGAGTTGCCTGAGTGGCGTCCCGCGCAACTGAGCCGCGACATTCTCAAACGACTCACCGATACAGTGCATCAGCTTAAAGTCGTGATGAAAGCATCCGATTCTTTAAGTGAGCAAGTGGACGTTTTATACCAGGCTAGGACACAGTCTTCGTCTTCTGATGAATCCACTGCTGAAGAAACAACGGAAGAGACCAAAGATGAGTGAGAACGAAACACCCAAAGACGAAGAATTGAAGGATGAGGCGTCGACAGAAGAGTCCTCTGAATCGGTTGATGTCGGAGATGATATCACTGAGGCGACAGACTCAGATGGTGAGCGGTTAGCGAACGGGGCAGAGGAGTCCCAAGATGTTGAGGCGGAGCCCAACGACATTGCTGTCGGCGCAGCTGATGCCACGCTAGCGGAAGCGATTCATCTCGCTGATGAGCTTGTGAAAACCCGCATCGAAAAGATTCATGAAGCAGGTGAGCGGTCGGTCTCGCAAGCGGTTCAGTCGATGGAAACACTCATGGGGTCTGTCTTGGATTCTGCAGAAGCTGCAACCAAAGCTTCGGCAACCGCGAATGTCTCTACTGGGAATTTGGTAAAGGCTGCGCGAAAGCTAGATGATTCCTCTCATCGGAGTTCGAAAATTTCGACGATTGTGTTATCAGTCGGAGGTGCAATGCTATTCATCTCAGTTGCTGTTTTCGGATTTATGGCGGCACAGCTGTCGAAACGATCTGCGGATTTGGAGGGGATGGTGCTTGCTGTTGGTAAGCGTGTTGTCGAGATGAATGTCGGCCTTGAACAGTTTCAGATGATTAATGATTCGATTGAACAGCTGCGTTTGACGCAAGAAGCATTTCGCGATGCGCAAATCCAACTGACTGAACGGATGAATGAGTTGAACGGATCATTGCAGATCGTGCAAAACGAGCTGCCTGCGAAAGCTGCTGAATCCGTTGGTCGGCAGAGTGAAGCATTTACAGCGCGCGTCGGAGAGGTTGAAACTCAGATTCAGTCGCAGAAAAAGGTGACGGCTGATCTTGCCAAATCGATGCAAGGTCTCGCTGGGCAAATGTCCTCCATGCGTAAACAAATTTCGAGTGTGAATGAACTGAATAAGGACGTCGAAGCATTAGTGACGTTACAACGTGAGCGATATTACGAATTGCTGCAGTCACAATCACAAGCGCAGAAAACGAGTGCGTCTGAAAGTAAAGATAAAGTGGTTATTCAATATCCGAATCCTGAGGCACCACTTCCAATTCCTGAGGGTGCGCAGCAGTAATCTGCCGGTTAACCAGCGTCTTTGTCGGCGCTGGTTTCGTCACCGCCCGGTGGAAGCGCCAATGGGTTATCGGCCCCCGGCGCATCAGGAAGTTCGAGGTCATCGAGGTCATCGTCATCGGTGGAAGCTGAATCAAGATCATCTACCGGTAGTAGTGAGCGTCCGAAAGAGGTTTTGCGTTCAAGTTTGACTTGCTTGAATAGGTCATCAACGATTTCATCCACTTCGGCGGCCAATTTTTCGGTATTTTCAGGTTTCGCTTCGACTTCGTGGCCAATCTCGTAAAGACGTGAAGCTTCAGAGTAGGGAATAAACGATTCAACAGAGCCCCGGAGCATTGGGATGCGAAGGAGAGATTTGACAGCCGTCCGTTCATTAGCGCGTGCATCAAAACGACCATCTTCAAGCATCATTTCGATATGCCGAGTAATGACTAATTCATAACGTGGCCGGAGAGTGTCAACATCGCCGACTTCGATGTCTTCATCATCGATCTCTTCCTCGGCCATCGCCTTCCAGAGGTTTTCTCCAGACAAATCACCGAAAGGGTTAGGGCCAAAGGCAACGTGCTCTGCAAGTTTGTCACTGGTCACTTTGGGGTTAAGACCAAGAAGGGTCTCAAACACGCTGATGCGTTCGCTCAAGTAAATAACGACAATAGCCGCACCACCTAAAACGATTATTAATATGCCGAGAATCCACTCCATCTCTGCAACTAGACCTCGTCGAGGTCCTCTTCGTCAGGTTCCAGAGCGGCGATTTCTGCTTCAACATCGACCCCTTCTTCAGCAAGCTGTGTCCTTAAGAACTCAAGTGCAATGAGGGGTTGTTCTAGCTTGAGCTCGATGCCTATGGCGTCACTAATCTTTTGAACTTGCGCGATTGCTTTTGGACCCGAAACGTTCATTCCTTGGTAAAGCATGCCGTATTTAAAAACGATACTGGCATATTCTTCGGGAAGGTATGACCAAACTTCGCCAGAGGCTGTGACGAGTTTCATGAAGTTTGATGGCTTTGGTGGTTCAGGAGCAGGTTTTCCTTCGGCGATACACATCATCGCGACGTCATTAAATTTCTCTGCTTTCTGTGCGGCGTCGACAAACAACTTATCGATATGTCCACGTGCTCTGAGGGCAATCCTCATGCGATACGCATCTTCTTTACGCGACTCGCCTTTGAGTGCGACTCCTTTGTCGTATTCTTTTTTCGCAGTCGCTTTTAGATCTTTATTGGATGGACCAAACAATGCCATTCTTTTTTCTACCGTTCAGGAAGTGCCAATATTTTCCTCAGCTTTTTCACATTCGCTGAGAGTAGCTGGCTTACACGGGACTCACTAATATCAAGTACCGCACCAATCTCTTTTAAGTTCATGTCTTCAGTGTAATACAACGCCATAACGACTTGATCACGCTCAGGCAGTTGTTCGATTGCTGCGCTGAGAGAATCCATCATCATCGCATCACCGACTTCTTGCTCAGGCTCGTATCCATGTTGAGCTGGGGCGTTCAGCATCTCATCTTCGGCGGCCTCGGAGTCTACCATGAGCATTTGATGTGCGTGAGACCGTTCTTTTTGATAATCGGACGAATCCTTGCCCATAAATTCAGCAAGTTCGCTTTGACTTGGCGCACGCCCTAATTCTGTCGCAAGCTCTTGAGTGGCCTCATTGGTCTCTCGAATGTGTGAAATGGCCGAGCGAGGTAACACTGAAATTCGACGTACTTCGTCGAGAATCGCACCCCGAATACGGGTCCGTGCGAAAATTTCAAAGTCGACTCCGCGGGCTGAATCAAAGCTCTGTGATGCCTCAATTAGTCCGATCATTCCGACTTGAATGAGTTCATCCACGTCCATGACTTGCGGGATGCGACCTTTGAGATGCAGCGCTGTTCGTTTGACAAGTCCCACATGAGCGAGGATTGGGTCACGGCCAGTTTGAGCGACTTGGTTGTATAGATCGAGATCAGCCATGATTTTCCTCAGACTCGGGACTCAGCATGCGTTCAACGAAGAACTGTAATCCGCCAGAGGCGAGCTGAGAGATTGGGAGCATTTTGACTTCTTTAGCCAACTTTCTGAAATCTCGCGCAGCTGTCGATCCCGGTGAGTGGGTAATCACTGGCGTGTATTTACGCGCAGCTTCAAGCACAGTTTCATCTGATTCGATGGAGTAAGTGTACTCTAGATCGAGATTGAGGAACTTCACACAGACTGCGTTCAATCGCTGATAGAGCAATTGTCCGGATCGTTGATCTGGGACTCCATTGGGAATTAAACCAATATTCCGATAGTCGTGCTCAGTCGCAAGTACCTTGATGATTCCATAGGCATCTGCAATCGATGAAGGTTCGTCACGAACGACAACGAGGGTCTCATGACAAGCTTTTAGAAATGTTGTGACAGAGGGTGCGATACCTGCAGCAGCATCGACGATGAGATAGTCTAAAGGCTCTTGGAACTCAGAAAAACTTTGAATCACACCCCTCAGTTCTGCTTCACCGAGTTCGGCCATTTTTCCAATGCCTGAGGCACCTGGCACCACATAAATTCCGGATGGTCCACGAACCACAATGTCTTTGAGTGACTTTTCACCACTGATGACGTGACTGAAGTTGTGTTCGGCTTGGATGCCGAGTGCCAATTGAGCATTTGCAAGGCCCAAGTCTCCATCAAACAACATGACCTGGTGTCCGGCTTCTGCGAGGGCGACCGCTAGGTTGGTGGAAATCGTTGTCTTACCAACTCCACCCTTGCCGCTCGCGATTCCGATAATTTTTAGGTCACTCATTATTTTTGTCCGTTAAAGCGTCGGCTCATGCATGGTATCTGCGCCGCCGGAACGTTGCGCTCGAAGACCGGTCAATAACTCAAGTGTAGACACTGACCCGGTTTCTTGTCGACCATCAGCGACAATTGACTGCTCGACGTCAGAGCTAGGGGTGGTGACAGCAACGGTTTGGATCACGTCAGCGACCCATTGGGCGGTATTGATCACTGTCGCGGATCGATTCACCTGTCCTGATGTTGATTGTAACCATAGTTGCGTATCTGTGTGTTGCAACAGTGCGTCCAATAGTACCCAAGCGTCGTTAGACTCGTCGATTTTGCTGATGTTGATGCTGTCCCAAGATAATCCTTCTTGGAAAAGGCGTTCAATTGATGAGCGGGAAATCTCGGTGGCAACGACTAGGTGAAGTAGTGCTTCCGGCGCATATTGTGCAATCTCCGCATGGTGTCGCTCAATGTCTACACCACTGGTATCAATGAAAATGCAGTCGAAGTCGGCGACCTCGCGCATCACTGTTTTAAGCATGTCTGGTGAGTTTGCCCGATAGGAGGCGATTCCCCACTGTGAGGCCATCAACTGCAATTGATTCCAAGCCCCAATTTTTTGGTCTGCATAACTGATGATCGCGATACGTTCAGGATTGCATCGCTCTGCTGCGACACGCGCGAGCTTTCCGATCAGGGTTGTCTTCCCAGATCCAGATGGACCAAAGAAGGCATGCACACCCGAAATATCCTCGGGTTGCTCCATGGCTGAGGTTAAGCCTTCGCTTAATATGGCATGCAGTTGAGCCTCCGCCTGATCTGAATCACTAATGTCAGCGAGTGAATCGATGAGTAGCGTTTTCAGTCGGCTGGGCATTGGGTGATCCATCAAGGCTTTTTGCCACGAAGTTAACGTTTGTGGGTTCGACATTTGCATATGCCAGGCAGACGCCTTCCGTGTCTCTTGAATTTCGCGCTTTAACACTTGGATCTCTTCACGGAAGAGTTCGACAATTTCTTGTGCTCGCACAGATTCGTGGGTTTGGTTGGCGGTCTCGACGAGCACTGGCTCTTCGCGACCATGTAACACGTCCTTAAACGATGACGGGTCCACTTTCGCAGCTGGCGATCTTGGTTTGTCCATCGCGAGTTCAGTATCTGGGACATCAATCAATGCGGGATCTGCCTCGATATCGACCGCCACGATTAACTCAAATTTTCCTTTCACCTTATGGCCAGAGACCACTAAAGCATCTGGTCCAAACAAACGGACGACTTCTTCCATCGCATGTCTGTTATCTTTTCCGAGTACACGTTTCAGTTCCATGTGACGTCCTTACGCTTGTTGCCCGACTTGAGCTATCACTGTGGCAACCACATTGACGGCCTGATCTTCAGGGATTTCTGTATATGACAAGACAGTGAGATCTGGAATTCTTGGGCGTGCCAAATTCGCGAGCCACGGACGGACCGCAGGTGATACCACCAGAATTGCAGGTTTGCCTTGTTCTTCAATTTTTTGTGATTCTTGACGCATTGATTTAAAGAGGCTTTCAGCCAATTCGGGATCAATAGTCAGAGTTTTTGTTTGATGCGACTGTTGGACCGCATTGTGTAACATCTGCTCGAGCTGCGGATCCAAGGTCATGACTGGCATTTCTTCAGTCATGTCGACCAGGCTTTGTACGATCATCCGACCAAGCTTTGGTCTGACTAAGGCTGTTAGCTCGTCTGGATCCTGGATTTTGGCGCCTTCCTCGTTCAAGACTTCCAAAATTGTGCGCATGTCACGAATCGGGACGCCGTCGCGCAGTAAGTTCTGCAGTACGCGAGTGACCGATGCGAGACTCAGTTTGTTGGGCACAAGATTTTCGATCAGCTTTGGTGACCGCTCTGAGGTTTTATCCAGTAACTGCTGAACTTCATCATGACCTAAGAGTTCTGGTGCCGCTTGATACAAAATGCTATTGAGATGCGTCGCAATGGCGGTTGGTGCATCGACAACGGTGTAACCGAGGGTTCGTGCATAGTCACGTTGTGATGGGTCAATCCAGAATGCATCCAAGCCGAACGCAGGTTCTTTGGTTGCGATTCCCTCGAGTGACGTCGAGACATGACCCGGATTAATCGCAAGTTCCTTGCCTGCATGGCTTTCACCACGACCACGAACGACACCATTGACCATCAGATGATAAGTATTGGGTTCAAGGTCGAGGTTGTCGCGAATGCGAACTGGCTGAACCAAGAAGCCAAGTTCGGTGGATAGCTTCTTTCGAACGCCTTTAACACGCGTTAATAATTGTCCACCGGTCTCGGTGTTCACCAATGGGATCAGGCCGTACCCGATCTCAAGACTCACTAAATCGACTTGGCTAACATCTTCCCAATTGATTTCCTGTTCTTCTTTGGCTTGCGCTTCGCGCTCAACCAATGCCTCTTCTTCAGATATTTCCGCTGAAGGAGCTTTTCGATAAACCAAGTAGCCAATACCCGCGCAAATTGCTGCGAGCATAATGAAGACCATGGAAGGCATCCCAGGAATAATACCGAGGAGCGTGAGGATCCCCGCGGTAATGAACAGTGCGCTTGGATTCGCTAACTGATTGGTGGTTTGATCTGTCATGGACTCACTGGTCGTCACTCGCGTGACCACGATTGCGGTTGCTAATGACAAAACGAGTGAGGGAATCTGAGCAACCAGTCCGTCGCCAATCGTTAAGAGAACGTAAATCTCACCAGCTTCGGTGAATGACATATCGTATTGCGTCATGCCGATGATCAAGCCGCCTAAAATATTGATGATTAAAATCAGTAAGCCAGCAATGGCATCACCGCGAACAAATTTACTGGCACCATCCATCGAGCCAAAGAAATCTGATTCCTGAGCGATCTCCGCACGACGTTGTTTGGCTTCTTCTTGATCAATGACACCACTATTGAGATCAGCATCAATGGCCATCTGCTTGCCAGGCATCGCATCCAAGGTAAATCGTGCAATAACCTCTGAGACACGTCCGGCTCCTTTGGTGACAACGATGAAGTTGATGATCATCAGGATGCCGAAAATGATGAAGCCGACTAAATAGTTCCCGCTAATGACAAAATTCCCGAAAGCTTCGATGACCTTGCCGGCCGCGTCCGTTCCTTCATGTCCATTCACTAAGACAATTCGTGTCGATGCGACATTTAGAGATAGGCGTAACATCGTTGCGAAAAGCAACACTGCTGGGAAAGATGAAAAGTCGAGCGGCCGTTCGGTATGGATCGCGATCATGATGACGATCAAGCCGATCATTATGTTGAGTGTGAATAGGATATCGAGCAAAAATGTTGGTAGCGGTAAAATCAACATCGCAATAATCAATAGCACAAGCGCTGGGATACCTAATGGCTTCCAGTCCACCTGTGGAATTGACTGTCGAAGATCTGACAGAGCGAGTTGCACGATAAAAACCCCTAATTTCAATGACTTAATAAAGCGTCTAGTGCGAGCGCTTATGGTCTATGGAGATTAAAGCAAGAGGGGTGCCAACTTTTGCCGCCCCGTCGAATTTAGGAATCAAACGAGTCTTGACATAAAACTTTCTCAAGACTTGCCGATATAGGTTGTAAGAGACAACCCAGTTGTTGGCACCAAATGTGCATTGAGCTGGGGATGAATGACGAATTCGGCAATTGAAGTTGAGGACTACACAATGCGTACGATGGTTAGAGTAGCGGCTATGGCACTAGTCGCAATGGTTTCAGGTTGCAGTGTCACCATGGCACCTCCAGGGCAAAACACTGCCGCTACCATGCAGCCTCAAGTTGAGACGCGCATCGAAACCAAGGCGATTCCTGTCGTGGAGCGCCGCAGTGCGATCCGAGCGACCGGCTATGCGGTCATTAGTGTGCAACCATCAGATGTTGATGCGCAGCAGCGGTTGCTTGCGATCCGTGCATCAAAACTCGATGCTTATCGCGGACTGACAGAGCAAGTCTATGGTCAGTATTTGGATGCGACGACAACAGTCGCTGACATGGCGGTATTGAGCGATACCTTCCGTACACAAGTCGAAGGTGTTATTTACGGCGCCCGAGTCGTGAGTATTGCACCTGTGGGGGAGGATACGTATGAGACAACAATGTCTCTCGATCAGGACGTGGTTGACGATCTTCGCGCGCTGTATATAGCGTCACTTGCGAGCCATCGGTCGTAACTGATGGTGCATTTTGGTTGGTTAACCGGGGTAGTCATACTCGGAACAGGATTATCATCCCACGCTTTGGCCGAGAGCCACAGCGGGGAATTGCCTGCGACCAATCTGGATGTAGCGACATTGGTTGCGATTAAAGAGGCATTAGTCAACGAAGCTCAGGTGACTGAAACTCAGGTGATCAATACTTCTTGGCTAGATGCCAAAGGGCAACTCCATGAAAGTACGATGGTTCAGTCTGGGATGCGGGTACGTGGCATTCAGGTGCAGGCATATCTTGATGAAATGCAAAAGCCAAAGGTTGAGATTGCACTCGATGAAAAAGAGGGTCTCCTGCCTCAGTGCTTTGCCAAAGACGATCATTTGAAACGGACTGTGCGAGTTATGCCGGTTCGCATGCAGGGTCAGTTTTCTCCTGATTTGCAACCCATTGCTGTTGCGAGCGCGAATGCTTTAAGCCTCGAGTTTGCGCAGTATTTCGAGACATCTGATTATTGGCACCCAAAGCGTCCTGTGCAGCAGGCGAGTGCGTACCAAAGTATGGTGTCAGGTCTGAGGTCCGATCCAGTACGTTATGAGCTGGAGGTCAGAGTTTCGAGAGGCTTGATGCCAAAAGGGAAGAAACCACAGCGGATTCCGGGATCTGATCCGGTGAGTGCATTCTTTATGGGAGAGCCATCAGCCTTTGCTGAAGATTGGGTGCAGCTCCAGGTGCAGTTAACGAAGGTTGCCACCGATGAACTGATTTGGACAGGCACGACGACTGTGCGTGCGCCTGTTCGTCCAGTAACCTACACCAATGAGGCATTACCGGATGCGATGGTGAGTCACATACGAAATGATGTGGCGGGATGGACGTCTCTGTTGAGTGAATACGCAATGTGTCAGCCGGTGAATTTTCAAATCACTGATCTGAGCGGTTCTGTTCATATCGATGGTGGGTCGACATCAGGCTTGAAGGCAGGAGATCGTTTACTAGTGATTGATCAGGCACGTATTCCTGATCGTGTATTAGAGCCAGGCGCATTGGCTGAACTTTCTCTCGCGCAAGTGGTCAGAGTAGAGAATGACTCAGCGATTTTAGAATATGCCGCTGGGGCTCCATTGATAGAAGCAACTGGTAAAGTTGCATTGCCATTTTAAAGAGGATGAATGTGATGCGTTGGGTTGTATCGATCGTAACTGTTCTATTCGCAGGAACTGCGATGGCAGCTGACATGTCCGTTGATCAGGCAGTGACACGACTATTAAAAGATATTAAAGATGTTGAGGTGATGCGTGTTCCTGTCCCTGGTGGTCCGCAACAGGGCGTAGCTAAGGGAAAGCAAACGTTACCTGCGACTGTGAAAACTGGCGGAACGTATCAGGTTCGACGCGGTGAAACTCTCGATATGGTGATCCGTAAAGTCGCTCCGAATACACCACTACAGCGGGATTTATTGCGTCAGGCGTTTGTGAAGGCGAATCCACACGCATTTCGTCGCAATAACCCAAATTGGATGTATGCAGGTGTCATGTTGAAGGTGCCTGATGTTGATGATTTGCGGCGCGTGATTTTCAAAGATGCCACAGGCAGTTTGAAGAAAAACGTGTCTGAAGAAAAAGCCGGATGGGTCCGGTTCCCTTGATATGGACTTGGCTGCACCGGGCGGTGTTGGCCTTGAACACACCGCTCGAGGACTCACACACACATTAAGGCTTGTCATATCCGATGAAGCAGCAGCCTCGATCATTCGTTCTCACACCGAGACTTTGGTTCTCACCAAAGATCCGATTAAACATGAGCCTGTAATTCAATTTAAGACTCAGACCGGTCAGGTCAATATTCCTATCGCAACAAATCCTGAGTTACTTAGAATCTTGGATGCAAACTCTGAGATCAAACTTCATATTCGGGTGACACCGGAGAATCAGTTGATATTGGTCGGTCAAGTGCTGCGACCAGAACCAACGCAGATCATTTTGCGCACAGAAGCTGCGCATCCTGCACTGAGCCAAATGCAGGTATCAGTAAAGTCAGCACTTGATGATGGTTTGCCGCCGGTATTAAAAGCAATTACCCAAGTAACGCCCACGCAAGTGACTCACGCATTGGCTTCCAATACTGCTCTAGCGAACCCGATACCTTTGAACTTCGATGGGTCTTCTGCGTCTTCAGAACATGCTAAATTAACAACAGAACTGGCGAAATCGGTCGTGCAGTCGATACAGACTGTGGGGGACGAAAAACCAATGTTAATTCCAGATATCTCTGCTGCAGTGCCGCGCGCAATTGCACCGGATGCATTGCCGCAATCTGTCCCAATTCGTCAGCCGATTGCAGGTGAGCTCGGTTTGAAAGCGGGGCAGGTGGTGCAGGCGTTGGTTGCGACCAGCGGAGATAAGATGGCGATTCAACTTGGCGAGCATCAATTCCCTCTGCCCGCTCAGATGAAGCTGCCCGAAGGACTGATCACGCTCCGAGTAATACAGCTCAAAGATGGGTTTGGGTTAGTTCCTCAGTTATCTCAGCAAGCGCACTCAAACGCCACAGCGGCAACAGGATTATCAGCAGCATTAGCTGCTGTGCTTGGCAGAAACTTAGCTAGACCCCAAACGCAAAGCTTATTTGCACCTCAGGGTTTAGAGGCGAGCTTAGCGGCCGTTGGCTTACCGGCCGAGGCACAGAAGCTCGCCTCAAACCGATTATCGTCACAACGATTGACCGGTGACCTGGTGAAAGGTGCTGTTCAATTCGGAGCCTTAGATAGTGAAAAGGCGTTACTCGAAGGAGTCGCTTTCCAGGGCGGAACGCTGAAGCCATGGCTGCGACAACTGTTAAGACTGTTACCTCAGCAATCAGAACTCACGTCTCGCATTGCAAGTCTTGTGACAGAGCTAGAAAGCCTGCAGATTGAGGCGTTACCGCAAACCCATGTGCGAGAGTCTGGCTTAGCGGCTGTATTGCTGTTTCGAGATCAGCCTCCAGTGGAGTTGTTGTTTGAACGCGAAGAGGTGATCGAAGGTGATGTAATCAAGCGGTTATGGATCCTAAATTTGCACACAACGCTCGAGCAATTGGGTGAGGTATGGATGAAGTCCTCATTCTCGGGAAAGGATGTGGAGCTGACATTTTGGGCTCGTGAGGAGAGTACCGCGACTCTTGCAAAGAAATCGAAGATGGATTTGGAAGAAGCGTTGTCAGAGCATGATCTGAACGTCAAAACTATGCAGATCTTTGCATCACCTCGACCAGGATTTGATAAGCCGAACGCTGATGGAATGCCACATTTGGATACGAAAGCATGAAACGGATCTCGAAAGAAGCCATCGCCCTTGAATATGGCCAACAAGATGCGCCAACCGTATTAGCGAAAGGTTCAGAAGACCTCGCAGTCGAGATTATCGCAGAAGCTCGAAAACAGGGCATCTTCATTGCTGAGGATCCGCAACTCGTTGCAGCCTTATCCCAGGTTGGTTTGTCCGAAGAGATTCCTGAAGAGCTTTATCAGGCTGTTGCTGTGATGCTGTCTTGGGCCTATTGGATGAAAGGCCTTAAGCCACAAGATTAACGATTGCCATCCCTTACTGGATGGTATTGGGGCGTTGTCGAAATTAAAGGCTTTGCATGAGCTGGCAATTCTTGGGTTTGCAGCAATAAATCGACAGCTTTAGAAATCCAGTGTGGCCGATATAACGCCATCAATAATCCCAATCCACCAACCACGAGTAGACCAAGGTAGACAAGTTTCATGCGTCCAGTGAGTGGTTGTTCGGGGAGGAGTGTAATGAGTCCTGTCGAAATCCAAGTCTCTGGGCCAATCTCCAGTAAGTCAACACGCGACCAAACCCCAAATTCACAAACAACCGTGACCTGATCTGGAGCCGTTTTTTGGGTTAATACGTTTGAGAATACCGTCGGTAGATCCCGAATATTGACCCGGGTTGCATTGACTTCAGCGTACCGATGAACCGTTTCCCCATTGTCACACTCGATTCCGGGCCGTGGGCTCCATTGGGACATGCTCGTCTGAATGAGATTGAGTAACGCAATTGCCAAAAACATGCCGAATACCGCAATTGAAACGCGAGGTAGACCGCTTGATTGTGTGAGCTGTGGTTTATGCATCCCCAGAGAGTATCGAACGTCGCGATGATTTAACACGTCCAAGCTTTGTATAAAGCTCTAGGGTGCCCGCAGGATCCTGGTTTTGAAGTGTGGACAATGCGCCTTTAATGGCATCGAGTTGTTTTGAGATGAGGAGTTCGTTGCGCTGGTGGGATTTTTTGCAACGCTCAAGAATTTCAGTGATGCTATTCCACAATGGATCTTTGACGATCGCCTCGAGTTGCTCTGGATATGCTGTTTGATTTGGGTCTTGGACAACACCGCTTGAAGCGAGCGTCTGGAGGAGCGTCATCTTTTCCTGCTGTAATGCCTCAAATGCATCAAGCTTTTGAGTTTTCAGTGCTTCGTATTCGTCGGTGAGGAGAGAATCCAAGCGCTGCACAGACTTCAACAGAGCCTGTAGATCAGGAAGATGCATTATGCTCCTTACAGCAGTTTTTCGATGTCCGAAAATCCTTCAGCAATGCGGCGCGAATCGATAGGGTAGTTCCCATCGGCCAACGCTTGCTTAATTCGGTCAACTTTTTCTGCGTCAAATCCGGCTTTATCAAGCTCGGCACGTGCTTCTGTGCTCAATTCAACACGATCTGTATCGAGCTGTACGACATTAGACGAACTTTCGCTCTCTTCTGAGCGGATCCGAGCCACATCACCTTTCGGCTGCTCTGATTTAATTGAGGTTAGTGGACGACCACCAACACCTGAAATTGAATCTGCCATTTCCGTCTCCTCACTGCCGGAAAAATCTATACAAACATAGGATCGGCAAGCTTTCTGAAAACTTTAACACTTTTTTCAAAAAAAATATTGAAGCGCGAACTTATGGTGAAATCCCCTTCGCTCGATGCCGCCCAATGACGATACCGCGAATGACTCGTCCTGACTCAGAGTTGGTCAGTTCAACTTGTTCACCCATTTTTCCATCTTCCATCGCGATGGTGTCGACTGTGATCGTGAGGGCCCCTCGCGATACAGTGAGCGTTACTTTTTCTCCTTTCCGAACAAGATCAGCCGCTACCAAGTCTGAAATAGTCAGTGGGGTACCGGCCCGGATGGTTCGGGTTGCTTCGAGGCCAACGGCCTCTTCAATTGAAGAAAGTGTTTGCGCGCCAAGTTGTTGTTTGGGTCGCAATTGAACTTCAACTAATTCTTCGTCGATCACTTGTCCTCTTACAATATTGGTGGCACTGACCACAATTTCTTCTGACAGTTCGATATTGGATTTTAAGATTGTCTGCCCTGGCTCGATATATTCAATAGCGGTCACGATTCCTGGCGGCCACGTGGCGAGGGCCTCAGCCTCAGGACTTTCTGTGTCCAGTTTTTTAAGGCTCTCGCGTTTGATGACTTCTCCAGCCTCATAGGCTCTTTCGGTCACAAAAATAGCGATTTCAGACATCACCATCGACGGTTCGATCACGGCGTTTGAATCGACAGCAACTTTAAGGGTCATACCGATTAATTGCTCCGGATCTGAAAACCCGTTTGTAGTTGATCCAACCGATACGAAATGCAGGTCCGACAACGTGAGCACTTGCCCTGCATCCAATGCCTTTGCCGACCCAACTACGCGCAAACCTTCTTCAATTTTGACGCGTATGAACCGTTTCCATTGAGGGGACTCACAACTCGCTTCCACAGTTCTCAGATTGCCTTGAAACGGAAAGCGGAAGTTGAGTGGTTGTTTGCAGGCTTCAACTGCGACTGTTCGGTCCGGCGCAGACATCGTGATGGATGCTTCAGGGTAGCCGGTTTCTTGGCTCACCCATTGAGTCGCCTCACGAACAAGTGCGTCACCACCGCCAGAGAATGCGTCAGCATACAGCGGCATTGGCGCGAGTAACGTCATCAGAAGTAAATACAAGCGTGTCATTTGCATACGCTCAGTATGAGATGGGTGTTTGAGATTGCAACTGCAAATAACGGCAAGTGGTTGCCGAATTCACTCCAACGCGATTGCCGCCTTGAATCAAACCTGCCGGTTTTTAGTGATTTCGCTTACTTGGCACATCAATTGCTTTATCGAGCCTGTAAATGTCATTTCTCTGACAAGTAATCGACGGGATGACGCAGAACTTTAGAGGCTGAGCATGAAATTGTTTGAAAACCCATTCGGAATCCATGAGCAGGCGGTCTCTGTTCGTAATAAGCGAATGGAGTTGATCGCAGCGAACATTGCGAACGCCGATACGCCGCATTTCAAGGCGCGTGATCTGGATTTTAAGAAAATCTTAGCGTCATCTGATCCAGCGCCAATGGCTGCAACGAACGTACGTCATTTTGGGACTGGAGAGACAGAGGACCCGAGTGGGCTTGTTTATCGGGTGCCTTACAACTCATCAGTTGATGGCAACACGGTAGAGATTGCGGTTGAGCAAGCGAAATACGGTCAAGCGGCTGCTGACTATCAAGCAACCCTTCAGTTTTTGGAAAACCGAATTTCCGGGATTCGGAAATCGCTGCGTGGTGAATAAGGAGAATTCTGATGCTTAAAAATGTATTTGGAATCGCGGGAACAGCGCTCAATGCGCAGACGATCCGACTGAATACCACGGCTTCCAACCTTGCGAACGCAGGCTCAATTTCAGGACTCGAAGAAGAGGCGTACCGCGCGAAGCGACCTGTTTTTCGGGCTTTAGTCGATCAATCAGATTTGAACGCCGGTTTTTCGAGTCTTGGCGGCGTAAAAGTCAATGAGATTGTAGATACAGAGGAACCGGTTCGAAAAGTTCATGATCCCGGTAATCCTGAAGCGAACGAAGAGGGATACATTTTTCTGTCAAACGTAAATGAAGCGACGGAAATGGTTGAGATGGTTGCGGCATCCCGCTCTTTTCAAAACAACGTTGAAGTCGTGAATACAGCCAAACAGCTGATGATGCGAACACTGGACATTACGAAGGCTTGATGATGGATACAAATATCTCACTTGCGAATACCGGCATCCTTACGAAACAGGAATACGACGAAGCGAATTTAGTTAAAACAGCGCGTGACGATGGTATGGATCGAAACGCGTTTTTGACGTTGTTAACAACACAGCTTCAAAATCAGAATCCGTTGGACCCGATGAAGAACGAACAGTTTGTCGCACAGCTCGCACAATTTTCGCAGTTAGAAGGAATTACCAATATGGATTCGTCACTGCAGGATGTTGCTGATGTCATTAGGTCGGATCGAATCATGACAGGTGCTAATCTCGTTGGTAAATCGGTATTCGGTCAGACCGGCCGTATTTCAACTGATGGCCAGAGTGCATCAGCAATTGAATTTGATCTACCTTACGGGGCCGATCAAGTTGAAGTGGGTATCTACGATCCCGCATCAGGTGCATTGATGCGCTCAATTGTGGTTGGGCCACAAAGCTCGGGCACTTTGAATCTCGCATGGGATGGCCGTAAAGCCGATGGGACAGCCGCTCAGGCTGGGTCATACATCATTCGTGGCAATGTGGTCGTGGGTGGAAATTCCCAAGAAGTTCGTCCCTCAACTTATTCACGTGTCGAGACAGTGTCTTGGGATGCGTTGAACTCTGATTTAAATCTAAACCTGGCTGGTGGGGCTGTGATTCCAATGGCCCAGGTAACTCGAATTGGTCAAGAAGCAGACAGGCAGTCTGCTGATTCCTCTGAAACTGTGAACACTGGAGAATAAAAGATGTCGTTCTTTACCTCATTGACTGGTCTTAATGCTGCAACAACGCAGTTGTCTGTGTCATCAAACAATATTGCTAACGCTGGGACGACCGGTTTTAAACGGTCGCGTTCCGACTTCGGTGATATTTTTGCAACCTCACCACTCCAGAAAGCATCAACTGTTGTTGGTCAGGGTACCGCGTTAAAGCAAGTCACTCAGGAGTTTTCACAGGGTAATATCGAGCTCTCTGGTAACTCGCTAGATCTTGCTGTGACCGGTGAGGGTTTTTTCCCGCTTCGTTCAGCTGATGGCCAAGATCTTTTTACACGGAACGGGTCGTTCTTGCTGGATGAGCAAAATACCGTGGTCAACTCAGCTGGGCAGTTTTTAAAGGTGGCGTCGGTTGACTCGCTCGGTAAAGCAGATTTTAAAGCAGAGCTCATTCCGCTGACGATTGCGCCAAAGACGATCGGTGAAGCAGTAGCAACTTCAAATATCGATTTTGGAATCAATTTCCCCGCTGAATCACTTCCTTTGACTTCAATTGATGAGAACAACCTTGAGCAAATTAAGGAGTTCAATCCAGGGGATCCGAGTACATACGCGAAATCAGCGGCGATTACCATTTTCGATGAGAACGGTAATGACTTTTTATTAACCTTCTTCTACCGCCGTGTTGGTGTGGCGACATCTGATGAGCCGTTCAACAAATGGCAAACGCATGTTGTTCTAGATGGACAGGAGATTACGCCAGCTCTAGGACAGGCGACGTCATCGTCGGGCACACCATTATTCGTGGACAAGTACGGAAATATTGTTCCTGAAGATGAATTGCCTGTCGTATTGAACGATAACTTGGTTTTCCAGAAATATAATTTAGATGATCTATCTGAACCTTCGGTATCTGAGCCCGCGACGGCAAAAGGTGGATTGGTTGAGCTTCCATACTTGAGTGATGAAGCCGGTCAAAATTTTGCACCAGTTGTTGCAACGCAAACCTTGACTGTTAACCGTGACATGCTCTCTTCGATTGGCGCAAGCTCTTCAATTGCTCTGACTCTGGCTGCAAGCGAAGGTGGTGGGGTAACCACTGATACTGTTCTCAATACGACGATTGCGGCGCGTGGTTATGTTGGTTTAACGAATCATGGCGATATCGAAGCTGATGATGTTGTGTCGTTGAAGCTTCAAGGAGAAGCGGATGCGGATGCTGCTGTTTTTACAACAGCTACGCTACCCGCTGATGCAACGGCGCAGCAAGTTGTTGCATCCCTGAATGACGCGAATGCTGTGATTGAGCTTGATGGTTTGGAAGACCTTGATGCTAATGACATTTTTGAGTTGGTATTAACAACCGAAGATGGTCTTTCATATACATATTCGAATGCGCATTCAGATTATGATCCAACTGACGCAACCACGTGGGATAGCCTCGCTGATGTGACTGATCCTGCGAGCTTGGTCGCTCTGTTGTCGGGTCCAACGTCTGCACCATTTTCATTGTCAGCGACGGCTACAGGGGTTGTTGCCTCTCAGAATATTCCTACG
>ENA-OUOG01001430-OUOG01001430.1-marine-metagenome-genome-assembly--contig:-NODE-1430-length-27865-cov-3.721283_pt1 | contig 27865 bp, 24 predicted proteins | sample MGYA00248635_ERZ508505 | MGnify/ENA primary metagenome ERZ508505 (study PRJEB26176, sample SAMN06267871) | marine metagenome | isolation source: Saanich Inlet, British Columbia, Canada | place: Pacific...
GATCGCGTGTACAACTTACCATCCGAGTAGGTGCCCGCGCCGCCTTCTCCAAAACAGTAATTGGAATCGGGATTTACAATATGCTCTTTGTTCAGTAGGGCTAAATCGCGGCGGCGTGCTCGCACGTCTTTCCCGCGCTCCAATATTATGGGTCGTATTCCAAGCTCGATACACTCAAGCGCGGCAAAGAGTCCGGCCGGACCCGACCCGATGATCAATATTTCCCGCTCATTGGTCACATGGTTCGCTCGAGGCTCTTGATAGCGTTTCGGAATAACCTCTCCTGCATCGTATAAAGACACCTTCAGCTGTACCCAGATCTGTTTCCCTCGGGCATCTATACTGCGTCGTTCTATTTGAAAGGGTCGCTGCTCATCGGGCCGAAGGCCTGCAGCTTCATTAACCGCTTCTTCCAAGCGCTTCGGGTCGGCCGCCACTTCGGGCGGAAGGCGCAATTGGAATTGTTCGGGCATAGTTATTTTATAACGAAAACATTCCCCGTAAGTCGCTCTTGGCGAATCCGATTATCTCCTTGATTTCGAATGGTATAGGTGATTTCGTAGTAGTACACGTTGTCTTGAGCCACCTGGTCTTGGAAAAAACCATCCCAACGATCGGCAATATCTTCCGCTACGAATACCTCTTGACCCCAGCGATTGAAGATGCGCATCTCGTACTCGAGGACAACGCACTCCGTAAAATCAGTCACAGGACCAAAGAATTCGTTTTTACCGTCTAAATTCGGTGTAAAGGCATTCGGAACGTACATGTTACAAGAACATGGATCTACTTCAACGCTTACGGTGTCACTTTGCACCGTGTCGCATATATTCCCAATAGTAACATAGTATTCACCCGGCGATGTGACCGTGTAAACGGGGTCTGTACTACCGTCTTGCCACAAATAACTTGAATTGGGGAATACAACGGACAGTTGAAACGATTGACCATCACAAATGGTGGTATCGTTACCCAGTGAAACGGTAAATCCAGTAAAGGGCGCAAAATCAATATCGTCTGTTACGCTTTGACAAGCATCGGAAACGGTTACAGAATAGGTTCCAACGGCAAGTACTTGATAAGTAGGCAAGGTGCTTCCGTCTTGCCAAACATAGGTGTACCCAGGACCTAAATTTGGATCCAAAATGATTACATCATTGGCACAGTAGGTCGTGTCATTCCCGAGGTCTACTACAAAGGGTGCGGGTGTAGAAATAACAATGGTATCCGATTGAATAGAACAACTATCGCTCACTTCAACGTAGTAGGTGCCCGGTGCGTTTACGGTTAGCGTATCGCCAACGCTATTGTCATTCCAAAGGTAAGTGTAGCCGGTTACCCCTAACCCTGGATCAATCGTGATTTGGTCGCCATTACAGATAATGGTATCCGGACCTAAATCGAGTATAAAGGAAACGGGCTGACTTATAACAATGGTATCGTACGCGAATTCGCAGTCATTCGTTGCGGCGACCCAATAAGTACCACCTGAATTCACTGTGAACGTAGTTCCACCGTTATTTACATTTCCCATCCATTGATACTGCACGTTGGGCTGATTCGTAGTTGCTGTAATCGTGTACGACTGTCCTTGGCAAATGAGCGTATCTGGATCTACAGAAACAGTCAAGGGCGGAGGAATTGTCACTACCACGTCGTCCGAGGCGCTTCCACAGTCGTTGGTAACTGTTACTCCATAAGTTCCTTGCGTTGTTATCCAAATTTCGTCAGAGGTGGTTCCATCGCTCCACAAATAGGACACATTCGGCATACCTGGCGCTTGAGTAACAGATCTTGGAATAGAGTCACCCACACAAATAGAAAAATCAATACCTAGGTTTACAACCACGGTGTCGAGTTGCTGTATAGTATACGTTTGAACAGTGGTCCCACATAAATTCGTCACATTACAAGTGTAAACTCCTGGGCTCGTTACACTCAAAATACTATCGACCTGACCAGGAATACTCCAGTTAAAAGTTGAAAAGGGATGGGCGGCGCTCAAAACGACCGTATCGCCCTGGCAATTCGGAATAATGGTGTCAATAATTGCGGGTGTAGTTACCAGATCAAAGGTGCCCGTGATACTACCGATTGCTACGCCAGCAAGGTAGCCGTTCAATTGCACGGTATAACTCTGTGACGCTGCGTATAAATGGCCGGCCGCTACTCCTGTATCATTGTTGTTTACTCCACTAAGGGGATCTCCAAAATCCCAGTAAAGCGAATCTACAGTTGTGGCGCCTGTATAGGCAAAGTCGAGCGTGTCATCTCCACAAACCGGATTGGCATTACCGCCATTCCAAGTAAAGGTGAATTGAGCTCCCTTAAATTCTAAATTTTGCGCTTGAGGAACAAATATTTGCACCACCGCGAAAAGCAAGAACAAGGAAGAAAGAAAATTGCGTAAATGTTGTACTGCTGTCATACCGCTGATTTCGTAATTCGCAAAGATAATTTAATTGTCGTTAATGCCTTGCCGCATTACTGTGTATAAAATCGATTATAAATTGAGCTAAAGCTTTTCCCACTTTAGCTTGCGCCTCAGGTGCTAAGCTCGGCGCTCCTTCGGCTAAATGTAAGTACGGGATTTGCCCTCGAAAATGCTTTAAGTCGTGAATCATTTGACGTACCTCATTGATCGTCCACCCGTTTAGGGTGGAAGCACTCGAAGGAAAATCTGAAATAGAATCTAAATCGATTTCGAGTCCGACTTTTTCGCGATCAAAGCGGTTCCACAGCTCGCGCCAATGATCTAAATAGGGGAGTGAGCCAAACAAAATATCTTCATAACTCAGGTGCCATAGTTTGTTCGGGACCTTCATTTTATCGAGCAATGCCTTTGAATTATACCCTTGATGCAAGCCGAAAACGGCGTAACGAGCCAAATGCCCAGCCTCATAGGCATAACGGAAACCATTTCCACTGTGACGCCCTTCCATCGCCCGAAAATCGGCATGTGGATCAATATTCACGCAAGAAATCGCCTTTCCCAAACCGCGCGACGCACCTTTTAGGCAACCAAAAGAGTTGTTGTGACCGCCGCCAACGACGATGGCCGTTTTTCCCTTCGCGGTTATCGCTTCAATTAAGGGATATACCTGCTCATCAATTCTTGCGGTGAGTTCGCGCAATTCCTTCAAATCCGCTGGGTCTTTAGCATCGAGAGCCTCGGCTTTTGTCAAAAGCTCCTTCGTATTCAATTCGCCCAAAACAAAAACTTCGGACCCGTCGAAATAGTCGTTGCTTTGTCGGTTCAAAAAGGCGTTCAAAGTTACCTTCCATCCCGATGAAGCTCCCGGCACACCGAAGTTTGCGCGAACCCCAATATCTTCGGGAATACCCAATAGCACATATCGCGCCGTGGTGTCATTAATGCTTTGTAGCAAGTCCGCACCAGCTGTTTGAATGCGTTGACCTACTTTGGTTTCGCCCTCACGGGCCGATGTTAATGCCCGGGCATCCTCCTTGCTAAATAAGTTCCACTGATTAGTCCAAGTCATTGTATACGCATTCTCCGTTCACATAGGTTGCACCAACCCATTGGGTCCCGTATGCATAGGGAAGGAAACTATAACTACTCACGTTTTTCGTGATCAGAAGGTTGGCTTTTTTGCCCACTGCAATACTTCCATGTGTCTTTTCGAGCCCCATGGCATAGGCGCCATTCAGGGTAGCGGCTTGTATGGCTTCTTCGGGAAGCATTTTCATTTTAATACAAGATAGGGAAAGAATGAAAGGCATGTTCCCGGAAGGACTCGATCCTGGATTGTAGTCAGAAGCCAGCGCCACTGGGAGTCCGGCCGAAATCATTTTTCGAGCAGGAGGGTATTCAATGCCCAAGAAAAAGGCTGTTCCCGGCAGTAAGGTTGCCATGGTATCTGAAGACAGTAGGGCGTCAATTTCGTCATCACCCGTACATTCTAAATGATCCACTGATCGCGCCTGATGCTTCACACCGGCTTGAATTCCACCGCTGAAGTCGAGTTCATTCGCGTGAATCTTAGGCTGCATTCCGTATTCAGCCCCTTTGGCCAAAATACGTTCGGTTTGATCGGGAGTGAAAAACCCACGATCACAGAACACGTCGATGTAATCGGCTAATTTTTCTTCGGCCACGGCCGGAATCATTTCATTGATTACTAAATCGACATAGGCTTCGCGATTTTCTCTATACTCTGCGGGGAAGGCATGAGCGCCTAAAAAGGTGGTTTTCACTTCCATCGGGAAATTGGCCTTCAAGCGTTTCGCCACTCGGAGCATTTTTAACTCAGATTCGGTGGATAAGCCGTATCCACTCTTAATCTCAACGGCTCCGGTACCCATGGTCATCAATTCTTTCATTCTTCGGGCCGACTGAGCATATAATTCGTCTTCGGAGGTCGATCGAAGGAGCGCGGCAGAATTGAGAATTCCGCCCCCGCGCTCGGCTATTTCCTCGTAACTAAGTCCGTTGATTTTATCTTCAAATTCACCTTCTCGAGACCCCGCATATACCAGGTGTGTATGCGAATCGCACCACGCGGGTAGAACGATTTTTCCTGTGCAATCGATGATTTCATCTGCTTCTGTTGGGCAGTCATTCATCGTGCCGAAGGCAGAAATTAAATCGTTATCCGTTAATAACCAGGCATCGTGGAGGATAGGGAGTGTTGCCATATCGGGTCCGGCAACCCATTTCGCTGGCTCCGCTTCTACAACCAGAAGCGATTGGATATGGGTAAATAGCTTTTTCATACGCGTAATTCTTACGCACGAAGATAATTATTCGAAAAAGGAAGAATTGCTATTTCAGGGCTAAAACGGGATTGGTTTTCAACAGTAAATTGTTCGAATCAACCGCGTTTTATCCAAGCTCAATGAAATAATGGGAAAACCTATCTTTGTCTCTATGGCGGGCAACACATGGGGGCATTTATTGAAGTTGACAACCTTTGGCGAAAGCCACGGAAAAGCCATTGGCGGTATTCTAGATCATTTTCCAGCGGGCATTGAACTCGATTTTGAAGCCATTCAACGGGCCCTAGATCGCCGCAAGCCCGGTCAATCTACCATTACTACGCAAAGGAAAGAATCGGATGAAGTACAGTTCTTATCCGGAATTTTCGAAGGTGTTACTACGGGTGCTCCGATTGGGTTTACCATTCCCAATGAAGACGCCAAATCCAAAGATTATGACCATTTAAAAGAGACCTTTCGACCGTCGCATGCCGACTTCACCTACGAAGCCAAGTTTGGACGTCGCGACCATAGAGGTGGAGGGCGCTCTTCTGCGCGTGAAACCGCTTGCCGAGTAGTGGGTGGCGCCTTAGCGAGCCACATCCTGCCGGAGGCAGTGAAAATTGAAGCCTACGTGAGCGCGGTCGGGAAAATGGAACTCGAAAAAGAGCATAGAGAACTCGATTTAGCTCGGCGCTATGAGAATAGCGTTCGTTGTCCCGATGCGGATATGGCCGATGAAATGGAGCGGTATATAAAAGAAATTAAGAAGAGTGGCGATACGGTTGGCGGGATAATTTCTTGCGTAGTTAGCGGCCTCCCGGCCGGATTAGGAAGTCCTGTTTTTGACAAGCTACACGCCGATTTGGCAAAAGCCATGATGAGCATCAACGCCGTAAAAGGCTTTGAGTTTGGCAGCGGGTTCGCCGGTGCACTAATGCTCGGATCGCAGCACAACGATATTATCCTGGAAGATGGCTCTACGCAAACCAATCATTCTGGCGGCATTCAAGGCGGTATTAGCAATGGAATGGATATTCATTTCCGCGTGGCATTTAAACCCGTGGCAACGCTCATGAAAGATCAGAGCTCTGTGACCAAAGAAGGTGAGAAAACAGTGGTCAAGGGAAAGGGCCGGCACGATCCGTGCGTAGTACCCAGGGCTGTACCCATCGTTGAATCTATGGCGGCACTAGTACTCGCCGATCATTATTTATTGAATCGAACAAGCACATTATGAGTAAGCTAGCTTTGCATTGGCAAATCATTATCGGCCTAGCGGCCGGAATAATCTGGGCGCTTCTTTCTAGCACGCTCGGGTGGAGCGAGTTTACCTTGAACTGGATCGATCCGTTCGGAACGATCTTCATAAACCTCCTCAAGTTGATTGCTGTACCGCTGGTGCTTTTTAGCATCATTAGTGGTGTAAGCGGACTCACCGATACGGCCAGCCTCGGGCGCATGGGATTCAAAACGCTTGGCGCCTATTTGGTCACTACCATTTTTGCGATTACGATCGGACTCACACTCGTGAATGCCTTGAAACCCGGGAACTTGGTCAATGAAGACCAACGTCGAAGCAATCGCGTTCGCTACGAGCTGTGGGTGGCCGAAACAGAAGGAGTGGAGAAACTGGATAACCTGAATATGTTGTCCCAATTGACAGATGAGGAACGCAACGAGCTACGTGCTGAAGATCAAGCACTGGCAGAGAATTCAGTAGTGAAGTCGAAGATGGAATCGGCGAAAAAAACCAAAGATTCTGGCCCATTGCAATTCGTAGTGGATATGGTTCCCAGCAATATTTTCTTTTCCTTGAATGACAATGGACTCATGCTCCAGATCATTTTCTTCGCCATCTTTTTTGGAGTTACTTTACTGTATGTGCCCAAAGAGCATTCCGCTCCGGTAATCGCCTTTATCAATGGTACCAATGAAGTCTTCCTGAAAATGGTAGACATTGTAATGAAAGGAGCTCCGTTTTTTGTTTTCGCCCTTTTGGCTGGAACTTTGAGCGAAATGGCCGGAGACGATCTGGGCTCGGTGATCGAAATTTTTAAGGGATTGGGATGGTATAGTTTAACGGTGGTTCTGGGACTTGCACTCATGATTTTTGTGATTTACCCTTTTATCATGGTGGTCATCGTAAAGCGGAAAAGTTATCGCGAATTCTTTAATGCAATTGGTTCCGCCCAGATGTTGGCCTTTTCTACATCGAGTAGTGCGGCAACCTTGCCCGTGACCATGGAGTGCGTGCAAGACAATTTAGGAGTATCGGAAAAGATCACCAGTTTTGTTTTGCCCATTGGCGCAACGGTAAACATGGACGGAACCTCGCTTTATCAGGCTGTTGCCGTTATCTTTTTAGCTCAATTCCACATGGTAGATCTCGATTTCGTGCAGCAAATGACCATTATTCTCACGGCTACGCTTGCCTCAATAGGTTCCGCAGCAGTGCCAAGTGCCGGACTGGTCATGTTGATAATTGTATTGGAGTCGGTCGGACTCAACCCAGCGTGGATTGCGATTGTGTTTCCTGTAGACCGGATTCTCGATATGTGCCGGACCGTAGTGAATGTCACTGGAGATGCCACAGTAGCCACTATTATTGCCGGCACGGAAGACGAGCTTTCCTAAGACGTATTATTTTATAAGAAAGATGCGTTTTAATTCAGTGATCAATCCTTTGAAAAAAATCAATAGAATGGCAAAGTCCGTATTAGCGTTAAAGCCAGTGCCAAAGCCAAAGCTAATGCCAAGGCTAACGCTAATGCTAACGCTAATGCTAACGCTAATTCTAACGCTATTCCTATCCCTTTCTCTTCAGGCACAGTCTGAATTAGATTGCGACTACGAAGTGTCTAGAAAGTCTCAAAAGATTTACGACGAAGGGGTTCAAGAATTAATTGCCGGTCATCCAAGGGGGGCACAGCGACTCTTTTTACAGTCGTTGGAAAAGGAAGATGCCTTTCCTCAAGCGCGTTATTTCTTGGGAGAAATAAGCTATCGAAATAAAGAGTTTAATATCGCCCGAAAGCATTTAGAAATGGCTATTGACGAGTGTCCGGATATCAATGGTGAAAGCTATCATCATTTGGGCATTATTGCTTTACAGAACTATGATTATCCGCTCGCAGAGCGCTATTTTACCAAAGGATTGAAATTGGAATTCGAGAACAAGGCCGATCGCGATGAAACGATCGATTTATTGGAATCGACCCGAACGCTGGCTCAATTAATGGACCACCCAGTTCCTTACAACCCCGTTTCTGTTTCCGGTTTATGTACTACAGGCGATGAGTATTTAGCCGTTATTTCTCCAGATGGATCTCAGGCGTTTTACACCCGGAGATACCAGAAAAAAGAGAAGTCGATGTTGACGGCTACTTTCGTTGAAGAATTTACACACAGTATTAAATCGGGCGATTCTTGGGAACCGGGCGAAACGCTTCGTTATCCTTTTAATCAGGGCAATAATGAAGGGGGTCCGTCGATAACGGCGGATAATAATCAGCTTTTCTTTACTGTGTGCGCCCCCAATGATCGAGGTAAAATTAATTGCGACATCTATTACTCCCTCCGGGAGGATGGGTTTTGGTCGGCCATTCGCCCGATTGAAGCCGTTAATTTGCCCGATGCTTGGGATTCGCAGCCGAGCGTCTCGGCCAATGGAGATGTAATTTATTTTACGAGCAGCAGGCCCGGGGGTCAGGGAGGTCTTGATATATGGCGAAGTCTTAAGAAAGAGGATGGTTCGTGGGGAACACCGACGAATTTGGGGAAAAGGATCAATACACCGGGCGATGAGAAGTCGCCTTTCATTCACAGCGACAGTCGCACACTTTACTTTGCCTCGGAAGGGCATTTAGGGTTTGGTGGTTTTGATATTTTCTATAGTACAGAAGGGAGCAATGACTGGGGGAAACCGGAGAATATTGGCTATCCCATCAACAGCGAATCAGACGAATTAGGCTTATTCGTGAGTCTCGATGGAGAAACAGCTTATTTCGCTTCTAATGAATTAAAAAGCATGGGCGGATGGGATATTTATCGGTTTAACTTGCCCAGAGCGGCGAAACCCGACGATGTACTCCTCATGAAAGGAACCTTGTCTGATGAATTCCAGCAAGGTGTTAGTGAAGCTCGTATTGAAATCAAAAACTTAGAGACAAAGGAAATTCAAACGTTCAATACCGATTTTAATGGTAATTATACGGCGGTAATTCGGAGACCTAAAGATCAAGATTTGATTCTAACGGTTAAAAAAGAAGGCTATGCTTTCCAAAGCACCTTCTTGGCTTCGGAAGAAGAGTACGATGAAATAGAAGAAGTAGATTTGGATATCCGACCGATTGAGGTCGGCGGTCAGTATGAAATTAATGACATCACTTTTGCGACCAACAGCTACGATTTAAGTGAACGCAGCCGGTTAATTGTGGACGAATTCGCCGATTACTTACTTGAGAATCCGACGGTTCACGTCAGTATTGAAGGACACACGGATAATGTGGGGAGTTCTTCTGATAACATGGGATTATCTCGAAATAGGGCGGAAGCGGTGTACTTGGAACTCATTGAAATGGGCATCCCTCCGGTCCGTCTCGACTACAAGGGATTTGGATCTACAAAACCCGTTTCGGACAATACCACAGAAACGGGCCGCGCGCAAAACCGGAGAACGGTTTTTAGAATTCTTAATTTTTAGTTCATAGTTTTTAGTTGGCCAAAATTGTCCCCCTTTGGAGAGCCTGTCCCGCCAATGCGTGAGGGTTGGGGGAGGCTTTACCTGTGGTAAGTGTTTCACGAGTTTCATGTGTTTCACCAGTATGATTTCTGGCACAATCTGACTTATAACACTCTTACCACTGCTAAAACTTCTTCGTCCCCCTTTGGAGAGGGTTGGGGGAGGAAAAAGAAAAAAAGTAGTTAAAAAAACCACTTGCAATTCTACCCCCGCGCCCTCGCCAGCGAAGGACATGTTTTTCCTTTTTTCAACTCTTCCTATCGCACCCGTGGCGCGAATGGTTCCGCATTTGCGGTATCGACCTAGCGGTGCGGCTTGATTTTTTCTTCACTTTTTGATCAAGCAAAAAGTGAAATAACTTTATTTTCCCCTAAGCTAAACGCCACAAAAAAAAAGCCACCCCGTTAGGAATGGCTTTCAATTTTGTTACTCGTTGTATTTCCGTTCTTAGTGACGGCGTTCTTTAATACGAGCTTTCTTACCAGTCAATTCGCGTAAGTAGAAAATACGTGCACGACGCACAACTCCACGCTTATTCACTTCAATTTTTTCAATCATAGGTGAGTGAACAGGGAATACACGTTCAACTCCTACGTTTCCGCTCATTTTACGGATGGTAAACGTTTCAGTAGATCCAACTCCGCGACGCTGAATAACGGTACCGCGGAAAAACTGCGTACGCGTTTTAGAACCTTCACGAATTGTGTAAAACACGGTGATGGTATCTCCAGCCCCAAATTCAGGGAACTCATTCTTTGTAACTAATTCGTCGTTTACGTACTTCAATAAATCCATGACGATTTCTTCTTTAAGGGTGTCTCAAAACAGGGCGCAATATTACGGAATTTTCACGATATCGCAATCCCTTTTTATTAAAAAGTGTTTGTTCATTAAATTCTTAGCCTCAGCGCGTTGCGGTCAAATTAATAAACGTCGATCAGTCGTCCGTTTCTTCATGCCGATTCCACAAATCGGGCCGAAGGTTTTTTGTTCTTTCTTCTGCGGCCTCTTGACGCCATTTGTCGACTTTCGCATGGTCGCCACTTAACAGAAGCGGCGGAACCTCAAGTCCTTCAAAATCAGGCGGTCGCGTAAATACCGGTGGCGCTAATAAATCGTCTTGAAAGGTATCGCTTAAAGCGCTCGTTTCATCGTTCAGAACTCCGGGTAGTAACCGAATGATGCTGTCGGCAAGCACTGCTGCGGCTAATTCTCCGCCCGAAAGAACATAGTCGCCAATGGAAATTTCGCGCGTCACGAACAAATCGCGCACGCGTTGATCCACGCCTTTATAGTGCCCGCAGAGCATAATTAAATTGCCTTTCAACGAGAGCTCGTTTGAAATCTGCTGGTTTAACGTCGCGCCGTCAGGCGTTAAGTAAATGATTTCGTCGTAGTTGCGTTCGTCTTGTAACTCGCGGATGCATTTTGCTATGGGTTCAATCATTAAAACCATGCCTGCACCGCCGCCGTATTGGTAATCGTCGACCTGATTGTGTTTTCCGAAGCCATAAGCGCGTAAATCGTGCACATGAACCTCTACCAAGCCTTTTTGCTGTGCTCGCTTTAAAATGCTCGCAGCAAAAGGGCTTACCAGTAGTTCCGGAAGAACGGTTATAATATCAATACGCATAGTCAAAAATAAAAAAAAACTCTCCCGAGTATTCGGAAGAGTTCTTGTTGTGCCCACGACTGGATTCGAACCAGCACATCCTAAGGACACCACCCCCTCAAGGTGGCGCGTCTACCAATTTCGCCACGTGGGCTTACCACGACAAAGGTATTAAATACCTTCAAGAAAAAAGGGTTGTCGTTGACAACCCTTTAGTGACTCGGCTGGGGCTCGAACCCAGGACCCACGCCTTAAAAGGGCGTTGCTCTACCAGCTGAGCTACCGAGTCATTCCCGATTTGGGAGTGCAAATATACGACTACTCTTTAAAGTGCCAAACTAGCTTTCCCTTTTTTCGAGATATGACTTAAAGTCTCTGCTAATAAAGGGAATTCGGTGCATGTTTTTTCAAAAAGGCCCCATAATTTAAGGGTAACTTTTTAAAATAAAGTGACCGAAAGCGCTTACAATAGCACAAGAAAAGAGCTAACTTTATTCCTAATGGAAGAACGCAAATCAATAGCACTCATCGGCCCAATGGGCTGCGGAAAAAGCAGCGTGGGTCATTTATTGGGCATTCAGCTCAATTGGCCGTGGGTCGATCTCGATGAATGGATCGAAAAGCATGAAAGCCAAAGTATTAAGGAGATCTTTGACGAAAAAGGCGAGCCGTATTTCCGTCATCTGGAAGAGCAGAATATTGCGCTTTGGACGGAGCAAAGCCCGATGGTTTTCTCCATGGGGGGTGGTGCTCCGTGTGATGTAAAAAGATGGAAACTCATTTCTGATAATTTCTACACTGTTTTTATCGACGTTGAATCGGAAGTGCTGATTAATCGACTCGAAAACGAGCGTAAGCAACGACCCTTAATTGCAGATAAAGACGATTGGAAAAGCGATTACCTCGATCTTTTAGCCAAGAGGCGCGTTTACTACGAACAAGCTGATTTCATTTTGAAATCGGACCGCGAATCACCCGAAGAAACCACACAACGAATACTCGATCATGTCTTACAATAAAGAACAGGGCGCCGAAGCAATCAAACATATTGAATTCCGGCGCACCTTAAAGCCCGAACAATTTGACGGCACCCCAATCCCCGACGAGTTAATAAATACCGTCCTAGCGGCCGGAAATTGGGCGCCCACGCACGGATATACCGAGCCTTGGCGCTATTTTGTGTTCACCGGCGACTCGCTGCAGACCTTCGGAGAACGAATTCTTGAAGCGATGGCCGAAAAGAGTGGAGAGGCAGTGCCCGAAACCGCAGCGGAAAAATTAAGAGAACGCTTGGCAAAAACGAGTCACCTCGTGGTGCTTGCGATGCAGCGGGGCGACAATCCTAAAATTCCGGCCGAAGAAGAAGTGATGGCAACGGCCTGTGCCGTTCAAAATATCTGGATAGCCGCAAGTGCCTTTGGAATTGGCGGGTATTGGAATTCGGGCGGACTCAAACTGGAAGCCTATTTAAAAGAAGACTTCGGCCTACGGCCGGATGATCGAATATTGGGTTTCTTTTATTTTGGAAACCCGGCCGTTCCCTGGCCCGAAGGGAAAAGAAAATCGTCTATAAAATCAAAAACCACCTGGCTTTAACCAAGTGGTTTTTTTAATCATTCTTCAATCGCGTATTTAGCTCGGCGTTTCTTTACGACCGTCGGCGTGCCTCGCAAAGCGGCCTTCATTTCGGTCGTGCACCGGATCAATTCGGTTCCACGGCCATCCGCCAAAGCGCGTGCGCTGATAATCGGAATAGGCCTGTTGCACGTCTTCACGCGTGTTCATTACGAACGGACCGTGCTGCACTACGGGCTCGCTTATCGGCCTGCCCTGAAGCACTAAAATTTTGCATTCAATAGATCCGGCCTTTAATTGAAGGGCGGTATCGCCTTGAACATCCGCTGCGTGATAGTTCGGTACATCCGTATCGTGTACGTGCAGCGTGTCGCCTTTGTAGAAGTACAAGGTGCGATTCACTCCAGGTCCTGCCGCAGGCAGTGTCCATTCTGCACCCGGCTCCATGCGAATATTCCAAATACCTACTTCATGCTCATCTTTGGCTGCCCATGAATTCGGGGGTGGAGTAGGAGCGGTATTGGCACCAATAGCTCCGGCAATGACTTCCACTTTAATTTTTTTGCCGTTTGTATCTGCGTACTCCGCATCGGGAATTTGCTCGGCCCAAAGCATTTTGAAATGCGGATCCACCATTTTGTCTTTGCGCGGAAGGTTCAGCCAGATCTGAAAAAGCTCCATGGTGTTGTCTTTATCTTCATGAAGCAAGGGAAACATTTCCGCGTGCTGAAGCCCCGATCCGGCGGTCATCCATTGTACATCGCCGTTTCCGTAACGACCTGCAGCGCCTTGTGAGTCGCTGTGATCGACCATTCCTTCGCGCACAACAGTCACGGTTTCAAATCCGCGGTGTGGGTGCCCGGGAAAGCCAGGCACTTTAGTTCCGTGGTACATTCTAAAGCCGTCTTTTACTAAAAAATCGGAACCGATATTTCTTCCTTGAAGAAGCGATTCGTCGGGACCCATATCGCTATTTCCTTGCGGGAAGAAATCTTCGTGATGCACACAAAAGAGAAAGGGATCTTGGGTTTGCCATTGAAATCCAAGGGCGCGGACGGTTTTTACTACAGAAGGCATGGTTTCTTTATTTGGGTTGAGGGCGACGCCCGTTTTTGCTACGACTACAGATCCGGCCGTTAGGGCGGCCAACTTCTGCAGAAAACTTCTTCGACTGTTCGATTCGCTCATAGGATAAATAGATGTAGATACATGTAAAAGTACAAAAAGGAACTCAGAAAGTTCAATGCTGCGAAAAAGGAGGGAATACGATTAGCGCCTTCTTCGGCGCGATGCGGCACTCACGGGCGGAGAAAAACTCGTGAGGTTCTTATTCCATTGCTGGGCCAATTCTTCGGCGGCCTTCGTTGCTTGTTCGGAATCTGGATAGCGACAAACGGTAATTCGTTCGCGATGATCGGGCGTTAAAAGGGATACATCATAGGCCACTTCCGAGTTAATGATGCTTTGGTTGGAGTAGTAGGAGTACATGGTATGACTCAAAGTTTTGCGCATGACGGCCATATCGGGGAAATCGTCCATAGGCTCCCAGGTGCCTTGCCGGGTCCAAAATACCCGTGAGTATTCGCGCACGCGCTTTTTCTCTAAATCGACTTCGCAGCCCAATAAGGTAAAGCTGAGAAAGAGTCCGGTACCAATAGGGAATAGCGCCACCAAGGGGTTTGAAAAAAGGGCCACAGCCCCTACCGCAAGGAATAAGTACCCTGCAAATACCCCGGAAGGCGGAAAATGCTTGCCGTGAATAAAAAGGGTATTACTCAAGATAAACGGCATCGGTTTCGCCAAACTCGACACTGATGTGCTCTTGCATGGTCGTGCTCAGCGTAAGTCCTACATAGGAGGCTTTAATGGGGAAGCGATTGTGCCCGCGATCGACCAGTACCAGAATATCCAATGATTTTAGGGGCGTGGTCAAGAAATGCTTGGCTCCGTATATAAGGGTTCGGCCCGAGTTGAGCACGTCATCTACTAAAATGACCGTTTTTTCGCTGTAGTCTTCTTCTTCAATGCTGAGTCCGATTTCCGTATCCATTGGATTCCTTTTCTCAACGTGAATTTCGGCCAAAGTGATTTTCAACTCCGTAATTTTCGCCAAGAGCACGGCGATCCTTTTCGCCACAACAAAACCGCGATTTGCTATGCCGGCTATCACAATTTCTTTTTCATCGTGATGATTCTCATAAATCTGCCACGCCATCCGAATCAGGCGTTGTTCAATTTGTTGATGATCTAAAATTAGGGTGCGTTCTTGTTTCGCCATTTCGCTATTTTTTCCAGTGCTCAAGATACTATTTCCTTTGAAGGTGAATAAACCATTCCGAGCCCTGACGGGCCGATATGCTGTTGCGACATTCTTCCCAAGTAATGAAATGAAAGTCGTTTTCGAAAAGCGTTTTGTATTCCGATGCTTTCCCACCAAATGGAGGGCGATCTTCATTGAGCGGCACGTTGAATAGTACCCCCGCCAAAATTCCGCCTGAAGGCAGCAATTCGGCCATTTTCTTCACATACGCCGTTCGCAAAGAAGGGTGCAGCGCACAGAAAAAGGTTTGCTCTAAAATAAGGTCGTATTTACCCTTGTGCTTGAAAAAGTCTTGCAACACCAAATGACTCGCGGGAAAGTCAGGCACTCGTTTGTGAAAACCTTTGAGCGCTTGTTCGGACAAATCGAGCACGGTTACGTGTTCAAATCCCGTGTTCCAGGCATGCTCTGCTTCGTAGGCATTTCCGGCACCGGGAATTAATATCGAGGAACTCTTGTTCTTCCATGAGTTGAGGAACGATTCTAAGGGCGTGCTGGCTCCACCCAAATCCCAACCCATTTGGTTGTGGATATAACGCTCGTTCCAAAAGGAGTGGTTTAAATCTTCGGCCTTCACGATTTTCGTATTAATGAAACAATATTTTCTACGTGGTGCGTATGCGGAAACATATCTACCGGTTGTACTTGAACAACGTCATACCACTCGCTCAAAAGAGCTAGGTCGCGGGCTTGCGTGGCTGAATTACAGCTTACGTACACAATTTTTTCGGGCGCGGTCCGAATCAAAGTATCCACCACTTTTGGGTGCATTCCATCGCGTGGCGGGTCTGTAATGACCACATCGGGTCTTCCGTGTTCGTCGATAAACTCGTCGGTAAGGATGTTCCGCATATCGCCTACATGGAAAGATACATTATCGATTTTGTTATTTACCGCGTTTTCACGGGCCGCCAAAATAGATTCTTCCACCGACTCAATTCCCACCACATGTTTCGCTTGATGCGCCACAAATTGGGCAATGGTTCCGGTTCCTGTGTAGAGGTCGTACACCAGTTCATCACCTTTTAAATCGGCCATGGCTCGCGCTTTTTCGTACAGATGGAACGCTTGAACGGGATTGGTTTGATAGAATGTTTTAGGTCCAATTTTGAATCGAAGGGGTTCTTTGTCCCCTTCGAATTTTGGCATTTCTTCCCAGAGATACATGCGACCGCTGTAGCATTGCACGTCGAGGTCGTACCACGAATCGTTTCCTTTGGTATTGGTGGTCCAAAGCAAGCTCGTAAGTTCTGGGAAGGTGCTTTTCATGTGCTCCAATACCGCAATGCGCTCCTGTTCGGCCACACCTTCACGCGACTCATCGGCTTCGCCAAATTGAATGGCCAGCATAACCTCACCGGTAGTAGCGGTGCGAATCATCATGGTGCGCAGGAGTCCGGTTTGTTCGTATGGATTGAAGTATTCGAAGTTCTTTTCTAGGGTGAATCGACGCAATTCGTTGCGCAATTCGTTGCTCGGACTCGGTTGCAAGTGGCACTGGTCGATATCGAGAATTTTATCCCACATACCGGGAATATGAAAGCCCAATGCGCGGCGATCGTCAAACGTTTCGTCGCTCGCCATTTCTTCGGGAGACAGCCAGCGCTGTGAAGAAAAGCTGAATTCCAGTTTGTTCCGGTAGTTGAAAATCTCTTCGGAGCCCAGAATAGGCGTGGTTTCGGGTAATTCGATATGACCAATACGCTTGAGGTGATCGAGCACTTCGGTCTCTTTAAAATCGAGTTGCTTTTGGTAGTCGAGGTTTTGCCATTTGCAACCACCGCACACACCGAAATGCTTGCATGTAGCATCCACCCGGAAGGGTGAGTAGGTGTGAAACGCTGTAGGCCGCCCTTCGTAAAAGTTCCGTTTCTTTTTGGTGACCAATACATCGACCACGTCGCCGGGAACTGCCCCGGATACCATCACTACCTTTCCGTCGGGGGCTTGCCCTATAGACTTCCCCTTGGCGCCCGCTCGCAAGAGCTCAATAGATTCCAACGTGATATTCTTTTTTCTTCTTCCCATAGAGGACAAAATTACGTCGAACTTCTGGAACTGCCTACAATAGATCTGCTCGGTTCCTTTTGCATTTCGCAGCGGAAAGCTACCTTTGAGCCACACACGAAATTAGATTAGCTATGGATACGATCGCAGCAGACAGCAAAGCCAAGGAATATATTGTACAAGAGAGCAAGTACGGAGCACATAATTACCACCCATTACCGGTGGTTTTAAATAAGGGAGAAGGCGTTTTTGTATGGGATGTAGACGGGAAAAAGTATTACGACTTTCTTTCGAGCTATTCTGCTGTAAATCAAGGTCATTGCCATCCTCATATAATTAATGCCTTGAAGGATCAATCGGAGACATTGACCCTTACTTCTCGCGCCTTTTACAACGATGTATTGGGGCCTTACGAAGAGTACGCAGCCAAGTACTTCGGTTTCGACAAACTGCTTCCGATGAACACCGGTGCAGAGGCAGTGGAAACGGCCATTAAAATTGCCCGTAAATGGGCCTATGAGAAAAAGGGCATCGATCAGAACGAAGCCAAGGTGATTGTTGCGGAAAACAACTTCCACGGAAGAACCACCACCATTATTAGCTTCAGTAGCGATCCGGAAGCACGTGGAAATTTTGGTCCGTATACCACCGGATTCCTTCGCATTCCGTACAACGATTTAGATGCCTTGCGCGAAGCGCTGAAAGATCCGAAGGTGGCGGCCTTTTTGGTAGAGCCTATACAAGGAGAAGCCGGAGTGATGGTACCTACCAAAGGGTACATGGCCGAGGCTGCGAAGATGTGTAAAGAGAACAACGTACTCTTGATCGACGATGAAATTCAGACCGGGATTGCGCGTACAGGTGCTTTATTAGCGGTCTGCGGTGAATGTGATTGCGGCGCTCGATGCGAGCAGAAGTACGCCTACAAGCCAGACCTTCTTATTTTGGGTAAAGCACTTAGTGGAGGTGTTTATCCGGTGAGTGCGGTTTTAGCCGATGATGCGGTGATGAGCGTGATTACACCGGGTACGCACGGTTCCACCTTCGGTGGGAACCCATTGGGAGCCAAAGTGGCCATTGCCGCATTGGAAGTAGTGGAGAACGAGCAGCTTTCAGCAAACGCCCGTAAATTGGGTAACCTGTTCCGTTCGGAAATGAATAAGTTTATTGAAACCACTGAATTGGTTCAGTTGGTGCGCGGACGCGGACTTTTGAACGCGATTGTCATTAACGATCACCAAGACAGTTCAACCGCTTGGGAAATCTGCTTGAAACTGAGAGACAACGGACTTTTGGCGAAGCCAACACACGGAAACATCATTCGTTTTGCGCCGCCATTGGTGATGAACGAAGATCAGTTGCTCGATTGCGTTAAAATTATAACTACAACCATTCAACAGTACGAGGCGGAACGGAATTAATAGTTCCTTTTCGGCCGAGAATTAATTAATGAAACCATCTGATTGAATTTCTTGGCACACCTTTATTTATCGGGATCCAACGACCAGGTGCGCGTAGGGAATTTCAGTGGCGACTCGTACCGTAGATCGCAGCTGGCAGACCTTGCTCCTGATATGCGCAAGGGCGTTGAACTCCATTGGTTTATCGATCAATTCACCGATACCCATGAAATAGTGGAGGAGTCGAAAGCGCTCATTCGGCCCGTATACCGAAAATACGCTCCGGTGTTGGTCGATATTTTTTACGATCATTTCTTAGCCTTTCATTGGAAGAACTACAGCGAATTGCCATTGGCCGATTATGCTCAAGAACAATATGCCGTCCTTTATGCCCATTGGGACATACTTCCAACGCGGGTGCGGCATTTATTGCCCTATATGAAGCGGTACGACTGGCTTACGAATTACGCCCATTTCGAGGGAATTGATCGCGTGCTCAAAGGAATGGGCCGCCGTGCGAAGTTCGAATCGAGAATGGAAGAGGGCGTGCGCGAGTTAAAACAGTTCCACTCGGAACTAGAAAGTCACTTCTTCGCCTTTTTCCCCTTATTAGAGCGAGCTTCAGAAACTTTCTTGGCGGAATATCAACCGTAGCATTTGGACCGCTTATTTCGGTCGCACCGTGATTTCATACACTTGAGGCCATAGCTTACCGGTGACCAACACGCGGTCTTTTTCGGTATCGTAGGCGATACCATTCAATACATCGGCTTGTTTGCCGTAGGCTCTTCGATCGAAGATATTGGTGAGATCGAGCATTTTATTCACGGTTCCATCTTTCGGATCGATGATTGCGATGTAGTCGGTGCCGTAGATATTCGCCCAAATTTCTCCGTTGATCCACTCGAGTTCATTGAGGTTGATCATGCGCGCGCGCTCGTTGTACACTTCTAGAACGCCCAATTCGGTTAAGCTTTCTGGATCTAGTAGATAAATTCGGTGGGTACCATCGCTCATGAACAGCGTGGTGTCGTTGTGGGTAATTCCCCAACCATCGGTATTGTACTGAAACTCGCGGATAGGAGTAAAGGTGGCTAAATCGTACACGAAGCCTGTTTTCCCTTGCCAAGTGAGTTGAAAGAGTTGATCGTTCCAAATGGTAATTCCCTCGCCAAAGAAGCGGGCCGGGATATTGTAACTGCGCTTGATTTCTCCGGTTTGTAGGTCGACTTCGCGGAGGCTCGATTTCCCTCGGAGTCCTGTGCCTTCGTACAGGGTGCCATTGTGCAAATAGAATCCTTGGGTATAGGCGTCCGGATCGTGCGGATAGGTGTTCTCCACCTCGTAGGTGTATTCCACCGGTTCGTTTGCGGCGGCGATTTCTTTAATGATGGTTTTGGTTTGGCTGCGACCATCGGCCAAGTGGGCGGTAAGTGAAAAGGAATACTGCCCTAGTTTTTGATCGCCGGAATGCCAGCGGAGTTCGGGTTCAATGGCCGGGTTGCTTTTTCCGTTCACGGTCCAACTCCAGCGTTGCACGGGAATCTCGGTGGTTACGAGCTCGCTCGTGATGGTGAGGGAATCGCCTTGATTAAGCATCGGGTCGGTAGGCCCTGCGGATAATCGAAAGAGGGTAGGGAGTGCGGCCTCGCGGCCCGATGTGTCTTTTACCTTGGGATCGGAAGAACAAGAAGCGAAAAATGCGGTTAGCAATAAAAGCGAAACGAAACGGCGCATCGATAAATTAATTTGCGTCAAAGGTAGAAAACGCCAGAACAGTAAATTGTATTTTTGAGCCATGGAAATTAATGTAGGCATGCGGGTAGCGATGGTAGATGATGTGCTGAGCGGCATTGTGCGCGAAGTGCGTGGAAACAACCTCATTATTTTCGAAACGGATGACGGTTTTATTGAGGAGGCTTTTTCGCATGAATTGGTCGTTGACCAGGGCGATAGCTACGATATTACCCGAGCCACGGACAAACAATTGTTGCCCGATTTGATTCTCGAGAAGGAAGGGCCCCAAGAAAAAAAGACCGCTTCGAAAAAGCACAAACGCATCAGTAAAAAGATCGATTTGGAGATTGATTTGCACATTGAGCAATTGGTCGATTCGGAGCGCGGATTAACGCCTGGCGATAAGTTGCGTATTCAGATTTCCTATTTTGAACGGAAGATGGAATTCGCCCTGCAGAATAACTTCCATCGCATTGTTTTTATTCACGGAGTTGGTGCGGGGGTATTAAAACACGAACTTTGTCGCTTGTTAGATGAAATCTATCATCTGGAGCATTTCGATGCCGCCTTTCAACGGTATGGCTTCGGCGCTACAGAAGTTTTGATAAGATAAGCCTCACGGCTTGATGAAAAACGGATCGGTTTGTCGCTGTTTCGCTTCGGCGAAAAAGAGGAAAGTCCGGACAACTTAGAGCACCATACTTCCTAACGGGAAGGACCTTCGTTCGGGTACGGAGGTACGACGAGTGCCGCAGAAAAGAACCGCCCCGTCGAGTACGGGGTAAGGGTGAAAAGGTGGGGTAAGAGCCCACCAGTTGCGCAGGCGACTGTGCAAGCTGGGTAAACTCTATGGGTTGAAAGATCGTGTATACCGGGATTGAGGGCTGCTCGCTCGAACCGGGGGGTAGGTCGTTCCGATCTTGTACGCGAGTGCAAGGCTAGATAAATGACAAACGCCCATTTCGGTGGGATACAGAATCCGGCTTATAGATCCGTAATTACCCGAAAAACACAAAGCCGCTCTCCTTCATTGGTGAGCGGCTTTGCCATTTATTAAGAAAGGGAGCTCTTTAGTTCGCTACCGCTTCTTCTGCAGTATTTGCTACCGATTCGTGCTCGCCTAAATAGCGCTCGGCATCTAACGCAGCCATACATCCGGTTCCGGCAGCAGTTACTGCCTGGCGATATATTTTATCCATAGCATCACCCGAAGCAAATACTCCTGGCTTTTTGGTTTTGGTAGATCCTGGTTCCGCAATTAAATAACCCACATCGTCCATGTCGAGCTGACCCTTGAAGATGTCTGTATTTGGCTTGTGACCAATAGCTACAAAGAACCCGTCTACGGCCAATTCATTCTTTTCACCGGTTTCGTTGTTCACGGTGCGAATTCCCTGCACTACGTTTTCACCGAATACTTCTTCGGTAGAGGTGTTCCAATGAACCGTAATGTTGGGTGTGTTGAACACGCGATGCTGCATGGCTTTAGAAGCGCGCAACTCGTCACGACGAACAATCATGTGCACGTGCTTACACAATTTAGCAAGGTAAGTAGCTTCTTCAGCAGCAGTATCACCACCACCAACAATAGCTACATCCAATCCTTTGTAAAAGAATCCGTCACAAACGGCACAGGCAGAAACTCCTGATCCCATGAATTTTTGCTCCGACTCAAGACCTAAGTATTTCGCTGAGGCTCCTGTAGAAATAATGATCGTGCGCGCGTGTACTTCTGTTTTGTTATCGACCCACAACTTGTGGTATCCACCGGGCTCGTCGGTTAGGTCAACTTTTGTGACCATGCCCCAACGCACTTCCGTTCCAAAGCGTTCGGCTTGTGCCTTTAGTTCTTCCATCATGGCCGGACCCGTAATTCCGTTGGGGTAGCCAGGAAAGTTATCTACTTCGGTTGTTGTTGTTAATTGTCCACCGGGTTGCATCCCCTGAATCATAACTGGTTTAAGATCGGCACGCGCGGCGTAAATGGCAGCCGTATATCCGGCCGGACCTGATCCTACGATAACACAGTCTAGTTTTTCTATTTCGTTGCTCATTGCTCTTTTCTTTTAATGACCCTACAAAATTAGGAAAGTCATTGGCTTCTGTATGTCATTCAGGTTACAAACTTACTATGGGATATAAACAGTGTCAATAGAAACCCCGTATCCGCCCCAAATACCAATACCGCCCTCGATGTTCGAAGATATGTTTTGCGATGATCCAAAGGCATCTGCGGCTTCGTTATCGCGCAATGACTGCCAAAACTCATAGGTGTGGCGCGAAATGGCGTTCCATCGGATCTCCACAATTTGCCCCGAATAGAAGCGAAATTTATCGGCAATATCTTCACCCGGAGTAGTGAGGTATCGTTCGGCCAAGGTGCGACCTCGATAGATATCCGATTCGTAGGTAAGCCCGTTCACAATACGATCGCTCCGTACGGGCCCGCTTGTTGAATAGGGAATAGGATCTGTTTGTAAGCGTCGGTAATACAGTCGGTAATAATTCCCTAAAGTGTCGGGATCGGTGTATTGATAGCGTATAGGCCCGACCGAATCGATTTCATTGTAGTGCAGCTCATCGGCATACCACCACAGAGAATCTAAGGGAATAGCTTCGGGTACATAGGTTGTAGCTGTGAGCGTTTTGGTTCCCACATAAATTTCCAAGCCATAGCGGTGGTTTTCTTTGGCGATAATGGATTCCCCTTGATAGAAATAGGGCGGGAGGTAGTTTTGCGCGAAGACCAACACGCAGGTATCGCGGAGATCGCCATCGGTGATAACCACGATAGCGTCGTCGACCACTGCGTCGTCAATTAATTCAATTCCGATAGGGTCAAAAAAGCCGATGTTTCGGGTGAGGAATACACGGGCGGTTTGACCGCTTTCCATGTAGCCTTCCACAATGATTTGTTCTTCGAAATCATCAATTTCTATGTCGATATCGCTTTCGCATCCGGCCGTGAGGCCGAGAAGGAGGAGCGCAGCGAATATATTTTTAAATAGCTTCATAAGAACTTGAAATTCCAGGTTACGGACGGAATAATGGGGAACAGGGTTACCTGACGCGGTTGCAAGCCGTAGGTTCCCTGAGAAATTCGGCCCTGTTCTTCGTAATAAATAAAGAAGGGGTTTTGGCGGTTGTAGGCATTGTAAATGCTGAACACGAAGGACGATTCAAAGCGTTCCGTTTTTCGAGCGATATAGGTGGCGGCTAAATCGAGCCGGTGATACGCGGGCAGGCGTTTCGTGTTGCGATCGCCCCATTCGGTATAGAGTTGACCGTTAATCAAAAAGCGCGATTTGGGCGGGGTGTAGTTGGCTCCCGATCCGTATACGAATACAGCACCCAAACTCCATTTCTCGTTTAATTTGTAGTTCCCCACTATGGAAATATCGTGCGGTCGGTCGTAAATAGCCAAGAACGATTTCCCGTTGTTGAGGTCGTCGAAGAAACGAATCGATTTGGACCAGGTATAGCCGATCCAACCAGTAAGGCGGCCCGAATTCTTTTTAATAAAGAGCTCGACGCCGTACGATTCGCCCGACCCGAAGGTGAGGTTGTTATCGGGGTTATCGGAAATGTTTTCGTTGGGAGAAGCCCCTTCTCGGTATTCGATGAGGTTGTCCATTTGCTTGTAGAAGACTTCTACGCTGGCCTCATAGGTGTTGCGTTGGAAATTATGGAAATATCCGAAGCTGAGCTGCGATCCAATTTGAGGTTGAATGACGTCGGAAGAAGGGAGCCATAGATCGGAGGGGAGTCCGAGAGCCGAAAAGCTCGCCAAGTGGATGTATTGGTAGTTGCGCACCCAGCCCAGTTTTACGGAACTCTTTTGACTGAGTCGGTATCGCGCACTGAATCGGGGTTCCCAGCCCGTATAGGTTTTTACGTTTTGTCCCTGACGGTACGATACGGTGTCTTCGATGGCGCCGTCGGCATTTTTGGTGTAGCGATCGAAGGGGCCGATCTGACTAAAATACGAGAAGCGAACGCCCATGTTCACGCGCAGATTTTCATTGATATCGAAATCGTTGAGTGCGTAGAGTGCGCCTTCGTGTGCGTGTTGCCGGTTGACTCCGCCCGAGCCGAAGGTGGTATTTTCTTGACGGCCTCCTACGTTGGAGGGCACGAAGATGTGTCGGATGTAGTTGACTCCGAATTTGATGCGGTTTCGCGCATTGGGGTGGTAGCTGAAATCGGTTTTGATGTTCCAATCTTGCACGCCTGAGAAGAGTTGGTAATCGAAATTTGAATTGGAGCTTTCGTATTCAAAGTAGTAATCGGAGAATACGGCGGTGGTGTTTACGAATAGCTTGTCGGTAAAGAGGTGGTTCCAGCGAATGCTTGCAGTGGCGTTTCCCCAGGGGATGCGCACTTGGTAATCGGACCGAGGGTCTTGGAACTCGAAATCGTCGCGACCAAAATAGCCGGAGACGAAGATGCGGTCTTTTTGACTCAATCGATAATTGAGTTTCAGGTTGAGGTCGTAGAAAAAGTAGGTATTCCCTTCAATTTCGGAACCGTTCACGAAGGGCTTTAGAAAGAAATCGAGGTAGGTACGTCGGGCCGAGAAGAGGTAGGAACCCACTTCTTTTTTGATAGGCCCTTCGGCGGTGAGGCGGGAGGCAATGAGGCCGATGCCTCCTTGTTGTTGGTGTTTTTTGAAGTTTCCATCGCGTTGGGAGATATTGAGTACGGAAGAAAGTCGGCCCCCGTAGTTGGCGGGCATACCGCCTTTAATGAGTTCTACTTTTTTGAGGGCATCGGCATTGAAGATGCTTAAGAAGCCCAGCAGGTGGGAGGCGTTGTAGACCACGGCCTCATCGAGCAGAATGAGGTTTTGATCGGGACCGCCGCCGCGGACGTAGAATCCGGACGAGCCTTCGGCGGCCGATTGTACTCCGGGGAGTAGTTGAATAGATTTCAGGATATCGACTTCGCCTCCGAGTACGGGAATTTGTTTGATGAGGTCGAGTTCCAGGTCGACCCGGCCCATATCGACGCTATTGAGGTTTTGATCGGGCGCTTCGGCGGTAACGATTACTTCGTTGGTGACCACGGAATTCACGAACAATGAGATATCGATGACCGTGTCTTTTGTGAGGTTGAAGTTGAGTACTTGTTCTTTGTATCCGATATAAGAGAAGTGGAGTTCGGTAGATCCGCCCGTTAGGGTGAGGGAATAGAAGCCATAGTGGTTGGAGGAAGTTCCTTTTTTCTGGTTTGGTTCGAAGGCATTCGCGCCAATGAGGTATTCTCCGTTCGAATCATCGGTTAAATATCCACTCACTGTATAGAGTGACTGACTGGTGCCGAAGAGGGCCAGCAGACAAAAGCTGAGTAGAAGTAGATTTTTCATTGGAATTCCCGAAAGTAGTTCTAATTTTGGGGCCTGAAAGGTACGCCGTGTTATACTAACGTGAAATATGGCAGCCTGGTTTATTCGGGGTGTAGCTTAGTCCGGTTAAAGTGCACGTCTGGGGGGCGTGAGATCGGAGGTTCGAATCCTCTCACCCCGACAACCGCAAAATAATCCGATCGCTCAGTATGAGTTGTCGGGTTTTTTGTTTTCTGTAAAGCTTGCTTTAACAGAAAACAAAAGCGCGACGAGTTTCGTAGAAACGATCGGATTGTTTTGCGATTGAATCACCCCACCTCGAGGATCAGCACCAGCTTATCCTCTTCTTCATCAGACCCTTGCTTTAAAAGAAAACAAAACGGTACGCGTCTAATCATTGAGGCTTGAAATAAAGAGATCATTATGGTTTAGACGAAGTGCGCAAAATTCTGAGATAGGGAGCATTCGGAAAGCATGTTTGGTCGAGGCACATTGACTTTTGAAAAGTATCAAACCAAAAAAGAAGCGAAGCCTTCTGTTTCTTGGTTATTGAATCCCCCAACCTCGAGGATCAGCATTAGCTAATCCTCCCCCCTAAACGGATCAACACTAGTTAATCCTCTTCTTCATCAGACCCTTGCTTTAACAGAAAACAAAAGCGCGACGGGTTTCGAAGAAACGATTGATTTTTTCGATTTAATTGTTCGGTAAAATGATCAATAATCGAAGAATTCCCGATTTACTTCGTGTTGTCGTGTTACTTGTGGTTATTGAATCCCCCCACCTCGAGGATCAGCGCAGCTAATCCTATTCCGCCAAGCTTGCTTTTACTGAAAAAGGGAATCTGGGCCTTGTTTCACCGAAACAAATGGGTTCTTCGGTTTAATCCTCCCCCCAAACGAATCCACACGAGTTACTCCTCTACCGAAAAACGTTGTACTAATCCTCCTCTTAAAACAAAGGAGTCCTCTAGTTCCGAATTAAGGTTTATTTTTGCTCCGCGCCGAACGAAGGGTTTGGCACCGTTAAAAAACACGTTATGCTCGGACTCAAACTACCGACCGACCCGCGCTGGGTCAACATAGCCGAAAAGAATATTGAGGAAATCCTGACGGATCATGCCTACTGTGAGCAGAAAGCCGCGAGCACCGCTATTTCACTGATCATTACCTATCCGGAAAAATCCGATTTGGTAGAAGCCATGACCGCCTTGGCCCAGGAAGAAATGAGTCATTTCAAAATGGTGCACAAGCACATCCTCAAGCGGGGCTATGTGTTGGGTTGGGAACGGAAAGATGAATACGTGGGTAGGCTCCTGTCATTTTTCCCGAAGACCGGCGATCGCGAATTGCGTTTGGTGCATCGTTTATTGACGGCGGCACTTATTGAGGCCCGCAGTTGTGAGCGCTTTAAGGTATTGAGTGAAAACATATCGGATTCGGAATTGGCTGAGTTTTACCGCAAGTTGATGGTGAGTGAAGCGAATCACTATACGATGTTCTTAAAATTTGCCCGCCTCTACGGCGGGACGGGCAAGGTTAACCCGATGTGGGAAGACCTGTTGGCCTTTGAAGCGGAGGTGATGAAGGATTTGGGTAATAAGGAGTTGATACATGGGTAGTTGTTTTAGTTGTGGTAGTTGTGTTAGCGGTGGGGAATTGCCACGAACAACTTGTCCCGTTTATGCGGGAAATAGCAACCAACAACCAACAACCAACAACTAACAACTTGCTTACGCAAAGCAATGAAGGTCAACTAGAGACAGACAAGAAAGAAAACAAAAACTACAACTAAAGAACACAATATTGAAAACAACAGCATTATCCACCGTTCATAGAAATTTAGGGGCCAAGATGGTCGAGTTTGCTGGCTACGAAATGCCGGTGAGTTACGAAGGGCTCAAAGCCGAGCACCATACCGTACGCAATGGCGTGGGGGTATTTGATGTGAGCCATATGGGCGAGTTCATTATTCGCGGTAAGGGCGCTATGGAGCTCATTCAAAAGGTGACCTCGAACGATGTTACGAAGTTGTTCGATGGTAAAATTCAGTACAGCTGTTTACCGAATAACGAGGGTGGAATTGTAGACGACTTGTTGGTGTACCGCATGGGCGAGGAGGAGTATATGTTGGTGGTGAATGCCTCGAACATCGAGAAGGACTGGAACTGGATCAAGAGCCACAATACCTTTGAGGCCGAAATGATTGACATCAGTGACAAGACTAGTTTGTTGGCGGTTCAAGGTCCGAAGGCGGCAGAAGCCTTGAAGAGCCTCACGGATATTGACTTAGAGAACATGACCTACTATACGTTTGAGAAAGGCCATTTTGCCGGGTTCGATAGGGTAGTGGTATCGGCGACTGGGTATACGGGCGCGGGCGGATTCGAAATTTACTTTGATAACGA
>ENA-OUOG01001431-OUOG01001431.1-marine-metagenome-genome-assembly--contig:-NODE-1431-length-27838-cov-5.780519_pt1 | contig 27838 bp, 18 predicted proteins | sample MGYA00248635_ERZ508505 | MGnify/ENA primary metagenome ERZ508505 (study PRJEB26176, sample SAMN06267871) | marine metagenome | isolation source: Saanich Inlet, British Columbia, Canada | place: Pacific...
ATTGGAGAGCATCTCAAATTTATCCAACGAAGCGCTTCGTTCGCGTCTCGCCGCGCGCTGATTGGCGGATTCATCGAACGCGATACGATACCCTCGCTACCGACGCTCGAACAAGACCCCTCGAGAGCGCGGGCCCCGCGTCATACTCGCACACACTCCCCGCTTTACGCACACCACACAACAACAAAAATGGCCGCCATCGTCGCCTCCAACTTCGCCGTCGCTGCCCCCGTCAAGGTGGCCGCGCGCAAGATCTCCTCCCGCCGCGCCGCGCTTCCCGGTACGTGCGAGCGCGAGACCCATCGCGCCGGTGAAACCAACAATTTCATCCGCGCGTCGCGAACGCGACGAGGGCGAGCGGAGACGATCGAAACGCGAGCCGCGCTCGATGTCTCGGGCTTCGCGAGCGACTCGAGACCTCGGACTGACCGCCGTCCCCCGATTCCCCACTCGACAACAGTCAAGCGCTCCGTGTCGGTGAAGGCTGTGCGCAAGCAGCAGGTGGTTGCCAGGTGCGTGCGGTGGATCGAAAACCCGTCCCGCGTGCGATTTCAGGCGCGCGATCGCGCGCGCGTGGACGCGCGCGTCCGAGCGCGGGCGAGCGGGAACGCGCGCGCGCGACCGCGATCGGCTCGGGACGCGCCTTGCCCTGGCGCCTGCCGACGCCGAGGCATCCGATCGCGCGCGCGCGGCCGCGGCCGCGGCGACATCGACGCGCACGCCACCGAGGTTTCGCCCGATCGCTCGTTTTCGGGATGAGAGACGCACCATGCGACGCAAAACAAAACGCTGACATTTTTTCTCTTTCCTCTCTTTGAAACCGAACCAAAAACAGCTCCAAGTCGGAGAAGATGACCGCCGCCGTGACCGCCGCGTCCGCCGCCGCGCTCGCCAACCCCCTCGTCGCCGAGGCCGCCATGACCCCCTCGCTCAAGAACACCCTTCTGTCCGTCGTCGCGGGTGGCATCGTGCTCGCCGCCATCGGCGTCGCCGTCGTCGGCGTGTCCACCTTCGACAAGATCGGCCGCAAGTAAGCTAAGCGAGAAGAGATTTTGAAACGGCGTTTATCGCGGCGCGCGGCGAGGACGACGGGAACGAGACGTCCACTCGGTTGGGTCGATTTCGGACATTGTCCGCCGCGGGTGGTTCGTGAGGGTGTCTTCGCATACTAGCAGCGTTTAATAACGATCGCGCGGAGCATCGCGGTTCGGTTCGAGTCTCATTCTTTCATCGTTTCGCGAAAAAAAGAAAAAAAGGCGTCGCGCAAACGCTCGTCTCGCTCCCGCACTGGCGCGCGAGTTGTGAGTCAACTTTTTTTTTAGCGGGCACGAAGATGTTGACTCAATTGCGCATCCTCGAGTCACAGCCGCGGCGCGCGCGGGAGGTACCATGGAGGACTCCGAGGCGGGGTCGGACGCGGACGAGGAGAAGGATGTCGAGGAGGTGGAGGCGGTCGAGGCGAAGCCCCCGACGCCCGAGCCTTCCGCGCCCCCCTCGCCCGAGCGCGCGCCCCCGCGCAGGAGAATACGCGAGCCCGTGGATTTGGGGACCGCGCTCGGTCCCGACTGGGACCCGGAGGCGCCGGCCAAGGTGGAGACCTTCGACGCTCTGAAGCGGGTGTTCGACGAGGCGGACGAGGACAGCGACGGCGAGCTCGGCGTGGATGACTTCGTGAAGGCGTTCAGGCACCTCGACCCCGAGCTTCGGGACGCGCGCGAGGCGCTGAGGCGCGCGCGATCCGAGGCGCGTTCGTACGCGGACGCGGGGAGCGCGAACGCGGACGACGACGCGGGAGTCCCGCGAGACGAGAACGACGATTTGGAGAACGACGACGACGTTTCTTTGGTCGTGGACCCCGCGCTGGAGGCGGCGGTGGACTACCGCATGCGCCACCTGTTCGCCATCATGGACACCAACGCGGGGGACACCGTGGATTGGGACGAGTTCTCGACGCACGTCATGTTGACGGCGAAGGAGATGCGCGATAAAGCGAGGGCGTTGCAGCCGCCCAGCCGCTACGCGCCGCCGCACGACAGCCAGTGCGTGATTTTCGACAAGCAAACCAGACACAACGATTTGGTGACCAATATCACGCGCATGCCACGAGTGGACCAGTACGCCACCGTGTCAAGAGACGGATCGGTAAGAGCGTGGTCGCTCGACGACGCTTCGAAAACCGCGACGCTGCGAAAAAAAGTAAACGTCGGCGTCGGTTTCCTAAACGACGCGGCGGAGTTACCCGTCACGGGGCGACTCGCGGTGGCTTGTTTCGACCGGTCCGTACGCGTGTTCGACCCGAAAGCCTGGACCGAGACGGGCGCGTTCCGCGCGTTGAAAGACGCGCCTCTGTGCGTCGCCGGCTGGGCGGGGGGGAAGCGTTTAGCGCCCGGTTCGCGCGACGTGGATTACGTCGCTGTGGGCGACGTCGGCGGCCACGTACACTTTTTGAAAGTCATCGACACGACGGACGGCGAGAAGGCGGAGCGGCCGGGCGTGGGCGTGCGCTTCGAGAAGCCCTGGAGCGCGAGGGACGTGCACAAGCGCGCGTGGGTGACGTGCCTGTGCTACGTGTCTAGTTTAAACGCGATCGCCACCGGCGGGAGCGACGGGTGCGCGGCGCTCGTGGACGTGGACGGGCGCGAGGGGGGGGGACACGTGCGACGCCGGTTCACGAAGAACGCGCACGTCAAGGGCGTGAACGCGATCGCGTGGTCGGAGGAGCGCAAGACGTTGTACACCGCCGGGGACGATCGCGTCGTGAAGCTGTGGAACCCGCTCTCGGAGGGCCCGGTGGCGCAGCTCGCCGGACACGAACACCCGGTGACGTCCGTGCTGTGCGTGGACGAGGAGGACCAGCTCGTGACGCTGGACTTGGGAAAAACCTTCAAGGTGTGGGACGTGCGCACGCGAAAGTGCCTGCAGACGTTCACGGATGACCAGGAGTACCACCCGGAGAACGCCGTCGGGAGTCTGTGCTTCGACCCGAAACGTCGGTCGCTGGTGACGGCGTCGGTGCAGCCGAAGGTGTGGGCGCTGGAGACGAACGTGCGGGGCAACGTCGACGCGCACGCCGCGGCGGTGGTCTCCGTGAACTTCTCGAAAGCGTTCCAGCGCGCGTGCTCCGCGGACGAGGACGGCGTCGTGTGTGTCTGGGACCTCCGCGACGGCGGGCGCGTGTTCCGCTTCAACGCCGACGGCGAGGCGGCGGCGGACGCGGCCGTCGCCGACGACGACGACGCGGTCGCGGCACACGCGGACGCCGCCTCGGGCGGCGCCGCGGGCGACGCGCTCAAGGCGCCCACGGCGGCGGCGGTGATCTCCGCGCGGCTGGACGGCCGAGGGAGGCGCATCGTCGTCGGCGGGGGCGACGGGTCGGTTCGATGCTGGAACATCGCCAACGGCGCTTTGTGCAAGGAGCTCTTCAAGGAGGGCGAGGATCCGCGCGCGCGCGCCGCGGAGAAGGCTGCTTCTTCCGCCGCCGCCGCGCGAGGATCCGAGCAAAAAATCGCGTCTTCGAGCGCCGACCGCCCCGAGACGGCTCGCGTCACCGGCGTGTGCACGATCGGGGACTACCCCGACGTGCGCTTCGCCGCCGCCGGGTGGTCTCGCGAGATGACGCTGTGGGACGACTCGCACGACGCGTCTATCGAAACGCCGCGTCGGGTCGTCCGGGGACACCAGTCCGACATTCTGTTCTGCGTGTGTAACGACGAGTCCACGGTTCTGGCCACCGGGGACTTCGCCGGGAACGTCTTCGTGTGGTCCGACATGGGCGAGCGTCGCGCGAAGCTCGAGCCGCCGCCGCTCCCGCCGGACCGCGACGTGTCCGGCGACGTGGACGCCGACGCCAGCGGCTCGGACCACGAGCCGACGGCGGACCGCGCCGCCGAGTGCGCGGCGTGGCTCGCGACGCGGCGCGGCGAGCGCGAGCACCGCGGCACGGGTCTGCCGCACACGTTCCTGTTCGTGGGGCACGCGGACGGGCACGTGCGCGCGTGGGACGTGAAGGACGGGAGGCTGGCGTGTGACTTTTTCGCGGGGCACAAGCCGGGGGAGAGCATCGTGTCCGTCGCGATCGACCCGGAGGGGTCGAGGCTGGTCACCGGCGACTCCGTCGGGCGCGTGCGTCTGTGGGACGTGAAGAGCGCGGTGGACGAGATGCACCGCGCGTCGCGGGGTCTGCGCGAGCTCAGCACCGACCCGACCCTGAAGACGCTGATTTGTCGAAAAGACGTGGAGTGCCTCGGGTACTGGCAGGCGCACGAGAGCCGCACGTGCGTGCAGGCGCTGGAGTTTTTTCGCGTGGAGGCGTTTGGCGAAGAAACGCCCAGGCTCTTCTTCGCGTCCGGCGGCGAGGACGCGGCGGCGCACCTGTGGAGTTTCGAGGGGCAGCACATCGGACAGTTCGGGCCGGACGTCTGGCAGCTGGACGACCCGAAGACGTGGCGATCGAACGAGCTCCCCGTGGGGAGCGACGAAGAAAAACGCCAAACCGCGGAGGCGCGAGACGCCGAGCGGCGCGCGGCGAAGGAGGCGAGACGCGCCGCGAGGCTCGCGCGCGACGTCTCGTCGGCGCTTCCTCCGGATGGAGACGAAGAAGAGACGGCGACGCCACCGTCTCTAACTCGCGAGGACGGACAAGAGTCTCCCGCGGCGATTTTCGAAAAAGAAAACGCCGCGGGAGATCCCGTCGCGAACGCCGATCGGGACGTACCCGATTTCCCCGCGACGCCGGGGTCGGGTCTCGCTAAGGAGACTTCGTCAGCGTCGGGAGGCTCGACGGACAACCCCGACGCTCCCGACACGCCTCCGAGTCTCCCTTCTTCTTCCTCCCCTGAGACAGACGGGACGAATTCTTCCTTAACTTCTTCGCCCACGGACAACTCGCCCACGTCCACGATCGACTCCACAGCGTTGCCTGACCCGTTCCCGTCCCCGCCGGGGTACAAGCCCGTAAGGCCGGTGGAGGATCGTTTGAGATGGACAAGGGACACTAAAAACTCCTTTGAGGCGTCCGGGACGTACCGCGAAATAAAGGCGTTGGAGGAGAAGAAGCACCCGCTTCGCGACGCGAGTTTACCCGAGCTAAGAGCGCGGAGCGAGAAGCTGAGCCGAAAGAAACCGGCGTGGCACACCCGCGTGTACATCCCCGAAGGCGACGAGCACATCAACAAACCTCGGTCGCGAGGGAGGCCGTACACGTCTCTGCACCACCTCATTCACATCTCGGACGTCGCCGCGATTCCGAAGCGGCCGACGACGCGCGCGGGACGGTTCAAGTACGGCTCGCCGATCAAAGACACGCCGACGGCGTCGCCGGAGAAACACGCGTCGAAGACAAAGGGAAAAAGTTGAGAGATGTAACGTCGGACGCGGCGCGTGAGAAGTGTGTCGTGACGTATCGACGCGTCGGACGATGAACGCGTCGACGCGGGTGTTAAAAAAACGACACGGAACCGCGTCGCCGAAAGAAAAAGACTCCACACTCTCGACCCTACAACCGACTCTCTACGTAGTCACTACTTTCTGCGTCTGTTCGTGCGGACGAACCGGCGTTCGTTGGGGTTCTTCTTCGGGAAGCCCCCGCTCTCCATGAGGTCTCTTTGGTGGTACAGGTGCGCGGTGCCCGGCTTCTGCCCGCGCGAGCTCCCCGCGAAGCTCTCCTCGTTGTACTCCGCCGCGAACACGTCCTCGTCGTCGCGCTTCTTCACACCCCGCATGCCGATGAGCTGGTCCTCGCGCAAGATGGGCGCCTTCTCCCTTCTTCCGCCCTTCGGCGCGGGGAGCGAGAACTTTGTGCCTCGAATCTTGTGTTTCCGCCGCACGCCGAACTGCTCCGCCCCGTTTAAACCGACCGTGTGCTGCACCTTCTGTAACGTCGCGTTGCCGCACTTGGCGCAGAACACCCGCGTGGTTTGCTTCGTGACGTCCCCGCAGGCGTGGCACCGAAGCACCCAGCGGCGCAGCTCGGAGACGCGCATGCCGTCGGGGGTCGTTAACCGCAGACCCATCTGTAAGATCACGTTCTGCATCGCGTAATCGCCCGTCGCGGAGACAACGGTGGACTCGAAATCTTCTTCTTCTTCTTCCGACGAACCAGACGCTGACTCGTCTTCGTCGTCTTCGTCGTCTTCGTCGACTTCGTCCGTCGCGACCGCGATTTCGTCACCTCGGAAAAAAGCCGCCGACGCGTCGGCGGCGGCGTTTAAATCGGCCACACGAGCCGTATCCGTCGCCACCGTCTCCGTGGCGGTCGGAACTTCACGTGAATCCACTTCGGATGCCTTTTCCGCCTTTTCCGCCTTTTCCGCCACCTCCTTTTCCGCCGCCTCTCTCTGGCGCTCCGCGCGCTTCGCGCGGCGGATTCGCGTCGTGCGCGAAACGTTCTGCTCCCATCCACCGCCGTCGTCGTCGTCGTCGTCGTCGTCGTTTTTCTCGTCACCCTCCGCGGCCTCCGCAGCCTCCTCTTTTTTGTCCTCGCCGAGCAGCGCCCTGGTCTCCCTCTCCTTCGCGCGCTTCTTCTCCAGGCGCTCCTTCATCTCCAGCGCGAGCAGCGCGGTCGCGGGCAGGGGAGCAGGCTTCTCAGGTGCCTCCGCCAGCGACGCGCTGGCCATGCGGCTCGCCACCTCCTCGGCGCTCCGCTCGGCTTCGGCGTTCATCGCGTCCAGCTCCGCCCAGGCGTCTGTATCCGGGACGTAGTCCCACCCGGGCTGCTTGGTCTGCTTGTTGTGCTTGTGCTTGGACAGCACTAAAGGAGGCGGCTCCGAGCGCACGTGCGCCAACCCGTGAGCCTCCTTCTCCAGCGTGAGGTGCAGCGCGATGCACCGCACGTCGGGGTCCGACAGCGCCCCGAGGTCGCCGGTGAGCCGCGCGAACCGCCGCACAGCCTTGATGGACTCCTCATCCGGGTCCCGCACTTTGAGCTCGAAAGGTAACGTCGCCAGCGTGTGCCTCGCCTGCCTGTCCTTGATCTCGCGAAGCACCTCGGGGATGGTCACCGCCTCCTCCGCGAGGCGCTCGAGGCGGATGCCCTTCACGATGGCGTTCGCATCCACCACCACCTTGGTCTTGCCCGCCTCCGCCTCGGGGACCCGCGGCGCGGACGCCACGGGCGCGTCCGCCTTCGCGGCGGCGAGCCAGCCGGACATGCTCTCTCTCTCCGGCGAGTCGCGAGCGCGCGGGGGGGCACACGCGCCGCGCAGCCGAGAGTGAGGACGCCTCGGACGACACCACGCGTGCGGCGGCGGCGGCGGCGAGTGCCAAAATTTCACCAGAAGTTTTCACGTGTTTGGCGCGTACACGTACATTGTATGGGCAATTGGTCTGAACCTCGTCGTCTCGTCTCGATAAAAAGTCAGTCCGATGCGCGAAACGCGGAAAAATGCATGCGACGAAAAACCATCCCTCCACCCGAAAGAACGCGTGACCGAATTGAATGCCTCGGTCTCAGCGCTTCCCCCCCCTCCCCCTCTTCCCCCGCGGCACCGCGTCCGCGACCGGCGGTCGCGCCTCCTCTTCGAAACGCTCCTCTTTCGTCGAAACCACGCCCGTGGTTTTTGTATCCCCCGCGTTTTCTTCTCGCGCCGCCCTTAATGAGGCTCTGTGCTGCGCCTTCGCTAAACTCGCCGCGCGCGCCACAAACGCGCCCTGCGCGCAGTTGAGCATCTCCAGCTGAACCTCCACCGGGTGTTGGTCCAGTTTCGCGAGCGCCGGCGCGACGTGCGTTTCCAGAAACGCACGCACAGCGGAAGAGCGGTCGTTCGCGCTCGGCATCAGCGCCGCCGCCGCGAAAGCCGCGGTCACGCCCCCCACGGGGCTGAACAAAGGACTCCCGTCGTTGGACGGTTGACGCGGAGCGGCGTGTCGCGGCGTGCGGCTCCGCGTCTTGCGCTCGGCGGCGCCGCCGCCGCTCTCGCCGGCGCCCTCGGTTTGATCCGGGTCCGGGTTTAGTTCTGAACCCGGACCTGTGCCGACCGCCGCAGGCGTCGCTCCGACGCTCGGCGGCAAAACAACACGCTCGTTTACCTTCGAGGAGGGCTTCTCGGGAACAGTCTTCTTCTTCGCGAGCGCGCTTCGCGCGTCTCGCGACGCCGCCGTGGCCGCGTCGGTCGGAACGTGCGCGTCGCGCCGCGGCGGCGGCGCGGGTTCGGGCAGCGCGTCGAGGTCGGGCAACGCCAAGGGCACGCCACGCGGGAACCCTCTTTCGACCCGCGACGGCCCCTCGAACAAAGCCTTGAGCTGTGCCACGGAGACGCCGAGCTTCACCAACTCAACCTCGTCGACGGCGTAGTTGGCGTTTTTCGCCTGCGGCCCCTTGCGCAAGACGCGCGCGACGTCTTCCACGTTTGGTTTCACCTCGCCGAACGTCGCGAGGTACAGAATCACCGCGACGACTTTCGGCGCGTTGCACTCGACTATCGTTCGCCCCGGGGAGAACGTCTCGCCGAACCAAAACCCTAACGCGGAGTTTATGCGGTCGCGGTACGTCGCCGCGTCCGCGGGCTTGATGTCCACGGGAAGGCGTAAGTGCCGGAACAGCGCTTTCATGTACGACTTGAGCAACCGACGGTGATCGGCGGCTTTGCGGCTGGACGAAGGGCCTCCTCCGGACGCGGACGGAGTACCCGTCACTCGACGCGCCTTGTCACCCGCGGTGCCCGCGTGCCCTTCCAACTCGAGGGACCCTGTAACAGGTCCCGCGTCGATCGAGTTACCCGACCGACCGCCTCGAGACGCACCTCGAGACGCGTTCGCGACGGAGACGCTGCTCCGTCTTTTCCGTTTTGGATCGGCTCGCGTCCCGGCGTCGCTTAAAGCTTGGCTCAGATCCTCCTCGAACAACCCGCTCAAAACGTGCACCGCGTCTTCCTCGAACGCATCCAGCGCGCCGTTCACTTCCGCGTTGTTTTGGGGAAACACCGTGACCTCATGTGCCTTCTCCGTCTCTCGTTGTTCCTCGTTCGTCTCCGTCTCCTTGTGCGTCTCCGTCGGTGGGTCCGCCTCGCGCGTCTCCGGCGGCGTGTCGCGATTTTCTGGAGAAAAAACTTTTTCGGCCTCCGCGCCCTTGTCGTCCCGTCTCGTCGCGATCAACGCGTCCGCCACCGCGCCTCCGGTCCGAGGCGCGGCGGTTTCGGCGAAACGCGTCTCGGGCTCGGGGTGGCGCGCGCGCGGCTCCGCGGGCGGCTCCGCGGGCGGCGCGCGCTCCGCCTCGCGCAGCTGCGCGATGAACTGCTTCGCGCCGTCGAAGGACTTGACGCCCTCCGTCGCGGCCGTGCGCGCGCGCTTCGCGGGAGGGGGCGCGGCCGCGGGCGACCCCGCAACGGTCGCCGGTCGATTCTCGTCGGGCGAGCCCTCGGTGCCGCGGGCAATGCCGTCGCGCGGCGCGTCCGCCGGAGCCGCCTCCTGCGAGGCGGGCATCGCCTGCGACTCGAGGTCCATCATTCGCGGGACGTCGCGCCGAGCGCGGGCGGCGGGGGCTCGCGCGGCTCGAGCGGGCGCGTCTCGAGTCTCCAGAACCCCAGCGGAATCGGGGTGCCTAGGACTCCGGGTAGAATTTCGACGACACGGGCGCTCGCGCGGGCGGTCGAGTCGCGGGCGCGCCGCGTGCCGTGCGCGCGCGCGGGAACGTCGAGCGACGCCTTCGACCTCGCCGCCGAGCAACGCGCGTGCGGACGACGCGTCGAGGTCGTGCGCTCGCGACAGTGCCGCGCGCGGACGAGCGCGCGTCGGTACAATTCAGCCGTCTCGTGTGTGTGCCCAGAAGGTTTTCGTCGCGTCATTTCTTGGAAACGATCTCGACAGTGGCGGATTGGCTCTCTGGCTGACGGAGACGAAACGAATGGTGTTTTCGCGTCGCGATGACAACGCGGAGACGCGGAGACGTCGACTCTATGGCGGCGTATGGTCCTACTAAGGTCCACGACGACGCGTTTCCCGCCACCTCCCTCCCGTGAGAAAGCTCCGAATGCCACCCGAAGCGTTCTCAATCCAGCGTGACCCCCGCCTGAATCTGCCCCCACCCGATGAGCCGCCAGTGCTTCTCGACGCGGCGGGACAGCGCCACCTTCTCGCCCTCCTTGGTGCACACCGGCGACGTGAGCTGCAGCTTGGCGAGGTCGGACTTGACCGCCACCACGCGCGCGCCCGTGCACATCGACCCAATGTTCAGCATCAGCACCTCCGCCTTGGACAACTTCGCCACCTTGCCCTGCTTCTCGCTCCCCTGCGTGCGCACGCCCAGCAGCCGCCGGAGCAGGAAAAAGTTAACCTCCAGCTCGGTGAACACCTTGGGCAGTTTACCAACCTCGCCCAGGACCTGGCCGACCAGCCGGTCCGCGCGCGTCAGCGTCGGGTCCACGGTCGTGCCGACGCCGATCAGCCCGCCGGGCACGGCGTACTTGAGCTGGTTCTGCTCCGCGAAGAGCGAGACGATGCGGCTCGAGATGGGCGTGCACTTGATGCGTCCCTCGGCATCTTTGCTGACGATGCCCGGACGCACCTCGATCGGCTGCCCAACCTTGAGCACGCCCTGCAGGATGGACCCGCCCGCGACGCCGCCCTGGATGTCGTCCACCTCCGCGCCGGGCTTGTTCACGTCGAAGCTCCGGATGACGATCATGTGGCACGGCGAGATGAAGTCGCGCTTCGGCACCGGGATCTTCCCGCAGATGTACTCGCACACCACGTCGATGTTGTACTTGAGCTGCGCCGAGATGGGAATCACGGGAGCTCCGTCCGCGATCGTGCCCTGGATGAACTTCACGATCGCGTCGTACTGGTTCGCCGCCGCGTTCTCTTGCACTAAATCGATCTTGTTCTGTAAGATGATGATGTGCTTCAAACGCATGATCTCCACCGCCGCGAGGTGCTCGGAGGTTTGCGGCTGCGGACACGATTCGTTCCCGGCGACGAGCAGAAGCGCGCCATCCATCACCGCCGCGCCGTTGAGCATGGTGGCCATCAAAATATCGTGCCCGGGGCAATCCACGAACGACACGTGGCGCACGAGCTTCATCTTCTTGTCCTCGAAGCCAGGCACCTCGCACGGCGGCGCGTCGGGCATCGTGCTGCCGTACGCGCGGTAGCACGAGGGACGCGGACAAGCGTCGTCTTCGCATTTGTAAATCTTGGCGTTGGCGTAGCCGAGCTTGATGGTGATGTTGCGCTCGAGCTCGTTCTTGAAACGCACCGTCTGCACGCCCGAGATGGCCTTCACCACCGTGGACTTACCGTGCGCCACGTGGCCGATGGTTCCTGCGGTTAGGCGGGTGCGAAAGGCGCGAAAGGCGCGGCGCGCGCGGCGGGAAAGACGGGTCAGTCTGAGAAAGTCACCAGAGACGACGAGAGCAGTGGGCAAACAGTCACGACGCGCGAACGCGAATGGAGCGAGACGGGCTCGGCACACACGCGAAATGAACCCTAGGGTCGCCGCGATCGAGGCGCGCGTCGCGACGGGCGCCTTTCGCGTCGTCGCGTTTGGAAACGCGTCGCGCGCGACGAGACGCCGCACGTACCGATGTTGATCGTGGCCTGCCTCGAGATGACCTCCGGGGACAGAGGCGTCAGGGTGGAGGCGTCGAGGGTGTCCGCATCTTGCACGGAGAGTCCGTCCTCGCCCACGGTGTAACCCATGTTCGCGTTCGTGTCGCGCGCGCGCACGAAGCCGCGGTTCGCGTTCGAGGTGCCTTTCCGGCGGACGCAGACCGAAGGTGACTGCGGACGGGACGAGTCGCGCGAGTCTGACTCGCACGAGGCGCAGTCGGGGTATGGGGGAAGGGGACGCTTTACGACAGGCAAAGCCGATCGGCGCGAAACTAAAGGCGGCGGCTCGCCGCTGTGTGTAAACGAGGTTGATGACTGCTCGTATTCCCAGGTGCGAGCCAGTCTGAAAAAAAAACCCGTGGCTTTGTGTGACTGAATGCTTGTACACTTCCCGAATTTTTTTTCCGCTCTCGGAGCGACCGTTGGAACCTGGCGGTTTTTTTACCGCGTACGGCGGATCCGAGACGCACACCGAGGCGCGGAGGCGCGGGCGTTGGCGGTGCCTGGGCGAAGCGTCGCGGCAGGGTCACGCACTCGCGCTCGGGAGGGAACGTCGCGTCGCGCCTAGTCGGAAATCGAACGCGCCCCGGCGTCGTCGACGCGCCGCTCGTCGCGTCCGTCGCGATGTTCACACCGGCGTTCGTTTCGCGCGACGGGGAGACGTGCGCGACGCCCGCGTCGGCGCGCGGCGCGCTCGCCGCGACGCTTCGGCCCCCGTCGAGCTTCGTCTTTGCCACGCCGGTGACCGCGCGGCACGACGCGCCCGCGTTCACGCCGCAGCCGCGCGCGTTCCGGCGCGAGAACGACGCCATCAAGCTGTCGAACGCCCGCGGCAGTCCGATGGACGTCGCGCCCGAGACGGCTTCGGGCGCGCACGCGCGCGCGCCGGCGAGCGCGTGCGCGGACCCGCACGCGCAGTGGCACACGCCCGCGCCGTGCGTCTCGAGGCCCGGCGGCGCCGCGCCGACCAGCGACGGCAAGATCGTGTTCGGGCGCATCCCACGGCACGACGGGCGCGCGCCCAATCCCAAGCGCGACAAAAGCGGAGCGAGCGGCACCGAAAAAACATCCGCGCATCCGCTCAAAGAGCTTCTTCGTTCTCCCTCCGCGCTCCCTCCGCCCCCGCGGACGGTCCGCGTCGCCGCCGAGACCGCGCTGGCGACGGTCGAGGAGGAGCCAGTACTCGGGTGTTCGGCAGACGACGGTGGCGCGGGGCCGACGGTGGCGCGGCAGCTCTTCGACGAAGCCGAAAGAAAGTCGAGCAACAAAGCGGCGCGGTCGTCGCTCGCCATGCGCTCGCCGCGAAAGCCTCACACTCGCGGCGGCTTTCCGTTCCCGTCCATCGACGCCGAACGGCGAGTCTCCGGCGGCAGGAAACAACCGCGGAGTTCGCAGAGCCTGAAGACGCGAGACGAAGACGTTAAGACGCGCGGAGGTTCGAGACGCGAAGGTACCGCGACGACGGAAAGCGATCCGTCGTCGATCCGTCGTCACGGAGGTACCAATTCCTTCGCCGAACCTCAAAGCACGCTCTGCGCGGTCGCGACGGCGATCCCGAGCGCGCCGACGTTCGGCGCGAAATCGTTCGAAGGCCAATCGAAGCCCGTTTCGCGCACCGCGTCGCGCGTGGGGCGGCTTTTGCTGGAGCGCGACTTGATGCTTCGAGAAGGGTCCGCTCCGGAGAACTCCGAAATCGCGTCTGACGTCTACGAGAGCGTGTACGACTGCGTCTACGCGTCTCCGTTCGCGACGACGAACGAACTCCGCGGGTACGGCTCTGAGGACGACGTCCAATTCGGCGACGAAGAACGCTCCGAACGCTCAAAACGCGTCGGAAGAGTCTCTTCGCGCGGCTTGGGGGGCGTCGAGGGTTTCGTGGAGGCGTTCGAGAGCGGGAACGAGCATATGTTCGGCGAAACGACTCGCGAGACATTCGCGGGGGGGTTCGAGTTCGGGGGGGAGCACAAGGGCGGTCTGCCGGCGAGCAGGCTGGAGGATCGGTTCGCGTCGCTCGGGTTGGGACTCGCCGCGGAGCGATGATGACGGGATCGTTTGGAGGATGAGGATGACGGGATCGCGCGACGTACGACTTTGTAACACGTATAACGCACGTGCGCTTCACCACCACACACTACTACCGTCTCTACTCGCCTCTACTTCTCCTCCTCTTCCGGCGGCAAGTCGTTATCCCGCACGTCCTCCCGGAAAGCCTCGCACATCTCGACGTACGCCTCCAAGTGCGACGCGCGGAACGTCTCGAAACGCCACTCGCCGTCGAGTCGAGTCTCGTCGTCCCACAGGTAGCACGTCACCGTCTCCGTCTCCCCCTCGCCCGTCTCCACCTCCACGTCGGTCGGGACGTACGCCTCGTCCTCGAACCAGTCCAGCACCGCGAGCTCGCGGCGGGACATGCCGCGGATGAGCTCGCCCCGCACGCGCGCGTCTCCGTCCGCGTCGCCGCGCGATCGCACCAAGGCTGGGTACACGCGGTCCTTGATGGCGAACCTCCGGTACCCGCGAACCGTCGCCTCGGTTCGGTCGGGGACGCGACCCAGCAGCGCCTGAAGCACCTCGGGGGCCATCAGCGAGCCGTACACGAACCGCGACATGGAGCCGAGCCCGGTCGACGCGGACCGACGCGCTGGCAAGCCTCCGCGCGCGCGATGTGTGAAGGATGAACGAGACGCTGACACGTCGTGAACAGGCGACGAAAACCGCCGCGAGGGACCCATCATTTCGGGACGCGCGAGACGCGGCGTCGGACCGCGGAGGTGGCGCGTCGGGGCCGACAGCTCCGCGCGCGATCTCCGCGACCGCGAGCGACGCGAAGGTGGGGACTCCGGTGGGTTCTTCCCACCACGGTGGATGGCTGGGCGACCGGGTCCTGCCTTTTCTCGACCGACGCACGACCCACACGCAACGCGCGCGCCTTCCCCTGGTGGCCGCCGGCTGGACGTCCCTGTTCGTGCTGTGCTCCCTGGGCACGTTCCTGCTCGGCCGCGGCGAGGACGCGCAGGCGGAGGCGTGCGCCGGGACGTCCTACCGGGACGCGGGGGAGTGCGATGACCGCTCGGATGCGGCGCCGGTGGTGAGCTACAGCGGCATCTTGTTTCCGGAACGAGCCGTGTTTCTGGTCTTCGGCGTGCCAACCGCGCCGCTGTGGTTCCTCACCATCCTGCTCTCGCACAGGGCGCTCGTCGGCCTCGTGGACGCCGCGTGCGCCACGCGTTTAGAACGCGCGCGTCAAACAACTTCCGCGCGCGCCGCGGAGGGCGGAGACGGAGACGAGAGCGCCGCGGCGGGCGCCGGTCCAAACGACGCCTCTGGGTTTGCGTCGCGAGGCCATTTAGTCTACGCGTGGCCTCTGCGCCGGATGGAACCCCTGGCGCTTTTAGCGACGCCCCTGCTTTTACTCGTGGTGTGCGTGTCGTTGGGGGACCCGCAACCAGGGCCGGCGATCCACGCGATTTCCGCGTTCTTCTTCTTCCTGCTCGCAGTGTATAACGTGTTCCTCACTCTTCGCGGCGCGAGGATTGCGACCGCGATCGCCGACGACGTAATCGTCGACGACGACGTCGCGGTCGAGCGTACTCAAGACACGGAGGACCTTTCCCGTCCAAACGCTTCCGGCGCGGTAAGTACATCGTCGTGGCAACCCTCGGCGTTTTTCCTCAAAGCGCAGACGTTTAAGAAAACGACGTTGTGTGTGTTGTTCGGCGCGATGGTTCCGGTGACGGCGTTTTGGGCGGCGATGACGTATCGATGGGGCGGCGAAGAGCACATGTTAGCGCCGGTGCAGTATTTGTGGATATTGGCGATGACGCTCGGGAACGGCGCGTGCGTGGGGGAAATCGCGGAGTGGGAGGCGTTTCGGCGAGAGACGAGTCGCGAGTTTCGGCAAGACGAGGAGGCCGAGGACGGGACCGTCGTGTTAAACGTAGCCGTATAGAAGTCACCGCGTCCGTAGCGCGCGACGCTCGCGCCCCGCTAACGATTGCGAGAAATATGACAAAAAAAGATTGTTTACGTCCATCGTTCACGTGATGGTCTCATTGCGTGGATCTCCGCGCGCGCGCGCCGCATGGCTGGCGGCGACGCCTCCGCGTCGCGCGACGCGCTGGCGCGCGCCGTGGCGGCGGCCAAGGCGGCCTCGCGCCCGCGCCTCGCCTCGGTGTTCGCGAAGTCGAGCGACCCGCGCTACGCGCCGAGGCCCGAGGCGAACTACGGCGAGCGATGGGAAGCGCAGGAGGCGCTCGCGACGGTCGCGGGCGCGGGGCCTGCCGCGGCGAAGCTCGGGCTCGAGCACCCGGAGCACGAGACGCGCGACGGAGCGGCTTGTGGGGAGACCCGGATGGGCGACGCCTCGACGTCCGGACGACCGAACGACTCGAACGAAGCGCCCGTCGACGGAAACAGACCAATCTGGGTCGAGACCGTGGATGGGGACACGGGCGTCCCGTATTACTTCAACCTTACGACGCGCGAGACGTCGTGGGAAGCGCCCCAGTCGTACGCGCGTCTCCTGAAACACGACGGATACGAATCGAACCGAAAAAAAGTCTCACCTGGGTCGGTACGCGACGACCGAGGTGTCGTTCGAGTCGAAGCCGCCGCCGCCGCCGCCGCCGTTAACGACGACGACGAGACGCCGCGTTCGGCGGATGACGAAAAGAAAAAAAAAAAGTACTGGTACCGCGACGACGCCGGCGCGTGGCGCGGTCCTTACTCGTTCGACCGCCTACAGTTCTGGCGCGCCTCGCTTCCCGCGCTTCTTCCCGTCGTCGACTTCGACCCGGACGACAAAAGCACCGTCGATGGCGAAGAAAAAGGAGACGTCGAATCCCGCGCGATCGCCCTGGCGAACCTCTTGGGTGATGAAGTAGTGTTCGCGCGCGCCGCCGCGCTCGGCATCGCCGCGCACCCGCGAGCCACCGCCGCGCAGGTCGAGCGCGCGATCGCGGACGTTCGCGCGCGTCCGCTCGCGGCGAGGGAACGCGACGACGACGACGACGACGACGCGACGAATCCGCGCGCATCGCGTGATGCGCTCATCACCGACCGCGCCGCCGCGCGACGCGCCATCGACGCCCTCCCGAAGACGCACCGCGACGCGATCCTCGGCGGCGCTTTCGACCCGTCCGAAGCCGCGCGCGCGGTGGCGAACGCGGCGTTTCGGTCCGTTCCCGAGACCGCGACGCTGAATCGCGTCACCGGTCGTCTGAGCGTGCGTTCGAACGCGTCGACCGCGTTCGATCGCGGCGGCGCGGATACGCGTACGGGCGACGCTCGGAAGAGCTCTCGGCCGACGGCGGGTCCCCGTCCCGGTCCCGCTGAGGTGGCGGCGTACAAGGAACGGAAGAGAAAAAGGCGCGACGCGTGGCTCGACACGTAGCTCTCGGTCGAAACGCCGCGCACGCGTCGCGCGCCGGAGAGGCGGAGCGCCGCCAGACTGCCGCCGTACCGTCGTGTTGAACGCCGCGGGTGTTGACGTTTGTGAAAACCGCAAAAAACGCGCGTCGACTAAAAACCGCGTTTTCGCCATCCGCCTCCTTCCGGAAAGTTCGACAGCGAACGAAACGCCCGCCGGGAAGGAGATGTCAACCCGAAAAACGCACAACTGGCGAGATTTCTTCGAAGTCGCACAACGACACAGCCGCACAACGACACGCGCGCGACTTCCCCGACAATGCTCGCGCGGCTTCAGGCCGCGGCGGCCGCCGCGGACACGACACACGGCGCGTCGCAGCTTGACGAGCTGAGACGCGCGCAGCGCGAGCGCTGGCGCGCCGAGCAAGCCTCCTCCACCGCTCGCGGCGAAGAGGACGGAAACCGCGCGAATGTGGCTTCTCGGAACGTCGGAAGCGACGAGGGCGAGGCTCGGCCCGACGCGCAGCGCGACGCGCCAGCGCGCGCCGAAGCGCCTCGCGCTTCGCAGATGGACGACCGCGGCGACGGCGGCGCGAGCCGGGGGTTCGTATTCGGCGCCGCGCTGAGCGCCGGCCTGCTCGGGTACCGAGCCGCGCGAGCGCTTCAGGATCTCTTTCGCGCGGAGGAGACCTCGTCCGGGCCCGAGGAGGAGGAGCGCAGGAGGAAGCGCGCGCAGGAGGCTGCGGATGCCGCGCTCGCCGCGCGTCTTCAGCGCGAGGAGCAGGCGGCGCTCGCGCGGGAGCAGGCGTCGCGCGCTCGTCCACGACCTCAGACCGGCGCGTTCGACCCGGCCGACCCGTTCGTGAACCATCGAACCATCTCGCTCGGACCGTTCGGCGTGATTCAAATCGAGACCACCTCGTCTTCGCGCGCTTCCACCTCGGACCCGGAGGAGGGCCCGGAGGCGTCCGCGTTCCGAGACTTCCGAGACGCGTTCGCGGGAGACGCGACGCGCGCGCTCGACGCCCCCTTCGCGGCGGCGCTGGGTGCGGCGCTTCGCGCGCACAACCGCGCGTTCGCGCCCCCGCCCGGTTTTCCGCGAGCGACGCCGGTCGGCGAGTCGGCGAGTCTCGGTTCCGGTCCCGGGCGAGACCCGCATTTCGGGGTCTTCGAAGAGCTCTTTTCGCACTCCGGTCTCGAGCTCGAGTCTCTTTTGCAGTCTATGCGCGGGGACGGAAATGGGTTCGCGCCGGCGGAGACGGGCGCGGGAGACGACGCGCTCGCGCGCATGCCCGTGCGGAGATTTTCCAAAGCGAGTCGCGCCGACGGCGACGGCGACGAGACCTTCGCGCCGACGTGCGCCGTCTGCATGTGCGACGCGGAGGAGGGCGACGCGCTGCGTCGCTTGCCGTGCCGCCACGAGTTCCACCAGTCCTGCGTCGACCGATGGCTCGCCGACCACAGGACGTGCCCGATGTGCAAGAGCGACGTCGTCGAGGGGACGCGCGGCGCGTGAACTTCACGCCCGCCGACGCGATGTCCGGCGGAGAGAGAGTCTGACGAATGAAGCGAAGCGAGGAGACGCCGAGTTTAAGCCCGGACGCGCGCGACGACGCGAACGCGCGTTCGTGTTACTCTATAGACTCAGAACGCGTCGTATGAAACGCACTATTTCCGAAAAAAAACAAGTCAGTCACGCTCGCGCCGCGCGCGCGTCGGCGACGCCGTCGGCGACCCAGCGCGGGACGTGCCTCCGTTTCTTTTTCTTTCGCGCCGTTTCTTCGTCCTCGGCGTCCGCCGGCGCGCCTTCACCTTCGCGTCTCTCGACGCGCTCCGCCGGCGCGTCCGCGCCTCGCCTGAAGCCGCGCGCGCGTTTCGGGAACGCGCGGACCAGGCGCGAGACCGCGTCGACGTACGTCTTCGTCAGGATCGCGAGCTCCGACGCGAACGCGACGGGAGAGTTCGGCGCGCGAATCGCCTTCGCCTTCTCCTTCGCTCTCGAGGGACTTTTTCCAAACGAGGCGGCCTCCGCGGGTGGTATCGGCGCGTCGTCCACCTCGTCCCGCGCGCGCGCGTCCCGCGAACGAGCCGTGTCCGCGCGCGGCTTCAGACGCAAACGCCGCGCGGGCGCGTCGACGACGTCGACGACGTCCGTTTTGGCCAACGCGTCGAACGCGTTGAACGCGTGCGACACGAAATGGCCGCGCGGAGCCAACGCGCGACGCGCGCGAGCCAAAACGTCTCCGTTCGCCGTAAGGTCGGTCTCGCGCTTCGAAACGAGCCGTTCATGTCGAAACGCCACCGACACCGACGCGTCGAAAGGCGCGTCGGAGGTCTCGTCGCCGCCGAAACACAAGTCTTTGAAGTGCGCCGCGACGTCCAGCGTCGGCGCGCCTGAAGAGGAATTTCGCGGCGCGCGCGTGTTCCCGACAACCGCGCGCGGGCGCAGCGCGCGCACGAGCGCTTCGAGCTCGTCGTACGACGCGTGCAGCGAGTACGGCACCGCGTGCACGACGGGGAGTCCGTCTGTGGTTTCCGAAACAAACGCCCCATTTGCGAAAGTAAAGTCGTCTCGCGCCTTAGTCGAAGCCGAAAGCGAAGCCGCGTTTTTGTATTTTTCGCCGCAGAAACTCGCCACCGCGCGCGCGAACGCGTTGGGCGCTTCGGTCGCCGTCGCATTCGCGACGGCCCAGCCGGTGGGCAAGATCCCGACGATCTCGCGCCCGGTGTGCGCCGCGACGGCGGCGAGCTTCTCGCGCGTCACGCGCTGCTTCGGGAGCGCGAACACTCTGCAACTCGACGTCGACGCGCACGTCAAGGAACCGCGCGGCGCCGCTCCTAAAAACGGGTCGCCGTCGCTCTCTTCGTCGCTCTCTTCGTCGTCCCCGCGTTTCACCTCGTCTAAACCCTCCTTCGCCGCCTCGAGCGCGGCGATCGAGGCGTGGAACCGCTCGGGCGTGACCCTCACGGGCTCGCCGATGGCGCGCGCGATGGCCGCCAAAAGAGGCTCCTTGCCGAGCGAGTCCACGCCGACGTACACGTCGGCGTTTTCGTTTTTTTCGAGCGTCTGTTTGATCAAGCCGCAGACTCGCGACGCGGCTTCGTGCCTTGTCGGGAACACGTACGACGGGTCGCCGTACGTGTTATCGATCAGCACGAGGTCTAAGGGCGCGCGCGTTAAACAACGAGGGAGCGTCGCGTTTTTCGCGACGCCGGAACCTCTGTGTTTTTTCTCGTTCGGACGTTCCGGTTGGTTCGTCAAGGTGTCGTACCCGAAGGGCGTCGACGCCTTACCGCACCAGTCCTCGCGTCGCCAGTCGCCGGTGTGGAACACGCGGCCGCACTTCCCCTCGAACAGAAACGCGACGCTCCCCGGGCAGTGACCCGCGTCCAGCGCGGTGACGGTCAACAACTCGTCGTTTTCGTGTCCTTCCACGTCGTCGTTCACAGAGTCGTTTGGAAGCAGCGTCTCGGCGACGGTCGTTTGGCGCTTCGGCGTTCGCGTCGAGGCGGACGATCGATCGGGAAGCCTGAGCACGACCGACGCGTTGGGCGCCAGCGTCTCGATGCGCACGTCGCGACGCGTCGCGAGTCCCGGAAACTTGCGGAGCAACAGCGCCTTGGTCACGGACGAGCAGTACACGGTCCGCCCGTCGGGCTCCCACGCCTCGGACAGGCCGCACAGGTGGTCCGCGTGCGCGTGCGTCAAAAACACCGCGCCCACGCACGGGTTGCGGCCCCAGTAGTCCACCGCGAAGCCCGACCGGCCGCACCGCAGCACGCACGACCGGAGCTGCGTCTGCGACGAGGCGGGCATCGCGGCTCGAGGTCGGAAGACGGAAGACGCGCGCTCCCGCCTCAACGCCGCCTGAGGCGAACCTCGATGTTGGCACGGTGCCAAGTTTAATGAAACGCAGAGCGACTCATCAGCGACCTCGCATTTGCTTCCATCACCCAGTCAGTGGTTTCAAACCAGTCTCCCTCGCGTCACGCTCGACGGAAAAACTTTCCCGTTTGGACGCTCGTCGAGATGACCTAGCGGGGTCGCGCGCTTCCTGCCCTCGTCACAGCCCGACGCGCGGTCCATTCGCGTCCGGTTTTTCGCGATGGATCTCGACGGCGTGTTCGAGGATGGCGAAGCCGAGCTGATGCGCGACCTGGAGGGGAGCACGGCGGAGGATGTCACGATGCGCACGCGTCTGCTCGAAAACGAGATCCGCGTGTTGCGTGACGAGAGCAACCGCCTGGCGCTGGACCTGCAGAGCGACAAGGAGAGGGTCAAGGAGAACATGGAGAAGATCAAGATGAACAAGCAGCTGCCGTACCTTGTCGGGAACGTCGTGGAGATCCTGGACTTGAAACCGGAGGTACGTCGTTTTGGGTCGCGTCAAAAAGTCCCCCGATCGTCCGCGCGTGGGCAGGCACCCCTCGACGCATCGTCAGATCTGGCCGCGCGCCGAAAGAGGGCAGATCTGGTCCCCACGGTCCCCACGCGGAGCTCGCTGACCCACAAGCTTGCGCGCTCCAACCGCACCTTCCCCCTACACCACGAACGCAGGAGGAGGAGGAGGAGGAGGATGGCGGCAACGTCGACCTCGACTCGCGGCGACAGGGCAAAGCCGTGGTGCTCAAGACCACCACCAGGCAGACCATCTTTCTGCCCGTCATCGGCCTGGTCGACGGAGGTACGTTTTTGGTGCACGCTCTTCATCTTCTCTTCTTCTCTTCTTCTCGCCTCCGCGCGCCGCAAGGCTCCGCGACGATTTCTCAGGCAGACCATCTCTGACGCTTTCGCTTTCTGTTCTCTTTACACGTTTTCGCAACAACTAGACGCGTTGAAGCCCGCGGACCTGGTGGGCGTGAACAAGGACTCGTACCTCATCCTCGACACGCTCCCCGCCGAGTACGACTCGAGGGTCAAGGCGATGGAGGTTGACGAGAAGCCCACCGAGGACTACAGCGACATCGGCGGGTTGGATAAGCAGATCCAGGAGTTGCGCGAAGCCGTGGTGTTACCCATGACGCACGCGGAGAAGTTCAAGACGCTCGGCATACGCGCGCCGAAGGGTGTGTTGCTGTATGGGCCGCCAGGCACGGGCAAGACGCTCATCGCGCGCGCGTGCGCGGCGCAAACCAACGCGGCGTATTTGAAACTCGCCGGTCCGTTATTGGTGCAGATGTTCATCGGCGACGGCGCGAAGTTGGTGCGCGACGCGTTCGCCCTGGCGAAAGAGAAAGCTCCCGCGATCATCTTCATCGACGAGATTGATGCTATCGGGACGAAACGCTTCGACAGCGACACCAACGGCGACCGCGAGGTGCAGCGAACGATGCTCGAGTTATTAAACCAGCTCGACGGGTTCTCCAGCGACGACCGAGTGAAGATCATCGCGGCGACCAACAGGGCGGACATTTTGGATCCCGCGCTGTTGCGCTCCGGACGCCTGGATCGGAAGATCGAGTTCCCGCACCCCAACGAGGACGCGCGCGCGCAGATCATGGAGATCCACGCGCGGAAGATGAACGTTAGCGGCGAGGTGAACTTCGAGGAGCTCGCGCGGTCGACGGATGACTTCAACGCCGCGCAGCTCAAAGCGGTGTGCGTCGAGGCGGGGATGCTCGCGCTGCGCCGCGACGGCACCGAGGTGAACCACGAGGACTTCAACGAGGGGATCATCGCCGTGCAGGCGAAGAAAAAGGCGGACCTGTTTTACTACACGTGATGCTCTCTTCTACCGTATGATTTCGGTCCTTCGTGAGACGTGAGCGTGTGGAGACGTGTGTGTTCGAGAGACGGGTGTGTTCGAGAGACGGCGGCGCGTGGCGACGACGGAGGCGCGATCTTCTCTTGTCGAATGACAAAACAAAAAAATCCATCTTCATCACGACGCGCTCCGCGCTAAGTGCGCCGCGACGAGCGTCCGTCTGCACGCCTCCATCTCCTCCAGCGCGATGTTTCTTGTTTCCCCCCAGTCGAACTCGCGGCTGGCGTAGACGTCCCGGACCTCGATGATGCGCACCGCCGCGAGGCGGCAATTCAGCTTCGGGTGTCGCAGCAGCTTCTCGATCCACGCCTCGGGATCTTTCAGTGGCTCGCGCTGCAAGTACGTCGTGAGGTCATCGTACAGCTCGGTGTAGGACGGGTCGTCGTGACACTCGTTCCCGAAACCCTCCTCCTGCGCCAGCACGACGCGAAGCGCCACCATCGTGAACAGCAGGCGCATGGAGCTCGCCGCCTTCGCCTCGGGGGGGAACGTCCCGTCCGAGAAGCAATCGCGCGGCACCAGAAACGGCGCCGCGTCGCGGGCATCATCCGCGTCACCCCCCCCAAACGCCCTGACGCGCGGCGCCGCGCGTCGACGCGACGCGAGAGAAGGGTGTCTCGACGCGGAACCGGCGCGTGTGGCGTGTCGCACCCGACGCGGTCCCGGTCCCGCCACCGCATACGCGCTCCTCGCGCACGCCGTCTCCATCGCGTCTCCCCGCGCGCGTCCAAGAGTGCCGACGCGAGACACGTCTCGCGCAGGGTGAAACGCCGATTTCCGATTTCGGTTTTCGCGGGTGTCGACCTGTCGAGTGCGACCGGCGGCGCTTTGGTTCACAGACCGTCGACCGAGTCGATGAGCCTCGCTCGACTTGCACGACTCGAGCGGCTTTCCAGGCGGCGCGCCCTCTTTCACTCGCGCAGCCTCGCAGCAGCCTGAGAGGCAGCCACCGCGAAGATGGTGGGCAAGATGCGCTGGGGCGACTCCGTCGAACTGGATGACGACGGCGACTTCGAGATGGCTCTGCCCCCGCCGCAGGTGCGCGATCGCGATCCTGCCCGCGTGTGCGCCTGCTCCTCCACCGTCGCCGCGAAAAAGATTTGGCCGCTCTCGCCACCGCCGCGATCGCCGCCGGCTGACCCTCTCCCCGTCTGAAACCCGCGCCCGCGCCGCAGATCACCGGACCCGACGCGAACGGCGTCAAGACGGTCGTCGAATACCGCCAGAAGGAAGACGGGAGCAAGGTGCGTGTCCGCCGCGAGCGTCGTCGCTTCCAACCCTAAACGAAATCGCTCCGCCGCAGGATCGGGATCGCACGCGCGCGCAGTCTCCGTTTTCCGTAAACGCGTGTCATCACATCTCGCCGTTCGCGTCCGATTCCGTTTCCGCGCGTCGTCGTCTGACCGTCGTCGCTTTCGCCCCTTGACGCATACACAGATCAAGACCACGAAGAAGACCCGCGTGCACACGGCGACGAAGAAGGTGACGAAGGCTATGTTAGCGCGTAAGAAGTGGGCCAAGTTCGGGGACGCGCAGCGATACAAACCCGGCGACGAGTCCATGACGGCGGTTTCCATCGAAGAGATTTTCCTCGAACGCGCGCGCGCCACGCCCAAGAGCGAGTCCGAGAAGTCGGGCGACGCGCTCGCGGCGATGGCCAGCACGGGAAACACATCGTTGTTGGTGTGCCGCATTTGCGGCAAGAAGGGCGACCACTGGACGACGAAGTGCCCGTACAAGGACCTGGCGGCGATGAACACGCTCGGGTTGGGATCGGAAAAGCCCCCCGGCGACGACGACCCCAGCGCGCCGAGCAAGGGAGGGTACGTGCCTCCCTCCATGCGCGCGGGCGCGGGCGCGGGTGCGTCCATGGGCGACTCCATGAACCGGCGGAGGGAGGAGAACAGCGTGCGCGTCTCCAACCTCTCCGAGGACACGCGCGAGCAGGATCTGCAGGAGCTGTTCCGACCCTTCGGGCCGGTCACGCGCATCTACGTCGCGTTCAACCGGGAAACGGGCGAGAGCCGCGGGTTCGCCTTTGTCAACTTCGTCAACAAGGACGACGCGCAGCGCGCCATCGACAAGCTCGACGGGTACGGCTACGACTCGCTCATCCTGCGCGTCGAGTGGGCCGCGCCCAGGGAAGAGAGGAAGTAGAGGGTCGAGGTGCGAACGTCGAGTCGAGTCGAAAAAAATCCGAAAGAGAGCGAAGCGGCGCGATCGAGACATCCGCGACGGTACGATCAATATGCGTTCTTGTGATCCTCGAGTCGTCTCGAAACATCCAAAATGTCTACTTGCCGCTCGCCAGCTCCGCGCGCCGCTTGGCCGCCTCGCTCACGGCTTTCGCGGCGTCTTCGTTCCCGCCCGCGGCGGCGGTCTGCGCCAGAAGCGCGTCGACGCTCTGGATCTTCCGACGCGCCTCGCTCTCCTCTTTGAGGAGCGCGGCGTACGTTTTCTCGAGACTGGCGCGCGTGTCGCGCGCGCGGTCCAGCGCGCGCGCGTAGTCGCGCTTCGCGGAGGGTGCGGCGGCGCACGCCGCGCGCGCCTCGGCGGCCATGGCGCGCACCTCCTCCGCGGTGTACTCCGCGCACACGCTCTCGACCACCTTCTGCTTCGGCGCGAGGAGCTCGATCATGGCGTCGATCTTCGCAACCGCCTCGGCGCACTCGGAAAAGTACGTCTCGGGGACGACGTACCCGTTCTCGAGCGCGACGACGTCGGACGGCTTCGATCGGCGTCTGTTGGTCGAGCCTGAGCCTCGCTTGGTCTTTTCGTTCGGGTCGTCGTCAACGACTCGGCGTTCGATGCCGACGACTTTGCCGGCTCGCGGAATCGCGTTTTCGCGCCGCACGTTTTCGCCGGCGAGCGCGGCGGCGGCGGCGGCGGCGTCCGCGCGGTCGCACTTGCCGCCGTCGGCGCTCCCGCGCAAAAGCGCCGCGCGCGTCTCGCGGAGCTGCTCCACGAGCGGGTCGGCCACCGCCTCGATCTCGCGCTCGCGACAGACGCGGTTCCCGGCTTTTGAAGCGGCTTCCATCTCGCGAACGCGATCGTTGAACCCGTCGCACGCTTCCTTCGCCGCCTCGTGCGCGGCAAACGCGGCATCCGCCTCGAGCGCCGCCGCCGCCATGCGCGCGTGGCTCGCGTTGTACGCCGCCTGCGTCGCGTACACGGCGCCGCACGCGCCCGGCCCTTCGCGGAGACGGCAGAGCATCGCCATGGAGTGGTCCAGCTCGAGGTCGGAGGAAGCGACGTGCGCGATGCCGGCGACGATGCCGGCGACCGAGCCGGCTTCGTGCTCATCCGCGACTTTGCGAAGCGCCGTCTTGGGGTTGCCAACGGCGGGCGCCGCGCGGTACACGCGGCCCTCTCGGTTTCCGCGCGAGAAGAAGAGACCGGAGCCGATCGCCGAGACGGCGTGCGCCACCTTGCCTGCGCGGCACGCGGAGACGGCGAGGAAACTCCCCGCGCACGGCGGAGGCGGCGGCGCGGAAGAACCCGCGCGATTCCGATCTTCGTCATCCTCCGCGCGCGCGGCGAACGGCAGGGTGAGGCATATGCCGTTCGAGGGGGGGGGGCATGGCGAACCGGAAGCGACGTGGTCCGCGGCTGTGTTTTTTTGTTTTTGGCGCATCGTCGTCAGTGGTTTGGGAGCAGAGATGGAGCGCGTGGAAAAATGACATCACGTCGACCGGTCGCGGCGGGCGCGGCGGGCCGCCTCGAGCGTCGCGCGCGTCGAGGCGAGGACATCGCGCGCGCATCGCGCGGCGGCGCGCGTTCCGACGAGACGAGCGCGGGGACGAGAAGAGCACGCACTGTCAGGGTACGCGCCGTCCGACGGGCACGTTCCGTCCGCGCACGCCGTGGCGTCGGCGAGGCCGAGCGCGCACAGGGTGAGCGCGAGCGCGAGCGCCTTGGCGGCCATGCCGCGCGAGCCTCCGAGCGCGCGACGGGTGCTCCCGAGAGCCATCGAGCCTGCGAAGCGCGGAACCGGTGGGTCCTGCGCGCGACGCGAGGGAGTGGGGAGGCGACGTCGATCGTGGATGCAAACAACACCTTGTTTTTGGCGCCGAGGTGTTTCCGTCGTGGTGTGCGCGCACTATGCCTATATCTCAGACTGGGCATGCGTACGGATACGAAACAGAAAACCACACTGAATGCTCATACCTTCGGTACGATGGGCAAAACGCGTGAGCCGCAAAAACTCGCGCTACGAACGCTCCGAAGTCCTTCATTTTCGCGCGAGCTCAGAGGAAAAGCACGAGACGTCACGCGAGCGGCGATTGGCGCGACGCATTACGCACGACCGCGCGCACGTTCATCGCACGCCGCCGACGCCTTCCGCGCGGTTCGAACTCGCGACCCGGCGAACATGAGCAGCGCCGCGTTCGCGTCGACCTCGCGCCTATCGCACACCGCGCGCATCGGTTCGTCCCGGCACACCGATGCGCCCCTCCGCAGCTTCCGCAGCTCCGGCGTGGCGGCCAGGCACGGTCGCCGGGCGACGCGCGTCGTCGCCGCGGTCGCGGAGCCCGGCACCGTCGCCGCGCCGCTGACCAAGGAGGACCTCGTGGACTACCTGCGCTCGGGATGCAAGCCCAAGGAGCAGTGGAGGTGCGTGCGCGGCCGCTGTCGATCCGCGACCCACGACGTGGCCTCGGGCTTTTCCGCCCCCTCCGAAGCCGCTCGCGCGACGCGTTTCCAGTCGCGAGTTTCCGGAAACGCGACCCAGCCGCCCTTTTCTCGAACAGATAAAACCGAGAAACAGCTGTTTCTCGTCGCCGTTCGGCGACGCGTCGTCGGCGGGACGCGCCGTCCCGCCTCGGTCGCGCTTTTCGTCGCGCTTTTTGACAGGAGCGCGAGGGTAACACGCGCTCTCCGAACGGCACCTGACCCAAACACACGTTCCTATACGAATCCCTAAACGGACGTTAAACGAACAGGATCGGCACCGAGCACGAAAAGTTCGGGTTCGACCTCAAGACTTTAAAGCCCATCGAGTACGACGCGCACGTGAAAAAACTTCTCGACGCGCTCGTCGACCGCTTCGACTGGGAACCCATCATGGAAAAAGAGTTCATCATCGGCGCGAAAAAGGATGGGCAGAGCGTGACGCTCGAACCGGGTGGGCAGTTTGAGCTTTCCGGCGCGCCGCTCGCGAATCT
>ENA-OUOG01001435-OUOG01001435.1-marine-metagenome-genome-assembly--contig:-NODE-1435-length-27808-cov-6.407667_pt1 | contig 27808 bp, 15 predicted proteins | sample MGYA00248635_ERZ508505 | MGnify/ENA primary metagenome ERZ508505 (study PRJEB26176, sample SAMN06267871) | marine metagenome | isolation source: Saanich Inlet, British Columbia, Canada | place: Pacific...
CCGGTGGTTCTGACGTGCGGCCACGCGGTGTGCGCGTCGTGCGCGCGTTCGCGTCTGGACTTTCGCGAGGACCGCTTTTTTGACGACGGTTGCGTTGCGCCCTCCGAGTACCTGGGGAGAACCTCGATGCGAACCCGGTGCCCCGTCTGCGACGCGCGCGTCGTCGGGAACGCGCCGCCCACGGTGTGCCTCCCGCTGCACGAGCTGACGCGCGCGTTCGCGAGTGACGACGAGACCTCCGACGCCGCGGCGGTGCCGATTGAAAAAAGCGATTCGGCAAACGCGACAGACGAGGTGGCGCGCGTTTCGTTCGCGTCCTCTCCTTCGCCTCCGATCGAAGCGGAGACCGTTGAACGGAGACCCGCGAACGGCACGTTAGCCGAGCGGTTCCTGCAGGTCACCGGCGCGATGTCTCCGGAAGCCTTCGTGCACCACGCCGTGGGGTGCGACGGGTGCGGCGCCTACCCCATCCGCGGGCGGCGCTTCACGTGCGCGGACTGCTCGTCCACGGCGATGGGCTTCGACCTGTGCGCGTTGTGCCACGAGTCTACGCGTTTGGACGAGGGGGACGAAACGAGTGACAAAAACAAAAACACGCCCCGGGGCAGGTTCAACCAGAACCACACCAAAGAGCACGCCATGCACGAGGTAACGCCCGTGCCCACCGTGATGCACTTCCTGACCAACATGCACCCGGACCTGACCCCGGCGCAGATTCTGGACCTCGCCGCGCGGGGCCACCGCGCCGAGCCGGAGGACGGCGACGCGATTGGAACCGAGGAGGCGCCGACCGAGGAGCGTTCCCGGCATTAGGAGACGTGGTTTACTGTGCAGTACAGCGAAGGCGCGAAGGTGCGAATGTGTGTGGTGCTGCGCGTGACTAGGAAAACGAGAGACGACTCTTTTTTTTCGACGCGCGCCGCGGGGCGCGTAGACTAATACTTTCGTAAAAGACTAGACTACGAAGAGCTAAAAAGGGCTACGGACGCCGCGGAATCACGTCGCGCGCGATGGTTCTTCTTCCCGCGTCGTCGGGACGTCCGGCAGGTCGAGCGGAACCTCATTTTCCGGCGCGTGCTCCACGTTGGCGTTCGCACCATCCGTCGTCTCCGCGACCGTGACCGCCCTCGCCCCCGCCCCCGCCCCAGGCGCCGGGGGAGGGGTCTCCGGGCCTCGGGCCTCGGGCGGGGGCGCGGTTTCTTTGCTTTCTTCAAACGCGTCTCTCTCGCCGCCGCGCGGCGCTCCGGCGGGGTCGGCGACGGCTCGCGTCGCCTCGGCCACGGGCTCCGCTTCGAACGCGGACGCCTCCAGTTCCGGGTCCATGTACATGGTATCATCTGTATCGTCCGCGTCAGGCACCGGCGCGTGCGGAAAGCCGTGCTCTGCGTCCTCCGAAGCCTCCGCGGGCGCCGCCTCGCGCCCCGCGGCTGGGGGCGTCGCGGGTCGGCTGCCGAGCGACGAAAGGCGGTGCGCGGTGATGCGCGCCGCCTCGGCTTCGAGCGCCGCCAGGGATTCGTTCACGGCATCGAACGCGTCGGTGTCACCGGCGTCGGCCTCGTCGCCGGTCAGACCAGCTTCGTCGACCACGGGGTCGACTTCGTCGACGACGGAAACCTCTTCCGGAGCCTCGCGTCCGCCGCCGCCCTCGCGCTCAACCTCGAGATCGCCCGAAGAGCTTCTGGTTTCCCCGCCTTCTTCCGCGTCTTCCGTCGCCTCCCGCGACGCAGCCTCTCCGCGCGCGGTCGTCGCGGTCGTCGCGGAGAGGCTCCTCCCCGCGCGCTCCGCGGCTTCCGCCGCCTCCGCCGCGGCGACGAGCGCGATGGCCTCCTCCACCTCCGCCGCCTCCGCCGCCTCCGCCGCCGCCCTCGCTTCCAAAGCGAGGTCGGCGCGTTCCCCGCTCGACGAGGCGCGCCGCCGGTTCGCCTGCTCCTGCTCCTGCAGCGACAGATACACCGCCTCCATCATCATCACGTCGTCTATGTCCAGCGCCCTGCTCGCGGCGATGTCCAAGGCCTCCTCGCCGTCCACGTCACCGCCGCCGAGGTCCCCGAAGGACTCCTCCAGAAGCCGCTCCGGGATGAAATCGCGCACGCGAGCCAGGAAAGCCTCGTCGCCGGAGGTCTCGCCGCGCGACGCGTCGAGCTCGGCCACCTGCCTCCGGCGCTCGCGCCGCGACTCCGCGCGCCTCGCGAGCTCGCGCAGCACGAGACGCTCGTCCCGGTTCGAGCGCTCTTCGTGCGCATCGGCGGCGTGTCTGACCGTTCGCCGCGTCTCCGACTCCCGCTCGCGCGCGAGCGCCGCGCCCGACGCGGGCCCGCCGCGGCGCCCGAGCCCGAACCCGTGGCCGCGGTACCCGTGGTCCGCGGTGAACAGCTCCGGGTTCCGGTTGTTTCGCGGCAAAAACGCGCTCCCCGCGGGCAGAAACGCCCGCCGCTCGCCCCGCCGAGACGACGAAGCCGCGAAAAAGTCGCGCGACGCCGAAAACTCGTGACGGTCCCGCCGCCGCGACGCGCGCCGCCGCGCCTCCTCTTCCGGGTCCCTGTCCCTCGCGCCCGCGCGCGTCCCGCCGTCCCCGAACGACGACGACGAGACGCTATCGATGACGCTTCGCGATCGCGCCGGAGACACCTCCGCCGGGGCGGTCGGGGTCATCGCCGCGTACTCCTCTTCCCACCCGACGGGCACCGGCGACGAAGGAAGAGACGAGTCCTGACCGGGACCCGGAGGAGCGCCGGCGAGGAGAGTCGGCGTGGCCGGCGTGCCCGGCGCGGACGCGCTCGAGGTGTGGCCGCGAGCGTCACCTCGGCGCTGCGCCTCGACGCTCGCGCGGCGCGCTCTGCGCTCGGTCTGCTCGGCGAGCTCGGCGGCGCGCGCCGCCTCGAGCGCCTTCGCGAGCGCCGCTCTCTCCTCCGCCTCGGCGGCGCGGTCGGCGTCGGATTTCGCGCCGCCGAACGATACGCCGTACCCCTCCGTCTTGCAGAACGGACACTTCGGCGGGCGCATCAGTCTTCTTCCCGCGCGGTCGTACTCCTCCGGCGCGTTGGACGGCGCGCGCACGCGCAGGTAGCACTCCGTGCAGATCTCGCTCGAACAACACCGGCTCTTGTTCAGGCACGGATAGCACAGGAAACAGATGGGGCACTCGTCGAGCGCGCGCGGAGGACTTTTTTCGCCGCGAGAAGGTTTCTCGCCGTCTCTCCTCGCCAATCGGACGTGGTCTCGCGCGCGTCCGTCCTTCTCGACACTCGCGTCTTTGCTCGTCGCATCCGCCTCCCACGCGTTCGTCTCCGCTGAGAGGTGGACGTCGCCCGTAGAGGTCTCGTCGCCGCCTTTCGCGAGGGCGGCGTCGAGACGCGCCTCGGTTTCTTCGTCATCAGCCACCTCCCGACCGGGGTAACAAGGCGCGAGTTTGCCGTGCTTGATGAGCCGTCTGAGCTTCTTCAGGTCCACGTCGTTCGGGTCGTAGAAGCCCTGGGGGCGCGTGAACTGCGGGTCCACCGCGTCGTGCGGCTTACGCAACCCGAGCATCTTCGCCGTGTACTTCAGCGCGCCCCACATCGTGGGCGACATCGTGGTTCCCGAGGATTCCTCGGAAATCACGAGACACGCGCGTTGAACGCGCGTGGAGCTCCGGCTCCACTTCGATGCGGCCGATGACGCTCGGCGAAACGGACTCGCACGACTCGCGGGGGCGCGACCCTGAGCCCGCGCGCTGACCGTCGCTCGGGACGGTCAGCTGGGGGGTGCGCACTCGCTTGTGATGATGAGGTCAATTGTCTTCTGACGTGACGGTTCGAAGACGAGTTTGTTTCGTGAAAGCTTCGTCCGATTCTCAGCAGCCGGGTGCCGCGCAGATTCCCACGCGCACGCGCCACACGCGCGGCAAGCTGTTGCGTTTCGCCGAGCACCGCTCGCGATGGCTCGATGAGCGCGCGCGGTGGCGCGCGTTCGTCACCCAGTGTCCGCTGGTCGGACCCCACCCGCGACGCGTTTTGCGGGCGCGCGCGTTCCTGTGCACCGCCACCCTGTCTTTGGTGCTCTTCGTGCTGGTGGAGAATCTCGTCGAGTCCGAGGGCACGCCCTTCTACTTCATCTGGCTCACGAACTGGACCGGCGTGCTCACGGGCGTGTACGCCGCCACGCACCTGATCGCCACGGCGCGCGCGTTGGAGGACGCCGGGACGGCCGGGCTTCGGACAAACGGGCTTCCGGGAACCGAGGGAATCGATGTCGACGAAAATACCGACGCGCGACGCGATGACGTTCCGCGCGTCGCGCGCGCGCTCTGGTTCTGCAAAGCCTCCGCGCCGACGTGCCAGTTCCTGATCACGCTGATGTACTGGGCCATCCTGTATGATCCCGCGTACGCCAAGCCGTCCGCCTCGAACGTCACCGCGCACGGCGGGTTGTGTTTGGCGCTCCTCGTGGACCTCCTCGCCGCCGCCAGGCTTCCCGTGGGCGAAAGCCTCTTCGACTTTCTCGGCGCGTTCGCGTTTTTGCTCGCGTACCTCGCGTTCAACGTCGCGTTCACGCTCGGCGGCGCGAAGAACAACGCCGGGGACGAGTACGTGTACGAGATCCTGGCGTGGCGCACGCACGCGGTCCGCGCGGTCATCGTCGTCGCGTTTGTCGGACTCATAGTTTTGCCGCTGAGTTTTTTCGTCGCGGCGTTCTCGGCGCGGATCAGAGACGCGTATTTTTTCCCGACGCAAAGTCTTCGCGCCGAGGACCGCGCGGCGGTGCGCGTCGACGCGCCGGGAGAGGGCCACGGGGAAGGGGGCGAAGCGCGACTCAGGGTGTAGGCACGCGCTAGGAGGACGCATTAGATCGGTAGACTATTTAGGGTCACGCCGTAGCCGTAGGTGTTTGTAGACGCGTAAAAAACGAGTGTTTTCATCTTGTTCATCACTCGTGGTATACTTCGCGTCCCGACGCGCACCCGGGTCTCACTCGCGGGGACGCATGCCGGGTGCCCCGCGCGCGCTCTGCCTAACGCGGGCGTTCCACGCGCGCGTCCCCTCGCGTGTCCCCAGACGCGGCGTTCGTCGCGCCCCGAGATCGGTGAGGGCGGCGATGGCGACCGACGTCCCCCGCATCGCGGTGGGGCAGATGAGCGCCTCGTCAGACGTCGAGAAGAACCTCGAGGTCGTGGCTGACCTGTGCGCGCGGGCGAAAGACCGGGGATGCGCGATGCTCTTCCTCCCCGAGTGTTTCGCGTTCATCGGCGTGAAGGGTACGGACGCGCTCGCGGTGATGGAACCGCTGGACGGACCGCTCCTCGGTCGGTACCGCGAGCTCGCCGCGAGACACCGCCTGTGGCTCTCGCTCGGCGGCTTCGCCGAGAAGGGACCGGACCGCGACCGCAGGTTCAACGCGCACGTCATCGTGAACGACGCCGGGGAGATCCAGGCGTCGTACCGGAAGATCCACCTCTTCGACGTGGACATGGGCGACGTGAACGGGCCGGTGCTGATGGAGAGCGCGACCGCCGCCGCGGGCGAGACGCTCGTGACGTGCGACTCCCCCGCCGGAAAACTCGGACTCACCGTCTGCTATGACCTGAGGTTCCCTGAGATGTTCGCGCGTCTGCGGTACGAGCTGGGGTGCGAGGTGATGCTGGTGCCGAGCGCGTTCACCAAGCCCACCGGGCAGGCGCACTGGGAGACGCTCTTGCGAGCGCGCGCGATCGAAACGCAGTCGTACGTCGTCGCCGCCGCGCAAGCGGGCGTGCACTCGGAGGGCAGAGCGTCGCACGGACACGCGATGATCGTCGACCCGTGGGGGAAAGTCGTCGCCGAGCTCGACGGAGAGGAGACGGGGATCGCGGTCGCGGACGTGGACCTGGGGTACCTGAAAGATGTGCGCTCGCGGATACCGGTGGAGACGCACAGACGGGACATCGCGTCGTTTCCGGTGGAGCGACGATGAAGAGACGAGTCGGTTTTCGGCGTCGTACACCTCGAGTAAACATTTTTTTATTATTCAGATTCCTTCGCCGACGAAGCGAGCGTATGTACAGTGACTGTCGCGACGCCGTCGCGCTCGGCGTCTCGTGTCGTCTTCGAGCGAGGCGAGTCTCTCGGTGACAATCACGGAGCGGCGCGTGGAGGTGCTGGGCGTGCGTCGTAGCGCATAATTCATACCGACATATTACCGACGGATGTTCATCGTTCGAGGCGAGAGTTAATGCTTCCCCCGCCTCCCCCGCCGCCCCCGCCGCCGCGGCTTCGTTTCGCGCGTTTCCGGGGTCCTCTGTCGCGCCCGCGTCCGCGGCTGTCCTCGCGGTCGCGGCTATCGCGCCCACGGTCACGGCTGTCCTCGCGGTCGCGGCTATCGCGCCCGCGACCGCGGTCGTCGTCGCGACCGCGACCGCGGTCGAAGTCGTCGCTCTTGCGTTTGCGAACAACCACCACTCGCCTCGGCGCCCCGCGGCCTCGGTCGTCGCGCCCGCGACCGCCCTCCGCGTCGCGGTCGTCGTCGCGGCGCGCGTCGCCCTCCTCGTCGTCCTTCCCGTCGTCCTTCTCGTCGCCTTTCTCGTCGCGGCGGTCGTCTTTTTCGCCATCCCTCGGAGACTCGGAGGCTCGCGGCGCCAAGTCCCGGGAGGCGGCCGGCGGCGCAGACCGCGCCAGCGGCGGGTTTATGCAGTCGCGCATCATGTGGCCGCTTTGGCCGCAGCGGTGGCATTTCGCCGCCTGCGGGTTGGGACAGTCCTTCGAGAAGTGCCCGAACCCGCCGCACTTGAAGCACGAGGACTCGGGGCAGTCGCGCACCTGGTGACCGGGTTTGCCGCACTTGTGGCACAGCGACTCGGGGCACTCGCGCATCTGGTGACCGGGTTTGCCGCACTTGTGACATACTGCTTTCGCACAATCTTTCGCCAGGTGGCCAAACTCGCCGCACGAGTGACACTTCCCGCTGCCCGCGCCGCCCCCGCGCTTATCGAACCCGCCGCCGCCCATGCCCATGCCCATGCCCATCCCGGGCATGCCCATGCCCATGCCCATGCCCATGCCGGGCATGCCCATGCCCATGCCCATGCCCATGCCTCCCATCATGTTCATGTTCATCATGTTCATCATGTCCATCCCCGGCATGCCCATCATGTTCATGTTCATCATGTCCATCGCCGCGCTCGGCATGTTGGGCATCCCCATGCCCATCCCCGACGACATCGCCGACGCCGGCGGCGGCCCCGCGGGCAGCGGCGGCGCACCCGAGGGCGCGTCGGACGGCGACGCGCTCTCCTTCTTCTCGTCGTCGCCGTCGTCTTTTTCCCCCTTCTTCTCGTCGTCGCCGCCCGGCTCGACGGCATCCGCGTTCTTCGCGTCGTCGCCGGGCGCGGGCAGCGCCTTCGCCTCCTCGTCGCTCTCCTTCTTCTCGTCGCCGGGCGCGGGCAGCGCCGCGGCGCCGCTCTTCGCCTTCTCGCGGTCCGCGAGGAAGCCCATCATCTTGTCGAACGCGTCGTCGTCCGCGACGAGCTCCGAGGACTCGCCCGTGGGCGCCACCAACACGCCGTTCTCCACGTGGTCCAACCGGTTCTGCGGGATGCCGTACGCGGTTTTCATGCGGATCACGTCTAAGTTCGCGTCGCCGTTCGTCGGGCACTGGTGGATCCAGTGCCCAGGAACGTTGCAACGGAAGCACGTGTACCCGGGGGGGGGCGGGCCGCTCTGGTCGCCGCGGCCGCGGCCGCCGCCGCGGCCGCCGTCGAACCCGCGGCCGCCGCCGCGGCCGCCTCGAACCGACGCCACAGCCTTTTCGGTTTCCCACGCCGCGCTCGCGTCGTTGACGAGCGCGGCGATGGACGCATCCGGTCCGTTTCCGTCTTTCGTTTCGCCGCCGGCCGCGCCGTCCGCCGACCAGGTCATGGAGCCCGCGTGTTGGGGCGGGTACTGGCGCCGCGGCGGCCGCGGCTGGTTGGGAAGCGGCTCCGGGGGGCGGACGTACACAACCTTCTTCTGCGTGGTGCTCCCCTGCTCGGAGCCGACCGCGGCGGCGCGCATGGACGGGACGCGCTTGACGATGACGCTGGTGTTTTTCCACACCATGGTTGTGTCGTCCGTGTACTCCTCGTCGTTCTGCGCGTTCGTCAGCAGCAGCTCGCACGCCTGATCGCGCGCGAGGCCCTTCTTCTCGACGATCGACTTCTTCAGATCGCCGACGCTGATGAACATCCCATCGAAACCCACGCTGTCGTAGTCCTTCTGCGACTTGAACTTGTAGTGCACGGTGGACGCCATCGTGGCCGGCGGACGATGCGACGCACCGAGGAACCCCGCGCGCGGTCCTTCCCGCCTCCGCGAATCCGCCGCCGCGGGATCTTGCGCGGGAAGATCTGAGACCGGCTTTCTCGACACGTCCGCTGATTTTCCAAAATTGCACAGGCAAACAGTCTGAACGGCCGCTCGCGCACGGCGACCACTCGTGGCCGCCGACACGTTTCGGCGGCGGTCGTTTTTCGTCAGCGCCTCCGGCCATCCTTCCGTCCTTACACACCCTCGAGCACCTCCCACGATGGCGGCGTCGCTCTCCGAGTCCGAGAAGAAGAAGGCTGTCGAGGCGTTCTCGGCGCTGGGCGTGTGCGACGAGCTCGCGCAGGCGTGCGCGTCGCTGGGATGGAAGGCGCCCTCCGCGATTCAGACGGAGTCCATCCCGCAGGCGCTGCAAGGCAAGGACGTCATCGGCCTCGCGCAGACCGGTTCCGGCAAGACCGGCGCGTTCGCGCTGCCCATCCTACAGGAGCTCCTGGACAGCCCCCAGGCGTTCTTCGCGCTGGTGCTCTCGCCGACGCGCGAGCTCGCCATTCAGATCGCCGAGCAGTTCGAGGCGCTGGGCTCCGGCATCGGCGTCAAGACGGCGACGCTCGTCGGCGGCATCGACATGATGTCGCAGAGCATCGCGCTCGGCAAGCGGCCGCACGTCGTCGTGGGCACGCCCGGGCGCGTGGTGGACCACCTCACGAACACCAAGGGTTTCGGGCTGAAACAGCTCAAGGTGCTGTGTCTTGACGAGGCTGACCGCCTGCTCAACCTGGACTTCGAGCAGGAGATTGACCAGATCCTCAAAGTCGTCCCGCGCGACCGCCGGACGCAGCTTTTTTCCGCGACGATGACGAGCAAAGTCGCCAAGCTGCAGCGCGCGTGTTTGCGGAACCCCGTGAAGGTGGAGGTGAGCGCCAAGTACAGCACCGTGGACTCGCTGAAGCAGAACTACCTGTTCGTCCCCGCGAAGCACAAGGACTGCTACGTGAACTACCTGTTCGACGAGCTCAGCGCGAGCACGACGATGGTGTTCACGCGTACGTGCGACCAAACCAGGAAGCTCGCGCTCGTCGCGCGCAACCTGGGGTTCGGCGCTGTGCCCATTCACGGCCAGATGTCCCAGCCCAAGCGGCTCGGCGCTTTGAACAAGTTCAAATCAGGGGAGAGGAACATCTTAGTAGCCACGGACGTCGCCTCGAGAGGCCTTGATATCCCCGCGGTGGACGTCGTGATAAACTACGACGTCCCGCAGAACTCCAAGGACTACGTGCACAGGGTCGGGCGCACGGCGAGGGCCGGTAGGTCGGGTTTAGCCGTGACGCTGGTCACGCAGTACGACGTCGAGCTGTACCAGAAGATCGAGCGTCTGATCGGGAAAAAACTAGAAGCGTATAATGCGCCGGAAGAAGCGGTGCTTTTACTGAACGAGCGCGTCAACGAAGCGCAGCGCATCGCGGCGAACCAGATGCGCGAGGCGGATGCGCGGGGGGGGGGAAAAAAAGACATCGCGACATGGGCGACGGCGACGAGGAGGACCGCGCGCTGATGACCATCATGGGCCGGGGCGGGCGCGGCGGGGGGCGGGGCGGGGGAGGCAGAGGCGGCGGGAGGGGAAGGGGACGAAGGTAGCGTGATGATAATACGTTCGTCGTGATACATCGTTAGATACGGAGAGTCACAGTTTACTGAGGTGCCCGCCGTCGACGTGCAGGATCACGCCCGTGGTCCACGCGCCGGCGGCGGACGCGAAGAACAGCGCCGCACCCGCCATGTCTCCCGCCCCGCCCTTCCTGCGCAGAGGCAGGCCCTCGGCGATGGCCTTGGCCTCCTCGTAGCCCTCGAGCTGCGCGCTCATGCGGCTGGGGACGTAGCCCGGCGCGACGGCGTTGACGGTGATGGACTCGCCGCCGCTCGCTCGGCGGTCGGCGAGCTCGTCGGCGAGTTTCTTCGTCAAGTGGTGCACCGCGGCTTTGCTCACGTCGTAGGAGAACGTGGGGAACACCTGCGGCCGCAAGCCCGCGATGGAGCCGATGTTGATGACACGCGCGGGGTCGGTTTTGGTCGAGCCCTTGTCCAGCAACGGTAACACCTCGCGGGTCAAGAAAAACACGCCCTTCACGTTGAGCGCGTACGTCTTATCCCAGCCCTTCTCGGAGTGCGTCTCCATCGGCGCGCCCCAGCTCGTGCCCGAGTTGTTCACCAGGACGTGCAGCTTGGTCTCGCGCTCGGCGAGCGCCTTGGCGAGCGCCACGCAGCCAGCCTCCGAGCCCAGGTCCGCGGGGAGCGCGAAGCACTCGCCGGGACCCACCGCCGTGAGCTTCTGCGCGGTGGTCTCGCACGCACGCGCGTCTCGCGACGCGATGTACACACGCGCGCCGTTCGCCACGAACCCCGCGGCGATCATCAGCCCGATGCCTCGCGCGCCGCCGGTCACCAGCACCGTCTTGCCGCGAACGCCGAACAACCGATCGACCGCCAGGGCACCCACCATCGCCTTCTCGGACATCGCGGCGGTACCGCGGAGCGCGTCGTGTGTGACGCCAGGTGTCGGCACCACGTGGCTTTTCCAGTCGTCCCGAGATTTCCGCGAGCCAGATCTCGCCGCGAGCCGGCCATGGCGTACGCGTCGAGTAGACACGCGGTGCGGCGGCTCGCGGCCGAGGCGGCGCGCGGCGCGCGCGCGCGCGCCGCGGCCTCCCCGACCGAGCGTTTCATCGCCCGCGCGTCGCAGGACGTCCCGCCCCCCCGTCCCCCCGCGTGGACGGTCCCGTCCCGAGGTTTCGCGGGGGCGTCCGCGGCGTCTCCCGCGGCCGCGACCGCGGGCCCGGGTTCGGCGGGCGGCGGCGCGCGCTCGTGGCTCGGCGCGGCGTTCCTGCTGAGCCCCAGCGCGGTGTGCGTCGCGCTGTGCAAGTGGCAGCTCGACCGCTGGGAGTGGAAGAAGGGGGAGCTGGAGGCTCGCGAAAAGGCTCTGGCGCGGGGCGAGCGGACGCTGGCGGATGTGCTCGCCGCCGCGCGCCGCGGCGAGCCCGTCGACGAGTACACCGCCGTTGTCGTCGAGGGCACGCTGCAGTGCGAGCGGTCCGTGCGCATCGCGCCGCGCGTGCGCAGCGTGCACGGCTCGCCGATGCCCGGCGCGATGCTCATCACCGCCGTCCGCCTGCGCGGCGCGTCGAAGAAACGCTCCGACGACGAGCGCGTCGTGCTCGTGAACCGCGGGTGGGTCCCCGAGGGCTGGCGCGAGCCCGAGGGCGGCGCGTGCCTGAAGGCGCACGGCGTGACGCGCTTAAGCGAGACCCCCGGGTCGTTCACGCCGCCGAACGACCCGGCGACGAAGCGGTTCCACTGGGTGGACGTCCCCGCCATCGCCGAAGCGCTCGGCTTGCGAAAAGACACGCCGCTCGTACAACTCGCGCGAGCCGGCGATCGGGATCGCGGGAACGCCGCGCCGACGTCGTTCCCGGCGCCCGCGGCGCTGGCGGACCTGCGCGCGTTCAAGGTGGCGCCCGAGGACCACGTGAACTACGCCGCGACCTGGGGGGGGCTCGCGATCGCCACGGGGGGGGGCGCGCTGTACGCGCTGGCGGGGCGCGGGAAGGGCGCCGCCGCCGCGGCGCGAAGCGCCGCGGCGCGCGTTCGGTGACGACGACGTTTGGTACTCGTAGCAGACTTCGAAAGCACGATATACTCTTATACTACTAAATCGCTCGCTAGCTAGACGACGAGCTTCTCTATGTTCCCGATGTCCCCCATCGCGCGCGTCTCGACGCGCGCGATGCCCGAGACGCGCGGCAGAGGGTACGTCGAGCGCGTCGGCCCGCCGCCGCATTTGTTACGGTCGGCGTCCACCACCTCGGCGGCGACGGCGCGGAGCAGCTCGGCGAATTCCTGCGCGACGTGTATCAAGTCCACGCCCTGCTGACTACTTCCCACGTGTTTCCGGTTCGTTTCCCGCCGCGAGTGCGTCCGCGCGTCCGATTCAAACGCGCACGCGGCGTCGAAGAACGGGTCCTCCATGCGGTAGCGCACGTTGAACAGCCCCATCATCGCCAGCGACGTCAGCACGCTCAGGAGGCACGCGTAGACGGTGGTGGCGACGGCGACGCCGGCGGACGCCTTTTCGTCGTCGCCCTCCATGCCGTCCACCAGGTACGCGTAGTAGGGTCCCCAGAAAATCGGGTGCACGAAGATGTACACGCGCGCAAAGGCGCGCGTCGCGATGGGCGTGCGGTACTTTTTGATGTTCTTGAGGTTCTCCCAGGCGCGCATGACATACGTGACGTACTGCCGCATGCGCGCGGCTTCGTTCCCGGGCTGGCCCGCGTACTTGAGCTCCTCCACGGCGAGAGACATGCGGTCGAAGTACCCCGCGATCCGGCCGTTCATGTCCCGGGACATCTCCACGATTTTGTCCTTCTGCTCCCGTCCCCATCTCGTGTGGAAGTGCACCTGGCGCGTCGTCGACGGCGCCGTCAGCACGTCGCGCATGTCCACCACGAGCGACGCCACCACCAGCCGCACGTTCGCGACGTGGTTCTCGGGAAGCCGCTCCCGGCCGTTCTCCCCCCAGTCCCAGTCTCTGTGCGCCTGGTAGTACGACAGCAGGTACGCCTTGACGTCCGCGAGGCACGCGAGCGCGTGCTCGCGCCGCTTGAACGTCTCGTTGAGCGAGTTGGTCAGCGGGAAGATGATGGCGAAGGAGATGAAGGCCCACGACACGTTCGCGGCGAGGCGCCGGCCGCGAGACTCGAACAAGATGAAGAAGAGCGTCGCGGCGACGGAAACGAGGCTCAGCGCCCACGCCTCCGCGGTGACCAGGTACCGAAAGTAGATGCGGACGGACGCGAGCAGGTTCATCGCGGCTTCCTTCAGGGGGTCCAGCCCTCGAAGGCGCTTCGAGGCTCTCCCCGAGCGCCACTCCACGAGGATGGGCGATTCGCGAGCCCACAGGCTGTCGATGTCGAAGAGGTGCGTTTCGATGGCGTCATCGTTCGCGGCGGCCGCGTCGGGGCTGGCGGAAGTGAACGCGTAGGAGGGTTTCTTCTGCAGCGCGCGTTTCTCACTCGGAGCGGGGACCGACGAAGCGAGGCCCCGCTCGACGTCGGGGACCACGTCCGCCGCCGAGGTCGACATCGTGCCCCAAACAATCCCTCTGATGTGCCGCTGTGTCACGCCCTTGTCGGATCGCAAGTTCGTTCCAGGCGCCGGCGCGAACTGACATTTGCCGTTGACAAGCCACAGGCACGCAGTCTGTATAAGTGGAAAAAGCGAAAAACAGTCGACTGAAAAATATCGCCCAAAACGCGCCAAGAATTAGGTAACAACGCGTCTTCGCACTGTCCTCGGCGCAGGCGGCGACGAGGGAGCCCGGCCGCCATGGGGTCCATGAAGGTCAAGTCGCACGTGAACACGGCCGGCGGGGGAATCAAGTACGCCACGAACGGTCTGCGCAAGAACTTCGAGGGGGGCACGCTGAGCGAGCAGGTCCTGTCCACGTCTCGGCGCGACCGCCCCGACGCGATTCGGTACGACAGGTGCAAGGTGGTGGTCACCATCGGCGGCCCCTTGACCGAGACGGTCGAGCAGCTCGAGGCGATGCTGCGCGCGGGCATGACCGTCGCGCGCTTCGACTTCACCGCGGGCTCGCGCTCGCTGGATCAGCACCTGAACACGCTCGCCAACCTGCGCCAAGCGCAGAAAAACACGCAGTGCCTGTGCGCGGTGCATTGCGCGCTTGGGGGAAACCTCTTCGCCACCGCGACCAAGGCGCGCGAGGACGTGCGGCTGGTGTTCGTGGAGGGCCAGACCGTGCGGTTCGTGCACCGCGCGAACGACGAATCATCTACGAACGGCGGGACGACCGCGTTCGAGAACACCGACGTCATCCCGGTGGGCGGCGGAAAGGATCTCGAGCGGCTCGACTTTCTCGCGTCGTTTCACGTCGGCGACGCCGTCAACGTGCGCCCTTTCCTGCGCGCGGGCGAGACCTCCGCGGCGCTCGAGGTCACCGCCGTGGCCGCCGGGGAGGTGACGTGCCGCTGCCTGCGCGGCGCGGAGATGGCGCACGCGGTGAAGCGGCTCGCGGTGGACCTCGTCGGGCTCAAGACGGGGCCGGGGCGGCCCGAGAGAGACGCGCGTCATCGTCACGGCGCGAGTTCCGCGCCGTCACAAAAAGACTCTCCGACAAGTCATTCTTCGCGCCCTTTCGCGTTCAACGCGTCGGACGCGGCCGTGCTCGAGCGGTTCGCCAAGCCCGGCGGGTGCGACTTCGTCTCCGTGCGTGGCGTGCCGAGCGCGGCGGCGCTGACTTCGTTGCGCAAGGCGCTCCGCGAGACGCACGGTTTGCCTCTCGCGAATGTGGTGGCGCAGGTGGACAACGTGCACGCGCTTCGCGACTTGCCTCGCTTCATCGAGGCGGCGGACGTGGTGCTTTTAGCGCGGGGCGAGCTCGGCGCTGAGATCGCGCCGGAGAAGATGTTCGCCGTGCAGAAGCACGTGCTGCGGACGTGCGAGAAGATCGGCAAACCCTGCATCGTCACGAGGCTGATGGACTCGATGTGCTTCGCGCCCCGCCCGACGCGCGCCGAGGCGACGGACGTCGCGAACATCGTGCTGGACGGCGCCGACGGCTTGCTTCTCGGGCTGGAGACGCTGGAGGGTTCGTTCCCGCTGAAGTGCCTGGAGACGGCGCTCGCGATCGCGCGCGAGGCGGACGCGGTGTACGACTACGAGTCGCGGTACAAACGCCAGATGCAGTTCATCAACTCCAAGCTCGCGCTCCACGCGGCGACGTCGCGACGACTCTCGCTGGAGACGCGCAAAGAAGCGCTCTCGGCGGCGGCGGTACAGACGGCGTTCCAGATCGACGCGACCCTAATCGTGGTGTTCTCGCACACGGGCGAGACCACGCGTTTGGTGGCGAAGTACCACCCCGCGTGCCCGGTGCTGTCGCTGAGCATACCCACCGTGCGAGGAGGCACGGTGAAGTGGACCGTCGAGGGCGACGCCGAAGCCAGGCACCAGCTCGTGTACCGAGGCGTCGTGCCCGCGCTCTCGGCGCCCGTCGACTTGAACGCCGCGGAGGAGACGTGCTCCGTCGTGCACCAGCCCGGCGCGTCGCGCACGGACGTCGAGGCGCTCACCAAAGCCGCGAGCCTGGGCCTCATCGCGCCGGGCGAGCTCGCGGTCTTCTGCCAACTCATCGCGGGTCTGTCCACGGTCAAGGTGGTGCAGTTCGGCGGCGCGTCAACCTTGGGGCGGCTCACGTCGAGCCCGGCGCCCGAGCTCGCCGGCGACGCGATCGCCGACGAGCAAGTCCACCCGGCGGGCGAGTTCAAGAGGACACACGCCTCGAACCACCGCCTCGGGCACGTCGGCACGGAACCCAACCTCGTCGAGGCGGCGGCGCGCGTCGCCGAGGCCTCCAAGCTGGGCAGGCGCTCGCCGCCGCCGCCGTCCATCGCGGAGGGCGCCGCGTCGCGAGTCAAGCCGCCGCGAGTCGGAAAGAGCCGTCGCTCCGCGTCGAGCGCGTCGCTGAAAAGCGGCGATTGACCGATCGATATTTATTGAAGGTTGACCATCACGTGCGTAGACTATGTACAAGGGAACGGTACGGCGTACCGCTCCGCGAACGTTCGCCAACCTCTTCGTGTTCACTTACGCCCCGCGCCTCGTTCGCGCGTCCAGACGCCGCGTCTCGACTACCGAAAAACGAAAACGCTTCCGTCATCACTTCCTCGCCTCCGCGGCTTTCGCCTGGTCGTACATCGCCACCGTCTGGCGCATCAGGCACTCGCGGATCTTCGGCCCGAACCCCTCCGCCTCGAGGTGGTCCTCGAACGCGCGCCGGATTTTCCCGAGCGGCGGCGGGTCGTCCAGCGCGCGCGTCGGCGCGTTGAGGAGCTGGAAAAAGAAGGAACTCCACAGGTCGCGCCGCCAGTACCGCTTGAGCGGCTCTAACGGCGCGTACCCGCCAAGACCTTTCGCGACGCGCATGTACTTGCCGTGCAGCAGCGCGTGCACGGTGGCGGCCACCTGGTGCGTGTCGCACTGGAACGTCCAGGGCCGCCCCTCCACCATCTCCGCGCACCGGAAACCCTCCGTCCCGACGTCGCCCACAAACGCGACGTTTGTCTCGTACTGCGCCAGATCGACGGCGCATCCGAAATCGATGAGCGCGACGCCCTTCTCGCGCCAGCACCCCGGCCGGCGCCCCGCCCAGTCGCGCCACGCGTCGCCGCCGTTCAAAAGCAGCACGTTGTCGGGCTTGATGTCGGCGTGCAGGAACCCAGCCGCGTGCAGATTTTCCACCACGCGCAGAAGCTCGATGGCGTAGTACATCACCAGAACCTCGTCCATGCGCTCGCCGACGCGCAGGTAGCTGTTGAGCGCGTCCTGGAGCGTGCCGTGCTCGCCGAAGGGCATAGCCGCCACGCCCACGCGCGCGCTCGCCGCCGCGGCGGCGGAGGAGCCCGCGCCGCCCACCAGGTGCAGCGTGGAGAGCCGCACGAAGCCGGGCGCGGCCCACGCGGGGACGCGCGACGCGAGGCGCTCGGAGACCACCCACTCCCACGTCGCGAGCGACGCGCGTTGCACCTTCAGGGCGAACGCGCCGCGCGAGTCGTCGTCGTCGTCGTCGTCGTCGTCGGCGGCGACGCGCTCGCCCTCGAAGACGACGGCGTCCGCGCCGGCGCCCGCGGCGCCGATCAGGTGGAACGCCTCGTCGCCGAGGACCAGCGGGACGGAGCCTCCGCCTCCGCCCTTCGCCTTTGTGGCGCGCTCCACCGCCTCCAGCGCGGCCGAGCCGGCGTGCACGCGAACGGCGCGGTCGGAGAAGTCGAACGACGCGCGCGCCTGCGCGACGCGCGCCTCGAACGCGTCCTTATCGAACGGGTCCACGAGGTACCCGACCAGCTCCGAGCCGGTCGCGCCGCGCGCCGCGGGTTCGCGAGCGCCAAAGGCCGCATCCGGCACGGAACCCGCGGGCGTCGGAGCGAGGGGCGTCGGGGGAGGCGCGCGCGCGCCCGACGGCGCGGGCGAGGGCGCGGCGGGAAAAGGCGCATAGGCGAGACCGAAGAGCGGATTGAAGCTCGGCGTCCCGCCCGTGGCGCGCGGGGCGAGAAACGGCTCGCGGCTCGTCACGGCGGGCGGCTCGCGGTCGTCCCGCTGTTTCGCGCCGACGCGACGACGGGAACGGCGGGAACGACAACGGGCGTCGACGAAAGACGTAAAGACAGAGCGAGGAGGACGAGCGGCGTGTCAGGAGGCGCGTCCGTCGCGAGACGTTCGTCGTCATTTCGTTCGAAGTCGCCTTTTCTCGCGTCTCGGCGCCCCGGAAACGCCCAGCCCCGCCCCGACACCGAAACTCCCGAAACTCCCGAAACTCCCGAAACGCGCGTTTCCCCGGGCCAGGGATGGCTCAGCGTACCTTCGGCACCGCCGCCGTCTCGTCGTCCGCGTCCGCGTACACCTGGAAATCGTCATCGCCGCGAAGCTCGACCGGGGGACGCGCGTTCCGCATCGCCGCTTCTGCGTCTTCGCGCTCCGCGTCATCCATCTCCTCGTCCCCCGCCGCCTCGGACCGCAGGTCCAGGGGGAGGGGCTGAAGCGCCGCCGCCGCCGCCGCGGCGTCCGCGATGGACCGCGGCACGAAATCGCGCACGGCGGGTTGGTGACCCGAGGGCGGCGCGTTCTCCATCTCCGCGTGGCGCTCGTCCTCGTACACCTCGAACTCATCGGGACCATTCGCCGAGGGCTCGCCCGCGCTCGCCGCGCGCCACCCGTCAGGCAGCCTCCGCTCGCCGAGGGGCGCGCTGCCGTGCGAGCCGACGCCCGCCGCCGCCGCCACCGCCGCGGCGTCCAGCAGAGCCGTGTCCTGGTACACGTCCAGGGCGCCGTCCGAGGACTCCACGGGCGGCGCCGCGGAGTTCTGGCCCGCGGAAACCGCGGGCGCGGGGCGCGCGGGCGCGCGCGGCGCGAGGGGCGCGCGCGCCGCGGGATCGCGCGGCGGCGGCGGCGCCGCCGGAAGCACCACGGTGTCCTCTCGAATCTCGAGGCCCCCGAACTGCGTGTCCTCTCGAACGTCCAGCCCCCCGAACCCGAACTGCGTGTCCTCGCGGATCTCGAGCGTGCCGATATCCCGCGCCGCGCGCTCGGTCGCCTCGCGCAGGGAGGGGGGATCCGCCGCGGGGGCGGGCTCGGGCGGCCGGGCCGCTTTCGGCGCGCCGTCCGAAAACATGGACATGATATCGCCCCACGCCTCCTTGGTGCAGAGGGTCATCGTCGGCTCGGCGCCGTACGTGCCGCCCTCCGTGGCGGTCCACCGCAGGCCCGCGGGCACCGCCGCCGCGGCGGGAGGCGCCGCGCCGGGATCGACGGGCGCCAGGCCGGACCCGCGCGCCTCGTCCGTGCGGGGCTCGCGGCCGAAACCCTCCACGCCGCTGCCCGCGTCCGAGGGAGGCGCGTCGCACGATCCGCCCGACGCAGGCGTCGCGTCGCGCCTCGCGAGGGGCGGCCTCGACCGAGGTGACTCGCTCGGCGCCCTCGGGGGCGCGGCGAGCACCGGATCGGTCGTCGCTGTGGACGTCGCGAACGCGCGCGGGTCGGGGACGATCGGACCGGGCGCGGGCGCGAGCGCGGGCGCGGCGCTCGTCGCGCGCGCGCGCATCCACCCGCGGGCGCGCGTCTCCTCGTAGCTCACCTCCGCGCCGCGCTCGTCCGTGGTGTCGCTCGGGACGAACGGGCTGTACAGCCTCTCCTGCGCTCGCGGACGCTGAGGCGGCGGCGCGCCCTGCTTGTGGTACAGCATGGGGTCGGTCGCGAGCCCGGCGCTGGACTCGCCCGCGCCGCCCGCGTCCAGACGCCGGCGCAACGCGTTGGCGTTTTTCCTCGCCTCGCGCGCCGCCGCCGCGGCGTCCGCCGCCGCCATATCCTCGGCGAGCACCAGGTCCTCGTCATGGTACACCTCCAGCGTGGGGCCGGGCGGAGGGGCACCGGCCTGCCCCGGCCGCGAGCGCTTCTGCTTGAGCCTCTGCCCCGCCCACGCCGTGGCCGCGCGCGAGTTTTCTTTGCGCGTCTCCTGGTACGCGGGCAGGTTGCGCCACTCGCCCGCCGGAGCCTCGGGCGCGCCGTTCTCGTCGTCGCAGTACACCTCCAGCCCGCCGTCTTCGGCGTTCGCCGAGCCGGAGGCCGCGGCGGCCGCCGCCGCGGCGGCGCCACGCATGCCGCGCCCGCGCTTCGAGCCGCCCGCGCCGACCGGAGGCGCGCCGACGGTCCCCGCGACGCCGCCCCCGACGACGCCGCGCGCCGCGCCCCCCGGGTTCTCAGCCTCCGCCGAGCGCCCCGCGCCCGCGCGCCTGTCCCCGAACCTGCGCGCGGCGGTCTCCGCGATCTCGCCGGTGTCGTCCTCGACGCCGTTCGCGCGGTTCTCCGCCTTGCGCTGCTCGCGGCGCATCATGCGGTGCTGGAACTGCGCGAGCTTGTCCTTGAGCCGGTCGCGGGGCTGCGCGCGCATCACGACGCCGCGGTCGTACGTCTCGGCGGCTTTTCCGTACGCGCCCTTTATTTCCAGGAACGCCGCGTACGCCTCGTAGAACAGCGTGTGTCTCTGCCCGATATCGTTCGCCTGCAGGAACTTGAAGATGTCGTGCGGCTCCTTGCACAGGTCAGCGTACTTGACCCAGACGCGCAGGTACCGAGCGTCGTCTCGGTACTGCTCGAACCGCGTCTCGCGCAGCTCGCGCGTGCACCGCTCCAGCAGAGGCAACACCTCCGTCTCGCGCCCGCCGGAGGTGAACGTCTGCTCCGCCCACTTGATGAAGCGCACCCAGACCTCCAACGGGTCGTCGCCCGCGTACGTCGCGAGCGCCTCCCAGAAAGCGCTGTCGTGTCGGGAGAAACGAAAAGGGGCGCGGCGGTCAGCGGCGGAGGGAAAAGAAATTTTTTGCGCCGAGGGGCGATTTCACCGGAAAGGCCAAAACGCGCCGGTCGTTGTTGGTTTCGCGAATCGGGAGATCTGAGCCGCGGCGGGCGCGTACCTCCGCTCCTCCTTGATCTTGGTCGCGCGTTCACCCTGCGGCATAGCAGACACCTCCGTGAGGATCTTCGCGTCGCGCCCCTTCCTCAGGGGCTGGAAGTTCTCCTTGGACGTGTCCCACGCCGCGTCGTCCGCCATCTTGGCGCGTGTTTCGTCGGTTTTGCCAAAAGCTCACGACCGCCGCTCCCCCGCGCGCGATTCCGTCGCGGCGCGGCGCGAAGTGGTCGCGCGCGCGCGCGCGTCGCACGCGAAGCGCTGAAACCCGAGCCCGAGGCGTGCCTCGCGCGCGTGCGCCTTCTCCGGTGCGCGCGGCGTGTCTCTGCGCGCGTCACGAAATGGCGCCGCGTCTCGTCGCGTGCACCGCACCTGGCGTTTCCGGGCTCGAAGTACCCCTCGATCCGCCCCTGGCTTCGGTAACAGCGCCTCCTCTGTTCCGATACCAAACTGTGACACAAAGCTGCTCGAGATTGACTCCCCCGTTTTTTCTTTCGCGGACTTTTTGGAGACTAATAAATGATAGGTTGGGGGCAGAAAAAACGATCGAATGACTCCCAGCCTGCAGACCATTCGCTCGTCCGAGACGCCATGCTGGCAGCGCTCGGGTAGGACTGGCTAAGGTTGGCCGCGCGCGGTTTTCCCGTGCGATCATTATCACACACACCCTCGGAAACCATGGCTGTCCTCGCTCAGACCTGCAAGATTGCGCTCCCCGCCCGCGTCGCGGCTCGCTCCGGCAAGACCGCCCGCCGCACCGCCATCGTCGCGAAGGCTGCCGCCCCCGTCGATGCCGTCCGCGTCCAGCAGAAGGTGCGTCGCGATGCGAAAACTCCCGCTATCGTATCCGCCCGAAACAGCGCCCGGCAATCGGCGTGCCGAGCGACGCGCTCGGGGAGCTCCCGCGCGTCGCGCGACCTAGACGGGCGCGACCGCCGCGGCGATGCGCGCGGGTCGTGACGACGCACCGATCGCGATCGCGAGCCGAGGGTCGCGGTCGACCGCGCGTCGCCCGCGCGGAAACGGCGCGCATGCGCGCGGTGTATTTTTTCCTCCGCGACGAGCGGCTCGCGGGGGGTTTGCCGACGGGACGCGCGACCCGCGCCGGGGCGGTCGACCGCCGGACGGTCTCGATCGTGGGACGGTATCGAATATACCACCTTCCCGTACGATCGCGACGGTCGAGTGGATCGTCCGGGGCGTCGTCGCGGCGCGATTGCGCTCCGTCCGGCGTCCCCGCAAGCCCTTCGCCCAGTGGCCGAGCGCTTCAGCGCTCGACAACTGGCTGGAACGCCAACGACTCGTGTTTTGCCTGTTTAATTTTTTGAAAACGCGCCGAACGTCGACGCGCGGAGTCACGCGCTGACCTCGTCCCCCCCGTCGTTTCTGTTTCATCTTCAGGCTGTCGCCGGCGTCGTGGCCACCGCGGCCATCGCCGAGGTGATGTCCGCCCCCGCGGCCCAGGCGGCCATGGAGGTCGTGCAGGTGGCTGAGGGTGAGCCCTTCATCGTGAACCTGGCGTGGGCCGCGATCATGGCCACCTTCTCCTTCTCCCTGTCCCTCGTCGTGTGGGGCCGCTCCGGCCTCTAAGCGCCGTGCGCCTTAGAGCTGTCGAGAGATGCGAGGGGCGGAACCGAGCGCGCCGTGATATAGAGGCGTGCGTCGCTCGGCGCACTAGACGAATCGAAGTGTAAGTCGACATGATTTTTTCATCTCGCGCGCGTTCGCGGATACGTAGTCTACGCGTAGAACCTCGGCGACGCGAACCGCGTCACACGACGGTCCGCACCAGCCTGCCGACGACCCCCGGGGACGTCGCGAGGACGGGCGACGGCGCCGTCTCCGGCGTCATTTTTTTTTTCCTCCTCTCCGGGTTCGCCTCGGACGCGCGCGGCGGCGTCGCCGCAGGAGACGCCTCCGCCGCCTCCGCCGCCTCCGCGCCTCCGCCGGCGCCGTCCCCCGTTTGTTTGCCCCTTCTCTTCGCCTCGCGCTCGCGCCCCATCTCGGCGCGCTTCTTCTCGCTTTTCTTCTCGTTTTTTCTCGGCACGTCGTCGAGATTGATCTTGATCTCGCCGCGCTCGAGCGCGTCGAGCGCGGCGCGATCAGAGACGCGCTCGGCGCTGTCGGCTTTCAGCACCCAGCGCGCGACGCGCTGGTAGAGCGAGAAGGTGAGGTGCGAGTTCCCCCAGAGCGTGGGCACCTCCTCCGAGCCGAGCGGCACGAAGCAGCAGCACGGCCCCACCACGGCCTTGCAGCGAGGCGTGCAGAGCGAGCTCTCGCCCACCACGAGGTGCGTCACGGCGGGAAGACGCGCGGCGACGCGCACGATGCTCTCCACCGAGCCGGCGTCGAAGTTGTGCGTGGTGGCGATGACGACGCGCGCGCTCGCGCAGCGCGCGAGCTCTTTTTCCGCGAGGCCGTGTATGAAGTTGCAGTCGCGGCCGGCGACGCGCAGGGACTCCTCGTACAGGTCCTTCTGCGCCTCGATCCCGCAGACGCCCGCGTTGGGGAACGCGCGCGCTAAGCCGAGCGCGAAGTGCCCGTCGCCGCTGCCCACGTCCACCAAAGAGCACGCCGCGTCGTCCTTGATGGCGCCGTAGCTCCGGAGCAGCGCCGCCATGCCCTTGGGGTCGGTGCGACCGGGGTGCAGCGCGCGGTTGGACAGGTCCTTGACGCTCGTGGCGAAGATGTTCTCGTCGTGGTGGCGTCGCCGCGAGCCCGAACGCTCCGAGGCGTCTCTCGAACCGTCTCCGGAGGCGCCAGAGTCATCAGAGGCGCGCGCCGCGTCGCCCTCCGCGTTCGCCAAACGGTTCGAGCCTTTGCCCTTCACGCGGCTCTCGCGCTTCACATCCGCCGGCGCGAACACGCGCTCGTCGTCGTCGTCGCGCCCGCGCGCGAACGCGTCGTCCACGGGCTCGCCCGCGGCCTCGCGGAGCGCCCGGTGCGCGAGCGCCGCGCCCACGGGAACGCGCAGCACGAGCTCGAAGGGTTTCTCGCGACGCAGGTCCAGCTCCCACGGGCCGGTCCGCGCGCCGCCCAGCTCCTGCATGGGGTCGAGGATGCAATCGCCCCAGCTCAGCTGCGTGTCGCGCACGTAGACGCCGCCCGGGGGCATGCGCACCATGCGTCCCATGAAGCGCATGCACGTCTCGCCGGGGAGCACGTCCACGAGCACAGAGGAGATGGGCGTCGGCTGCACGCCGCTCCGAGCGCGCGTGCGCGCGCGCCAGCACACGGTGAGGAGCACGCGCCCCGCGGTTTTTTCCTCCTCCGGGTTTTCCGGGTTTTCCGGGTCTCGCGGGTCTCGCGCCGAAAGGGCTCCACTCCCGTCGGAGTTCTTACCCTTCGCCTCCTCGTCGCGGAGCTCCGGAAAGGAAGGCGAGCTCGGCGCCGACGCTGTGGCGGCGACGTCGGAGTCCGAGTCGTCGTCGCTCGCCTCGGCGTCGCGGACAAGAGCGATTTGTTGCGCGTACGAAATCTCTCGCCCGCGTCTTTTCCGGTCCGCCTCCGAGAGCGGCCTCGACGCGTTCGCGACGCGGTCCAGGTACGCCTCCGTTTCCGTCACACGCCGCTTTTCTTTTTTGCGTTTCGTCTTGCGGTGCTCTAAACTCGCCTCGTCGTCGTCGCTCTCGGGGGACGAATCGGCGCGGCGCTTGCGCTTGGCGTCGGTTCGCTCCGCCGCGCCGCTTCTCGGGCCGGGCGGCTTCATCCAGCTCAACCCCTCCCTCTGCGCCTTGATGCCCTCGCTGTGCAGACCTCCGATGACGGGATCCGGGAGGCCGGGTATGGAGCCCCGCGGGATGATCATCGGGCGGCTCGCGCGCGGCGCCGCCGCGACCAGAGAGTGGATGTCCCGGTGCTTCTGCGTGGTCTTGGGACGGACGAACTCCGCGCCCCGCGCGTGCAGGCGCGCGATGAGCGCCTCGAGCTCGCGCAGGTCCACCTGCGACGCGCTGAAGTCGGACTCACTCGATCCGTCCGTGTCGTAGGACGCGGACGCGTCGAACTCGGAGCCGTCCGACTCTTCGCTCTCGGAGACGGACCAGATGTCCTCGTCACGCGCGACATCGAGCAAGGCGTTCGCGCGCCTTTGAAATTCGAGGCTCGCGCCCTGGCGGACCCGCGTCGGCGGGCTCGCGCTGGGGCTCATGGCGGCGCGTCCGCGAAGCGCCGCGCGATCCGAGGTGACCTCGCGACTCGCCGCAACTCCGGGCGCGGCCCCGCGTCGGACGTGACGCGCGCCGGTAGGTCTCCCGCGGCCTCGTTTCGCGCGCGGTTTCGAGTGATACATAGGCACACAAGATTCAAACGATATTCCCATAATTCTCGGTCGGCGGTCTTCTGGAAGGTGCCGTCCAAAACGAACAACTACCGGTCACACCGAGGCGCGCGCGTGCCACGGCCGCCTCGCGCGTTCGCTCGCGTCTGGTGGGCATGTCGCGCAACAACGGCTCGGCGGCCTCCGGGCCGGAGAAGCGGAAGGACCTCGCCGCGGGAGCGCACAAGACGAAGAGTCGGGAATTCTACGACATCATAAGACAGATCGGTACGCGCCCCGCGAGATTTACGACGCTTGTCAGATTTAGGGTTGGTGGCGACCGCGGCGCGCGCTTGCGGTGACGGTCTTTTCGAGGGTTTTCTGACCTCCGCCCCTTCCCCGACCCACTCTTTCCTCTCCCGTCCCCCTTCGACCGCGCAGGCGAGTGCAAGAACAAGACGGACGAGGATGCCATCATGCGACGCGAAGCCATGATGTTACGCACGATTTTGGCCTCCCCGAAGCTGGACAAGGACAAACTCAAGGAGTACCTGATTCGTCTGATGTACGTGGAGATGCTCGGGCACGACGCGTCTTTCGGGTACATCCACGCCGTGAAGGCCACGACCGAGCACGACTTAGCTCTGAAGCGCGTGGCGTACCTGGCGACGGCGCAGTTCCTGGACGAGCACCACGATTTGATCATCCTCATCGTCAACACCGTGCAGCAGGACCTGAAGGACGACAACTACCTCGTCGTGTGCGCGGCGCTCACCACCATCTGCCGGCTGGTCAACGAGGACACCATCCCCGCGGTCTTGCCGCAGGTCACCGAGCTGCTGAACCACCCGAAAGAGCACGTCCGGAAGAAAGCGGTGATGGCGCTGCACCGGTTCCACCGGCGCGCGCCGGCTTCGGTCGAACATCTGCACGGCAAGTTCCGCCAGATGCTGTGCGACAAAGACCCGAGCGTGATGTCCGCGGCGCTGTGCGCGCTGTACGACCTCATCGTGGACGACCCGAAGCCGCACAAAAACCTGGTGCCCTCGTTCGTGTCCATCCTGAAGCAGATCGTCGAGCACCGCCTGCCCAAGGCGTACGACTACCACCGCGTGCCGGCGCCGTTTTTACAGGTGAAGTTGCTGAAGATCCTCGCCGCGCTCGGCGCCGCCGACAAAGCCGCTTCCGAGGAGATGTACTCCGTGTTGTCCACGTGTTTGAAGAAAGCGGAAAACTCGGGTAACGTGGGGAACGCCATCGTGTACGAGTGCGTGCGCACGGCGTCCACCATCTACCCCAGCGCCGCGTTGCTCGAGCACTGCGCCGCCGCGGTGAGCCGGTTCGTCTCGTCGCCGTCCAACAACCTGAAGTACGTCGGCCTCGAATCGCTGTCGGGCATCGTGAACGTCAACCCGGCGCACGCGGCGGAGCACCAGATGGCGGTGGTGGACTGCCTGACGGACCCGGACGAGAGTCTGCGCAAGAAAACCCTCGACCTGATGTACGCGATGACCAAGAGCCACAACGTGGAGGTTATCGTCGAGAAGATGCTCGCGTTTCTCGCCGACGCGCAGGACGCGCACCTGCGCGAGGAGACGGTGACGAGGATCGGCACGCTCGCGGAGCGGTACGCCCCCTCCACGAAATGGTTCATTAAAACCATGAACGAGGTGTTCGCCATCGGAGGAGACGTCGTCAAGCCGCGGGCGATAAACAACCTGATGCGGCTCATCGGCGAGGGAAGCGGAGACGACGACGCCGACGCGTCGCTGCGCGCCGACGCCGCGCGCGCGTACGCCGAGCTGCTGCGCAAGCCGAAACTCCCGAAAGCCCTGCTGGAGGTGATCGTCTGGACGCTCGGGGAGTACGGCGGGCTGTTAACCGGGAAGTCAAACCTGGAGGTGATGGACATGCTGTGCGACGCCGCAGAGACGCAGCCCGAGGCGCGAGCGCTCGCCGCGCAGACGATGACGGCGTGCGCCAAGCTCGCGGCGCAGGCCACCGCGAGCGGCGGCGCGCCCGGCTTGTCGGAGAAGGCGTCGCGCCTGGTCGAGCGCAACCTCAACTCGGAGGACGTGGACAAGAGCCAGCGCGCGCGTGAGATTGTCCACTTGATGCGCGAGGACGCGAGCGTCGTCGCCGCGGCGTTGCCGCGCGACGCCGGCGGAGAGGATGTCGACGTCGACGCGGCGACGACGTCCATCGAAGCGTACGTCAACCGCGCGCGCCAGCGCGGCGCCGCGGAGTACCGCACGGAGAGCGAGAGGGCCAGGGAGAGCGAGAGGGCCAGGGAGAGCGAGAGGGCCAGCGCGAGGCCTCCCGCGGACCGCGCGCAGGCGCAGGCGCAGCCGCTCGTGAGCGCGGGGAACGAATACGTGCCGAGCGGAGGCGCGCCGCCGGCGGCGGCGGCGGCGCCACCGCCGCCTTCTGGGCCGACGCTCCGCAACGCGCAGGGCTCGTGGGGAGACGCGGCGTTCGGCGACGCGAGGCCTGCCGCGCATTCGGCGGCGGCGGCTCCGCGCGCACCTCCGCCGCCCGTCGATCCCGAGCCGCCTGACGAACGCTCGATGCTGGCCAACGCGTTGTTCAGCGGCGCGGCGGCGGCGCCCGCGCGCGCGGCGGCGGCGGCGGCGGCGGCGTCTCCGGCGCCCGCGCCGGAGATGGACTTGCTGATGGGCCTGGACGCGCCGAGCCCGGCGGCGTCGGCGGCGCTCGTGCCCGACCTGCTCGGTGGGTTCGACCAGCTCACCGTCGGCGGCGGCTACCCGGGCGTCGCGCCCGCGATGATGACGCCAGCGGCGGCGCCGGGAACTGGAGTCGCGCCGAGCGCGTCGGAGGGCGAACAGATGGGGGGCATGGGCGGCATGGCGCCGCGCGCGACGTCATCCATTCCCGCGCACCTGCGGGATCGCACGCCGAAGAAGAAGAGCGACCCGTTCGCGGATTTGTTGGGGTGAGGGATGGGCGCGATACGCCGAACGACTTTGCGAATCATAGGCGAGCGAATTTGGCTAATACAACTGCTCGCCGCGGCTACTTTTCTTCTGGCTATTGGGCGTTTGCTACAAGGTCGTCACGAGAAGCCGATCACTTCTTCTTCGCGGCAGCCTTCTGCATGTCCTCGAGCTGGTTGAGACCGGGGCCGAGGATGTTGTACGCCACCCAGCCGAGCACGGGCACGAACGCACCGAAGATGATGATGCGCGCGTCGAGGCCAGCGGTCTGCATGAGCTCGGTGGCGGCGTCAGCCTGCTCGGGCATGCC
>ENA-OUOG01001436-OUOG01001436.1-marine-metagenome-genome-assembly--contig:-NODE-1436-length-27798-cov-5.286173_pt1 | contig 27798 bp, 26 predicted proteins | sample MGYA00248635_ERZ508505 | MGnify/ENA primary metagenome ERZ508505 (study PRJEB26176, sample SAMN06267871) | marine metagenome | isolation source: Saanich Inlet, British Columbia, Canada | place: Pacific...
GTGCCCTTGACGACCCGAACGGTCGACGCGATCGATCGCTGGCTCGAGTCTGCCGAGATCATTGAGGGATACATATTCCGAGGGATCAATAACAAGGGTGAGTTACTCGATGGGATCAACAGCGGGCAGGTCAATCGGATCTATAAGCGTCTCGCGAAGCGCGCGGGATTGGGTGATGCGGAAGTACTGAAGATAAGGGGGCATTCGATGCGCGTTGGGGCGGCGCAAGATTTAGCCCTTTCTGGAGCAACAATTCCTCAGCTATTAACCAAGGGACGCTGGTCCAAAGTCGATACCATGTATCGGTATATTCAGTATCTGTAATGCAGTAGAGGCGCATTTTGGATCTCTTAACCCAAATTTCCAAGATCTATAAATGATCATTACGTGGCCTCACTCCGCCCACCGAACCATAGTTGAACTCGGCGAGCCCTTCTCTGAGGAATAGCAAAACACTTTCATTACTTCTGCTACTTTTTCGAAGACTCACGATGGGCTTACAAAAAATAGACTATCCCACTCTCTTTCCAACCAATTCATGTCAGGTTAAGGTTGAGATTCAGGTAACGTTTCGTTTAAACCCATTAAAGGCTCGCAATGATGAACTCCGAAAAAATCTCCAGTTTTGTTAAAATTAATCACCAAAACATCGAAGGATGGTTTTTCCCTATGGATTGGATTACATTCATTACTGTGACAAACATTCACAGACATCTGAGGGTCAGCGGCGATATTTGTGAAGTGGGTGTATGGCAAGGAAAGTCTCTCGTTTTATTATCTCTCCTCAAATCAAAGGGGGAGACTGTTTTTGGATTAGACCTATTTACGGGAGACCTAAAGGCGCTGACAGAGAAGAATTTGGCGCAGTATGGCGACCCAAGTGGCGTCCAACTTTGTGAGGTTGATGCAAACCAGTTTGGTTTTGTTCAATTGAGGTCTCTTATCGATAAACCACTGCGATTTCTCCATATTGATGCGGGGCATGAGTATCACGAAGTCTTGTATCAATTAAAGCTGTATACCCCTTTTCTAGGGGACGACGCGGTAATTGCTATGGATGATACAGAAGATCGTGAGTTTCCTGGAGTGAGCGCTGCTGTGCATGACTTTTGTGACTCTCAAGTTGGTCGTAGATTCCTTCCTTTTTGCGTAGCTGCAAATAAAAAATATTACTGTTTAGAGCATAATATTGAAAAATTTCAAACTTATTTTTTGGAATCTGGAAGTTTTCAAAACTGTCGACTTACTCGTTTAAAACATAATTCCCTTCTAATTTTGAATAGCAAGTTGCCGGTCGAAAAAAGTATTTTGATAGAACAATTAAAATCAGAACGTTTTCCATATATGAATACTCTTGCTCTGTCTGATGAAGACAAAGCCAAGCAATATGCCCAAAGAAAATTTGGCTCCGGATTGTAAAATTGTTTGGATGTGATCAATCGACAACTTTTCCACTATCAAAAACTTTTGGCTCAATAAATGGCTAGATCTAGGTTTTTGTCCATGGATATTAGGCGATTGGAAAAGGTTGGGTTGTGTCTTCAGGGTTTTGTTTTTGAAAGAGATGGTTCAAAATTTAAAAAACAACAGCGTTCCATCGCTCATCAGATTACACGCGGGTCTTAGGAGTTATTGTGATTAGGTTAGCCGACTACATTGTTAAATTCTTTGAAGATAGGGGTTACACGCATGCTTTTGGAGTGACCGGTGGTGGTGCAATGTATCTAAATGACGCCTTTGCACAATCGAAAAAACTTAAATTTGTTCCAATGCACAATGAGCAATCTGCTGCTATGGCGGGTGAGGGAAGATGTTCGGTAGATGGTCGCGGCTTGGTTTCTTTGACAACGGGACCTGGCGGAACTAACGCAATAAGTGGTTGCGCCGGTGCATGGATTGATAGTCAACCACTTGTTTTTATATCAGGACAGGTTGAGTCCTTTTCACTAGCTTCTGGAAAACTCCGCCAGTTTGGAGTCCAAGAGGTTGAAATCGTAAAAATCGTTAAGCCAATCACTAAGTATAGCAGTATGGTGACCAATCCAGATGAAATAAGATTCCATTTGGAAAAAGCGTTTTTTGAGGCGTTTAACAACAGAAAAGGGCCTGTTTGGCTTGATATTCCTTTAGACGTTCAAAATGCGTTGATCCGTCCTTCCGAACTAATAGGCTATACGCCGATTCCGGTCGATAACCGTAAGGTAACAATGGCGGGAAGAAAAACTAGAAAGATCCTAGAGGCTCTTGAGCGGGCCAGCAGGCCCGTTATTCTCATAGGGAACGGTTGCAGAGAAGTTAAATCTCTTCGCGAGGTCATCTGTAAACTCGGAGTGCCAGTGATTACTGGTTGGAACGGGAAGGACTTGATTGATCATAGCTCAAATATTTACATGGGGAGTGCGGGAATTTTTGGAAATCGTGCTGCAAACTTTGTAGTACAGAATGCTGATTTAGTTATAGGGGTTGGATATAGATTTTCGGTTCCTCAGATAGGATATGATCCCTCATTATTCGCCCGAGACGCTTTGGTGGCGTCAGTGGATATCGATGGTGATGAGTTTTCTAAAAACGAGTTCCTAATTGATATCTGCCTAAAATTAGATGCAGAGAAATTCTTCAATAGTGTAATCAATCATCTTCGAGAGAGCGATCTATCGATGACAACTCCTGATCGAGCTAGATGGATCGCTTACTGCGAATCATTGAAGCAAAGTTATCCAATCGATGAGCTTTACAATTTCAATTATGGTGCCGTGACACATAATGGAGGAGTGAATCCTTATTGGGTGATGATGCAGCTATCAAAATATAGTTCTGAGGATACCTACTATGTTACTGATATGGGTACAAGCTTTACGTGTACGCACCAGACCTTGAACCTATCTGAAGAGCAGCGGCTATTTACATCAAGCGGTTTAGCTGCAATGGGCTTTGGTCTTCCTGGAGCCATTGGCGTGAGTTGTGGAGTGTCTTCGCCTGTTGTTCTAGTTACAGGAGACGGCGGTTTTATGTTTAACATGCAGGAACTCGTCACCGCTTCGCGTCATGCTGTAAACCTCAAAATCGTTTTGCTGAATAATGGTGGATACCTGACTATGCGTCATATGCAAAATAATCGGTTTCAGCGATTGATAGGCGAAGGTCCGAGTACTGAACTTGACTTCGTTGATTATGAGGCTTACGCCTCGATTTGCTCGTTTGATTATTTAAAGGTGGATGCTTCTAATGCTAACGAAATTGATTGGCACGCAGTGCTTAATAAACAAGGCTGCATTATAGTTGAAATATTGATGGACAATGATCAGCCATTGATCCCCAGAATGCAGACTATTTCAGATTCTAATGGCCAGCTATTCCCCACTGCTCTGGAGGATATGTTCCCACATTTGGATGCTGAAAGTTTCAAAGAGAGGATGCTAGTCGATATTTTGGCGAGACCAAATGTTAAATGATGTAGTTTTTGTATCGGGTCGATTCAACATCCTCCACTCTGGTCATTTAAGATTACTCAAGTTTGCGAAATCCTTGGCTAATAAGTTGGTGGTCGGTGTCGTCTTGGGAGACGATCGTAATCCGGACTTAACCCCAATTTCTGCGAGATTAGAGGCATTGGCTTCTTGTGAATTCATCGATGAAACAGTTTGTTTATCGGAGGATGTGTGCGAGGCGTTAACGCGCGTCAAGCCTCGGCTTGTTGTAAAGGGCCGCGAATTTGCGACCATGGTAAATCCCGAACAAGCCTGGTGCGAAAGGGTCGGTGCTCAACTCGTTTTTAGTTCTGGTGAATGGCATGATTTCATACCTGATGGAACGATGGGTGAATTTAATGACTCGAAAGTACTGCAGCTTGACTCTATCCGCAAATTTCTAGAGCGAGCGAAGATTTCAGTTAATGAAGTAAACGATGCTATCCATGGAATGACGTCGTTAAAGAGTTTGGTAGTCGGAGACGTAATTGTCGACGAATACATTGATTGCGACCCATTGGGAATGTCTCAAGAGGAGCCTTCTCTGGTGCTAAGGCCGACCGAAGAAACGTTTTATTTAGGTGGGGCTGCGATAGTAGCAAATCACCTTCAGGCTTTTGGAGACCAATCTTCCCTTTTTTCCGTGATTGGAAATGATTCTCGAGGAATATGGGTAGAAGATTGTTTAAAACAGCTAGGAGTTGGAACCCGGTTAGTTAAGGCATTGGACAGACCGACGACGTTAAAGACTCGGTATCGCGTCAGAGGTGGTGTATCTCAATATTCATTGTTTCGTGTTTCTAGGCTCTCAGAACAAACTATCCCGCTAGACGTCCAAAAAGAAATACTCAAACAAGTGACAGCTAAATGTGAAGATGTCGACATTCTCGTTTTTTCGGATTTCAATTACGGATTACTTCCCAAATCTTTGGTTCAAAATATAATAAAGGTTGCGAGGCAGCACAATGTAATGATATCCGCTGATAGCCAGACATCATCGCAGCTCGGCGACGTATTAAAGTTTACAGATGTTGACTTGATTTTTGCGACGGAGCACGAGGCGAGAACATCTCTTCGTAATCAAGATGATGGCTTGATTACAATCGCCGAAAACCTGGCCTCCGAAACTCAGTGTTTAGGGGTTTTTCTTAAGCTTGGTAGCAATGGCGCCATTCTTCACAGACGCATTAGTCCGGGTAATAGCAGTCCAAGTTTTTCAACAGAGCGATTGGCTGCATTGAACATGAAACCGCTTGACGTGGCTGGAGCTGGCGATTCAATGATGGCGGTAGCCTCTTTGGCTATGGCTGCATCGGGAAATATGCTTGTCGCATTCCTTTTGGGCTCTATGGCATCAGCTGCGCAGGTTGGAAAGATTGGAAATCCTGGGATTAGTGCTGAAGAAATTTTGACTATGGTTGATTTGCTGTGAAAGCTATGCTTCTGTCAGCTGGCTTTGGTACCCGACTTAGGCCGCTGACAAACAACACCCCGAAATGTTTAGTAGAAATTAACGGGCAACCGATTCTTCAGATTTGGCTTGAAAAACTTGCAAGACTTGGTGTGCACGAGGTGTTAATAAACACTCATTATCTGTCAGACCAAGTTATATCGTTCGTCAAACAATATGAAAGCTCAATGAACATAATAGTTGCACACGAGGAAGTTCTTCTTGGGACTGCCGGAACAGTTTTAAAAAATTCATCATTTGTAGATACAGACTGTTTCTTGGTACACACTGATACTTATATTCAAGACCATTTAGAAGGTTTTGTGTCGTTTCATCGCCAGCGGGAAATACTGATGTTTTCTGCTGTTGGATTTAAAGTCAGAGACCCATCAAATTATGGGACCTTCACGCTAGACGACGCAGGGATAATCAGCGGTTTTTATGAAAAAGTTATTGACCCACCATCTAATCTTGCTAGCGCTGCCTGTTTTTTAATTCGCCCCGTGTTCATCGAGTGGATGAAAAAAACCAATCCCAATGCATTAGATTTTTCCAGTGATATTTTAACTAAGGCTTTATGTCTAGGCGGTGTTTATGAAACCTCGTTGCCGGTCTTTGATATTGGCACTATCCCATCCTTGCGAGCCTGTGAGAGATACGTCAACACGGCCATTGACTGATAATAGTGTTTCAATAATCCGATTTTTAAAACTTATCCACTCCAACATAGAGTCTGTCGGTGATAGCAGGAACAATGGGAAAGGTTTTTCCAAAGGAAAAGAAAGCGAGTCAACTAATATTGAGTGATTTAGTAATTAGATGTTGGCGTATGCTCTTTTGCTTGTCTAGAGTAAGCGATAGCTTTATTTTTTATTTGATTTTGAGAGTTCAATAGGTTTTTACAGGCCTTTTACCATAAGGGAGCGGCTATGAATATTCTTGTGACAGGCGGACTCGGCTATAAGGGAGTGAGGCTAGTGCCATTCCTGTTGGAAAAAGGCCACGACGTTTGTGTGATTGATTTGAATTGGTTTCGATGTTCGCTAAGCCCGCATCCCAGGCTGAAACTTATTGAGGCAGACTTTGCAGGAGTGACTCGGCGCCAGCTCGAAGGAATAGAATTAGTTATTCATCTGGCCTCAGTGGCGAACGACCCCTCTGGTGATCTTGATCCTAAGTTGACTTGGGAGACAAATGTTTTGGGACTTGATTTGCTTTGCAGCGCCATGGCTTCTGCCCAAGTGCCTAGATTGATTTTTGCGTCTTCTGGAAGTGTCTATGGTGTTTCTACATTAGAGCGAGTTACAGAAAATGCTCCGCTGATGCCAATTTCCGATTATAACAAGACTAAAATGATTGGTGAGCGGGTAGTAGAGTCATACGCAGATAGGATAAATGTACAAATAGTGCGGCCGGCTACTGTGTGTGGTGTATCGGCCCGACAGCGCCTCGATGTCGTAGTCAATCTACTAGTTTTTCAGGCCGTGACAACTGGACGGATTCGCGTACTTGGGGGAGCACAAACGAGACCTAACATCCACATAGAAGACATGATCCGCGTATATGATTTTCTTATAGTTAATGAGGAGCTGGGGGGTGTATTCAATGCTGGATTCGAGAATTTAACAGTTCTAGAAATTGCAGCAATGGTTGCAGAACGAACCAATACTTCTATTGAAGTAGAAGAATCGAACGATCCTCGCTCTTATAATCTTGACTCCACTAGATTGCTTTCAAGCGGGTTTGTCCCGAGGAAGGGGGTGGTTAATGCTATAGAGGAGCTGGCGCTAAAGTTCAACAACCCCGAATTCACTGCCTCAATATTTAACTATAACGTAAAAACCATGCAAGAGACTCTGACTTTCCCTCGCTAGAGCTCACTTCCCTTTCAGCCGTTCGGGGCCTTTATTTGATCGCTATCGGATTAATTCGAAATCAGTTCTACGTGATCGATATTTCTAAACTTATTCTGTTGAAGCATCCTTTATTTGGAGCGCCGAGGTGAAGCACATTATTGGACTCAAAAATTATCGCTTGACCAGGTGTAATTTCGGGAAATTCGTAAAAGTCTTGATTGGGTGGGTCTACCAACAGCGGCCTTGGGCCGAAATCCGTTCTGATGGTTTGAAACTGAAATTCGTTTGGATTTACTTTCTTGAGAAGCAACCCATTGAGCCCCGGTTCGGTGTGAATAGCTATCCACACCTTAAACTTCGGTCGTTGATCTAGCTTGATGTCATACAAATCATCATACCACCAATCAATGTGACCTAATTCTTTGGCTCCTCCTTCGCCGGGTGGCACGATTCTAAAATAGATTTCTGGACTATCGATTTGCCCAAATAATGGATGGGTAGCCTTTGCAAGGCTGCACCCGTAATGCGAACTACATAATTTTTTGAATGAAGCTGTATTTTTCAGTTGACCAATCTGCTCAGCCGACAACATCCGCAACTCTTTGTTACGTAGAATCGGCGCAAGCTCGGATTTGGAAAGTTTAAGGACTCTATCGAACGTTAATCCATCAATTAATGATTTTGAAACTGAGTTCGCAATCATCTCTTGTATAATCGAGAGATCATTATCGGTGAACAGGGAAACCACTTCATAACCACGGCCTAGCAGCATTGTATCAACATTCGCTACTTCTTTTTCCACAACGCATCTCACTTTACTTCTAAGTTTAGCATTTTCGTAATATGACAACCAGCTTGTTAATGTGCCACCATTTAGCGATAAAAAATTCATTCTTATCACCATATATTGAACAATCAAGGCATGATTGTCCTAGTCTTAAACCCTGACGGGACGGGACGGGAAAATAGAGAGTTTTCTGTTTTCAACCATAAGACATCAAGGCCCAAATCTAGCAATATACTAAATCCGGACAGTAATTGACCCCAAAAAGTGGATAGTTCGAATAGTGCTCTCCCAAATTATATTGCCAGTCTGGCGACGGGTCGATTACGTAAACTTTCAGTCAAGCGCCCAACTCTAAATTAGAGCTTTCTGTACTCAATTGTCGGTTCACATTAGCGGTGACAGGTTGCCCAGCACCTCATGCATTTGAAGGGATACAATTATCGTTTCCCAGCCTTGTCCAATCAACGGAGTCCACCGCTCATGTTATGGTTCTAGTACTTTATAGCGTAGTTTTAATTTTGAGTCTCGGAGTATGAATCTAGTCAGTACCTCAGGCCTTTATAGGTGCGTCGACTCACCGCCATCCATTGATAAAACCGAGCCAGCCCACGCCGACGCATCAGAGTTGGCCAGATATTCTAGGAAATTGTAGATATCGCTTGAGGATAAAAATTTTTTTCTAGGTAGACGCTTAGTTAAGAATTCGTCAAAAGCGTCCTCATTGTTTCTTTTTAGTCTATCCATAGCATTCCCATCGCAGAAAGTTGCGCCCAGTGAAATACCCAAAATTACGATTCCCGACTCCACAATTTTTCGGCCGAATAGCCTTATAAAAGTTTCTAGCTGTTTTTTAGCTAACGTATATGATGGGGAAGCAATGTTTTCGCGCGCAGCTATGGACCCAAACATCACTACAGTCGTCTTGATCTTCGCTTTATAAAACTCTTTCATAAAGCAATAGTGAAGGCCGAAATTAATCCATGAAATATCGTTCAGAGTTTCGAGTTCTTCGAATAATTTATTTTTTCCGAAGCCTCCACCACTTACTAGAACCACGAGCGTCCAGTCGTCAGTCAAATGATTTACGGCTTTACTAACCTCCTCCTCATTTCTTGGCATCGGATAGCAAGGCAGTGACGAATTAGTAAACTGCTCGTGCGAGCGTGAAACCATCGTCACATTCCACCCGTTGTCAGTGAAAGCTATGGCAAGCTGTTTTCCTAGACCGGAGCCGCCTCCGACAACTAACACTGACTTTTTCGCTTTATTTTTCAAATAAGAATCCTTGCTTATAACCTTTAGTGATTTAGACTAAATTTTGTCATTTGCGTAGGACTTTAACATGAGTCGTCGGGACACCATCATCATTGTACTTGTGCGTGCGGGTTCCAAGATTCTGTTTCATTTGAGAGACCACAATGCTTCCCAATACCCAGATCATTTCGCTTTTCTTAGCGGATCAACACAAAGCCGCGAGCTGCCCATCAATTCAGCAAGGCGAGAGATCGAAGAAGAGACAGGACTAAAACTTCGACCGATTTTTTGCAGGACCTTGCGTCAGCATAAACGCTTCGCCAGTGTTCACATCCTTACAGTGACTTTAACTCGAACACAAAAATTCAGGATCAATTGTCACGAGGGCGTTGGATTTGGCTTTGCTCCGGCTTCATTTGTTCATAAAAGAAAAATTCAGATACCCGGCTTGGGAGCAGCCCTGATAGCAAAGCCGACGGAGCTCTACAAGACTATAATCAAATATATCAAGTGACATGAGCGTTCGCGTTTCGGAGATTAGCCTCTATGGCCTTCCCGAGCCATGGCCCCATGTCCTTATAGTGGGCAGTAGTAAATAAATTTCCATCGATCACGCAGGGCTCATCTAAGTAAGTAGCACCAGCATTAACAATATCATCTTTGAGGCTATAGTAACCTGCCACTTTTCTACCTTTTACAATCTTAGCAGAAATCAGTAGTTGAGCAGCGTGGCATATTGCGGCTATTGTCTTCCCAGTTTCGTTGAATTGTTTTATGAATTCGATAACCTGCAGATCCTGTCGTAAATATTCCATACACTTAGCACCACCAGGAAGAACTAACAAATCAAAATCATGGATCCGGAGATCTTTTGTGTCCATGGAAGTTAGAACCTTCGTTCCAATGTTTCCAAAAACTTCCTCACCGCCGGGAACAGCAACACTAATTTCGTATCCAGACTCAGATAACCGATAATATGGGTAGATATATTCATGGTCTTGCACTAACTTTCCGGTAACTATCACAGCTCTCATACAACCTCCTCAACTGGTAACTTTTTTCATCAGATGGTGTAACCCATCAAACCGACCCAAAACATTTGGCAACCGAACATCTTCTTCCCCAACCATAACAAGCTTTGCATTTGCGAGATAACTGGAAACTGCTCCGCAAACCGAGTTTTCAATCACAAGCAACTTAGATGTATCGACTCCCAAGAGCTCGGATGCCTTCAAGTACGGATGTGGAAATGGCTTTCCCACACTACACTCGTCGCCACAGACAATTTTTTGGAAGGATGATAGCTGTTCGTCATCCAAACTTCTATAAACTCTAGCCCTCTGGCCCGCGGTAACTAAGCCCGTAGGTATTTTATGCTCTTTAAAGAATGACAATAGATCTAAAGCACCTTTAACGAATGGCATATTGCTACCTAGCCTCAAATATTCTCGATCCTTGGCTTCAATTAGTTGCGCCAGATAGCTTTCATCAGCCGGATCTATATTGCTAACTAGTGGTATCAACGTTCTCAGCGGCACTCCCTCGCAACGAATGTAGAGCGCCCTATTAAATTCAAAACCTTGAGCGTTTAGAGCCTTTTCCCAGCAATTAGCGTGTTGTTGCATTGAGTCGATTAGCGTCCCATCTAAATCAAATGCAACTCCCTCTATTGCTGAACCAAGAAAATCAATCATTGTTCATCCCTTCGCTGATGGCAGGAGATGGTTAGCCAATTTGGAACAAGGCCAGGCAATTTATGAGCGCAGGAGATGTCTCTACATCTTCCGATAACCGTGGCCATTTTCAGGAAAAATACCTCCCTAAAACCGGGGTTTATTCTGGAGGCAGAAGAGAGAACGCCGATTTTCATTTCGAGGCGATCATCACAAGAAAAAAATGCCGTCTTGGGCTCATTCTCTATTGTGGGTATCATGGAATCGTCAATAAATGGCATTCTATGATAGTTATTGATGCCCCTCGAATCGTCTTTCCACTCAGTTAAGGACTCGTATTTAGAGTGATCACGCCCATATCCGTCGCTAAAACGCATTAAATCCTCTTTATCAATCGGGGTTTCTATTTCGATTATGCATAGCGGCGTATCACTGGATACATTTGTTGTTCTGTGAAAACAACCTGGTTCAATATAAAGCACTTCCCCAGGGTCTGGGTTAAGACTTCTGTCAAATCCACTGATTTGCGCTTCACCCGAAATCAACACAAGAGCCGTCGCTTTGTTGCTATGACAATGGAGCGATGTATTGTGCCCAGGCCCCAACCATAATACCCATATTGCTGCCCCAAAGGCTTCAAACCATAAATATTCATAACCCCAGGGCTTAACCACGATTCCGCCAGAGAATTTTTTATGGCGGAGAGCTTTTTCATCGGCTTTGATCTGGGCTAAGACATCCTTATCCTTTTTCGATGCTGAAAAAATCATGTCAGGCCTAAAATTTTCGGGGTGGTAAAAAACCAATCTCCCCTGTAGTTAGAGTAATCAAATACTTCAGACCACTCCTCAGGGGATAAAATAGTAGTTCCTAATAGTGTCCACTTCTCAAATGTCGTCTTTTCAATCAAGCTATCATAGGCGCCTAGGGTGATAAATGAAGTTCCACCCGAGATTCGCTGAATTTCCCGTAACGTTTTAACCACATCCCCCAAATTTTGCATATAGATCGATGAAAACGCCCAGACGAAATCAAATTCGCCATCCGAAAATTCTAATAAATCATAGTAATTTCGGAAGCTTAAAAAATTTTTAACACTTTCATCAGCACAAATAAGCGGATACTCATGGTTCTCAATTCCCAACACGTTACAACTCGGATAGAGCTCTTTTACAGCCTGCAAAAAAAAGCCTTTCTTGCACCCAAGATCAAGCACCTTGCATCCATCTTTTAATCCAAAGTGACCAAAGACCTTTCGCACAATTTCATGCCATCTCTCACGTTGATATTTGTACCCGCCGTAACCAAAATTTCGATCGCCATCGTAATACTTCGAGTCTAATTCCCAGGCTACAAGACGTTCTCTTATAGTCCTAGGCGCAACCAAAACACGCTTTGTCGTTGAACGTGTATTTGTGAAATAGCCAGGGTCAAAATAAGCCATTAATCGCACCTTATTACAGGTCTTTGCACAGACATAAACTCAAAATCAAACAACGCAGAGTTCAAATTCTCAAATTCATAATTGGGTGAAATTATCGATTGGAATACTGGGAGATTAGCTAAAACTAATTGCTCTATTCGCGGGAAATCTTCAGCGGGTTTCGAGTTATCCCTACCAGCACCTACGACCCGCTTACCTAATAGAAAATCAAAGGGATCAATAGAAATTTTAGAACCATATGGTATGTTACCTGAGAATATACACAGTCCAGCTGTAGAAGTTATGGCATAACTAAACTCAGTTCCTGAAACAGTTCCAGAGCACTCAAAAACTCGAGAAAAACCAGCGCCTCTAGAACATTCTTGCCCATCAAAAGCGGAACATATCTTCATGGTATTAAGTAAATGCAGTACCTTATCTTTTCGATCAACGTTCGAATCAAATATTACAATATTTTCGAAACCAGCCAAACCCAAAAAAATTGAGGTCGCCAATCCAACACCTCCAACACCTACTACTGCTACAGGTTTAGATTTCATTTCCTCAGTCATATTTGCAGTTCGATGAACCATGCCAAAGGCTGTGGCGTAAGCACAACCTAAAGGAGTAAAAGCGTCGTAAGACGCTCCTGACTGCACTATTTCTTGCGAAATCGGAAATAACCTGTTTCCCGAACAGACCACCGAACGTGCAAACGAAACCACAGGGCCACTGTTAATAAGGCCACCAGTAGATTTGCAAAGATAAGTCTTACCGTCGGATGGATTAGAATCACAAGGTATCCATGTAAGATATACGTGATCACCAGGCTTCAGCCTATCCATCTTGGTTCCCACCGATCTGACAATTCCTACCCCCTCATGGCCCATGCAATGAGGGAGAAAACGATCACGGCCCCGCGTTCCGCGTATCTCGCCCAACTGCGTACCGCAAACACTTGTTCGCAAAATATCAACCAAACAGTCATGCTCCCCTACCGCAGCCATTTCTACTGTTATTTTTTCAAGGGGAGCACCTGTCTCAGTTAGGACATACATTTCAGTTTCATTGGTCATTTAAAAAAACCTCGAATAACTGTTTCTACAGCATTAACCTCGCTATCTGTTAACTCTGGAAAAATTGGCATGCTAAATATCGTTTGACTAAACATCTCAGTCATCGCTAGTGACCTACCGCATTTAACCCTCGGTTCCGAATTGATATTGTGTCTATGTACAGGAATGGGGTAGTGAATTTTAAGCTCGATCCCCCGTAACCTAGCGAATTCAATAATCTCATTTCGATGCGTTGATCTTGCAATGCAATTATGAAAAACACACTTAGAGCTGTCAGATATCTGCTGAAAGTCTATGTAGTTTTCTAACGAATTACGATAATAATCAGCTATAGAAATTCGCCTGTCATTTAATTTATCCAATAAATCCAACCGTACTATTGCTACAGCTGCCTGAAATGCATCTAAGCGAGAATTAAAACCCCAGGAACTTACATTATCTCTATCGATCAGACCATGATTCCGCAATAACTTTAACTTATCGTATAGCTTTCGTTCGGATGTCACTACGAACCCGCCATCCCCCCATACTCCTAGGTTTTTAAGTGGATGCAGACTAAATGCTGCTACAAAGCTCTCACTGCCAATTTTTACCCCGCTATACTCTGCACCTATCGCTTGAGCGCAATCTTCTACATGAAGCAGGTTAAATTCATTTGCTAATTTATTAATCAGTGTGAGTTCCGCAGGATTACCAGCCAGATGCACGGAAACGATAGCCTTGGTTCTTGTTGTCACCGCATCTGAGATTGCATCAGGCGAGATATTCATATCCAGCCCGACATCCACAATCACTGGCGTTGCGCCAACTGCAGCGATAGCCCAGACCGTAGCTATAAACGAATTTCCGACGGTAATCACTTCGTCGCCAGGGCCAATATCTAAAGCCTTAAGTGAAAGCCACAGGGCATCAGACCCGCTATTCACCGAAATGCAGTAATTGGCATTCAGATAATCGGCTATTCTCGTTTCGAAGTCAGAAACTATATCTCCAAGAATAAAATTTGAGTTCAACCCTAGCGTTTCGAAATATTCAAAAACCGAGACCCTATCTCGCTTAAATCCGCGACTTAAATCTACGAAGGGAACTTTTATCGAAGTCGACTCACTCAGCATAAAAATTTTTTATTATTCCCAACATCTCTTCCAACTGCTCCGGGGTCACGAATTCATGGACTGGCAATGATATTGATGTTGCCGCTAATTTTTCAGAATTTATAAGGTCTATATCATCGAGCACAAAGCCCTTACCGGCAGGCTGCTGATGCAGAGGGACAGGGTAATGTACTTTTGCGTCAATTCCTTTATTTATCAGTTCTTTAATTAGGTCCTTTCGGCGTTCAGCTCTAAACGAATATAAGTGAAACACCTCGGTAATGTTAGAATGCCTTTCTGGTATTGAAATATTGTCGATTAGACTGAGTTTAGAGTCCAAAAAATGCGAGTTCTTTATTCTAGCCTCATTGATGGACGGTAACTTCCTCAACATGTGACGCGCCACGACCGCTTGGATAGTATCCAATCTAGAATTCACACCGAACTCAACGCACACATCTCTGCCAACCAAACCGTGATTACGGAGCAGCCTCAAGCGCTGACTGATATCAAAATCATTGGTCGCGATAAATCCACCATCACCCCACACATTAAGGTTTTTCAGAGGATGAAAACTGAATGCTGCTGTGTTTCCATATGACGCGACTGAAGCGCCATCTATCGTTGCCCCTAGTGCGTGACACGCATCATAAACAACTGACAATCTGTGATCCGCCGCAAATTCTGTAATACCCTTCACGTCAACGGGTCGGCCAGTCCAATGAACAGGAACAATTGCCTTGCAGGACGAGCAAACGGCTAACGCTTTCTGCACATCCTCGACTCTTATATTTCCGTCGAGGCCAACGTCACAAAAAACAGGGGTTGCACCAGCCTTGATAATGGCACCAGCCGTAGCGTAAAAGGTAAACGATGGGACAATAACTTGGTCTCCGTAGCCTATACCTAGCGCACGCAAGCTTAGATAAATAGCATCTGTTCCACTACCGACCGATACTACATTCTCTACTCCTAAAAATTCGCAAAGTTCCTCCTCTAGAAAATCAACTACTTCGCCAAGAGTGAAATCTCCTTTCTCAATAACTAATGCGATCTGTGCGAAAATTTCCGCATAATCCGCAAACTGTTCCGCAAGGTAGGTATGACGGACTACCAGCTCGGCATCCCTGCGGTATTGGGTAGGCAAAAAATTTTTCTGGGGATCATTTTTTAAATACATAACAATCAGGCTCGCAAATTAGTTTTCCATAGTTCCTATGAATCCATTCGAATACTCGTTCAATACCTTGGTCTACAGTTACTTCAGGGTACCAATCAAGCTCTTTACTGGTGTTGGAGCAGTCTAAGAGATAGCGATGGTCTTTCCCTACACGATCCTCTCCCATCTTGACCAATTCGTCGAACGATATTCCGATCTGTGAGCAACACTTTTCGACGATTTGCTTTATCGAGAAGACTTCATCTCCAGAGAAATGATATATTGCGCCAGAAGAGCCGCGATCCAAACACTTTAAAATGGCTGCGCAGAAATCGTCTTTATAAATCCACGCTCTCTCCGAGCGTCCACCTCCTTCTAACGTCAAAATTCGGCCGGACAAACCGAAAAGCATTGCCCTAGGTATGATGCGATATAACTGCTGACCTTCGCCGTAAAAATTGGCGAACCGTCCAATGATACAGTCCAGGTCAAAAGTTTGATGGCATGCTATCAAATACTGATCAAAGGCAGCGTGAGCTATCGCATAGGGAGTTGATGGATTCATTGGAGCGTCAATGTGAATTTTGTCATCAACCGAACCATATACTTCCGGTGTTGATATTTTTAAATATCGCCCTTTCCACCCTGTACTTATCAATGTTTTTACTAATTCACTTTTCGCAGATAAGTTAGTCTCGAACCAAACGGAAGGGTTATTCCAGCTCGGAGCAACCATCCCTTGATTAGCAAAATCTATAATCCAATCGGCCTCTAGCCGGCTTACAAAATCAGACAGAGCAGTCCTCCCAGTAACAAGGTCACACCGAATTTCGCTATAATTTCCATGATGTAAATTTTTTAAGCGATCACCCACTAGTAAGTTGGAAGCAGAACGCGAAATACCAACCACACTAAACCCATTACACAAAAGAAAATTGCAAAAACATGATCCGGCGAATGAAGAACTACCAAGGACCACGATAGTCTTAGCTTTGCTGTCCACAAATTTAGTCCTTTGAAGAGTTCACGTATTGCATTAGGGCATGCATAAATATTAACTGAAAATCCTCGCTAATTTGCATGTCGGGCACCTTGATGTGCACGGGAAAATCAACCAGATCAAGGGCCGCTCCTCCATCAAAACCCAATAAGCCCGCGGTACACATTTTCAAATTCTTGGCAACTTTCAAAGCCTCCAAAATATTTTTCGAGTTGCCGCTTCCGGAAAGCACGATGAGCAAATCTCCTGGTTCTCCATAAGTCCTCAACTGTGCTGCGAAAACTTCGCCATAACCCAAATCATTTCCCAAACAGGTGAGAATGCTTCCGTTCGCCGCAAGTGATGACATTTTTGCACCTCCGCCCAGGGCGACAGACGCTGCACCGTATACGAAATCGTTAGCTATATGGATAGAGTTGCCGGCGCTGCCGCCGTTTCCAATCAAATAAATATGTTGACGCCGCCTCCAAACCTCGACCATGGTTGAGCAGAATTCATTCATCTGGTCTTTATCAACGAACCGAAGGGCGTCAGCCAGGCGGTTAATATAATTGGAATAGTAGCCATAAAAATTCGTCATATTTTGGTTTCAACCATATCGTACCCAAGGCCGCCATACATTACCTTAGGACAACACTTTAGCGCTAGCCTGCCGTCAATAGCCATCGATTCTAAACGACGATTTCGCCACCAAGCTTCTTCAGTGAGCGCATCTTGCTTAGTAGTATCCCAGTGTATTTTTCTTCAAATTGAATTAGATCGCTCGATTAATATTCGTTTCCAAAACAGTTCAGAAACGGTTACGCCGTCCTTTCCTTGCTTCAAAGCGAACGTCTTTCGTGCGCCTGCAAATCTCAATACCTTCATCGAATTTATCTCTGTCAATCCACTCAAGAAAAGAGTCTTATTTTGAGTTAATCTGGTCTAGAGTTTTCGGGGGGCGGAGCACTTTGTTGTCACCCTCCAAGTCACTTACACGAATAAATTTTGAGGCCCTATTATTGGCTTCATGTCTCTACGAGATCTTTAAGTCTGGAGTGTTTACCGTTTAAATCTCGAGACGTCAGGTGAGTCATTGGCTTTGATCTCATTGTCACTCACACAGCCTAATTGCTGTTTTAGTTACCTTTGCCGCAATCCTAGGAAAGTCAAGAAGGCCGATACTCAATATTATCTGAATCCCTGAACACACGTTTCGCGTGCACAACTATAATTACATGACACCATTGTGGCGCTGGCGCTCGCTGAATTTTGTTGGGCTTCAGCAAGGTTAATCATGAAGGTCAACCCCTCCACTGCAATGGTTTTGGAAATTGCTCTGGCTTTACCTCTGCAAATCGGTCGTCGTCCGATTCTTCATAGTCTATTGATTGGGAAAACATCTTCACAGCCAACTCCTTACCTTCTAAAACACTTGATTCTCTTCCTAAAAACCAGGTTTTCACGCTGTGACAGCTGTAAACTAACTCAGGATGAACGTAGTTTAAGCTTGCGTGACCATAGTAGGAAAACGCATTTTCAAAATCTGTGGTTAATTTGCGGTAATCTCTGCAAACGTAGTCGGTTTGCACTGAGTGATATTGCATATCGCCAGAATACTCTTCAGAGGAGGCCGCTAGCATGACAGCTGAAGTCATACCATTCGTGGCTGAGACGGTGAACTTGGAATGCAGGATGTAATAGACGGCCTGCAGCGGATTTAGATTTATTTTTTCGCAAAAGTTCGGATCGAACTCTGGATCTTTAATCATCCCTCCCGAATCAATGTAATAAATACGGGAAATTCCTTGTTGAATTAACTGATCTTTTATTTCTAGAAGAAACTGCATTTTAAGAGGGTAATTGGTATTATTAGCAACGAATATCAAACCATAATCTTCACCACTTTCTACCAAACCATGAACATCGAGCGCTGGATTTTTTATGAAACCCAGAGATGGTAGTTCCAGAGGGGTGTCAATCGGCAATTGTAACTTCAATCTTAGTGCGTCCGTAAGTGCGACTCCGAAACCACGTCGTTTCGTCGCTAAAATTGTGGCCATCATCAGCGGATCGTCTGGAAGAGACAGATCCATTACATAAGGGAAACCTTTGGTTAGCGGTCTTCCCTGAACTTCTCGCCCTACAACTTTAATCGCGGATTGACGAATAGCTATGATTTGTTTACACCTTTCAGGGTAAAGGGATGCCACTAACGCGGCGTGATGGGGTGCGAAACCGAGAACCACTGGGGCATCGTGCGTATCAGAAATAGCCCATGCCAGTGAGCCCAACAAAAGAGCCTCGGCTATCGAGTTTGGCATCAAAATGATAATACTATCGCGAGACTCAATTGCAGTTAGTATTTGCTCAGTGACCGTTTTTGTCATATTTGATGTACCGTGGGTTAAATTCCATTTTTTGCGAGGCTACCACACTAGGTCCCTCAAAAGCTGACTTTGAATGCTGGGCTACTCCCAGCCTAAATTTATGGGTGACCCTCACTATATCGAAAGGGGAATTTCATCGAGTTTAAATTCAGACTTTGGTGTGGATCCAGTTCTCATCGCACTCTCCCAGAAAAATGAAACTCAAACGGAATTTCACTGTAGGAGAGACCTCCTTAGATCTCCGTGTAGCTAAAGCACACTTCCATCCTTCAATGCGTTTCAATTACAGCTTCTATTCGACGTGAATTCGATGAAGGTTTATTTGGCCCCTTTTCGCTCGAGCGGCGGGTGGATTCTCCGATTACCGAAGCGTTGATGCTCACTGGGAATCCGCCCAACTTGATCTTGCAGTTTTTATCATCCAATTACTTCGATTCATAACGCACCATAGGTCAATCCACACCCATCGCGATTAAGCGTCCTTCGCTCTCTCACCCGGTGAGCTGTTTGTGGGTAATTCTCAGTCTCTGGTTTTATGTGGGGCGTCACCGCTTTTTTTGAGTTCACTTCAGCTTTGCGAACCCTGAGCTTTGGCTTTTTGAAAAAAATGCCATTGTTTTATCTGCAATTCCGATGTCCTGACCCGCTTCAATGTTTCCTGACGTAGCCAAGATCATTTCGCAATTGCGCACAAATATCCTTCTGAAGAGAAGAGATTGGACTGAATAGATGAGGGCGCAAGAAGTTCTTGGAGGATAACGATGAATCAAATACTCTGGCATACCTTCCAGTACTGTTTAAAATCTATTAATCTTCGCAATCATCGAAATAGACAGTTTTAGAGGTGGATTTGAGTTTCCTAACGAAGACATGGCTAGACACTGAGGAATTGTCACCTCCCCCTTCGGCTGTCAGTGAAGTTAGAGTAATGAACTTTTCTGAGCTAAGAACAGCAGTTGACCAAAACGATAGAAAATGGCTTACCAATTTGACTTCCGACCTATACCAGGGAATAGGTTTCATCTTGCGGGGAGCGGCACCAAGATCTTTGCGAGAAAAGATGTTAAGAATAGCGCATGAGTATAACTCCACGAAAGACGTTGAGTTCTATAAGATGTTGGATGAAACTCCAAACTTCCACAGAATTATTGACAAAGATATCACACAAAAGTATTCGCTCTATGCGATAAAACATTCATTCTATTTATATAATTGGAATCTAAAGACCAAGGTCGAACTCGAATTTAAAGAGGCTGTTTACGAGCATTGGCGTTACGTGAAATTTCTTGCGGGAAACCAAATGCGTCAATATGAAGACAACTTGCCGAGCGATGGTCAAATTGATAGGCTTCAAATAGTTAATTATCCTCAGGGTGGCGGGGAACTCAGAGAACATGTTGACCCCCAAAAAAACCAAAGGATAGTTTCCGGACTCATCATGAGTAAAATAGGAGAAGACTTTACGTCCGGTGGGTTCTACTTTAAGACAAAGACAGGGACAAAAATCAATATCGAAGACCGGCTGGAGATAGGTGACTCCGTTATGTTTTACGGGTCAATTCCTCATGGTGTCGATCCGATTGATTCACATTTACCTTTAAATTGGGGGCTTGACGTTGGGCGATGGTTCATTGGTATGTTTGTGAATGACAGCGACCACATCCAAGGCAGAGTTACTGCACGAGACAGCAGTGGAAGCCTACGACCTAATACAACAACCCGAGGGTAAAATGTCAAAAATTATAGTTTCCGACGCGGACATGGCTCTTCACAAGAGATATCATCAAGAGCTTGTATTTAATTACTCGGAATATCCAACCAAAGATCACTGGAGCTTTGATCTTAAGAGTGTTGATTTCAAAGAGGCGATGCGCGATTGGATCCCGGCAAATCCAGAAGAAAAAATCTTCTTTTATGTCCACATACCTTTTTGCGAAGAGCTTTGCTACTTTTGCACATGTAGTAAATACATCACAAAAGACTACTCTAGAGTATCTAAGTATCTCGAATCTCTCCATACAGAAATTAATTTACTCGATGATTTTCTAAAAGAGAACAAAATTGCCCTCAACGTTGGTACAGTTTTTTTTGGAGGGGGCTCCCCAACGATTCTAAGTGAAACAGATCTCGAAGGCTTAGTTACCAGAATCCGCAAAGTTTTCGATTGGTCCTCGGTAGAGTTCTTCACTGTTGAGAGTGATCCAAGGCGAGTTGACGAAAAACGTTTGATCTTTAACCATGAAGTATGCGGGGCGAACAGGATCAGCTTTGGAATGCAAGACCTAGATCCTGAGGTCCAACGAAGAGTTAATCGAATACAGCCTAAGAGTCTCTTCTCTGAAATCCTTACTGATAAGGTGCGCTCATACTACAAGGAAATAGCCTTCGATCTTTTGATTGGGCAACCTGGGCAAACGGTTGAGACAATGGAGAAAACTTGCGACGGGATTATTGAACTCAAACCAACTTTAGTTCAGCTTTCTCTGATGGCATATAAGCCCTGGATAGCCAAACATCAAATGCGAATGCTAGCGGAGGGGCCGTTGCCAGATTTCTTTGAGCGTAAAGAACTGTTAGCAATCATCCATGACAAGCTACAACAAGCCGGTTACGTACGCACAGGCTTTGAATGTTATTCCTTACCAGAAAGTCCTATGACAAAAGCATTTGAAGCCGGTACCGCACATTATGGAGCGTCTGGTCATCAACCTGGTGGGCGAGTCAATTTCTTAGGAATAGGTAGCTCTTCAATGTCCAACTTTGGGCAGGATTACTATTTCCAAAATTTCTACGATTTGGATGCCTACGCGAAGTCGTTAGAGATGGGACAGTTCGCAACTTTTAGGGGAATGAAGCTCTCGCAAGATGACAAAATTCGTCAACACGCAACGCAACAAATCCGGAGTTATTTTGTATTAGATTTTGAGAACTTCAAAGAAAACTTTGACATAAATTTCGAAACCTACTTCAAGAATGAAATAGAACTATTGAAATCTTTCAAGAACGACGGACTCTTAACCTTCCTGCCTGAGAAAATCGTCCTCACTGAGATTGGTCGCGATTTTGTTCAGAATATAATGAACGTATTTGATGTATATGATCCTCCAAATGCATCTGTCAGAGATCGACTGGAGGTCATTCAGGCCGCCAAAGAGAAACAACGACTCGTTCAAGAGAAAATAAATAATTGAAATATAGAAAATTTTCGGATACAGGCTGGTTAGTTAGCGAAGTGGGGCTTGGCTGCTGGCAAATAGGGTGGTGCTGGGGTGATGTTTCTGATACCGATGCAAGGCGCATCTTAAAATCGGCAGTAGATTCGGGGGTAAATTTTTTTGACACATCAGATACTTATGGTGACGGACGTAGTGAACGATTCTTGAAGGATGTCCTGAGATCAAAGAACAATGAAATATATGTGACAACGAAACTTGGACGGAGAATTAGGGGTACCAACTACGCTAGAGGATACAAGCATGAACCTATTGAAGAATTTGTGGACCGGTCACTCGTCAATTTAGGTGTTGAAGCTATCGATCTACTCCAGTTGCATTGTCCTCCAGTAGCGATATTACGCAAAGAGGACACGTTTCCAGCGCTGGATCGATTAGTGGAGAAAGGAAAGGTGATACATTATGGCGTCAGCGTCTACAACCTTTCGGAGGCGGTTGAGGCAATAAAAAATCCAAGAGTCAAAAGCATACAACTGGTATTCAATATTTTTCGTCAGCAGGCCGCAGATTGGTTTTTTGCTAAAGCCCGTCAGGCGGGAGTCGCATTGATCGCAAGAGGTCCTTTAGCAAGTGGTTTGCTCAGTGGCCAAATTAATAAAGATACGAAGTTTCCCGAAAACGACCACCGGAACTATAACTCTAAAGGTGAAGCATTCGATATTGGAGATACCTTCTCCGGGGTGAGTTTGTCCAAAGGAGTAAGAGCTGTAGAAGAGCTTAAAAAAATAGTACCGCCGGGAATGAGTATAGTTCAATTATCTATTAAATGGATCCTGATGCATCGAGACATAACTGTGGTGATTCCTGGTGCAGTCAACCACTCGCAAGTGCTCGAAAATATTAGTGCGAGTCACGCTGATGATATAAGCCATCTCATGGCGGATATCAGTGATATTTATGAAAAATTTATTCGCGAAGAAGTTCATGACAAATGGCAATGAGCTTAAATGTTTCGCAAGTGAGCGTAGCCGCCGAACTTGAATTTGCAAAATTGGGAATAGGCTGCATGACCTTTGGTCAGCAAACAGCTAAACCAGAAGCGTTTGATATTCTTGAGTTGGCGGTTGACCAGTCAAATCCACTGTTGATTGATACAGCGGAAATGTACCCCACATATCCAAGTGAGAACACTTATGGTGATTCGGAGAGAATAATAGGACAGTTTATTAAATCTCGCAAATGTAGGGATCAAGTTGTTATCTCAACCAAGATTGCGTCAAAAAATCCAACTGGAATCGGGGCAACTGGACTTAAATGGATCAGGGCTGATGGGGAGGGATTGGCGTTAAGTGAATCAAATATTTTCCGAGCTGTGTATGCTAGCCTAAAAAGGCTAAATTTAGACTATATTGATTTAATTCAAATTCACTGGCCCGAAAGGCGAGTTCCAATGGGAGGCGACCTAGATTTTCAGCATTTCGAAAGTGAGTCGTGGACGGCGATTGAAGAAATCGTAGAGATATTCACAAAATTACGTAAAAAAGGATTAGTTCGATATTTTTGTGTTAGCAACGAATCCCCTTGGGGCCTCTGTAAATATCTCAGTGCAAGCAAAGATAAACTAGAAATCTCGTACACCCAAAATGGATATAACCTGCTCGACCGAACATTCGACCAGGCAATGTGTGAGATTTCTATTCGGGAAAACTGCCCATTGCTCGCGTATTCGCCTCTCGCTGGTGGACGTTTATTGGGAAAGTATCTAGACGGAGTAAGACCTTCGGATGCTCGATACACGAGGTGGCCCGGGCCCGAAGGGAAGTATCATAACAAAGCTGTGGACACTGCGGTAGCGGAGTATCTAAAGCTCTCCCAAAGATTCAACATTTCGATGCTTCACCTGGCTTTGGGCTTTGTTTTGTCAAGGCCTTACTGCGCGGCTGCAATTTTCGGGCCTCGAACCGTAGGTCAGCTTAGTAGCGTGCTTAAGGTTTCCGAAGCGCCTCTAGATACAGAGATCTTAAAAGAAATCGACACGATACACCGCGCACTTCCCAACCCGGCCGTGGTAGGAGCCTTGAAGGAGAAAAATAATGGATAGAACAGGGGTGTTATCACAGCGCCTAGCCCACGAAAAAGGTTATGAAGTTATAAAGCCTAGCGATCTATCGGCCATTCAGAGTTTGCGTAGCAAACTCGTAGAGCTAGCAAAATCAAGCTCTATTGACGATCTCCGGCACGAACTTACAAAACTTTCCAACGCTGAGATAAATGAAATCATGATTTCACTACTTCAGTTCACTCATGCTTCGGGATTATTAGCAAATGCATTTCGCGATACCATCCGAAGTCTATGCGGAAATGAAATTTTCCTTCAGCGTAGGGCCAATATCATTATGAACCTTCCTGGCGACAAGCAGCGACATCAGTGGCCGCACTATGAGTTTATGTCAGGTATTTCACCATATACTTATACGATATGGCTTCCTTTACATGATTTATTAGATCAAAGTGGAATTTTTTATTTGACCGACTATGAGTCACTTGCGCATTTAAAAAAAGAAATGGATTTAGGAGTCGCAAATGGACCTCAAATGTTTGAAGCTGTAGGTAATCCAAAAGCAACTAAGTTGTGTTTTGGAGACGCGGTTATTTTCAATCCCTTCGTCATTCATGGGAATACACCATTTGAATCTGGAAATGCAAGGCTGGCGATAAGCTTCAGATTTCAAAGCGCCACCGCTCCACTCTACCAGAAGAACTCGGATTTTTTGAAAACATGGACTTTAGAGGGCGACTGAGTTTTGACTGTAGCGAGTATAACCACTGATATTAGATTCGGCCCTTTTATTGTCCCCAGTAATGCTCAGAATATGATCATGAATAGTTTTGCGCAACGCCTTGGAAAAAAAATCGAAGTCGTCGTGCCTGAACCAATCCTCAGTGATGAGCTCTTAACCTCCCTCTGGCTTCATAATGAATTTAATTTCAAAACAGTGTTTTTATGCTCAATTCACCAATTACCCCAATCAGAAGATTCACTTGAAAATATATGTAATAGCATGAGCAATACTGAGTTCTGTTTCGCTATTGAGGGAGAGATTGGGTCTGGTGCAGATTATCTAAAACGATGTGCACATGAGGCGAAAATTTTTAGTACCGTCCAAAAAATCGATGATAAGGGTCTTAATTGGCTCAATTTTTACGAGCTGTCGAAATATCATCCCACTGACTAGGATTGTTAATAATGCTTACTCCAAAAAATTTATCTTCAGAAAGTCCCCACTTGAATTTTTATAGAGAAAAAAAAATCGCTCCAGTAAGACAACTAGGAAAGATTTCCGATATTTGTGCCTATCGGTCCGAGCTATATCGTCAACTTGGAATTCACTCCCTAACTATTAAGGGTGCTGATATTTTGGAGGTTGCGTTTGGTACAGGGCAAAACAGTCTTTGCCTAGCAGTTCACCTTCCCAATTCTTTGTCGCTGGTTGACCCAAATCCAACTGGCGTAGAGTTTGCGCGTGATTTGTACGGCGCTGTAAAGATCAAACATACGATTCCGAAGATTCAAGAAAGTCGTTTAGAGGATTTCGAACCAACTTCGAAATTTGACATTGTTATTTGTGAGAATTGGCTTGGAAACTCTAAGTATGATCGCGAATTATTTTCGCGCCTTATGCGATTTGGAAAGAAAGATTCTTTCCTAATTACAACCGCAATATCACCTATCGGTATACTCCCGAACCTTTTAAGACGCATTGTTTCATATCGGATTGCCCACGATTGTTCAGAAAGCGAAATATCTTCTAAATTAGTTGACTTATGGAGCCCTCACTTAAAAACTATGACCAGCATGACAAGATCTCACAGTGACTGGGTAATTGATAACTTAATTAATCCAGCATATCGAGGTATCTTAGTAACACCAGTCGATATTGCCCAGCAGGCATCTTATGATTTTAATATCCACGCCACATATCCGAAATTCGCTCAAGATTTTACCTGGTTTAAGCAATTGCCACGAGACCCTACTGAAGAACTATCTTGGTTCGAAAATGAGTACTATGAGAATTGTCACACGTTTCTTCACTACAGCCTTCCCCATGTTCGAGGAGAGAGTGCGACTAATCGAAATCTCGATCGGGATTCGAAGAGGCTCTTTTCAGCTGTTGCGAAATGGGAAGTGGCGGCGGTCTGTGACCGTTCTCATCTCTGGCAATCAATTACTAAATTATTGGAATCGATCGCCTCCCAAATTAAACAAATTTACCCACGGGACCTCAGCGATATGGTCAGGAAATCGATCGATCACACAATCAAGCCTAATCTTGATTTAAATGCAATAAAATCCTGCGATTCGTTCGGCAATTGGTTTGGCCGCGAAACTATATATCTCTCTATGGTCAAAAGATGAGCTGAGTAATGGACCCCAAAAATTGGACAGCCCAATAAGTGCTTTCCCGCGTTATGCCGTCAACCTGCCGACGTTTTAGTATGTACCGTATCAGGTATCTTATCTTTCAAGCTGGGATATTGTCGTTCGCTGTTTTAGAGCCTGAAGTACTCGTCTGACGAGCGCTTAGCTGAACACACATCATCATTGCTTGGGAGATAGATGAAGGAAGCGCATGAGACACGGACGCCTCTCCGATGTAACCAATAGGCGATTGTCATCTGTATAACTTCGAAGTAGTTCGATGTTTTGGGTATTACGTTCTGCCGGTTTAACAACCGAAATATCAAAGCAGTTATCAAGATCTCTAAGCAAAGCTGGGTACTTATCCTCAAAGCCATCAATCCAGTTGTGTATCTCAATCACAATAGTGTGTTTACCTAGAAGCGAGATTACTATTTGTGAAAGTATGTCAAATTCACATCCCTCGATATCAACTAACACAAGTGTGTTCTCAGGAAGCGCTGAAGCAATAGAGGCAATCGATTGTTCATTTGCCTCACCAAGAATCTCTAGCTCACCCGGTCTGTTGTTAATCGTCCAATTTTCTTGTATTGCGCGTTGACCTTCTTCAGATATCTCAAAGCAAATGGCTTTCTTTGTTATCTTTGAGTGCAAGCAACCTACCGCGTAGTAACCATCTGCGGCGCCTATATCCAAGAAAGTATCGAAAGGCCCTTGTGCAGAAATAAGATCTAGAATTTCCTTTTCGTATACGCCCAAGCATTGCGCACCAAGATCACTTTTTCCCCACCACGTATCTCTATTTAGCTGAAGTCCCTGAAACGGTCCCGCTGATACTTTTCCTTCACATAAATCGTAAGTCTCGAGAGAAACGCGCTCTAGTCGTTGGGCAACAGTTTCTTTGCGCCAAGCCTCTCTGATCGCTTGAGTAGCCTCCTGCTGCCGAACAAGCATTGGTTTGAAGTATTCAATTTCCTCTTTAATAAATTGTTCTATCATTTAATCCTCCCAATGATTTATGCTCTCGTGTCATAAGATTTTCGTCAACTTCATGCCAGGCTAAAATACATGTCCCGAGCCGGTGTCCCGATGTCAGTCCGGTGCCAATCTGAAAAAACCAGTGATGTTAGGTTTTGGTTCCCAATCACACCGTGCATGCGGCACTGATTATAGTCTTTTTACGATGATGGCTTCTTCTTTTAATCGGTTAATGATTACCAAGACAAAACCGGGACCTAAGGGTAAGTGTTGTCTTAATCGCCAGAGTGTTTTCGGGCATTTGTCGGTTTAGGTTAGACCACGTGACTGACGGCTTTTTTATCCAGGTATGCTGCTGCGATTTCAGCCAATGCTAGAAAGCTAAGTTCGCCATGGATCGACTTGGAATTTTAGCTACTGATCTATTAATAGTTCTTATTCTTGCAGCTTTATAAAATTGATTTCGCCATTCGATATCCTCGCCAGCCTAAAAACTGCACTATCGCGAAAACGCTATTACTCTAAGAATAGTGAGATCTAAAAAACCCAACGCCAACCCGAGCGATCGGATCCCCAGACCAATCCAAATCGGGATAAAAAGCAAGCATCTGATTACTCA